>Ga0156330_1027_pt6 | contig 67863 bp, 56 predicted proteins | sample RifCSPlowO2_12_FD_107978 | JGI IMG/M metagenome (GOLD analysis project Ga0156330, IMG submission 107978) | Acidobacteria bacterium RIFCSPLOWO2_12_FULL_67_14b | reverse complement strand
GCGCTCCACAGCCCCTGGCCTTCCAGCCACTTTCGGCCGTAGACGCCGGCCGGCACGCTGGAGGTCTCGCCCATGGCGACGCGCCTCACAGACGGCCCCGCCAGTTCGGCTGCGGCAAGCGTTCGCCGCGAACCCGCGGGGACGATCACTGCCAGATCGTTGGTGAGCAGGCGCACGCGAGTCCCCGGCACGATGCGATCCGCCTTTTCGACCACGTCCATCTGGATCTCATCGGCGCTGAGGAACAGCCCGACCTTCGCGCCCTCGACGATCTGGCGCGCCAGCGTGTTGGAACCGCCGGGGTTGAGCGCAACAGCGACGCCCGTCGCCGCGCGATACAGGCCGGCGATCTCATCGAGCGCGTCACGAAGGCTCGCGGCGACCGAAACGACCAAACCGGGGGGCTGCGCAGCAACGGGCGTGCTGAGCGCGACGAGCAATGTAGCGCCGATCGCCAGCCGGCGCAGCAACTTTACGGCCGGGCTTTGCACGGTTTTTTTGAACACGGTTTAGTATTATTTACTATGATTCAATCGTCGATTCGAGGTGAATTTGTGATCCAGCGTCAAACCGTGCACATCCGCCGCGCCCGATGAGCGCGCTGCTCTCCGTTCGCGCGGCGGCGGATCGGCTCGGCGTCAGCTACTCGACGCTCAAGCAGTGGATCTACGACGGATCGGTGCGCACCACGCGCACCAGGGGAGGCCACCATCGCCTGAGCGAATCCGAAGTCACCCGGCTGGTGCTGTCGCAGGACAGCCGGCCTGTGTCAGCGGCGGCCCCGGGCAAGCCGGGGGCGGCGGCAGCGAAGGGCGTGCTGGTGGCGCTCAGCGGCCGCAACCAGTTGCGCGGCGTCGTGGAAGAGGTCCGCAACGAGGGGCTGCTCTCGCAGGTGCGCTTGCGGATCGGCGATCAGATCCTGACGGCCGTGATCACCCGCGATGCCGTCATCGAGCTGAAGCTGAAGCGCGGCGACGAGGCGGTCGCGATCATCAAAGCCACCGAGGTGATGATCGGGCGCCTGTCCACCGACCGCCGCGCCCGTTACGCAGAAAAAACCACAAGAGATTAGGCTAACGGTCCTTGATCTAGTCATGTTTACTTAGCTAAGATTGGCTGGTGAAAGTGTTCACGGTACACGCGGCAAAGACGCACCTGTCCAAGCTGATCGAACGTGTCGAAGCGGGTGAAGAGATCGTCATCGCCCGGCGCAAGACGCCGGTGGCCAGACTAGTCCGCGTTGACGCCGAGGTTCAGGTGCGGAAGTTCGGCGCGATGCGCGGCCGGGCCCGCGTCACCGACGCGTTCTTCGAGCCGCTGCCGGCGGCCGAGCTGGATGGCTGGGACGGGTGACGTGCGCCTGCTGCTCGACACCCACACGTTTCTCTGGTGGCTCGACGGCGACCGCCGCCTGCCCGCGCGGGTCAGGCGCCAGATCGGCGCGAACGGCAACACTATCTATGTCAGCGCGGCGTCGGCTTGGGAAATCACCACGAAGTGGCGCCTCGGCAAGCTGCCCGGTGCCGAAGCTGTCGCTGCGGACGTCGGCCGGATTGTGGCGAGCCAGGGGTTCTCGGAGCTCGAGATCACGATTCGCCACGCCGAGCATGCCGGACGGCTGGCCGGCGATCATCGCGACCCCTTCGACCGCATGCTGATCGCCCAGGCTCAGGTGGAGGGTGTGTCGATCGCCAGCGGCGACGAAGTCTTCGAGGAATACGGCGTCTCGCTCTACTGGTGACCGAAAACGCGTTAGAATCCACCTTCCATACGGTAACGCTGCACGCCCTGGGAGGCTCTATGCGCCGTTTGCTCGTCGCGTTCGCTCTTGCGTCGTTGCCCGTCGTGCTCGCGGCCCAGAACACTATTACTCAGAATAATGTTACTCAGAATAATGTTACTCAGAATAATGTCGCCAACGACCGGCTCACCCTCGACCTCTACTGGGAATTCGAGACCGTGTCCGATCCCCAGCTGTCGCCCGACGGGGCGCAGATCATCTACACACGCGGGTGGATCGACAAGGTCAACGACAAGCGTGAGTCGTCTCTGTGGATCATGAACGCCGACGGCAGCAGGAACCGCTTCCTCGTGCGCGGCAGCAGCGCGCGGTGGTCGCCCTCGGGCGATCGCATCGCCTACACCGCGCAGGGCGATCCGAAGGGCTCCCAGATCTTCGTGCGCTACATGGACGCCGAAGGCGCCATCTCGCCGGTGACGCACATCGACAAGTCGCCCGCCAACGTGACGTGGTCGCCCGACGGCCAGTCGCTCGCCTTCGCCATGCAGGTCGAGAAGAAGAACGTCTGGTCGATCAAGATGCCCGACAGACCTGAAGGCGCCAAGTGGGTCGAATCCCCCCGCATCGTCGAACGGCTCGATTACCGCCAGGACCGCCAGGGCTTCAACGACGACGGGTTCAGGCATCTGTTCGTCGTGCCCGCCACCGGCGGCACGCCGCGGCAGCTGACTAGTGGCGACTGGGATCACAACGGCGTCGAGTTCACGCCCGACGGCAAGCAGATCCTCTTCACCTCGCTGCGCATTCCCGACGCCGACTACGAGTTCCGGGAATCGGAAATCTATGCCGTCACCGTCGAGACCGGCGCAATCGCGCAGCTGACGCGCCGCAAGGGTCCCGACAACGGACCGAAGGTCTCGCCCGACGGCAAGCTCGTGGCCTATACGGGGATGGATGCCTCGCGCAACACCTGGACCGACAGCAAGGTGTACGTGATGAACGTCGACGGCAGCAATCCGCGCCTGGTCTCGGGCGACTGGGACCGCTCGCCACAGGGCCTGCAGTGGAAGGCGGACGGCACGGGCCTGTACTTCACCGCGCAGGACACCGGCGTCCAGAACCTCTACGTGCTGCCGCTGGCCGGCACGCGTGGCGATGCCGTTCAGCCGGTGACGAAGGGCACGCACATGCTCACGACGACGAGCATCAGCAAGACCGGCAAGGCCGTCGGCGTGTCCACGTCGTTCCAGGCGCCGCCGGACATCGTGACCTACGACATCGCCTCACCGCAGCAGATCAAGCAGCTGACGTGGGTCAACGACGACATCCTCAAGGGCAAGAAGCTCGGCGACGTCAAGGAGATCACCTACACGTCGGCGGACGGCCTGAAGATCCAGGGTTGGTACATCACGCCCCCGGGGTTCGATGCCACGAAGAAGTACCCGATGCAGCTGCACATCCACGGCGGGCCGCACAGCATGTACGGCGTCGGCTTCAACTACGGCTGGCAGGAGCACGCCGCCAACGGCTACGTCGTGCTCTACTCGAACCCGCGCGGCAGCACGGGCTATGGCAGCGCGTTCGGCAACCAGATCAACAACGCCTATCCGAGCAAGGACTACGACGACCTGATGGGCAGCGTCGACGAGCTGCTGAAGAAGGGCTTTATCGACGAACGCAACATGTTCGTCACCGGTTGCAGCGGCGGCGGCGTGCTGACGGCGTGGATCGTCGGCAAGACGGATCGCTTCGCGGCCGCGTCGGCCAACTGCCCCGTGATCGACTGGGTGAGCTTCGTCGGCACCACCGACAGCGCGGGCTGGTACAACAATTTTGCGAAGCTGCCGTGGGAGGATCCCAGCGAGCACTTCCGCCGCTCGCCGTTGAGCTACGTCGGCAACGTCAAGACACCGACCATGCTGATGACCGGCGTGCAGGACCTGCGGACGCCGATGCCGCAAACCGAGCAGTTCTACAGCGCGTTGAAGCTGCGCAAGGTGCCGACCGCGATGCTGCGGATGAACAACGAATGGCACGGCACGACGACGACGCCGTCGAACTTCATCCGCACGCAGTTGTACCTGCGCTACTGGTTCGACAAGTACAAGCGCGCACCCGGCGTGACCACCACGGCGCAACAGTGATCTAACGAAACCACGAAGGCCACGAAGAATGCGTTCGGAAGAGATTACTTCGTGTTCTTCGAGGTGCTTCGTGATCTTCGTGGTTTCTTTTCGTTGAGGACTCGTCCATGACACGCGCGGCTGCTCTGCTCTCCATCGTTCTGCTCGCCTCCTCCAGCGGCCTGGCCCAGGCGCCGGCCGGCCTCGACCTGGCCACCATCGGCCGCATCCGCGCCGAGGCGATCGCGCGGTCGCAGGCCATGGAGACGCACTGGTGGCTGTCGGAGGTCTTCGGGCCGCGTGCCACGGGCACGCCCGGCTACACGCAGGGCGCCGAGTGGGCGATGAAGAAGTTCACCGAGTGGGGCCTCAAGAACGTCCACACCGAGCGCTTCCCGTTCGGCCAGGGCTGGACGATCGAACGCTTCTCGGTCCACATGGTGACGCCGCAGACCGCGTCGCTCGTCGGCCAGCCTCGGTGGTACTCGCCCCCGACCAACGGGCCGGTGCTCGCCGACGTCGTGCACGTGCGGGCGGCCAGCGAGGCGGACCTGGCGAAGTACAAGGGTCAGCTGCAGGGCAAGATCGTGATCCTCCAGGCCGCACGTCCGGTTCGCATGCTGGACGGGCGAATCATCCTCCGCATGGGCGACGCGGAGTGGGACGAGGCCATGAAGACGCCGATTCCGGCGGGTGCATCAGGTGCGTCAGGTGCGTCAGGTGCGCAAGCGTTCGCCGGCGCGGTGCAGCGATTCCTCGCCGCCGAAGGGGCGGCCGCCGTGCTCGATCGCGGGCCCGATGGCGATCTGTCCGCGGGCGGCAGCGACCTGTCGTGGCAGACCCAGCGCGCGGACGGCGGCACGATTTTTCCCGGCAACGGCGGCAGCCGCGACCCCAAGATGCCGCAGCAGGTGCCCTCGGCCACCCTCGCCGTCGAGCACTACAACCGCATTGTCCGGCTGATCGACCGCGGGCAGCCGGTCCGGATGGAGGTCAACATCCAGACGAAGTTCCATCCCGAAACCGATCCGGCGGGCAACGCCTTCAACATCATCGCGGAGATCCCGGGCACCGACCTGGCAAGCGAAGTCGTGATCATGGGCGCGCACTTCGATACCTATCCGTATGCGACCGGCGCCACCGACAACACGACGGGCAGCAGCGCCATGATCGAAGCCGTGCGCGCGATCCAGGCGCTCGGCCTGAAGCCGCGCCGCACGATTCGGCTGGCGCTCTGGGCCGCCGAAGAACAGGGCCTGCTCGGATCGCGCGCCTACGTGCAGCAGCATTACTACGACTTCGCGAGCAACACGCCCAAACCGGCGCACCCGTCGGTGCAGGCCTACTTCAATCTCGACAACGGCACCGGGCGCATCCTCGGCGTCTGGGGCCAGGGCAACCTGGGCGCGATCAAGCTGTTCGAAGAGTGGGGCCAGTCGGTGAAGGACCTCGGGTTCAGGAATGTGAGCCCGCGGGCCGTGACCCAGACCGACCACGGATCGTTCGAGAACGCCGGGCTGCCGGGATTCCAGTTCATCCAGGAGCGCCTCGAGTACAACTCGCGGACGCATCACTCGAATATGGACACGTTCGATCACGTGCAGCGCGAAGACGTGATCCAGCAGGGCGCCGTCGCGGCCGTGTTTGCCTGGTATGCCGCCAACACGCCTGAGAAGCTTCCGCGCAAGGGCCTGCCGCCCGCAAAGCCGATCCAATAAACCCGGTTTCGCCGTTTGCCGCACACCTGATAGCCGCCGGTTTCAAGATCCGCAGAAGTCAGACGGTTTTGAGGCCTGTGTTCCATATCGGAGCACCGCGGCTTCCTCCAGCTCGGCCGCCTGCACGCTCTAACTCCAGCGATTTGTATCGGTTGAGCACTCGCTGTGCAGGGGTACGAATCTTGCCCATGAGTCAGAGTTTGGTCGTGGTTACATGACCCCCCTGCGCTTGCTCCTGGTCGAAGACGTCGAAGACGACGCGACACTTGTGGCCCGGGAACTGACGGCTGCAGGCTACGACGTGTTCGCAATGCGCGTCGACACCGCAGAAGCGCTGCGGCGCGAGCTCGTCGACGCCCAGTGGGACATCGTGATCGCCGACTACACGATGCCCGGCTTCAGCGGCTCGAAGGCCCTGGCCATCGTCCGCGAGCACGACCTCGATGTGCCGTTCATCTTTGTGTCCGGCACGATCGGCGAAGAGACCGCCGTCGCCGCCATGCGGACCGGCGCGCAGGACTACATCGTCAAGGGCAACCTGGCGCGCCTGGCGCCGGCCGTCGAGCGCGAGCTGAGCGACGCCGCGGTTCGCCGCGAGCACAACCTGGCCAACCAGCGCGTCGCCTACCTCGCGTATCACGACCTGCTGACCGACCTGCCCAATCGCGCGCTGCTGCACGACCGCCTGCAGCAGGCGATCCTGCACGCGCACCGCGACGAGAAAAGCCTCGCGCTGCTCGTGCTCGACCTGGACGGCTTCAAGGAGGTCAACGACGCGCTCGGCCATCATGCCGGCGACCAGGTCCTGCAGGAGGTGGCGTCCCGGCTGAAGGGGACGCTGCGCGCGTCGGACACCGTCGCGCGCCTCGGCGGCGACGAGTTTGCCGTGCTAATGCCGGCCACCGACGTCAACCGCGCGGAGCTGGCGGCGCGCAAGGTCCTGCACGACCTCGAGCACCCGTTCCAAGCCGACGGCCGCGCCGTGATGGTCACCGCCAGCATCGGCATTGCCGGCTACCCGGTGCACGCGTCAAATGGCGATAAACTGCTGCAGCGCGCCGACGCGGCGATGTACATCGCCAAGAACGACAAGGCGGGCTACTCGGTGTACGTCGCCGGGCGGGACCCGCGCGACTACGAGCGCGTGGGCCTCGCCGCGGCGCTGCGCAAGGCCATCGACGCGCAGCAGTTCGTCCTCGACTACCAGCCGATTGTGCACCTGCGCGCGGGCACGACCGTGGCGGTCGAGGCGCTGGTCCGCTGGGAGCATCCGGAACAAGGCCGGCTGCCGCCGGCGCATTTCATGCGGGTGGCGGAACACACCGGGCTGATCAATCCGCTGACGTCGTTCGTGGTCGGGCGCGCGCTGTCGGAGTGGCCGCCGTCGATTCTGCCGACGCCGTGCACCATCGCGGTGAACGTGTCGCCGAGAAACCTGCACCATTCGGCGTTTCCGCGCCGGATCCACGAGATCCTGGTCGAGCACGGCATGCCACCGTCGCGGCTGTCGATCGAGATCACCGAGAGCATGATCATGTCGGACCCAAACGGCTCGGCCCGCTGCCTGCAGATCCTCCACGACATGGGCGTGCGCATCGTGATCGATGACTTCGGGACCGGCTACTCGTCGCTCAGCTACCTGCGAAGGCTGCCCGTCGACGAGCTGAAGATCGATCGGTCATTCGTGCTCGGGATGTCGGAAGGCGAAGACGACACACTGGTCCGCTGCCTCATCGACGTGGCGCACAATCTCGGGCTGCGGGTCGTCGCCGAAGGCGTCGAGACCGCGGAGGTGTGCCAGCAGCTGACCGAGCTTGGCTGCGACGCGGCGCAGGGCTATTACATCAGCCACCCCGCACCGGCCGACGATGTGGCCCGCTGGATGGCCCGGCAGCGCGGTTATCGCTAGCGCGCTGTCAGTCGGCGGGTGATTTGCCTTTTGACCGGCCGATCCATTACGCTTCTTGCGTCATGTCGTTCGTCCACCACGCGCACTGGGGCCACCATCGCCGTTCATTGAACGGCCCGGCAGGAGCTTGCGCGTAAGTCGACGACGAACCCAATAAGATTCGTCAGGACGCAACAGCCCGCTGGGAAACCGGCGGGCTTTTTGTTTTTTGCCGACGGCTGAAGGCTGAAGGCTGAGAGCTGATATGGATTTTACGAAGCTGGACGGGCTGATTCCGGCGGTGGTGCAGGACGAGGCCACCCACGAGGTGTTGATGGTGGGCTTCATGAACGAGGAAGCCTGGGCGCTGACGCGGCAGACCGGCTTTGTCACCTTCTTCAGCCGGACGCGGAACCGGCTCTGGATGAAGGGCGAAACCTCGGGCAACCGCCTGGCGGTGCGCAAGGTGTTTGTCGACTGCGATGAAGACACAGTGCTGATCGCCGTGGCTCGCGAAGGAGACGGGAATGTGTGTCACACCGGCGAGCGCAGCTGCTTCTACACAGAAGTCAAGCTAAGTGCGGGTAGCGCGGAACTTTAGTTCCGCGAAACAAGGGAAACCAGATGAAATTGCGGCTCGGAATTCCAAAAGGATCGTTGCAGGACGCGACGGTCCAGTTGTTTCAGCGCGCCGGCTACCAGATGCGCGTCGACCCGCGGTCGTACTTCCCCGCGATCGACGACCCGGAAATCGAGTGCATGCTGATCCGCGCGCAGGAGATGGCGCGCTACGTCGCCGACGGCGTGCTCGACGCCGGCCTCACCGGCCTCGACTGGATTGCGGAGCACGAGATCGGCCACCCGGAACAGACGCCGCTCGCCCGGATCTGCGACCTGGTCTATGCCAAGCAGAGCTTCGGCAAGGTGCGCTGGGTGCTGGCGGCGCCGGAGGATTCGCCGTTCAAGAGCCTGGCGGACCTGAACGGCAAGCGTATTGCGACCGAGCTCGTGCGCGTGACGAAACACTACTTCACGGCCAGGGAGATCGACGTCGACGTCGAGTTCTCGTGGGGCGCCACCGAGGTGAAGCCGCCGGTGCTCGCCGACGCGATCGTCGAAGCCACCGAAACCGGATCGACGCTGCGCGCGAATCGGTTGCGCATTCTCGAGACCATCATGGAGTCGAACACCCAGCTGATCGCCAATCAACCGTCGATGGCCGACGCGTGGAAGAAGACCAAGATCGAGAACCTCGCGCTGCTGCTCAAGGCCGCGATCGAAGCGCAAGGGCGGGTCGGCCTGATGCTGAACGCGCGCCGCACCGACCTCGAGGCGCTGCTCGCGCTGCTGCCAGCGCTGCAACGGCCGACCGTGTCGTCGCTGAGCGATCCCGACTGGGTCGCGATCAATACGATTCTCGAGGAGAAGACGGCACGGGATCTGATCCCGAGGCTGAAGCTGGCCGGTGGCCAGGGCATCGTCGAGTACCCGTTGAACAAGATCGTGGTGTAAACAGAGACCACGAAGAACTCTTTGATCAATAGACTTCGTGATCTTCGTGGTGATCTTCGTGTTCTTCGTGGTTTCCTTTGATCGCTTATGAAGATTGTGACTTCAACCAATCGCCGCGCCGTTGCCGACCTGCTGTCGGCCACACGCATCCGCGATCGCGCGACCGAGGCGCGGGCGGCCGCGATCGTCGCCCGGGTCCGGCGCGGCGGCGACGCGGCGCTCGCCCGTTTCGTGAAGGAGCTCGATGGCGTCGGCGGCGCCATCGAAGTGCCGCGGCGGCAGTGGGCGGCGATGGCGCGACAGGCGCCGCCCGCCGTGCGCGCCGCCATCAAGCGCGCGGTGGGCCACATCCGCAAGGTCGCCCGCAAGCAGGTGCCCGCGGGCTGGCGGCTGAAGGTGGCGCCGGGCATCGTGGTGGAACAGCGCGTCGTTCCCCTCGGCCGTGTCGGATGCTACGTGCCGGCCGGGCGCTACCCCCTGCCCTCGTCTTTGCTGATGACGGCGGTACCGGCACGGGCGGCCGGCGTGCGCGAAGTGGTCGTGGCCTGTCCACGGCCGGATGCGGCGGTGTTCGCCGCCGCCCTCGAGGCCGGCGTCGATCGGCTGTTTCGCATGGGCGGCGCCCACGCCGTTGCCGCGCTGGCCTATGGCACGCGCACCGTTCCCCAGGTCGACAAGATCGTCGGCCCCGGCAACCGATGGGTGGCGGCCGCCAAGTCGCTGGTATCCGCCGACTGCGGCATCGACTTCTACGCCGGACCCACCGAGATCCTGATTGTCTCGGCGACCGGCCCGGCCGCGTGGATCGCCGCGGATCTCATCGCCCAAGCCGAGCACGATCCCGACGCGCGGGCGGTCTTCATCACCTCCAACAGGCGGTTGGCGGAGCGCGTGGCCGCGGAAGTTGAACGGCAGATGCCCGGCACCGGTCCCGCCCGCCAGGCGCTCGCGCGTCATGGCGGCGTGATCGTTTGCCGGAGCATGGCCGAGGCCATCGCGCTGGCGAACCAGGCGGCCTCCGAGCACCTGGTGGTGGGAACCGAAGCGCTCGCCCGGCTCGTATGGAATGCTGGTGCCGTGTTCGTGGGCGGCTGGACGGCGCAGGTCGCCGGCGACTACGCCATCGGCTCGAACCATGTGTTGCCGACGGCGGGCGCGGCCCGTCATCGCGGTGGGCTGAACGCCGCCGACTTCGTGAAGCTCGTGTCCGTGCAGCGACTGACGAAGGCCGGCCTGGGGCGGATCGCGAAGACCGTCACGACCCTGGCCCGCGCCGAGGGCCTCGAAGCGCACGCGCGCTCGATTGAAGCAAGGCAGAAGGCTGAAGGCAGAAGGCATAAACGATGATAACGATCCAAGGCGTCCCCGACCTCGGCCCCGGCCTTCGGCTTCACCTCAACGAGAACACCGGCGGCTGTTCGCCGAAGGTCGTCGAGGCGGTCCGCGCGTTCGACGGGCCACGTCTCGCCACCTATCCGGATTTCCGCGACGCCATTCTCGAAACGGCGGCTTTTCTCGGCGTCGACCCCGATCGCATCGTGCTCACCAACGGGCTCGACGAAGGCATCCTGCTCGCGTCGGTCGGCTACCTCACCAACCGGACACCTGAGGCGCTCGTGGCGCAGGGGGCGGCGCCCACCGTCATGTCGGGCGCGCCCGAGGTCCTGGTGGCGCAACCGGCGTTCGAGCCGTACTTGCACGGCGCGCATGCCATGGGCGCGCGCGTCGTGTCGGTGCCGCCCGCTCCTGACTATTCGTATCCGGTCGATGCCGTCATCCGCGCGCTGACACCCGACACCCGCATCGTCTACGTGAACAACCCGAACAACCCGACGGGCCAGCCGGTGCCGAAGGCGGCCATCCACCGCGTGGCACGGGAAGCCGCGCATGCGCTCGTGTTCGTCGACGAGGCGTATCAGGACTTCCAGGGTGAGAACTTCCTTCAGGAAGCCGCGCAGTATCCGAACATGCTCGTTGGCCGGACGTTTTCGAAGGCGTTCGGGCTTGCCGGCATGCGGGTTGGCGTGATGATCGCGTCGCCCGCGGTGCTGGCGCCGATCCGCCGGTGCATGCCGCTGTTCAACCTGAATGTGGTCGCCGTGGCGGCCTTGCGCGCGGCGATCGCCGACACCGGGTTTCGCGCATGGTATGTCGCGCAGGCGGCCGAATCGAAGGCGCTCGTCTACGCCGCCTGCGAGCGCGCCGGCCTGCGCTATTGGAAGAGCGCCGCGAATTTCGTGCTCATCGACGGCGGCAGCCGCGCCCGGGCGCTGATTGACGGCATGATTGCCAGGGGCGTGTTCGTTCGCGATCGCACCAAGGACCCCGCGTGCCCGAATTGTTTCCGCCTCACCGCCGGCGTCGTGGAACACACGCGCACGGCGGTCGAGACCCTCGAGGCGTTATGCGCCGCGCGGTAATCAACCGGCGGACCGCTGAGACCCGGATCAAGGTCACGCTGGCGCTCGACGGCAAGGGCCGGTACGAGAACGCGACCGGCATCCGCTTTCTCGATCACATGCTCGACCTGGTGGCCCGGCATGGCGGGTTCGATCTCAAGGTGAAGGCGGCCGGCGACCTCGACGTCGATCAGCACCACACGGTGGAAGACGTGGGCATCGCGCTCGGCGAGGCGGTGCTCGCCGCCGTCGGCAACAAGCGCGGCATCAACCGCGCCGGCTATTTCGTGATGCCGATGGACGAAACGCTGGCGGTCGTCGCCATCGACCTGAGCGGGCGGCCTCACGCGGTCGTCGACACCAGGGTCACGGTGCGCGTGGTCGGCGATCTGCAGGCCGAGCTGGTGCACGACTTCTTCGACGGCTTCGCCATGGCCGCGCGCGCCAACGTGCATGTGAAGGTGATGTACGGCCGATCGAACCATCACAAGATCGAGGCCTGCTTCAAGGCCTTCGCGCGCGCACTGCGCGTGGCCTCCTCGAAGGACAAGCGCCTGGCCCGCATGCTTCCGAGCACCAAGGGCCTGTTGTGATCGCGCTCGTCGACTACGGCGCGGGCAATCTCACGTCCGTGCGAAAGGCGCTGGCGGCGCTGGGCGCCGGGGTCTGGACGCCGACGGTGCCCGGCGAGCTCGCCCGCGCGCACGGCATCATCGTCCCCGGAGTGGGTCACTTCGACACCACGCGCGGGCTGACCGGTGACTGGCGATCCGCCATCGCGGCCACGATCGCCGACGGCACGCCGCTGCTCGGCATTTGCGTCGGCTTGCAATGGTTGTTCGAGGGCAGCGTCGAGGCGCCGGGCGTCGCGGGGTTGGGCGTGTTCGCCGGCGTCTGTCAGCGCGTCGGGGGCGACGACACGCTGAAAGTGCCGCATGTCGGCTGGAACAGCCTCACCATGCCGCGCCCAAGCAAGCTGATGGCCGGCGTGGCGGACGGCACGCAGGTCTACTTCACGCACTCCTATGCCGCGCCGGTCGTCGACGACACGGTCGCGGTCTGCGACTACGGCGCGCCCTTCAGCGCCGCCGTCGAGCGTGACCGCGTGTCGGCGGTCCAGTTCCATCCGGAAAAATCCGGGCCCGCCGGGCTTCACATTCTCGGCAACTGGCTGCGCGATGTTGTCTAAGCGCATCATCGCGTGCCTCGACGTCCGTGACGGCACGGTCGTCAAGGGCGTCAACTTCGAGGGCCTGCGCGACGCCGGCGATCCCGCGGCCCTCGCGCGCCGCTACAACGCCGAGGGCATCGACGAGATCGTGATCCTCGATGTCACCGCCACGGTCGAAGCACGCCAGGCGCGCGCCCACACGATCGCCGCGGTGGCCCGCGAGATCTTCCTGCCGCTCGCCGTCGGCGGCGGCATTCGCAGCGAAGCGGATGCCGCGGCGGCCATCGAGGCCGGCGCCGACAAGGTCAGCCTCAATACCGCGGCGCTCGCCGATCCGGACTTGATTACCAGCCTCGCGCGCCGCTACGGCAGCCAGGCGGTGATCGTCGCGATTGATGCGAAGCGCCAAGACGATCGCTTCGCGGTCTACGGCCGCAGCGGCATGGCCGAAACCGCGCGCGACGCCGTCGAATGGGCGCGAGAGGCCACGAGCCGGGGCGCCGGCGAGATCCTCCTGACCTCGATCGATCGCGATGGGACGAAGGCCGGCTTCGATTGCGAACTGACCGCTGCCGTGTCGGACGCCGTGAACATCCCCGTGATCGCCTCCGGAGGCGCCGGGTCCTTCGAACACTTCGCGGAGGTGTTCACCACCGGTCACGCCGACGCCGCCCTCGCCGCGTCGATCTTCCACTTCAACGAGAAGAGCGTCAGCGAGCTCAAACGGTTTTTGAATGACGCGGGCGTTCCGGTAAGAATGTAAAGCTCGGAGCCCGGAGCCCGGAGCCCGTCTGAAACCATGCTGATCCCCTCCATCGACCTCCAGGGCGGCCGCGTCGTGCAACTCGTGCAGGGCGACAAGCTCGCCATCGCCTCCGACGATCTCGACGGCTGGATCGAGAAGTTCTCGACGTTCCCCAAAGTGCAGCTCATCGACCTCGACGCGGCGATGTCGCGTGGCAACAACGACGCGCTCGTGAGGCAGATCGCCGCCCGGCTCCCCTGCCGCGTCGGCGGCGGCGTGCGCAGCGTGCGCCGCGCCGAAGAGCTGATCGCCGCCGGCGCCCGGGCGGTGATCGCCGGCTCGGGGCTGTTCCGGCGCGCCGACGGCGGCGACATCAGCCGGATGATCGACCACGACTTCGCCCGCGCGCTGGCGGACCTGGTGGGCCCCGACCGCCTCATCGCCGCGGTCGACTCGAGGGCCGGCCGCGTGGTGATCCACGGCTGGAAGACCATGCTGCCGCTCACGGCCGTACAGGCCGTGGCCGCGCTCGAGCCGTACTGCTCGGAATTCCTCTACACCCACGTGGACACGGAGGGCCTGATGCAGGGCACCGACATGGCGGCGATCAAGGCCGTGGCCAAGGCGACCGCTCGCAAGCTCACCGCCGCGGGCGGCATCACGACCCGCGCGGAAATCGACGCCCTCGACGCGCTTGGCATCGATGCCGTCGTGGGCATGGCGATCTACACGGGGGCGCTGGCGCTCGATCGCTGACCCTTCGACTCGCCGCGGCTCGCTCAGGGCAGGCGGCGCGTCACGACAGCCGCCGGAACCCGAAGGCGACGCAGAGCCACGCCACCGTCAGGCTGCCGAAGGCGAGAAACAGCGTCACCAGCGATTCGGCCGTGCCCACCGCGGCGACCCGATAGTTGAACGGCGGCTCGTTGATCCAGGCCATGCGAAGCACGTTGATCAGGCCGACCACCAGGCCGCACAACCCGGCAAACAACCCCGCGAGCGAGAGCGGCCGCATCAACGCCAGCCGCTGCTCGTTGGGCCGTATCGCGTAGGCAAGACCGGCGAAGAGCGGGAGCACGCTGACCAGCATGCTCAGAAGCGCGACGATGCTGGCCTGGCCGAGCATTTCAAGAATCTGCATGACGTTCCTGGCCTCCACCGGGGTATAACGCTCCCCGGGCCCGGGCGTGACGGCTGTCACGATCGGCCGGCGGAAGCGTTATGACCGGTATGGACCGCGAGTCCGAGCTGGCGCTCGTCGCCCGCCTGCGAGAGGGCGACGCCACGGCGTTCGACGAGGTGTACGCGTGCTTCAACACGCGGCTCTTCAACTTCCTGGCGCGGCTGTCGCGGCGGCGCCAGGTCGCCGAGGATCTGCTGGAAGAAACCTGGCTCCGGTTGGTCGCCCGGGCGTCGCGGCTGCAGCCTGACACGCGCCTCGGACCGTGGCTGTTCACGGTGGCCCGCAACCTCCACGCCAGCTACCGCCGATCGCGGCTCCTTGAGGATTCGCACGCGGCGGATCTGATCGGCTTGTGGCCCTCCGGATCGCCGCAGCCGACGCCGTTCGAAGCGACCGCGGCCGGCGAGACCGGGCGGCGCGTCGAGGCGGCGCTTGGCGCCTTGCCGGTGGCCTATCGTGAAGCGCTGCTGCTCGTGGTGGTCGAGGGGTTGCGGCCGGCGGAAGCCGCCGGCGTGTGCGGCATCACGCCCGAAGCCATGCGCCAGCGATTGAGCCGCGCCCGCGCGCTGCTGTCGCGCACGCTCGATGAGAACAGCGTGCCGGGCCTGGCGGCGCTGAAAGAGGTCACGACATGATCACCGACGAAGCCCATGATCCGGCGCTGCGCGCGCTGCCGCTCATGACGCCCGACCACTCGCGTGCGGCGCAAGTGCGCGCGCGCTGCCATGCCAGGCTCGCGCGCCGGCGGCCCGATTGCGCCGGTGCCGCGATACGGTCGGCGGCTTTCATCCTCGGACAGGCCGTGATCGGCGGGCTGTGCCTGCTCTACTTCTCCGCCGTCGTGCACGACGCGCTCCGGTTGCGCGGGATCCTGTAGGCCGGCTATACAGGCCGCCTCGCGATCGACTAGCATGCGCGGCTGGAGGCTCTGATGGTCCCAGTGCTGTCGTTGTGGCTCCCGATTCTCCTCTCCGCGGTGATCGTGTTTGTGGCCAGCTCGGCCATCCACATGTTCACCAAGTTCCACAAGAATGACTTCAAGAGGGTACCAAACGAGGATGGCGTGATGGCCGCGCTGCGGCCGTTCAACCTCGCGCCCGGTGATTACGGCATGCCGCTCGCGCAGTCGATGGACGCGATGAAGTCACCGGAGTTCCAGGCGAAGATGAAGGCCGGGCCGGTGGTCTTCATGACCGTGAGGCCGGGTGAGTACAACATGGCCACGAACCTGGTTCAGTGGTTCCTCTACTCCATCGTGATCTCGCTGGTCGCCGGCTACATTGCCGGCGTGGCCTTCGGCCCCGGCACCGAGTACCTGAGGGTGTTCCAGGTCGCCGGCTGCGTGGCGTTCACCGGCTACGCGCTGGGCCTGCCCCAGTCCTCGATCTGGGGCGGCAAGAACTGGGGCACGACCATGCGCGGCATGCTCGATGGCCTGCTCTACGGCCTCCTCACCGGCGGCACCTTCGGCTGGCTCTGGCCCTGAAAGAACAAGGTGCGTGGGTGCGTGGGTGCGTGGGTGCGTGGGTGCATAGGTGCGTAGGTGCGTAGGTGCGTAGGTGCGTAGGTGCGTAGGTGCGTAGGTGCGCACATAAGCACCCACGCACCCAAGCACCCAAGCACCCTTATAGAATAGAGAGATGAAGCTCGTTCTGGCCTTGGCGGTCGTGCTGGCGGTCCAGGAGCTGATCCCCGGCACCGCGCGGCCCATCGTCGACCCGAATAAGCCAGCCACCACCAGCGGCTACATCTGCCCGATGCATCCGAACGAGGTGAAGGCCGAGCCCGGCACCTGCAGCATCTGCGGCATGACGCTCGTGCCCGGCGACCCGATGGCCACCGCCGACTACCGCCTGAGCGTCGTCGCCGAGCCGCGCGTCGTGAAAGCCGGGCAGCCGACGAAGTTCCGGTTCACCGTCACCCATCCGTTGACCGGCGCGAAGGTGAACCGGTTTGCCGACGTGCACGACCGGCTGTTCCACCTCTTCATCATCAGCCGCGACCTGACGCTCTTCAATCACGAGCATCCGGTGTTCGAGGCGGACGGCTCGTTCACCATCGAGCACACGTTGCCCAAGCCGGGCCACTATGTGCTCTTCAGCGACTTCATGCCGCTTGGCGGCAGCCCGCAGCTGATCACGACGCCGCTCGTCACGGCAGGCTACGAAGGCGACATCGCGTCCGACGCGGCGAACCTCGTGCCGGATGGGTCGTGGGTGAAGCATGCCGACGGCGTGACGATCGATCTGCGAATCGAGCCCGCGAAGCTCGTCGCCGGTGAAGATCTCGACGTGCCGATCCGCTTCACCGACGAGAAGACCGAGCAGCCGGTGACCAACCTGCAGCGCTACCTCGGCGCATTCGGGCACGCGATGATGCTCAGCGAAGACATGATGGAGCACGTGCACGCCCATCCCGAGGAGATGCTCGAGGGCACGACGATCACCGGGGGCGGCGGGCCGGACCTGGTCTTCCACGCCCTGTTCCCCAAGCCGGGCCACTACCGCATCTGGCTGCAGTTCCAGAGGAACAACCACCTGTCGACGGTGCCGTTTACGGTGCGAGTGTTGCGGGCGGGCGAGACGGCGGAAATGCGGTAACCGACACCGCGGGCCGCGCCTGGAGCGCGGTTCCGGTGGCGTTGTCGTAGTACGCCGTCATGACCAGGCGCGTGCCTGCCGGCAGCGTGATTGGCTCGCGGAACACATACGACGAGGGCCAGTCAGGCCGGTAGTTCTTCAGCCACAACAACGGTTCGACCACGCCGTTGGGACGGATGGCCGTGACCTCGATCGACTTGGCGCCCGCGCCGAGGCGGGGCCACAGCGCCGACGCGGTGGTCGGCGCCTTCAACACGGTTTCAGTGCGGACCCTCTCGCGCGTCCTGCCGGCGGGCACGATCGCCGGCGCCGCGGCAATCTCGAGCGGCATCGCGACCTGCGCCGGCCGCTTCTCCGAAAAGTACAGGCCGAGCTCGGCTTCGCCCGACACGGCCTCGTCGGTTCCGCGGTAGCCGATCTCGACGGCGAGCTTTCCCTTCGCGGGCAACTGGATGCCGACCCCGTCGGGCAGGCTGGTGTTCAGGTGACCGGGCGTCCACGTGCCGAGCCAGCGGCCCGAAGCGGCGTCATAGATCGCGGCGTAGCGGACCGCGCGGCGATCGCCCGGGTTGAGTTGCAGCGCGCGCAGCCACTTCGCCTGCGCCAGGCCCGTCGCCACTTCGAACCGCGCCGTCCGATCGGGCGACGCGGCTTCCACTTTCTGATCCGAGGCCACCGTCAACAGGACGTCGGGTGTGCCCTGGTCCCAGCCGCCGAGCGGCGGCACGAACACGGGCGGCTTGCTTTCGTCGGCGAGCAGCACGCCGCTCGGGGCGCCGCCATCGGCCCACGCCAGGATGATGCTGACCTCGCGCGCGGTCAGGCTCATGTCGTTGGCGAAATGGCCGTAGCCGTTCACCGCGCTCCAGGGCGGCATGCGGCGCTCGAGAATTTCTTCCTTGATCGCCACCGCCCACGGCCGCGCGTCCTTGTAGGTGGTGAGCGACATCGAGATGTTGCCCTCGGTGTGGCACTGGAAGCACTTGCGCTGGAAGATCTGCGCGATCTCCTTCTGAAAGACGATGCTGGTCGTGATCGGGGTATGCGTGTAGACGGTCGCCGGCCTGAGGAGCACGGCTCCCGCCACGGCCAATCCGGCCACGCCGACACCGGCAAACCAACGCATGTACGTATATTAGGGGAGTTTGAGCTCGGGAAGAACCACCTCGGCCGGTGCGCGAAACACCAGATCCGCCATGGCCGAGGCGGGCGTCGCCTCCGGATTGACCTCCACGGTGAACGCCCCATGCCGGCGGGCCTCCTCGAAAAACGACGCCGCCGGGTAGACCACCGATGAGGTCCCCACGGTCAGAAACACGTCGCAGTCTGACGCCGCTTGCGCGGCGTCCAGGACGTCCGGGTCGAGCCCTTCGCCGAACCAGACCACGCCCGGCCGGACGAGCCCGCCGCAATGCGGGCACGTGGGAGGGATCCGCTGCAAGGGCGCGTCTTCATTGCGCCAGCGCGCGGGGGCCGCGGCGCATCGCTGCCAGCAGGACACTTCCCAAATCGATCCATGCAGGCGCAGGACACGCTCGGTGCCCGCGCGCTCGTGCAGGCCGTCGACGTTCTGCGTGATCAGTTGAAACGAGGGGAAGCGGCGGCTCCAGTTGGCGAGCACGCGATGCGCGGCGTTCGGCGCGCACGCCGCGATCGTCTGGCGCCGCCAGTCGTACCACTCCCAGACGAGCGCGGGATCGCGCGCGAAGGCCTGGGGCGTGGCCAGCGTTTCGGGCGCGAACTGCTTCCACAAGCCGCCGGCGCCACGAAACGTCGGCACGCCGCTCGCCGCCGAGACGCCCGCACCGGTCAGCACGGTGATGCGCGCGTCCCTGGTGAGGCGTTGGGCCAGCTGCTCGAGCGACGCGCGACCCACGGCCTACTGCTTGGTCGGGACCGCGGAAGCCACCTTCTTCTGCGCCGCGAGGAACTCGAAGGCCTTCGGCAGGTTCGGCACCACCACGTCGGTGTGGCTGCCGCCGGCCACTTCGACGTAGGTCACATCGGCGCCCGCCTTCTTCAGCGCCGCCACCATCGATCGCGATCCGTTGACGTTGACGGTCGCATCGTTGTCGCCGTGCACCACGAACTGCGGAATCCCTTTCATGCGCTCGGCCAGCGTCGTCGAGCCCACCCCGGAGAACGGCACGAGCGCCGCCCAGATGTCCGGATGCTTCGAGGCGAGCGCCCACGTGCCGATCGCGCCCATCGAGTGGCCGATCAGGAAAATGCGCGACTCGTCGACGCGATACTGCGCCTTCATCAGCCGGAGGACTTCCAGCACGTCCTTCTCGCTGTACTCGGCGCGCCGCTTCGACGCGGCGTCGCCGCCGCCCATGATCGTCGAGCCGTAGAACCCGTCGACGCGGTAGCCGAGTGGCGCGGCCAGCAGGAAGCCGTGTTTCTCCGCCAGCTGCGGCGGCAGCTTCGAGTACGCATCGAAAAACGAGTCTTCGTTGGCGCCCAGGCCATGCAGCGCAATCACCAGCGGCATGGCCGTGGCGCCGGTGTAGGCCTTCGGCACGTAGACGCGATACGGCATGATCTCGCCCGCGCCCTCGAGCGGATAGTGCCGCTCCATGTCGCCGGTCCTGCCCTTGAACGGGTCCTTCCCGCCCTTCGCCGTCGCGACGACCGCCTCGGCGGCGGCAATTTCGCCGGCGAGGTTGAAGGTGCCTGGGCCGACGCGGCCGCGATTGACGTTCTTGATGAAGTCCCCCGGATAGAGGACGTCGGCGCGCGCGCCCGGGGGCACCCCGGCCGCCGCAGCCTCGAGGGCACGCAGCTTCGCATCGAGGCCTTTCATCAACACGACGCCGAGCGCGGTCGTGCCAAGCGATGTCGTGCCGTCGAAGACCTCGGTCTCGATGAGGTGCGCGCCGTCTTCCGCGCCCGCCAGGTCGAGTTCCATCACCAGCGGCGACTCCCGCAGGTCGCGGCTCACGCCGTCGAAGGTCGCCAGCTCGCGCGCCGCCGGCGCGGGCGTCGTCCCCGGCCCCGGCGGGCCAGCCGGTGGACGCTTGCGCAGCGACACCTTCGCGCTAATCGCCGGCGTCAGTTCGATCGACGGGCTGTAGATCTGTTCGAGCCGCAGCGTGTACGACACGGCGGAGTCGATCAGCGTGCGCTCGCTGCGCAGCGCCAGCGAATTCTGGAAGTCGAGCGCGGCCGTCCACGGCGTGCCGTCGAGCAGCGCGAGGCCCCTGGCAATCTGCCGCCGCCCCTCGCCGATCCTGCCGAGCCGGTTGGCCTCGGCAATCTCCTGGTCGACCGCATCAATCTGGGCCTTGAGCTCGCCCTGCGGCTTCACCGTGGCCTTGCGCGTGTTGTAACGCACGATCGTGGTGCTGATGTTGGGCAGCGCCTGCGCCAGGGCCCACGTGGGGGCGAGCGTCAGGGCGAGGGCAAGGATGGTCCGGCGAACCGCCTTCGCCAAGGCTTCGGCGCTCAAGAAGCCGGACGCCACATGGATCGTCATGGTCAGGACCCCGCCATCCTAGCACCATGGCGCCCGGCACCGGCACCGGCACCCGCACCCGGCACCAACCCGTAGGCACCCTAGTCACCGTACGCACCCCAGGCACCCAATTTGGGGTAGGATCCGTTGCCCTGAGGAGGCTTCGAGATGAGGTCGATAATTCACGCGGTCGCCGGCATTGTTTTCGTGGTTGGACTGCTCGCCTCTGCACAGCTTGCCGCGCAGGCGGTCAATATTACTGGTGAGTGGGCGTTCACGGTCCAGACGGATCAGGGGGGCGGCACGCCCGCGATCACGTTCAAGCAGGATGGCGAGATGCTCACCGGCAAGTACAACGGCCAGTTGGGCGCCGCCGACCTGACCGGCACGGTCAAGGGCAGCGACGTGGCCTTCACGTTCACCATTGACGTCCAAGGCCAGCAGGCCCCGGTCAGCTACAAGGGCACGGTCGAGAAGAACACGATGAAGGGAACGCTCGACATCGGCGGCATGGTCAACGGTACCTTCACCGCTACAAGGAAGTAAGCCTTGTCCATTGACTAGGCACACCGGCCTGCTGCTTAATGATGCCGACAGGAAACGTGAGTTATTGAACCACCGTTCAATTCCTGTCCGTCCGGTCGTTGATACGAGGCTCACCCACGCGCCGTGGGCTTTGTTGGATGCAACTTGAAAGAGGGGGAATAGTGATGCGTTCGCTCAGGATTCTTGTACTCGCGTGTATTGTCCTCGCGCCGGCACTTGCCTCGGCGCAAACCAGCTCCATCAGCGGCGTCGTCCGGGACGACTCCGGCGCGGTGATGCCTGGTGTCACGGTTGAAGCGGCCAGCCCGGCGCTGATCGAAAAGGTCCGCTCGGCCACGACGAGCGGAGCCGGCCGGTACGAGATCCTGGCGCTTCGGCCCGGAACCTATACCGTAACCTTCACGCTCCCCGGCTTCCAGACAGTAGTCCGCCAGGGCATCGAGCTGACGTCGGACTTCACGGCCACCATCAACGTGGACCTGAAGGTCGGCGCGCTCGAAGAAACGCTGACGGTCACCGGCGAATCGCCCATCGTCGACACGCAGAGCATCACCCAACGCGTCGTGATGACGGCGGAAGTGCGCGAGGCGCTGCCGACGGGCCGCAACATCCAGGCGGTCGGCATCATGATCCCGGGCACCACCATCGCGGTGGGCGGCGGCGGCGCGCTGTCGCGCGACGTCGGCGGCTCAGGCAACCTGCAGCAGTCGCCGCTCCAGTATCGCGGCTCGGGCGACACGGTGCAGACCGTCGAGGGCATCCGCCTCAATAACCTGTGCGCGCAGGGCGCCTACAGCGGCGTCTACTGGAACGACTCGAGCTTCGAGGAGTTCAGCTACGTGACCGGCGCCGACTCGGCCGAGATGGGCCAGGGCGGCATGCGCGTCAACATGGTGCCCAAGGACGGCGGCAACACGTTCCGCGGCATGGTGATCGGCAACTTTGCCGGCGAGTCGTTCGGCTCCGACAACTGCGGCTCGGCCGGCATCGGCCAGCCGTGCACGCGGTCGAACCTGAGCGGCAGCACCACGTTCAACCGGAACAACACGCTCACCAACGTCGACGTGATCCAGAAGATCTGGGACATCAACCCGCAGATTGGCGGTCCCATCATCAGGAACAAGGTGTGGTTCAACTACACCTTCCGGAACTGGGGCTCGGAAAAGACGAAGGCCGACGCCTACTTCGACTCGAACCCATCGCAATTCGTCTACGCGCCCGACTTTACCAAGCCCGGCATCGATGACGGGCACATCACCAGCAACGCGGGACGCATTTCGTGGCAGGTGAGCACCAACGACAAGATCTCCGTGTATCACGACAACCAGCGCAAGTACCGCAACCACTGGGGCATCGCGGCGACGATTCCGCCCGAGGCGGCCGGCGTGCAGGTGACCCCGACCAGCTTCGTCAACGTCACGAAGTGGACGCGCACGCACACCAACCGGCTGTTGCTGGAAGCCGGTTTCGGCATGTACAACCAGAACTACACCGAGCTCTATCAGCCGGGCGTGACCGGCTCCGAAGACAAGGTGTGGGACGACAACGCCATTCAGAACGCGCGCGTCTACAACGTCGTCGATGCTTCGAACAACCGGCAGGCCAACGCCTGGCCCAACCCGGCCGACCATTACTCGGTGCTCCGCACCTTCATGGGCGCGGCGTCGTACGTGGCGGGCTCGCACAGCTTCCGCGCCGGCGCAACGTTCAGCAACGGCGACTGGAAACTCCTGACGCGGTGGACGGGCGACATGCAGCCCATCACCTACAACAACGGCGTGCCGGTGCAGGTGACGCTCCGCTTGCCGTCCGACCGCAACAACGGCATCAAGCGCGACCTTGGCCTCTACGTGCAGGACCGCTGGTCGCTGGGCCGCGTCACGCTGAACCTGGGCCTGCGCTTCGACCAGTTCATCGGCGAATCGCGTGAGAGCTCGATTCTGGCGAGCCGCCACGGCGGCGGCGCCACCTTCGGTGTCTGCGACGATGGCCAATGGGATCCGGGCGACCTGTGCGCCGGCACGGTGCAGAACTGGAAGGACATCTCGCCTCGCGTCGGCTTCGCGATGGACGTGTTCGGCAACGGCCGCACCGCCATCAAGGCGAGCTTCGCGCGCTACGTGGCGGGCCAGCAGATTGCGGTGGCCAACCAGGTGAACCCCATCGGCGCGCTCACCGCGCTGGACACCCGGCCGTGGAGAGACCTGGACGGCAATGGGCTGCCGCTCGATAGCGCCGGCAACATCCAGTTCAACGAGTTGACCAATTCGGCGGCGACGCCTACGTTCGGACGCCTCACCGTGCCGACCACGCAGTACGATCCGAAGGTGCTCCACGGCTGGGGCGCGCGCGGCTACAACAACGAGGTCACCTTCGCGATGCAGCACCAGCTGGCGGACCGCATCTCGGTCAACGGCGGCTACTATCGCCGGACCTTCGGCAACCAGACGATCGTCGACGACCTCCGCTTCGACGCCAACAGCTACGACTCGTACTGCATCACGGCGCCGGTCGATCCGGACCTGCCCGGCGGCGGCGGCTTCCAGGTGTGCGGCGTCCAGGACCTCAAGCCTGCCGTGTTCGCTCTGAGACAGCCCGCCAACAGCCTGATCCGGTTCTCGGACGACTTTGGCGGCGAGACCAACCTGTATCAGGGCTTCGACATCAACCTCGAGTCGCGCTTCCGCAACGGCGCGTTCCTGAGGGGCGGCATCGCGGCCACCTCGCGCACGTTCGACAACTGCAACGTGCTGGCGGCGGGGAACGATGCGGTGCCGGCGGGCAGCACCGAGATCTACGCGGATGGCACGAAGGGCTGCCACCGGGAGTACGGGTACCGGCCGGATGCGAAGCTGTCCGGTTCGTACACGCTGCCATTCGACATTCAACTGGCGGGTACCTACCAGTTCACCCGCGGCGTGCAAAATGGCGGGGCCGGCCCGAGTGTCACGGCGGGCTGGGCAGTGACCAACGCCGTTGCCACGCAGCAGATCGGCCGCGCCTGGACGGGTGTCGCGTCACGGACGGTCCAACTGATCAGCGAAGGCACGGAGTATGGCGATCACAACCTGAATCAGCTCGACGTTCGTCTCGCCAAGCGGTTCACCATGAGCAAGGTGAGGATGCGGGTCGACTTCGACCTCTACAACGTGTTCAACAGCAGCTGGCCCTACACGGTCAGCACCACCTACTCGAACGCGGCCTCGGCGAGCTGGCTGCGTCCGACCAACGTCCTGCAGCACCGGTTCTTCAAGCTGGGCGCGCACCTCAGCTTCTAAGAACAAGGCAGAAGGCAGAAGGCAGAATGGCGTTGTGAAGCGCTCTTCTTCCTTCTGCCTTTTCCTTTTGTCCTCGTACTTCTGCCTTGTGCCTTCTGCCTTCTGCCTTGTCTGGGCGCAGCACGCCCAACACACCCTGCCCGTCGTTCCGCAAGAGCTGCTCGAGCGCCCCGTCACCGTGCACGCGGGCATCGGCGTCTCGCACGACACGGTCACCACGGCATCGGCCGACGCGCAGGCCTTCTTCGACCAGGGACTGTCCTACCTGCATTCGTTCGTCTGGATCGAAGCGGCGCGATCGTTTCACCAGGCGCTCAGGATCGATCCGGGACTCGCGCTCGCCGACGTCGGCCTGAGCTACGCCTACATCGAGCTGAACCTGACCGCGGATGCGCGGCGGGCGATCGAGCGCGCCCGGGCGATGGCACCGAAGGTGTCGGATCATGAGCGGCGGCACATCGAGGCGCGGGCGCTGCAGATGGCCGCCGAAGACGCGCCCGGCGACGCGAGCAAGTTGCCCCCGTATCGCGCGGCCCTGGATGCGGCGCTCGTGGCATTCCCGTCCGACGTCGAGCTGCTGTTGAAGCGCGGCATGGCGGCCTCGCCGGATCCCGCCGATCGCGGGCAGGGGTCGGTGGCGGCGTCGATCCCGTTTTACGAGCGCGCGTTGAAAGTGGCGCCGGACCATTTCGCGGCGCGGCATTACCTGGCGCACGCGGCCGAGAACGGCGGACGCATGGCCGAGGCGCTCGCGCACGCGGCTGCGTATGCGGCGCAGGCGCCGGCGATCCCGCATGCGCGACACATGCACGGACACGAGCTGCGGCGGACGGGCCGCCCCGCCGACGCCATCGCCGAATTCGAGGCGGCCGACCGCCTGCAGCGCGCCTACTTCAGCAGCGAGAAAATCCCGGCCGAGTTCGACTGGCATCACCAGCACAATCTCGACCTGCTTGCGGCCTCGTATCAATACGTCGGACAGGTGCGGAAAGCGGAGCCGCTGCTGAAGCAGTCGTTCGCGTTGTCGTCGAACCTGCTGGTGCAGGCGGTGAACAAGCGCGAGTGGCCGATGTTCCTGCTGGCGCGCAACCGGCCCGAAGAAGCGCTCGCGGCGGCCAGGATCCTCGTCGCGCATCCGAACCTCGTGGTCCAGGCGACGGGACACATCGAAGCCGGCTTTGCGCTGCTCGCCACCAAGCGCCCCGGTGACGCGGCGGCCGCGTCGAATGCGGCGTTGAAAGCGCTGCGCAGTGCGCAGGGCGGGCAAGGCCTGGCCGCGATCGCGCTCGAGCAGCTGCAGGGGGAGTTCCTGCTGCGCACCGCGCAGCGCGAGAAGGGCCGGCAGGTCATGGAGCGCGCCGCGCAGAAATGGCGATCGCTGCCGGGGCCGGATGCGTGGAGCCAGTCGACGTTCCGCCTGGAAGCGATGGCGCGCGCCGCGCGCGACGTCGGCGACTGGACCTTCGCGGGCCGGATGGCGCAGCTGCTGCTCGAACACGACCCGGCCTACGCCGGCACGCACTACGCCCTGGCCCTGGTCGCCGAGCACGACGGCAACGCCGCCACCGCGAAGCGCGAGTTCGGCCTCGCCCTCAAGGGCTGGGCTTCGGCCGACAAGGATCTCGCGGAGCTGAAGACGATTGCAGATTTCGGAAGGTAGATTGCAGATCGATTTCAGATGGTAGATGGCAGATTGGTCGGACTATCACCTCTTGGCGGTCTTTAGTGATGAAACGAATATTGCTGTCAGCTCATCTGCCTGCTTCTTCCAGCACGATCCCAATCTTCGCGATGAATCACATCGATGGCGAAGCGCTTGGTCCTGTCTTTGAGTTCCTTTGGAGTCATGGCCGGACAAGAAGCCGCCCTGGTGCCATCCTGTTGGGCCTTATTCATCAATAACTTAGAGGCTGAAGGCACATCTGAGATCTGAGATCGGCGAAATCTGCAATCGGCAACCCTCCGGGCCCCGGTCTCGTCTATTTTCTGCGAGGTGACCATGACCCGCTCGATTTGGACAAACCTGAAGGTTTGTCCCTACACATTGCTACTCGCCCTTGTCCTGGCGTCCCCGCTGCCTGCCCTGAGCGAGGCGTCGGTCGCACCGCGACCGAGCCGAGCCGAAGGGGCGGCCCAGACCAACACGGAAACCGTGGACCGGACGCTCACGCTGCAGCCCGGGGGCACGCTGCGGCTGAAGACCTTCTCGGGCCGCGTGCGCATCACCGGGGGCTCCGGCGACCAGGTCGTGATCCACGCCGTCCGCCGCGCCAGAAAGGACCGGCTCGACGACATCAAGCTCGAGATTACCCAGAGCGGCAGCACCATCGAGGTCGACGCCAACCATCGCATCGTCGAGCGCCGCAACGACAACGTGGTCGAGACCGACTTCGAGATCCAGGTCCCCGCCCGCACGCGGCTGGACCTCAAGACGTTCAGCGCGCCGGTCACCGTGACCGGCGTGAACGGGAACCAGGACATCGATGGGTTCAGTTCCGACATCCGCATCGAGGCCGCCGAGTGGGCCGACGGCAACAACATCGACGTCAACACGTTCAGCGGCGACGTAACGCTGCAGCTGCCGGCGAGCGCGCGAGGGGAAATCGACTTCAATAGTTTCAGCGGCCACTTCAACAGCGACCTGCCGGTCACGCTGACCACCAGCAGCCGCCGCAACTTCCGCGGATCGCTCAACGGCGGCGGCGCGGGCGATTTCAGGTTGAAGACGTTCAGCGGCAGTGTGTCGATTCGGCGCTAAAGACAACCACGAAGACCACGAAGATCACGAAGACAAGTTGATCTAAAGCCTTCGTGACCTTCGTGGTTTGCTTTGGGACATCGTCTATGATGTCCCGGCATGATCGCCCGGCTGATGGCCCGCGTGGGCCTCGTGACGCCCGAGCAGCGCGCCTGGGCGTGGTACGACTGGGCCAACTCCGCCTTCTTCACCACCGTCGTCACCGCCGTCTTCCCGAGTTTCTATGCGACCTACGCCGCCGCCGGCCTCGCGCCGGCGGAGGCGACCGCGCGCTTCGGGCTGGTCACCACCATCTCGATGGCGACCATCGCCATCTCCGCGCCGGTGCTGGGGGCGCTGGCCGATCACAGCGGCGCCAAGAAGCGGCTGCTCTCGGTGTTCCTCGCCATCGGCGTCACGGCCTGCGCGGCGATGGTGTTCATCGGCGAAGGCGACCTCACGCTCGCGTCCGTGCTGTTCTTCATCGCCAACGTCGGCGTGTCCGGGTCGATCGTCTTCTACGACTCGCTGCTGCCGCACGTCGCGAAGGCCAGGGAGACCGACCGCGTGTCGTCGGCGGGCTACGCGATGGGCTACATCGGCGGCGGCATCCTGCTGCTGATCAATCTCGCGTGGATCCTCAAACCCGACGCATTTGGCTTCGGCAGCACGGTATCGGCGATTCGCGCGTCGTTCGTGTCGGTGGCCGTCTGGTGGGCGGTCTTCTCGCTGCCGCTGTTTCGCGTGGTCCCCGAGCCGCCCAGGCATCCGCGGCCCGATGGCGAATCCGGGGTCGCCATCATCGCCGCCTTCACCAGGCTGGCGACGACGTTCCGGGAAATCCGGAAGTACCGCAACGCGTTCCTGCTGTTCCTGGCCATGCTGCTCTATCAGGACGGTATCCAGACCATCATCCGGATGGCCGGCGTCTACGGGGCGGAGGTCGGCGTCGAGCAGACCGCGCAGATCGCGGCGTTCGTGATGGTGCAGTTCCTCGGGATCCCGTTCTCGTTCATTTTCGGCTCGCTGGGGGTGCGCATCGGCACCAAGCGCGCGATCTTCATCGCTATCGCGGTCTACGCGCTCGCCACCGTGCTCGCGTACTTCATGACCACGGTCACGCACTTCTTCATCCTGGCGGCCATGATCGCCACCGTCCAGGGCGGCGCGCAGGCGCTCAGCCGCGCGCTGTTCTCGCGGATGGTGCCCGCCGATCGCACGTCGGAGTACTTCGGGTTCTTTGCCGTCGCCGAACGGTTCGCCACCGTGCTCGGTCCGCTGGTGTTCACGCTCAGCGTGTCGATCACGGGATCGAGCCACGCCGCCATCCTGGCGATCCTCGGGTTCTTCGTCGCCGGCGCATGGGTGTTGAGCCTGGTGGATGAGGAAGAGGGCGTGCGCGCCGCCCAGGCATCTTAGAAGAAACCACGAAGATCACGAAGGCAACCACGAAGATCACGAAGGCATTTTGAGCAAGAGGCGCTTCGCGGTCTTCGTGATGATCTTCGTGAACTTCGTGGTCTCTTATCGCTCGAACGTCGACGCGCCGACGGTGAATGCCCGGCTCGCCGACGCGCACGAGCTTCCTGGCGCCAGCTCGACCCTCAGCGTCGAGTCGCCCGGCATCGACATCAGCAGCACGCCGGCCGGCTGGCGAAGCGGCAAGCCGCCCACCGACTGCCCAGACCTGAATCGATCGAAGCAGTAGGTATTGCCATCGGCCGTGACGGCACGAAACGCGCGGTTGGTCAGGCCCTGCGATTCGACGCTGAAAGAATAGAGGCCCATCGCCATCCCGCGGATGGAACTGCCGATCGCCATGATCGGCTGCGACGGGTCGACGTAGTCGCTGGCCAGGCCCAGCATCGGGCCAAGGTCGGTGGTGTTGGCGTGGTACACGCCGGGGGGAAACCAGTTGCCCTGGGCGGTGCCGGCAACGTCCTGCGCGTGGCTGCCGCCGATCGGACTCGCGGTGCGCAACGGCGACCCGAACACGCTGCCGGTCCTGGCGGCGAGCTGGGTCCTCACGTCGGCCGTGAAGTAGTCGAGCGGCGAAGCCCAGTACGGATAGAAATGATCGTAGTGTTCCAGCCGGATGAAGGCCGCCGGTGAGCGCCGGAAGTCGACGAGCCCGAAGTCGACACCGGCCGTGTCGGGCCCGGTGCCCATGGCCTCGTTCGATTCCAGCGGAACGGCCATGTCGAGATGGCGGCACGTCGTCACCAGCGCCGTGCCGTCCGCGAACGAATTGCAGGAAGCCGGGACCTTCTGCATTTCCGTCAGTAACTTCTCAGACAGCGTCGCCAGGTGACCGAAGTACACGCGTACGTCGTTGCAGGGATACACGTAGACCTGGTAGTTCGCGCCGCCGGTGCTGAAGGTCGCTTCCCAGATCTCTTTCACCCAGACCCTGCCCGGGGCGCGAATCGGCACCTTCGGCGCGACGGTGCCAGGCATCGACATGCCGAACGCCGAGTGCTTCGCCGGGAACATGTGGATCGGTGGCGACAGGAAGCCCAGCGGACGGAAGGCCAGGAAGTCGGCCAGCGCCACCGGCAGCGCGTCGAACAGCGTGGTGCCGGCGCCTGCACACCCGGGAATCTGCGTCACGGGTGCGGCGCCGGTCGGGACCGGTGGCACGGCGGCAGGCGGCGTGGTTGTGGTCGGCGCGGTGGGTGTCGGGGATGACCCGCCACACGCGGCCAGGCCGCTCATTACGACCAGTATGTACGCTAGGCGGTGCGGCAAAAGGAGTTCCTCACTAGCCCAAACGCTTCGACGATCTTAGCGTAGCCAGGGTGAGCACGACAGCCCCCCACGTGAACAGCGCGAGCGCCTGCGGCCAGAAGGTCTCCAGCCCCACGCCCTTCAGGAAGATGCCCCGGACAATCACGAGGAAGTAGCGCAGCGGAATCAGGAACGTCAGCGGCTGGATCCAGCCCGGCATGTTCTCGATCGGGAAGATGAACCCCGACAGGTAGATCATCGGAGTCAGGAAGAAGAACGTCGCCGTCATCATCGCCTGCTGCTGCGTCTGCGAGATCGACGAGATGAACAGGCCGAGGCCGAGGGTCGACATCAGGTAGACGAGGCTCATCGCAAACAGCAGCGGGATGCTGCCGCGCATGGGGACCTCGAACCAGTAGATCGACACGATCAGGACCAGCACGACGTCGATGACCCCGATCATCGCGTAGGGCAGCATCTTGCCGGCGATCAGCTCCCATCGCGCCAGCGGCGTGACGTTGAGCTGCTCGAGCGTGCCCACTTCCTTCTCGCGCACGATCGCCATCGCCGACAGGTTGGTGGTCACCACCAGCAGCAGCAGCGCCACGATGCCCGGGATCATGAAGTCGCGGCTCTCGAGCCTGGGATTGAACCAGATGCGGATCTCCGGCTGCACCAGCCCGCCGGCCGGCGCCCCCGGCGATTGGGCCGCCGCCAGCTCCTGCATGTAGCCGCCAACGAGCGCCTGCGCGTAGCCGAGGGCGACGGTCGTGGAGTTGGAGTCGGTGCCGTCCGCCACCACCTGCAACGAGGTCTGGCGAGCGGAGGCAATCTGGTGGCCGTAGTCGGGCGGGATGCTGAGCGCCATCCATGCGTCGCCGCGATCCAGGTAGGGATCGATCCCGGAGGTCGACCCGAGCAGCCCGACGATGTTGAAGTTCGCCGACGCCTCGAAGCGATGGATCAGGTCGCGGCTCTCGGCCGATCGGTCGGCGTCGACAATGACGATCGGGATGTCCTTGACGTCGGTGGTGGCGGCATAGCCGAGCACCGCCAGCTGGATGATCGGCGCCATGATCACGACGCCGAACAGCCGCGGGTCCTGCCGCAGCTCGAGCAGCTCCTTGCGGATCAGGTGCCCGAGGCGCCTCAGGCCCATTCGCGCCTCAGTCGGAGCGACGCCAGCGTGAGCGCCACGGTCGCAAAGATCGCCAGTGCCACCATGTCCTCCCAGAACGCCGCAATCGACGCGCCCTTCAGCACGATCGCGCGCAGGGCCACCAGGAAGTAGCGGGCCGGCACGAGGTACGTGATCGCCTGGATCACGCCCGGCATGCTCGAGATCGGAAAGATGAAGCCCGACAGGATGAACGTGGGCAAAAACGACGACAGCAGCGCCATCTGGAACGCCACCTGCTGCGTCTGCGCCACCGTCGAAATCAGCAGGCCCTGTGCCTGGGCGCCGATCAGGAACAGGCCAATCACGATGCACAGTAGACCCCACGACCCCCGCATCGGCAGGTCGAACAGCACCATCGCCGTGAAGATGATCATGATCGCCGACACGAAGGAGATGGCGAGGTACGGCAGCGTCTTGCCGAGGATGTACGACACCGGGTTGACCGGCGCCATCCTCACCTGCTCCATCGTGCCGCGTTCCTTCTCGCGCACGACCGACAGCGCCGTCGACACCACGGCCGTGATCATCGAGATGTAGGCGATCAGGCCGGGGACGAGGAACAGCGTGCTGCGCAGTTGCGGGTTGTACCAGATCCGCGGTTCGATCGTGATCGTGGCCACCGGGCTCCGGGCTCCGGGCTCCGTGATCGACGCGATCATCTTCGCCGAGCCGTACTCGGTGATGAGCAGCCGCGCGTACCCGGCGACCGCGGACGCGGTGTTGGCGTTGTCGCCGTCGATGATCACCTGGACCACGACCGGGCGCTTCACCGCGATGTCGTGTTCGAAGCCCGGCGGGATCGACACCACCGCACGCGCCTCCTGCCGATCAATCAACCGCGCGATCTCGGCGTCCGAGTCGACGTAACCCACCAGCTCGAAATAGTCGGAGTTGACAAACGCCGACACCAGCTCGCGGCTCGTGGCGCTGCGGTCGCGATCCTGGACCGCCAGCCGCACGTGGCGGATGTCGAAGTTGAGCGCGTAGCCGTAGAGCAACAGGAACAAGGCCGGGATGAACAGCAGGATCAGCAGCGTCCGCCGATCGCGGAGGATCTGCCGGAGTTCCTTCGAGCCGACGGCCAGCGCGGTGCGGATCATGCCGGGGCTCCGATGCGCTCGACCACGTCGAGAAACACATCCTCGAGTGACGGCGACACCACCGCCGCCGAACCGGCGTCGACGCCGGCGGCGCGCAGCGCGCGGGCCAGCGCCTCGGGGGCCGTGCCGGCGTCGCGGACCACGGCATGCACCGAGGTCCCGAACAGGCTGGTCTTCTCGACCTCCGGCAGCGCGTCGAGCACGCGCATCGCCTCAACCGGACGCGCGGCCTGGATCTCGATGATGGGCCGTGACGCGAAGACCTGCTTCAACTCGCCGGCGGTGCCCAGCGCCGCGAGCCGCCCGGCATGGATGATCGCCAGCCGATGGCAGTGCTCCGCCTCGTCCAGGTAATGCGTGGTCACCAGCACCGTCACGCCCTGGTCCGAGAGCCCGCCGATCAGATCCCAGAATCGCCGGCGCGAGAGCGGATCGACGCCGCCGGTAGGCTCGTCGAGAAATACGATCGACGGCTCGTGGAGGATCGCGCACCCGAGCGCCAGCCGCTGGCGCCAGCCGCCGGGAAGCTGGCTGGCGAGCGTGTGCTCGCGGCCGTGCAGCCCCGCCATCTCCACCACGAACCGGCGGCGTTGCTCGAGCCGATCGGCGGAAAGGCCGTAGATGCCGCCGAAGAACCGGATGTTCTCGTCCACCGTGAGCAGCTCGTACAGCGAGAACTTCTGCGACATGTAGCCGATGCGCCGCTTCACGCCCTCGGGATCACGGCGCACATCGACGCCGCCGACGATGGCGGTGCCACTCGTCGGCCGCAGCAGGCCGCAGAGCATGCGGATGGTCGTGGACTTGCCGGCGCCGTTGGCACCCAGGAAGCCGAAGATCTCGCCCTGCCGGACCGAAAACGACACGTCGTCCACGGCGGTAAACGCGCCGAACTTGCGCGATAGTCCGCGAACGTCGATCGCGAGGGGCCCGGACGTCATCTCAGGATTTCCCAAGGGCGCGGTGCAGACGCGCTTCGGCGAGCCGCAGGTTTGCCAGCGCCCGCGTGCGCGCCAGCTCGCTTTCGAGCAGCGCCACTTGAGCCACGAGCACGTCGGTCGCCGTCGCCACGCCGGCCGTGAATCGATCGGCCACCACGCGCCGGGCCTCGGCGCCGCTGCGCACGGCGTCGGTGGCCGCCTGGATCATCGCGGCGCCGGAATCGATCTCGAGCAGCCGCTGCCGCACATCGGCCGCGACCACGGAGTCAAACTCGGCAATCCGCTCGCGCGTGGCCGCGACGGCCGCCGCCGCTTCCGCCACCTGCGCCTTCGTGCGGCCAGAATCCCAAAACGCCCAGCTGACGCTCACCGACACGTCCCACGACTCCTGCCACTCCCCCTTGCGCGGAAAGACCCGCGGGTTGGGGTTCGCGTAATCGACCCCGGCGCCGACGCCGATGGTCGGCTTCGTGCCGGTCATGGCGGCCTGCTGCCGCGCCTCGAGGCCACCCAGCCGCAGGGTCAGCGCTTTCCGTTCAGGCCGCTGGTCGAGCGCCTCCTGGATCGGATTCGACGGGTTCGACGGGTTTGCCAATCCTGCGTCCAGTCGGTCCGCAATGTCGATTACCGTATCGGGATCAAGGCCAGTCAACCGCCGGAGATCGATCAGCGTCGATTCCCGGATGTTCCCGGCCTCGATCAGTTGCGCGCGCTCGCGCGACCGCTGTGCCTCGAGCGCGGACACCTCGTTTGGTGGAATCAGCCCGACCTCGAAGCGCCGCTTCGAGTCGGCCAGCTGCGCGTCGGCGCGCGTCGCCGCCTCTTCGAGGACCCGCACCGCCTCGCGCGCCGTCGCCACCGCCCAATACGCCCGCACGATCTCCAGCCGCAAGTCCGCCCGCGCGGTGTCGATGTCCGCCGCAATCGCCTGCGCCTCCGCCGTCGCCGCGCGCTCCATCGCATCAACGCGGCCCGACGTGTAGATCGGCCATTGGAAGGCCACGCGCGTGACCACGTTGTCCGGAATGTCGGGATACACCACGAGCCGGTTGCCCGATGGCTGAACGAACGCGAACTCCGGCACGTGGTTCGTCCGCGAGTAGCCGGCGGTGGCCGTCACCATCGGCTTGTCGGCCGCCTGCGCCCCGCGCACGGCCGCCTGCGCGCCCTGTTCGCGCGCTTTGACTTCGGCCAGGCGGTGGCTGGTCTCGAAGCCGCGCGCGACGGCGTCCGCCAGCGTGAGCCGGATCGGAGCAGACTGCCCAAACGAACCCGTAGGCCATCCCAGGCAGACGAACACGAGAGCAAGAGTGAATGTGATGCGGATCATGACGCTGTGGTCTCGCGTGAAGAGGAAGAGTCGGTGTTGAGCTTGGCGATGAACACGTCTTCGAGCGATGGCACGATCACGCGGACGCCGGTTGGATCGACCTGCGCGCGCGTGGCCGCCTCCCGGAACGCGGCCTCGGCCCCCGGCGCGTCGTCGTGGCGCATCCAGACGTGCAGCCGATCCCCGAACACTTGCGCGCTGGCCAGGCCGCCGCGCTCGCGCAGCCGCGTCAGCGCCTCCCGCGGCGCCGCCGTCACCACTTCGAGCAGCGTGCCGGAGAGGCTCGATCGCAGCCGGCCCGGCTCGTCGAGCGCCAGCACCTGGCCTTCGTGCAGCAGGACGATTCGCGCGCACCGTTCGGCTTCGTCAAGATACGGCGTCGACATCAGGATCGTGATCCCGGTGGACAGGAACTTCGAGAGCAGCTTCCAGAACTCGCGGCGCGAGACCGGATCGACCCCGGTGGTCGGCTCGTCGAGCAGAATCACCTGCGGCTCGTGGACCAGCGTGCACGCCAGCGCCAGCTTCTGCTTCATGCCGCCCGACAACTGGTCGGCCAGCCGCCGGCGAAAGGGCGTGAGCTGCATCATGTCGAGCAACGCGTTGCGCCGAGTTCGGTAGTCGCGCACGCCGTGGATCTCCGCGAAGAACGCGATATTCTCGTCGATGCTGAGGTCGCCGTACAGGCTGAAGCGCTGCGAGAGATAGCCCACCGATCCGGTGATGGCGCGGTGTTGCTTCACCGGGTCCCTGCCGAGCACACGGATCGCCCCGCCATCCACATGGAGGAGGCCGCACATGGCGCGGATCGCGGTGGTCTTCCCCGCCCCGTCCGGACCGATCAGCCCGAACATCTCGCCGCGCTGGACGCTGAACGACACGTCCCGCAGGGCTTCGACGGGCCCGTAATTCTTCCTGACGTTCGTGAACTCGATCGCCAATTCCATGGCTACTGCAGTGTGAATTCCGCTTCGACCGGCATGCCCTGTTTCAGCACGCCGTCCTTGTTGTCGACGGCGATGCGCACACGGTAGACGAGCTTCGAGCGCTCTTCGGCCGTCTGCACGTTGCGCGGCGTGAACTCGGCTTTGGGCGACACGTAGGAGATCGTCCCGGGAATGCCTGCGCCGCCAGCGTCGGTGAACACCATGGCGGCCTGGCCGACCTTCAACCTCGGCACCGCCGGCTCCGGCACGAACACGTCCGCCCACGCGTGGTCGAGATCCACGATCACGACGGCCGGCGCGCGAGGCGCGATCATCTCGCCGGCTTCCACTAGCTTGCCGGTCACGAGGCCGCCGACCGGCGCCATCAACTTCGTGTCGCCGAGCTGTTTCTCGATGGTCGCCACCTGGGCGGCGATCGAAGCCACGCGCGCCCGCGCCGCGTCCACCTCTTCGCGCCGGGCCCCGGACCGCAGGCGCGCCAGCGTTTCTTCTGCTTGCTTCACCCGGCTCTCCGACGACGTCACGCGGTCCTTCGCCACATCCCGCCTCGTCGCCGCATCGTCCCGCTGCTTCCGCGAGCCGGAGTTGGTCTTGAGCAGCGAGTCGAACCGCTCGAGATCCTGCCCGGCGGCGGCGAGCTCCGATTGCGCGGCCGATACCTCCGCGCGCGCCGCGTTGATTTGCGCCTCAGCCTGGCGCACGTCTTCTGGCCTCGCGGCGGCCATTACGAGGCGCAGCTGCGCTTCGGCCTGTGCCTGGTCCGCCCGGGCCCGCCGCAGCGCGAGCTCCACATCCCGCGTGTCGAGCGTGAGCACGAGTTGGCCCGGCTGCACGCGGTCGCCTTCCTTGACCGCCAGCGTCAGGATGCGCCCGCCCATCTCCGGCGCAAGCCGGACCTCGGTGGCCTCGACGTGCCCCGACACGCGGAGCAGATCGCTCGGGGGTTCGGGCGAACAGGCAGTCGCGATCAGGAGTAAGAGGGCGACATGGGATCTGAAAAGGATCTGTGTAATCTGCGTCATCTGCGGCCCTGGTGTATTGATCGGTGTCATCTGCGTTCGAGCATGCGTTGGGCAGTGTATTGAACGTGGGCGATCAGATCGTCGTGCGATACCTCGACCAGCATCGGCAGGTGCGCGCGCCCGGGACGCGCCGCGACGCGCTCTCGAGCCGCGTTCATGATGAGGGGCCCGACGATGGAGGTGTACGCGAGAATCGGGTGGACCTTCCTGAAGACCCCGGCCGCTTCACCGTCCGCGAGGATCCTGCCGAACCCGACGAACACCGCCTTGATGTGGCCCAGCGTTTCGAGGTCCAGGTTCGGCGCGCCTTCGGAGATTTCGCGGAGCATCAGCGTCGGAAACCACGGCCGCGAGTCGGCCATGCGGACGAAGACTTCGATGAAGCGATCGAGCCTGGCGGCGGGCGGCTGGTCGGTGGCGGCGATCTCGCTGACCGCCCGCCCCAGCGTGCTGAGCATGTCGCCGACGACGGCGCGGTAGAGGGCGAGCTTGTCGGCGAAGTGGTAGTAGATCATCGCCTTGTTGACCCCGGCGGCGTCGGCAATGGCGTCGACGCCAACACCATCGAAGCCGTGGGCCGAAAAGGCCCCGGCGGCGGCCTGGAAGATGGCCGTGCGGGTGTCGGGGCGGGGGGCGCGGGTGGCTTTCATTACATAACTAACTGGTTAGTTAATACCAACCCCGCCCGTATGTCAAGATCGCAGTGTCTGACACTTCAACCATGACCATCGTCCTTGCGGGCGGGTCGGGCTTTCTCGGGCGCAAGCTCGCCGCCCGCCTCGAACACGATCGCCACCGCCTCGTCATCCTCACCCGGCGGCCTCGTCCCGGCCACCGGACCGACGTGGCCTGGCAGCCGGATGGATCGACCGGCTCGCTGGCCGGTCACCTGGACGGCGTGGATGCGGTCGTGAACCTCGCCGGCGAGGGCATCGCCGACCGCCGCTGGAGCTCCGCCCGGAAGGCCGCGCTGCGCGACAGCCGGCTGCTGGCCACCCGCACCCTCGTGCGTGCGATGGCGACGTGTCAGACGCCGCCGCGCATCTTCGTGAGCGCGTCGGGCGTCGGTTATTACGGCCCACGCGGCGACGAGACCATTACCGAACGCGCCGAGCCGGGGGCGGACTTTCTTGCCCGTTTGTGCGTCGAATGGGAACAGGAGGCGAGGGCTGCGGAAGGGCCTGGCACCCGCGTGGCGATGGTCCGCACCGGGCTCGTGCTCGATGCGAAGGGTGGTGCGCTGCCGCGCATGTTGCCGGCGTTCAAGCTGGCGCTCGGAGCGACGATCGCGTCGGGCCGGCAGTACATGCCGTGGGTGCACGTCAGCGACTGGGTGTCGATGGTGCTCTGGCTGATCGCGAGCGATCGCGCGGTGGGGGCCTTCAATGTCACCGCGCCCGAGCCGGTGACCAACCATGAGTTCACCCGCGTCCTCGGGCGCGTGCTTCATCGTCCGGCCGTGTTTCAGGCGCCGGCGTTTGTGTTGAAGCTGGCGTTGGGAGAGATGGCGTCGCTCCTGCTGACGGGGCAGCGTGTGCTCCCGGTGCACGCGGAAGAGCTGGGGTTCCGATTCGGCTTTCGCACGCTCGAACCGGCGCTCGAGGACATACTAGGGGTCTACCACCCCACCACGCAAAGTCCGCGTGGCGGGGGCCCCGGCTGACCCTTCGCAGGAAGGCACCATGAAAACACTATTCGTTGCCCTGTTGATCACCGCCGCCGCACAAACCTCCGACGAAGCCAAACGCATCAGCGAGTCCACCGTCGTGATCGAAGAGATGATGGCGGCCGGCGACAAGGCCATCCCCGGCGCGATTCTCGAGAAGGCCGAGGCCATCGCCGTCTTCCCCTCGCTGCTCAAGGGCGGCTTCGTGATCGGCGGCCAGCGCGGGCGCGGCATCATCAGCGTTCGCGATCGGAAGTCCGGCACGTGGTCGGCGCCCGCCTTCCTCACGATCACGGGCGGCAGCTTCGGCGCGCAGATCGGCGCGCAGGCAATCGACCTGATCCTGGTGGTGAACAACCAGCGGGGGCTCGAGCAACTGGTGAAGAACCAGTTCAAGATCGGCGCCGACGCGTCGGTGGCGGCGGGGCCGATCGGCCGTGATGCGAGCGCCGCGACCGACATCCAGATGCGCGCGCAGATCCTCAGCTATTCACGCTCGAGAGGGCTCTTCGCCGGCGTGACGGTGAACGGCTCGACGATTCGACAGGATCGGGATGCCAACGAGCGCTTCTACGGCACGGCCTATCGAACGGGACAGATCGTGTTTGATCGATTGGGCGGCGCGCCCGAGCCCGTGGGCACATGGAGAGACGCGCTGGTCAAGTACGCGAAGTAAATACATACACAGAAGCACAGAAACACGGAAGCACGGAGACTCTTCTTGAAATGCCAGAGGCATTGAAAAAAGACTTTTCAGTGTTTCTGTGTTTCTGTGTTTCCGTGTGATGTATTTGGCGGCTATAGGATCGCCGGCGCGCCCCCGCGATAGTCGCCGCCCAGGATGGTGACCGAGTTCGCACCCAGCCAGCTATCGAGGATCTTCGCGTAGACGGCGCGGAAGTCGGTTTCGTACTTCACATCGCCGGCGTTGTTTTCGAGCGTCGGGTTGGCGGGATCGGTGTTGAGGTTCGGCGCCGTGCCGTAGATACCGCCGCGCACGCCGCCGCCGAGCACTATCATGTTGGCGCCGGCACCGTGGTCGGTGCCCTGGCTGCCGTTCTCGGTGATGCGGCGGCCGAATTCCGAATACACCAGCACCAGTGTGCTGCTCAACAGGCCCTGCGCGCTCAGGTCGTCGTAGAACGCCTTGAGGCCGTCACCGAGCGTCGCCATCAGGTTGAAGTAGGCGCCCTGGTTCGTGCCTTGCGACGCATGGGTGTCGAAGCCGCCGGTCTGCACCCAGAACACCTTGGTGCCGATCTGCTTGTTCATGGCGCCGGCCACCGCCGTGAGCGCCTGGCCGAAGCCGTTGTTGGGGTAGGTGTTGGCCGGACGATAGGTGGCGACGGTCGCCACCCGATCCAGGGTCCCGAGCGCCGCCTGGGTCGTCGAATTGACGAACGCCAGGTGCGGGCGGTCCACCGGGATGTGTGACGAGATCTTCGTCTGCGCGGTGCGTTCGTAGCCGGACTCTACGGGGCTATTCGGGTTCGCGCCCGAGAACGCGTAGGTGGCCGGACTGGTGATCGCCGGCACACCGACGGTGCGCGCCATGAGCGGGCGCGGCGTCTCCCGCTGCGTGTTCCACGCCACCAGCGGATCGACGGGCGCCGGGACCAGGTCCAGATAGCGGCCAAGCCAGCCCGTGCCCGACGTGTTGGTCGTGCTCGCCGTGCCCCAGATGTCGTAGCCGGTGAAGTGCGAGCGGCTCTGGTTCGCGTAGCCGGTGCGCTGGATCACGGCGAGCCGGCCGGCATCGAAGATCGCCTTGAGGCCGGTCAATCGCGGGTGCAAGCCCAGTTCGACGCCAGAGGAGTCGGAGCCGATCTGCAGGACGTTGGCGGCCGCAATGGCCAGCGTCGGCCGGCGGCTCACGTAGTTCGAATCGCGATACGGAACGATGGTGCTCAGCGAGTCGTTGCCGCCGCTGAGGTACACCACCACGAGGTTCCGCGCCCCGAGGGCCTGGCCGAAGGCGATGTCGTACATCAGCCGCGGCGCGGCGAATCCGAAGGTAAACGCGGTGACGCCGCCTTTGACGAATTGCCGTCGTGAAAATGACATGGCGTCCTTCAGTTGAACTGGTACTCACCTGATCCGACGATCAGGCGCGCGAGACCGGGAACCCTCTGCTGCAACTGCGCGTCGGTGCCGGTCCACGCGGTGGACCGAAGGTAGTCGGACATCGCCGCCGTGGCGGTGGACGAGAACCCGATGTTCGGGAAGCGCGCCAGCATGTACGCGAGCACGCCGTCCGGCGACTGCCGATACGGCTGCGCGTCGCGCGCCAGGTTGAAGCGCTGGTTCTGCGCGAGCGTGGCCGAGAAGTTCATTCGCGCCAGCATCGACGATGTGGAGATCCAGCCGGGACCGGTTTCCCAGCCATTCACGTCGGGTGGCTCGTACATCTGCTGGCCCATGTTGGTCAGCGGGTTGAGGGCGCTGTTCGCGGAGAAGCCGGTCCACCCGATCTCCTTGATGGCACGCACGGTGTACTCGAGCGGCCACGAATAGCGCTGAAAGAAGTTCGCCGGGTCGCGAAACTGCGACGACTGGAACAACGTGCGGAGCACCGCCTTGATGTTGTAGTTGTTCCCCAGGTACGCGTTGGCCATGGCGTTGACCAGGGACGCGTCGGGCTCGGACGTCTCGTTGACGAAGAACTTGTAGAGCCTGGTGGCCAGCCGTCGTGCGGTCGCGGGATGGCGGGCCAGGGCGAGGATCAAGTCCAGCGCATCCTGTTCCCCTGTCGCTGCAGCGCGGGCCGGTATCGTCTTGCCCCCGTCCAGGTAGATGGCAAAGGTGAAGGTCTTGGCGTTGGTGTCGTGGTCGGCCGCCCGATAGAGGAACGTGTAGTAACCGTTCAACCGGTCGGCGCGGTCGCCGACGATCTGCCAATTGAAGCCGGTAAAGACGCGGGCCGCGGCATACACGTCCTGTTCCGTGTAGTTGCCGATGCCAAGGCTGAACAACTCCATGATCTCGCGGCCGAAGTTTTCCTGGGGCCGCGTCCGCGTGTTCAGTTGGCTGTCCAGCCAGTACACCATGGCGGGGTGTTTCGCCATGGCCAGCAGCATGCCTGGAAAGCTGCCGGTGGCGTGCTGGCGAAGCACGTGGATTTGTCCGGCCGGACTTCCGTCGAGGCTCGACGGATCGTTGTCCATCAACCGCGTGGCGCGCTCCTGGCCCACGGCGCCCGCGAGTTTGGAATAGGCCGTCGCGAAGTGGTTGTGCCAGAAGAGCGCCATCTTCTCTTCGAGCGGGCGCTGCGAGTGGATCATGCGGAACAGCCAGCGCTGCCGCGCATCATTGATCGACGTGTTTGGCGAGAAGGGATTGCCTGCGGACGTGGTGATCCCCACGTACTCCGGCTGCCCGATCTTCGCGTCGTGATCGGTCGACATCGACTCGTAGTTCAGGAGGCGGTCGATCGCCGTGTCGATGGGAACGCCCTCCCACGCGGCGAGTTCCGCCGGACTCGCGCCAAATCCCATGCGCCGAAGAATGTGTTCGAGCATACAAATCCGTCATCGCCGCGTGGGGTGGGAGATCACGGCCGGCCAGCTGGTTAGACCTGACCGGCCCGCCGAAGTTTAATCCGGGTCTTACAAAATTTCGCGGTTCCGCCCGCCATCAAGCCCTCGGTCCCTCGAGCCCTCAAGGGAGGCTCAACAGGTTCGCCATGAGCCGGAATGCACCGTCCGTGCCTGCCGGCAGCTGCCGCCACAGGCCGAGGCCGACATAGACCCAGCGGCCTTGCCCGACCTTCGCTTCGACCAGTGCCCCGCGCTTCACCCCGGCATTGTAGGGGAATGGGTCGGTGAACTCGATGAGATCCGTGTAGTGCGGGTCGCGTCCGGCGCTGTCGAGGAAATACAGTCCGCGCTCCTGCACCCAGTTGGTCCAGTCGGCGCGGCCGATGGCGTTCGGCGTGTTGAACACCGGGTGCTGCGGCGCGAGGATCTTCAGTTCTGCATTCTCGTCGGTCACGCGCTCGCGCCCGACCCTGGCCGGGTACGGCCCGTACTGCGCGTCGTTGAACTCGAACTTGTTGTACTGGACGATCACGGTGCCGCCGGCCTTCGCGTAGTCGATCAACCGCTGGTTGTACGCGCGCAGGTCGGCTCGCCGTTCATACGCGCGTACACCGGTCATGACGGCGCCGTAGCGCGAGAGGTCGCCCCAGGCCAGTTCGTCCGGCGTGATCATCGACACCCGGACGCCGAGCTGCTCCAGTGCGGTCGGCACCTCGTCGCCGACGCCCATGATGTAGCCCACGGTCAGGTTGGGCTTGACCGTCACGTCCAGCGCCTTCACGTTCACGATCGGCGCGTTGAGCACGTGCCGCCGCGTCGTATGCGGGTACTCGATCACCTGGTAGCCCTGCGCGAAGCTCTGCCCTCCGCTCTTGACGATGGCCTTCACGGTGAACTGATTGCCGCCCGGCTTCATCGCCGCGGCGGCCAGCACCGCCGGCGCCGGCGCCTGCAGGGCGAACCTGACGGTCATCGCTTCGTCTTCGCGGGAGAAGCTCACCGCCTGCGTGGGCGGCGTGGCGCGCCAGCCTTGCGGCAGCTCGAGGGCGACCTCCGCGTTGGCGGCGCCCTTTGCGTGATTGGTCACCGTCACGCGAATGTCCTTGGCGCCGTCAGGCGCCAACCCTGAGCGAGCGGCAGCGGGCCCGACGGGCCCGCTGTCGCGAGTCGAAGGGTTCGTCGACACAATCACGATCTCTGGCGTCGCCTTCACCGCAAACGCCGGGACCACGTGGATCTCCTGCCGCTTCTCGCCCGCGAAAATGTCCGCTTCCGACCGCGCCTGGATCGGGAGCGCGATCGTGAAGGGAACCCCGCCGACCGACAGGGAGAACGTCGCGGTGTACGGCGTCGGCCTGAACGGCAATCCGAACGGCACGTCGGCGTCAAACACGTAGCGCGCGCCCTCGGTGCCCGTGCGGAAGTGGGCCGCGGTCAGGCGGGCGTCGGCGGGAATGGTCAGCGTCTTGCCGCAACTGCGCGACGATCCCGGCACGACGGCGCTGCTCGATTCGCACGCCGGCGCGGGGCCGCCCGCGAATCCGTTGGCGACCATCGCCACGTCGACCGCACTTCTGCCGCGGTTGGCGGCCATCATGTCCACCTGCACGGGTTGGCCCGGCACGGCGAGGCCGTCGCGAGCGACCGCGTCGAGCCGCACGTCGGCCGCCAGCACCAGCGCCTGCGAGAACTGCGCTTCTTTCTGCGCGAGGCGGAACTCGATCTCGTATCGGCCGGTCTCGCTCAGGCTCATTGACGACAGGGCGCCGCGCAGCTCGCGGACCAGCCTCAATCCGCGTGACAGCGGCGCCACCGTTGCGGCGTCGCCGTTGGCCGCCATCGCCGCGCGCGCATCCTTCACGCTCGCGCCGATGCGATCGAGCGCGGCGCCGAGCTCTGCGGGAGCGTTGGACGAATACGCCAGAAGCGCGCGCAGCCCGGTGTCGACGCCGTCGAACACTTCGCGCTCGCTGCGGGCCACGCCGCCGTCGAGCACGGTGTCGCGCAGGCGATACGCGCGGATGCCGCCCGGCCCCATGGGGCCGCCGCCGCCCACCGGCGCCGGCAGCGGCAGCAGCTGCGACATGCCCTGGCACTTGTGCATGCTGCGCGCCTCGCCCGCCAGCTCGTTGTAGGTGCGGCCGAGCACGGGATCGAACTCGTCGCCGCCGCCAAACTGCAGCAGGGTCGGCGCGCCCTCACCTGGCAGCGTCCGCGCACCCGATGCACCCGATGCACCTGCTGCACCTGCCGGCGGCCCAAAGCCGGCCGTGTAGTAGAACTTCTTCGGCTGCCACGCGCGCAGGCCCTCTTTGATCTGCTCCGGGAATTTCGCCGGATCCGCCGCGGCGCGGAACGCCTCGAGGGTCAGGCGCGTCGACGCCTGGTGGTGCTGGCCGCCGCCGTCACCGTCGAACACGAAGCCGACAATCACGTCCGGACGGATCGTGCGGATCATGCGCACGTAGTCGCCCAGGATCTCCTGGTGGCCCCACTTCTCGAGCGTCTCCTCGATGCTGAACGAATAGCCGAAGTCGATGGCACGCGTGAAGAACTGCTCCGCGCCGTCGAACTTGTGCGCCGCCAGCAGCTCCTCGGTGCGCAGCACCGCCAGCGCCTCGAACAGCTCCGGGCCGATCTCGTTCTGCCCGCCCTCGCCATGCGTCGCCGTCACCAGGGTCGTCCTGAACCCCTTGCCGTGCGAGAAGTACGCCAGCATCGCGTTGTTCTCGTCGTCCGGATGCGCCGTCGTCATCATCAAGCTGCCGACGGTGTCGAGCTTGCGGAGCGCGAGCTCGAGCGCCGGCGCGCCCTTCAATTGCGACACCGGCACGAGCTGGTGCTGCGCCGAGGAGTGTCCGGTGCCAAGCGCGACAAGGACGGCAAAGGAAATCAGGAAATGGCGCATTGTCGATCGTCGAATGACTGAATCAGCGATTGTTGACGATTGAGTGATTGGCGATTTGGCGAATCAATCGGGCCATTGCCGATCGCCCAATCGAATCGCTCGATGGGCAAGTCGGCAATAGCCAAACAATCGCCAAATCGGTCGGTCGTAAATCGTCAATGTGTCAGAAAGTGAATTTAAACCCGAGCTGGAACTGCCGCTGCTCGTAGCCGCCCGTCGGCACGAGGTCCTTGCCCGACGTCGGCAGCGCGTTGATCGGCACGCCCTGCGTGTCGGTCGCCACCGTCGCGGTGACGCCGTTGACCTGCACGGTGTTGAAGATGTTCTTGACCTCGCCGATCACTTCCGCCGCCATGTTGCCCTGGATGCGGAAGCGGCGCGAGTAGCGGAAGTCGACGTTCTTGCGCGACGGCAGCTGCAGCGAGTTGCGGGCCACGCCGTTCGGGCGGTCGCTGGCCGTGCCGTCGTTGTTCAACTCGCGGTTGCTGCGCAGGTTCACCGGGATGCCGCTGGCCAGCTGAATGGCGATGCCGAACACGTTGTTGTTCAGGATCGCGCCGGCGGCGCCGCCGCGCTCGAACTGCGGGGTGGCGACGATGCTGCCGACGAAGGTGTGCCGCTGGTCGAGGATGTTCGGGCCGAGGTCGCGGTCGAGATTCGTCATGTCGGAGCGGCCCGCGTCGCCCTGTACCGAGAGCGCGCCGGTGATCGGCGCGTTGTCCTCGCTCTTGCCCAGCGTGTAGGCGAAGTCGAAGCCGATGCCCTTCGAGCTGCGGCGCGTCAGCTGCAGCGTCATGTTCTTGTAAGTCGATTCGCCGGGCGACTGCACGGCGTTGATGACGTTGTAGCGCGGATCGACGCGGGTGCCGGCGTTGACCGCGGTGGCGAAGATCGGCCGGCCGTCCGGCAACGCGCCCGTCGGGTTGATCAGGTTGATGTTGGTCACGACCGGCAGGTTATAGCCCTTCACGAACGACGCCCCGACGCTGACCGAGTAGCGGTCGCTCAGCGCATGCTCGAACTGCAGGTTGCTCTGCCACGAGCGCGCGATCTTGAAATCGGCGTCGACCGTCCAGGCCAGGTTGGGCTGGGCGCCGGCGCCCGTGCTCAGGACCGCCGGGAAGGCCGGCGCACCGACCTGGGTGGGCGTAAACGACGCCGACGCGCGGGCGTTGGTGCCGTCGTTCTGCAACGCCTGCTCGTAAACCGCGTTGAGCGTCTGGTCGTACATGATGCCCGTGTTGACGCGCACCACCGACCGGCGGGATTCGCCGAGCGTCCACACCGCGCCGACGCGGGGGGCAATGTTGTTGTTCGAGGTCGGGAACTCACGCGACGTCGCCACCGGCGCACTCGGATTGCCGTCGGGCGGCCCGTAGAGGTCGTAGCGGATGCCGTAAAGTACTTTGAAGTCCGACGTCACCCGCCAGTCGTCCTGCACGAAGAACCCGTACTGCCGGCTGTCGTACTCGAGATTCGGCAGGCCGAAGTACTGGGTGAAGCTGGTGTAGCCCATCCGGTTCGTGCCATTGCGCGCCGCCAGGTAGGCGGCCGCGTTGGGGAACGTGTAGAGCTGCGCCGGCGCCGCCGTGCGCGTGTCCGACACGAACTGCAGGTCGAATCCGGCCTTGAACCCGTGGTTGCCGCGCAGCAGCGTCGTGTTGTTGTTGACCTGCATCACGTTCTGCGTAAAGCCGAAGCCGGAATCCGCCACGCCCGCAACGGGTCCACCGAAGTTGGCCGTTCCGGTGACGTTGATGGCCGGTCCCGTCCCGGCCAGCGCGTTGGGCGTACGGCTCTGGGCCCGGGTGGCGTACTGGACGCGCAGCTCGTTGAGCGCGCCCGCGCCGATGGTGGAGATCAGCTGCGCGCCGGTGGAATGCTGCCGGTCCGCGAAGTCCGTGGCGCGCTGCGTGGAGCTGATGCCGCCGCCCACGTTGGCGGTGATGAAGTTGTCGAAAAACATGTAGCGGAACGACAGGCGGTTCGACTGGTTCAGCTGGTGATCCAGCTTGCCGATCGCGAACTCGGTATTGAGGCCGCGCGGCATGTAGGCCGGCTCGGTCAGGCCGAGCAGCGCCTTGTTCGCCGCCGAGATCGTGATCACGCTCAGGCCCGACAGGTCGCGCTCGGTGTGCTCGTAGCCGCCGAAGAAATGCGTCTTGTCCCTGACGATGGGGCCGCCGAGATCGAAGGTGTAGAGGTTGACGTCGGTCGGCGGCTTCGCCGCGGAGGCGGACACGAAGAACGGTTTGCCCACCATCGACTGCCGCTGCATACGGTAGCTGCCCTGCCCTTTGAACGTGTTCGTGCCCGACGGCGTGATCGCGTTGTAGACCAGGCCCATGGTCTGGCCGAACTCGGGCGCGTAGCCGCTGGTGACGACCTTCACTTCGCGGATCATCACTTCCGACATCGGCATCTGGCGCAGGCCCGCGCGGTCCTTCTGGGTGTTGTTGCTGCCGTCGACCTGGTAGTTCACGCGCAGCAGCGCGCCGTTGGCGGTGATGCGGGGCACGCCGAACTCGTTGGTCTCGAAGCCGACCACGCCCGGCTGCAGCAGCGCAAAGTTGTACGGGTTGCGCGAAGTCAGCGGCAGCGTCTTGATCTCGGCTTCACTCAGCGTGCGGCCCTGCTCGATCTTGGCCAGGTCCACCAGCGGCGAGTCCGCGGTCACCGTCACCGTTTCCACGATCGCGCCGACGCTCAGCGTGACGTTGATCACGGCCGTCTGGCCCGCGCGCAGCGAGATGCCCGTCTGCTCGAACTTCTTGAAGCCTTGGAGCTCGGCCGACACGCGGTAGGTGCCGAGCGACAGCAGCGGCGCGCGGTACAGGCCGTTCTCGTTGGTCACGACGATGCGCTGCTCGCCGGTGTCGATGTTGGCCACGGCCACCGTGACGCCGGGCAGCAGGGCGCCCTGCTCGTCTTTCACGGTGCCTTCGAGGGTGCCGTTGATCGCCGTCGACTGCGCCGCGGCAGAGGAAGCAATCGCAAGGCTGAGGACGAACGCCGTCAGGGTGCGCAGCATGGGGAAAAGAGCCTCCAAGTTCAGGTAGTTCAGGTAGCGCGGTTCAGGCAGCCAGTATAGCTGCCTAGCTGCGGCTGCGCCGATCGCCGGCCCGGCGCTCGCCCTTTCGCCGTTCCGGCCATCCCGCGGGCGGTCCCAGGTTGGCCTTGCGGCGATCGGCGGCGCGGCGCTCGCGGGCGCGCCGTTCGGCGCGTTCGGTCAGCGCCGCCTTGCGCGTCGCTTCCGACATCTCCTTCTGGAGCCGAACCGTCCGCCGCGCGGGATCCAGCACCTCGAGCAGGCCGTCATGCGCCGCCCGCGCGGCCAGGTCGCTCGGCGGGTTACCGAACTTCTCGCGCAGCAGCGCGGCGGCCTTCAGGATGGCTTCCCGTTGCCATCCCTGCAGGGGGTTGATGCGAAAAATACCGGAGTCGGCCATAGGGGGCTCTCTTCTTCTGCCTTCTGCCTTGCTACAGGTTCCGCGCGAACGAGAAGAACTCGTCCTCTTTCTCTGCCTTGCCAATGACGCCGCGCGCCAGGATCCGGCTGGCCAGATACGCGCGGGCGGGGTCGTGCGACGTGCCGAACGCAAACTGGTGATGGGGGAAGTTCCGGTGTGCGCCGGCATACAACACGCTGTCCACCGGGTGCGCCAGCGGCACGTCCCAGCCAAACGCCGGCGCGGCGCCCGAAATGGCAGGATAGAGCCGCGAGAGCTCGTACATCAACTGTCCCGTTCGTTGCACCAGCGTCTTGTCCCGCAGCCGATCCGGAGGACGCTTCTGATCCGCGCCCGCAAACAGGGCGCGGTGGTCCGGCGTCAGCCACAACCGGTGTGGCGGCAGCTCGGTATCGGTGAGGATCGTGGCGCGCTGCCCCATTTCCGCGCGCACCGCGGCGGGCAGGGGCTCGGTCAGCACCACGTAGCGATGCTCGTGCCGCAGGTGGCGCTTGAGCGGCTTGAAGAGATCGGTCGGCTCGCCGATGCAGATCAGGAGGTTCGACGTCGTGATCGCCCCGCCGCCGTCGAGAAAGGCCGTGGTGTTCTTGCGGTTGAAGGTGATCTTCCTGACGCGCGATCGTTCGAAGACCTTGACGCCGCGCTTGGTGGCGGCGGCCAGAAACCCGAGGGTCAGGCGATAGGGATCGACAAAGCCCCAGTCGTGCAGCCGCATGGCGCCGGCGGAGGCGATTCCCGTCTGGCGCATCACCGACGCCGGAACGACCCACGACCCGTTCAGGCCCGCGGCCCGTCGATCGTCGATCTCGCGGCGGATCGACTTGTCGGATGACCCGGGCGGCACCACGCGCAACGCATCCCGAAGGTTGAGACCCGCCTTGATGCCGAGCCGCTTGACGGTGGTCGCCAGCTCGCGCGGCGCGCGCTCGGACAGCTCGAACAGGGCGCGCGCGGCGCGACGGCCGGCCCGCGCCTCCAGGTCCCGGTACGACTCGCACGCCTCGTTCGACAGCAGGCCGGCGGCGCGGCTGCTGCCGCCCAGCCCGACGCGATCGGCCTCGAGCAGGATCGTCTTTACGCCGGCGGCGGCGCACGCGTACGCCGTCATGGCGCCGGCCATGCCGCCGCCCACGATCACGGCGGGCGCGGTGCTCACGCCGCGGTAGGCCGGAAACTCGGGTCGCTTCTTGGCTGGAACGGCGCCGGTCCAGGGGGAGACGCCGTAACGAATCGAAGGCACGCTAAATACTAACGTGCCTAAGGGTGCCTAGTGTGCCAAAGGTGCCTAAGGGGTGGGTGCCACGGTGCGCAGATCCGGTCACCTCCCCCTGGCCGGGCGCTGCTCATGTGCAAGGATCCGCTTCTTTCGCTCCGCCCCCCAGCGATAGCCGCCCACCCCCCCGGCGGACGGGACCACCCGGTGGCACGGGACGACCAGGGCGACCGGGTTGGTGGCGCAGGCGCGGGCGACGGCCCGCGCGGCGCTGGGCTTGCCGATCGCCTTGGCAACCTCCGCGTAGGCGCGGGTGTCGCCATAGGGGATCCGCTGAAGGGCGCGCCACACTTTCCACTGGAACGCCGTGGCCGTGACGTCGATGGGCAGATCGAGCGACGGCGTCACGCCTCGCAGGTGTTCGGCAATCGCCGTGACCCACGCCTTCCGCGGTTTCTGGTTCGGCACGATCTCTGCCGCCGGGTACTCGCGTCGCAGGTCGCGCGCAAGCGCCGGGGCACTCTCACCGAGCTTGACCGCGCAAACCCCGTTTTCGGTGGCGGCGATCAGCACCTGGCCCACCGGGCTGCTCATGGTCGAATAGCCGATGCGCATGCCGGCGCCGCCGCGGCGATAGCTCGAAGGTGACATGCCCCGTCCGGTGGGGGGCGCCTCGTAGACGCGGCTCGGCGATCCGTATCCCGCCTCGTAAATCGCCGTGGTCACCTCGCGCCCGTCGCGCAGGCTCGAACGCAGGCGTCCGGCACGGACCGCCGCCTGATACTCGCGGGGCGAGAGGCCGACGATGGCCTTGAAGCGGCGTTGGAGATGGTACGGGCTCATGGCGGCGACGCGAGCCAGATGGCTGAGCGTCACCGATTGATCCGCGTGGACGGCGAGATAGGCCGACGCCCGCCGGACCGCCTCCACGCCGGGCTGCGCCAGGCCGACGGTGTCGGGCCGGCAGCGCTTGCACGCCCTGAACCCGGCCTGGCGCGCATCGGTGGTGGTGTCGAAGAACCGAACCCGATCCGCGCGCGGACGCCGGCTGGGGCAGCTGGGCCGGCAGTAAATGCCGGTCGACGTCACGCCGTACACGAACGTCCCATCGGCGCTGGCATCCCGCGCCGCCAGGGGCTTCCAGCGCGTGTCCAGGGCGCTCATCGCAGGAGTGGAAGTCGAGGGCACGATTTCATGGTGCATCATGCGAACACGTTACGCCAGTGGCCAGACCCGCGCGATCCGCCGCTTGCGATCAAAGTGGATAATGGTTTCCTGTGCGGATCCTGAGATACGTGATCGTCCTGCTGGCCGTGGCCGGCGCCCTCATCGTAATGGCCGGCGTCTACGCCCGATCGCAGGTGCGCGCCAGCCTGCCGATGGTCGACGGCACCTCCCGGGTCCCTGGCCTTTCGGCCACGGTCAAAGTGGATCGCGACTCGCTCGGTGTGCCGACCATCACGGGGCAGTCCCGTGAGGACGTCGCCCGCGCGTTGGGATTTCTCCACGCGCAAGACCGTTTTTTCCAGATGGATCTGCAACGGCGGCAGCCCGCCGGCGAGTTGTCGGGTCTTGTGGGTCCCCGCGCGCTGGCAGCAGACGAGGCCGTGCGCGTGCATCGCTTCCGTAACGTGGCGCATCGCGCCTTCGAACAGACCGAGCCGGCGTACCGGCGCCTGCTCGAGGCCTATGCCGCCGGCGTCAACACCGGCCTCGCGGCGCTCGGCGCGGCGCCATTCGAGTACCTGGTGCTGCGCGCCGTGCCCGAGCCGTGGAAGCCGGAAGATTCCATCCTCACCGTGCTCGCGATGTTCAACACGCTGCAGGGGCGCCAGGGGCTCTTCGAGCAGACGATGGGCGCCATGCGCGACAGCCTGCCCGAGCCGATGTTCCGCTTCCTGGCAACGGCCGGCTCCGAGTGGGACACGCCGGTGGTGGGCTCCGCGATCGTCAGGCCGCCGACACCAGGGCCGGACGTATTCGATTTGCGAAAAATGCATCACACAGAAACACAGAACCACAGAAACACCGAACAACCTCTCCTCAAAGCCGCGTGCAACGAGCCTTTGGGAAAGGATTTGTTCGTTGCTTCGGTGTTTCAGTGTTTCCGTGATGAGCATTTGATCGCCGGCAGCAACAACTGGGCCGTCGATGCCGCGCACTCGGCGTCTGGAACGGCGCTCGTGGCCAACGACATGCACCTGGCCATCAACGTGCCGACCATCTGGTATCGCGCGTCGTTCGCGTTTCCCGATCCCGCGGGGCCCGCGGCCACCGAGCACATCAACGGCGTGACGCTCCCTGGCCTGCCGAGCATGGTCGTCGGCAGCAACGGCCACGTCGCGTGGGGCTTCACCAACAGCGGCGGCGATTGGAGCGATCTCGTGATGATCGATCCCGACGCCCGCGACGCGACTCAGTACCTGACGCCGGACGGCGCGAAGCCGTTCGAGACCTACCGCGAAACCCTCGCGGCCAAGGGCGCGGACTTGAAGACCATCCAGGTCCGCTGGACCATCTGGGGCCCCATCGTCTGGAAGGATGCGAAGGGCCGCGAGTACGCGCAGCGATGGATCGCGCACGACGCCGCCGCGCTCTCGTCGGACATCACCAGGCCGGAACGGGCCCGGACCGTCGACGAGTTGATGATCGCGGTCGCCGGCCTCGGCATCCCCAATCAGAACGTCACGATGGGCGACACCACGGGCCGCATTGCGTGGACGATCGGCGGCGCCATCCCGCGGCGCGTCGGACACGACGGCCTGACGCCGGCGTCGTGGGCCGACGGCACGCACCGGTGGGACGGCTACCTGCCCGCCGCGGAATTTCCGCGCATCGCCGATCCGGCCGGCGGCCGCATCTGGACGGCCAACGCCCCCGTCGTCGACGGCGCCCTGCTCGCGACGATCGGCGAGGGCGGATACGCCGACGGCATCCGCGCCCGCCTGATCCGCGATCGGCTGATGGCGATCGTAAAGGCCACGCCGCAGGACATGCTGCACGTGCAGCTCGAAGACACCGCGCTCTTTCTCGATCGCTGGCGCACGCTGGTGCTCGACGCGCTGCGCCAGCCGGGCGCCGTAGAGGCGGGACTTCAGTCCCGCCAACGAGAAGAATTCCGCCGCCTCGTCGAAACGACGTGGACCGGCCGCGCGTCGCCGGGGTCGGTCGCCTATCGCCTGGTGCGCCAGTTCCGCACCGCGCTCGTGGTTCGCGTGATGACCACGCTGACCTCGCCCGCTCGCCGCATCGATCCGTCGTTCGACTACACGCGATCGCTCCGCGGCGAGAGCCCGGTCTGGCAGCTGCTGACCGAGCGGCCCGCGCATCTGCTCGATCCGCAATTCAGGACGTGGGATGAACTGATCCTCTCTGCGGTCGACGAAGCCATCGCCGAGTTGCGCAAGTCGGGACCGGCGCTATCGGATCGCACGTGGGGCGAGTTCAATCGCGCGCAGGTCTGGCATCCGCTCGCGTCGGGCATCCCGTTCTTCGGCCGCTACCTCAACATGCCGGGGGACCCGCTGCCGGGCGACGTCTACACCCCGCGCGCGCACTCGCCACGCGCCGGGCCATCGGAGCGCATGGCCGTGTCGCCGGGCCACGAGGAGGATGGGATCCTGCACGTGCCGACGGGCCAGAGCGGCCATCCCCTGTCGCCGCACTACAACGATCAGTACCGCCTGTGGCTCAACGGCGAGCCGTCGCCGTTCTTGCCCGGGCCCACCGAGTCAACCCTGACCCTCACACCACGCTAGCCCACAATTCAGTTGAGTTGCCGAGAATCGCGCCACTGCCGTCAGCCTCCAGCCGTCGGCCCAGAGCTGACCCTCGAAGGCTGACGGCCGAAGGCTGACGGCTGACGGCTGTATCAGAACTTCCACACGAAGTTGATCACCGGGAACGCCACGAAGACGTCAACACCGAGGGGCGACGCCAGTCCCAGATCAACCGAGAGCCGCTCGCCGAGGAACCGGACGCCGCCGCTGAGGATGCCGCCGCCATCGAACGCGTAGTTCTCGGTGACGAGCTTCAGGCGCCGCGACACCCGGTGCTCGCCGCCGAACATCACGACCGCCGAACCATCGTCCGAGCCTTCATCACGCACGTAGGCGTAGCCCGCGCCGACCGTGATCGCGGAGTCGGCGCTCCCTTGCGTGACCACGCCGTACGCGATCCCGAGATTGGCGTCGCCGACGTTGATAAAGTGTATGACGCCGAGCGCGGCCTCCGTGGATTTCGCCTTGAGCACCTGCACCTTCGGCGTGACCCAGAACGGCGTGTCGCCGCCGCTGCCGAAGATGAGCGGCGTGCCGGCGCCAACCGAAATGCGATCGGTGATGCCGTATTGGACAAACGGCAGCATGATCTCGTAGACGCCGAGGTACGACTCGCCCCGCTTCAACGCGCGTCCCGTCGGCGCGAAGAACAGCCGGGTGGGATTGGAGTCGTCGGGCCAGAAGTCCCCGGCCACGACACGGCCCGAGACCGTGCCCAGCGACTGCACCTTGTCGGTTTCCACACTCATCACCGCGCCGGATGTCGTGCGGAACGTGAAGCGACCGGCCTCGATGGTTTCGACGCGGCCAATCGCGCGCGTGCCGTCCTTCAGCGTCAGTTCCTGCGTGTCTCCCGCGGGCGCCACGGCGATCGCCACCGTCGGCGGCGGACCTTGTTGCGGAGATGGAGAGGATGAGAGCGCGACGACGAGCGACGTGATCAGTAAGCCAACCATGACCAGCCTCCACGGTCATCGTCGTTCTGCGCGGGTGGGGATGTCCTGAGGATGGGGTGAGAAACTGTGAGTGCTTTGGTGCTGGGGTGCTTTGGTGCTTTGGTGCTGGAAGCTGGAAGCTGGGATGCAGTTCTATGAAGCCCGTGCCGCGAGCCGGGCCAGCAGCGTCGCCCGCCCGGGGGCGAAGCGCAGGGCGGCGAGCATCGGGTCCACCGGCACAATCCAGCCGGCCGGGCCGGGGGGTGCGTCGGTGAGCAGCCGATCGAGGATGTCCATCGCCTCCGCCGTCTGGCCGCGAACGATCCACCGGCCGGCCTGCACGAGCGCCGCTTCGCTGTGACGCTCGCCAAGGCTGAGCTCGCCGATCGCGTGTTCCAGGGCCGCCTTGGTCGCGTCCGCGCCGGCCCTGTCGCCCGACCGTGCGGCCACGGCGTGCAGGCCGAGCGTGGCCCGCGGATGCCCCGGCGCCTCGGCGAGGGCCTGCCGGAACGCGGCGGCGGCCGGCGGAGTGTCGTTCAGGGTGAGATGGGTGAAGCCGGCGGCCACGCGCGCGTTGACCGCAAACTCGCGCGCATACACGTGGCCGCTCGTGCCCATGGCGATCTCTTCCTCGAAGCTGGCGAGCGCCGCCGGCAGATCGCCCTTCGCGCCGAGCACGAGGCCGCGCAACCAGTGAAGGCCGACCGCGGGCAGCGGCGTGTGATCGTGGCGGTGCTGGCGCTGCGCGTCGGCGCCGAGCGTCGCCTCCCGCTCCGCGCGGTCCAGGGCGCCGCGGGCGATGAACACCATGGCCGACAGCATGCGCGCCGGTGCGAAGCCCGGCTTCAGGGTCAGCGTCTTGTCGACCGCGCGCAGCCGCTCCTCTCCCCAGGCGCTGTAGGCCAGCCGGTATTGATGCCGCCAGTTGTCGGGCTCGAGCGCGCTGGCGCGGCGGCCGGCCGCTTGCGCCTCTTCCATCTTCCCTGCGGCGCCGAGCAGGTAGCCGAGCACCGCCCACCCTTCACCGAGCGACGGGTCCAGGGCGCACGCCTGCCGCGCGGCCGCCATCGCGCGCGTGAGGAGCTCGCGATCGGGAACGCTGCCCGATCGCGTCTTCTCGAACTGCAACAGGTAAGCATTGGCCAGCCCCGCGTGCGCCGGCGCGTACGACGGCAGCTCCACCACGGCGCGCTCGAAGGCGGCAATCGCGCCGGTCAGCTTCTTGAGATCCAGCGAATCGAGCGCCAGCTTCCCTTTCACCCACGCTTGAAATGGATCATCCCGATCGGGCGCCGGGATCCGGACGCCGGGATCCGGCTGCGACTGCGGCTCGCCGACGAACCTGTAGCCGCGGCGCGCGGCCGTTTGCAGGTACTTCGGGCTGTCGGCGCTGTCGGCCAACGCCTTGCGGATGTCGGCAATCGCGCGCGTCAGCGTGTTCTCGGTAATGTTCACGCCGGGCCAGAACCGCTCCAGCAGTTCGTCCTTGGTGACGATCTCGCCGTTTCTCTCGACGATGTGGGTCAGGATCTCGACGAGGCGCGGCGACAGATCCACGGCCGCCCCGTCGCGCGAGAGCGTCCACGTCCGCGGGTCGACCTGGAACGGACCGAAGCGGATCACCAGAGGATTCTAAGAGAAACCACGAAGATCACGAATTCGTGGTCTTCGTGGTCTCTTTGATCAACAAAGGACATCCCTGGCAGCGAGGGCCTTCGCGGCGGCTTCTTCCACCGACTCGCCCAGCGCCGTCAGGTGGCCCATCTTGCGGCCCACGAGCGGGTCGCCCTTGCCGTACAAGTGCAGCTTCACGTCCGGCACCGCCATCGCCGCCGCCCAGTCCGGCTCCCCGTTGATCCACAGATCGCCCAGCAGGTTCACCATCGCGGCGGGCCTGATCTGCGCCGGGTCGCCGAGCGAGAGCCCGCACACCGCGCGCACCTGCTGCTCGAATTGCGACGTCACGCACGCGTCGATCGTGAAGTGCCCCGAGTTATGGGGGCGCGGGGCAATCTCGTTGATCAGCAGCCGGCCGTCGCCCGTCACGAAGAACTCCACGCACAACACGCCGACGTAGCCGAGGTCCTCGAGCACGCGGTGCGTCAGGTGCACGGCCTCATGGCCAATGCCCGCCGGCAGCCGCGCCGGACACACCGACAGATCCAGGATGTGATTGTGATGGACGTTTTCAATCACGCCGTAGTGCGCGAACTCGCCGTCGAGCCCGCGCGCGGCCACAACCGAGATCTCCATGGTGAATTCGACCAGCCGCTCGATGATCGCCTCCTGGTGGCCGATGAGCCCCCAGACGCGCTCCCCCTCTTCGATGCTGTTGATGCGGTGCTGGCCCTTGCCGTCGTAGCCGAACACCGAGGTCTTGACGATGGCGGGAAGGCCGACGGCGCCGAGGCCGACCGCGAGCTCGTCGAGCGACTGCGCCTTGGCAAACGGCGCCACCGGATAGCCGCGATCGGCCAGGAAGGCCTTCTCGCGCGCGCGCTGCTGTGTGATGTGCAGGGCCGATCCGCTGGGACGCACCGGCACGATCTCGGCCGCGGCGTCCGCCGCGTCGATCAGCACGTTCTCGAATTCGAAGGTGACCACGTCGACCCCGCGCGCGAACGCGCGGATGGCCTCGAGATCGTCGTACTCGGCGCTGACCTCGAGGTCCGCCACCTGTCCGGTGGGCGTATCGACGCCGGGCGAGAGCGTATGGACGCGGTAGCCCATGCGCTTGGCCTCGAGCGCGAGCATGCGACCCAGCTGTCCGCTGCCAAGCACGCCAATGGTGGCGCCGGGCAACACGGGGCGGTTCACGGAAGGGTGTCCTGGCGGACCTTCGCCGTCTGCTCGGCGCGAAACTGGCGAAGCCGCTCACGAAGCTCGGGCCGCGTCGTCGCCAGGACGGCCACGGCCAGCAGCGCCGCGTTGGTGGCGCCGCCCTTGCCGATGGCGAGGGTGCCCACCGGCACCCCGGCCGGCATCTGGACGATGGAGAGCAGGGAATCGAGTCCCTGCAACGACGCGCTGTTGACGGGAACGCCGAAGACCGGGAGCACGGTGTGCGAGGCGACCATGCCCGGCAGGTGCGCGGCGCCGCCGGCGCCGGCGATGATCACCTGGATGCCGCGCGCTTCCGCGCTCTGGGCGAACTCGGCCATCCACACCGGCGTGCGATGCGCCGAGACGACTTCCTTCTCGAACGGCACGCCGAAACGCTCGAGCACCTCGGCCGCGTGAGACATCGTGTCCCAGTCGGACGTGGAGCCCATGATCACCGCCACCAATGGTTGGTCTGTCACGAAAACGGAAAGTATATCCCAGGGTCCAGGCGCCGCGCCGCCCTTGCGGCGCTGCGCTAGACTTGGCGGATGACGCGCTGGATCTCGACCATTGCCCTTGCCGTCGCGACTGCGACCACCGCCGCCGCCCAGGCGCCGGCCCTCTCGGTACCGTACAGCCAGTTCACGCTGCCCAACGGCCTGAACGTGATCCTGCATCGCGACACGAGCGTGCCCGTGGTGGCGGTGAATGTCTGGTTTCACGTCGGCTCGGCCAACGAGCGGGTGGGCCGCACCGGGTTCGCCCACCTGTTCGAGCACGTGATGTTCGAAGGATCGACGCACGTGCCCGAGGGCGCCTTCGACACGTGGCTCGAAGCCGCCGGCGCCAACAACAATGGGTCGACAAACAACGACCGTACCAACTACTACATCGACCTGCCCGCCAACGCGCTCGAGCTGGCCCTGTTCCTCGAATCGGATCGCATGGGCTTCCTGCTCGACGACAAGGCCCCCGAAAAAGTGGACGGCCAGCGCGACGTGGTCAAGAACGAGAAGCGGCAGAGCGTGGACAACCAGCCCTACGGACAGGCGTTCGTGGAGCTGGCGTCGTTGCTCTATCCGCCCGGGCATCCCTACAGCTGGCCGGTGATCGGATCGATGGAAGACCTCACCGCTGCGAGCTTCGAGGATGTGGCGCGGTTCTTCCGGACCTACTACGTGCCGAACAACGCCAGCCTGGTGATTGCCGGCGACATCGACGTCGATCAGACCCGCAAGCTGGTCGAGAAATGGTTCGCCGACGTGCCGCGCGGCAAGCCCGTGTCGCCGCTCTCGCCGCCGACGCCCGTGCTCGACGGCGTGAAGAAGAAGACGATCACCGACCGCGTGCAGCTCCCGAGGCTGTATCTCGCGTGGCACACGCCCGGCCTGCTGAAGCCCGGCGACGCGGCCATGGATGTGATCTCGAACCTGCTCACCGGCGGCAAGAACTCGCGGCTGTATCGCCGCCTCGTCTACGACCTGCAGATCGCGCAGGACGTGAACGCGTTCCAGCAATCACAGGCGCTCGGCAGCAGCTACCTGATCATGGCCACCGCCCGTCCCGGCCAGACGCTCGACAAGATCCAGGCGGTGATCGACGAAGAGCTCGACAAGCTCCGTGCGTCTTTGCCCGACGCGCGCGAGATGACGCGCGCCCTCAACCAGACCGAGGCCAACTTCTACCGCGGCATGGAGCGCGTCGGCGGTTTCGGCGGCAAGGCGGATCAGCTCAACTCGTATTTCAAGTCCGCCGGCACGCCCGATTACTTCGAGAAGGATCTGGCGCGCTACCGCGCCGTCACTGCCGCCGAGGTGCAGGCGGCCGTCGAAAGATACCTGCCGAAGGATCGCCGCGTCGAGCTGAGCGTCGTACCGGGGACAAAGTGACGTCGGCCTTGGGGCTTTGGAAAAACATGAATCTGCGTACTAATCTGCGGCTGTATGTCGTCGCCGTCGTCTGCGCTTCAATCGGCGTGACCATCAGCGGCCAGGCGCCCGATCGATCGAAGCCGCCGGCCGTTGGTCCGGCGCCGTCGTTGAAGATGCCGGCGATCCAGAAGAGCCGGCTCTCGAATGGGCTCGCCGTGTGGATCGTCGAGCACCACGAGGTCCCGCTCGCGCAGGTCAACCTCATCATCCGCTCCGGGAGCGCCGCCGATCCGATCGGCAAGTACGGCGTCGGCAGCCTCGCGGCGGCGATGCTGGACGAGGGCGCGGGCACGCGGTCGGCGCTCGATCTGGCCGACGCGATCGAATTCCTCGGCGCCAACCTGTCGACGACGAGCTCGTTCGATTATTCGGCCGTGCGCATGTCGGTGCCGGTATCGCGGCTCGGCGACGCGCTGCCGCTGATGGCCGACGTCGGGCTGAGGCCCACCTTCCCGGCCGGCGAGCTCGAGCGGTTGAGGAAGGAACGGCTCACGGGCCTGCTCCAGGCGCGCGACAACCCCGCCGCCCTCATCCAGCTCGCCTTTCCGCGGGTCGTGTTCGGGCCGACGCACCGGTACGGCACGTCGGCCAACGGCCTGCCACCCGCCATCGAGTCGTTCACCGTTGACGACCTGCGCACGTTCTACCGCGCACACTATCGCCCCGACAACGCCACGCTGCTCGTCGTCGGCGACGTGACGCCGGCCTCGCTGCTGCCGGCGCTGGAAAAATCCTTCGGCGGATGGAAGGCCGACGGCATGGCGGCGCTCGTTGCGGGCGTGCCCGCGGCGCCGCAGCTGACGCGCCGGCAGATCTACCTGGTGGACAAACCGGAAGCCGCGCAGTCGCAGATCCGCATCGGCTGGGTGGGCGTGCCGCGCTCCACGCCGGACTACGTTCCGCTCGAGGTGCTCAACACCATCCTGGGCGGATCGTTCACGTCACGGCTCAATCAGAACCTGCGGGAGAAGAACGGCTACAGCTACGGCGCCAGCTCCGGGTTCGACATGCGCCAATCCCCGGGACCGTTCCTGGCGACGGCCGGCGTGCAGACCGACAAGACCGCCGACGCGCTCAGGGAATTCTTCGTCGAGCTCGACGGCATTCTCACGCCCGTGCCCGGCGACGAGCTCTCCAAGGCGAAGAACTACGTCGCCCTTGGCTTCCCCGGCGAGTTCGAGACTACCGGCGATCTCGCCCGCAAGCTCGAAGAGCTTGTCGTCTACAACCTGCCCGACGACACGTTCTCCGGGTTCGTGGCGAAGGTGACCGCGGTCACGGCGGCGGATCTGCAGAAGGCCGCCGCGCGGTACATTCAGCCGGACAGGATGGCGGTCGTCATCGTCGGCGATCGTCGGGTGATTGAAGGCCCGGTCCGCCAGCTCAACCTCGGACCGATCAACATCGTTCCCATCGACGAATTGTTCCGATGACCCTGACGTTGATTGATCTGTGACATCTGTGGCCGTGGTCGGCGCAGGGGCGGCCGGCCTCGTCGCGGCCATCTTCGCCGCGTCGCAGGGCGCCGACGTCCTCCTGATCGAGCGCACGGCTGACGGCGGCCGCAAGATCCTCATCAGCGGCGGCGGCCGCTGCAACGTGCTCCCCTCCGTGCCGGCCCCCGAACGCTTCGTCACCGATTCGCCGGCGCACCTGATGCGCGGCATGCTCAAGTCCTGGCCCCTTCACGAGCAGCGCGCGTTTTTCGAGCGCGACCTCGGCATTCCCCTCGCGCTGGAGGAAGCGTCCGGCAAGCTCTTTCCGCAATCGAACCGCGCGCGCGACGTGCGCGACGGGCTTGTCGCCCTTGCGCGCGACCGCGGCGTCCGGCTCCAGTTCGACACGCTCGTCACCGGCATCGTGGCATCCGCGCCGGGCTTCACGCTGCGGACGCCAGCAGGCGAGATCACCGCCATGCGGGTGATCCTCGCCACGGGTGGCTTGTCGGTGCCGGCCACCGGCAGCGACGGCACCGGCCTCCGCATCGCGGAAACGTTCGGCCATCGGATGGTCGAAACCTACCCGGCGCTCACGCCGTTGCTGGGCAATCCGGCCGCTGGACACACCGCGCTCGCCGGCGTCTCCCTGAACGCGCGCCTGCGCGCGAAGAGCGGAAGGCGGGCCGTCGAGACCTCCGGCGGGTTCCTGTTCACGCATCGCGGTTACAGCGGTCCGAGCGTGCTCGACATTTCCCACGTGGTGACACGGCACCCTGATGTGGCGTCCGGCTTCTCGGGCGCCGAAGCCTCGGCGAAGGCGGCCAGCCGGACAATTCGCGCCCAGTGGTCCCCGCTGGGCGTTCGCGAGTGGACGGCCCGGTTCGACGCGCCATCCGCGAGCGTCGCGTCGCTGCTCGGCAGGCACGTCCCGGCGCGCCTCGCCGAACAGCTCATGACCGAGGCCGGCGTGCCGGCCGATCGCCGGACGAGCAGCCTGCGCCGATCCGAGCGCACGGCGTTGATCGACAAGCTGACGTCGTACGAGCTCCCGGTTATCGGCGACGAGGGCTACAAGAAGGCCGAAGTCACCGGCGGCGGTGTGGCGCTGGACGCCATCAACCAGCGCACGCTCGAGAGCAAGCGCTGCCCCGGCCTGTACCTGTGCGGCGAGATCCTCGACGCGTTTGGTCCCATCGGCGGCCACAACTTCGCCTGGGCATGGGCCACCGGACGTGCGGCCGGGCTCGCCGCAACCGAACCTTCGTGAGGAACCTCCGTGAGGAACCCTCGTGAGGAACTGGTACAATCCGCAGCCTGCCTCGCAGTAGCGGAGGTGGGAGCCCGCCTCCGCTAGAGCTTCGGCGGGGCAAGGAGCAGTCATGCGCAGAGTCGTTCTCGCCCTGGTCGCCATCGTCGGATCGGTCACGCTCGGCGCGCAGGCGCCCACCGCGCCTGCGGCATCCGGATATCTGCTGCCGCCGAAGGAGATTGTCGACATTCTCGACACGGCGCCGCCGCCAACGGCCGAGCTCAGTCCTTCGCGGGACGTGGTGGTGCTGCTCGAACGCGCGCCGTTCCCGTCTATCGCCGAGCTGGCGCAGCCGATGCATCGGCTTGCCGGCCTGCGCATCAACCCGCGGACCAATGGCCCGCATCGCCTGAACAACCGCTATCGCAATCTCACGCTCAAGGTCGTCGCCGACGGCGCCGAGCGGAAAGTGACGCTGCCGGCCACCCCCGCGATCAGCTGGATTGGATTCTCACCGGACGGCCGGCGCCTTGCGTTCACAAACACGCGCGAGAACGGCATCGAGTTGTGGATCGGCGACACGGCCACCGGCCAGGCCAGGGCGATCACGCCGGCGCAGCTGAATGCGTCGCTGGGCACGCCGTGCGCGTGGATCGGCGAGGGCGCGTCGCTGTTGTGCGCGTTCATCAACGCCGGCCGCGGCCCTGCGCCGGCGGCTGCGGAAGTGCCGAGCGGTCCGAACATCCAGGAGAACCGCGGCCGCGCCGCGCCGGCCGCGACCGTGCAGGACATGCTCGGGAGCGTGCACGACGAAGCGCTGTTCGAGTACTACGCCACGAGCCAGCTGGCGGCGGTCGATGCCGCCACCGGCCAGCGCTCGCCGATCGGCAAGCCCGCGATCCACAGCGAGTTCAGGCCGTCGCCTGACGGCCAGTACATGCTCATCGAGCGGGTCAAGCGGCCCTTCTCGTGGCTCGTCCCCTACCGGTCGTTCCCAAGCTCGGTTGAGATCTGGGATCGGCGCGGAGCGCTGGTGAAGCCGCTCGCGGATCTGCCGCTGGCCGACAACCTGGCACGCGGGGCCGTGTTGCCCGGGCCTCGCCTCTGGCGCTGGCACCCGACGCAGCCGGCCACCGTGGCGTGGACCGAAGCGCTCGACGGCGGCGACCCGAAGAACAAGGTGCCTCAACGCGACAAGGTGATGACGTGGACGGCGCCGTTTGCCGTGACCCCCGCTGAGTTGACCCGCACCGAGCTGCGCGTGCAGAGCGTCACGTGGACCTCCGCCGGCGCGGTGTGGTTGACCGAGAACGATCGCGACACGAAGCTGACCCGCACGTGGGTGATCGATGCCCCCGGCGCGGCGCCGCGCAAGCTGTCGGAGCGGAGCTCGGAGGATTCGTACGCCAACCCGGGCACGCCGATGCGCCAGGCGCGTCCGTCCAGCACCGACGCCTTGCTGCAGGTTGGCGACAGCGTCTACCTCGCCGGTGTCGGCTCATCGCCGCAAGGTGACCGTCCCTTCCTCGACAAGGTCAACATCAAGACCGGGGCCAAGGAACGGCTGTTCCAGACCGAAGAAGGATCGTACGAGCCGGTGGTCGGCCTGCTCTCGGACGATGGATCGAAGTTCATCACGCGGTACGAGACCCGGACCGATCCGCCGAACCTTTACGTGCGCGGCCGCGAATCGGCCAGCCGTCGTCCGCTCAGCACCTATAAGGATCCGGCGCCGGCCATGAAGGGCGTGAAGGCCGAGATGGTGACCTACCAGCGCAAGGACGGCGTGCAAATGCGCGCCACCATCTACACGCCGCCGGGATGGACGCCGGCGCAGGGCCGGCTGCCCGCGCTGCTGTGGGCGTACCCGCAGGAGTTCACGGATGCGAAGCTCGCCGGCCAGGTCACCGGATCGCAGTACCGCTTCACGACGCCGGGATGGAGCACGCTGCACATGCTCTTCCTCACGCAGGGCTACGCGGTGATCGACGATCCGAAGATGCCGATCGTGGGTCCGGGTGAGACCGCCAACGACACCTACGTCGAGCAGCTCGTCGCCAGCGCGCAAGCCGCGGTCGACAAGGCCGTCGACATGGGCGTCGTCGATCGCGATCGCGTGGTCGCGGGCGGCCACAGTTACGGCGCGTTCATGACCGCGAACCTCCTCGCGCACTCGGATATCTTCCGGGCGGGCCTGGCGCGGAGCGGCGCCTACAACCGGACGCTCACGCCGTTCGGCTTCCAGAACGAGGACCGCACGTTCTGGGAGGTGCCGCAGCTCTATTCGCGCATGTCGCCGTTCAACCACGCCGACAAGATCAAGGAGCCGATCCTCCTGATCCACGGCGAGGCCGACGACAACGCCGGCACCTATCCCATCCAGTCGGAGCGGTTTTATCGCGCGCTGAAGGGCCACGGGGCGACGGTCCGCTACGTCACGTTGCCGCACGAGGCGCACGGCTACGTCGCCCGTGAATCGGTGATGCACACCGTGGCCGAGATGTTGAACTGGGCCAACGAGTGGGCGAAGGCCGCAAAACCCAGGACGACGACGAGTCAGCAATAGGATGATTGGGGACAGGCCCCCATTTTCACAGTCCCGAACTTCGATAGAAGTGTGAAAATGGGGGCCTGTCCCCAATCATCCCCCCAAGGAGATGACATGAAGCGTTCCGTCCTCATCGCGTTGTTCGCGCTCGCCATCGCGGCCCCGTCGTTCGCCGACGTGACCGTCAAGGCCATCGGCTCCGGCAAGGGCATGGGCATTTCCGGCAACATGGCCACGACTACTTACATCAAGGGCAACAAGATGCGGACCGAGACCATCACCGGTGACACCACCCGCACGATGATCTTCGACGTCGACAGCCAGCGGCTCTTCTCGTTCGACTCGAAGAAGAAGGAAGCCGACGCGTGGGACATGCAGGCGTTCGGTGAGAACATCTCGAAGAGCGTCGACACCTCGGCCATGAAGGCGTCGGTCAAGCCCAACGGCCAGACCAAGCAGATCGCCGGCAGGAACGCCACCGGCTACGACATGTCGATCGAGCTGCCCGCCATGCTGGGCGGCGCCGGCGGCATGAAGATGACGGTGATGCTGGAAGGCCCGATGTGGGTCGTCAAGGGCGCGCCCGGCACCGCGGAGTACATCGCGTTCTACAAGGGCGCGGTCGAAAAAGGTTGGATCTTCAGCGACCCGCGCGGCGCCAAGGGCTCGCCCGGCCAGGCGAAGGCGATGGCCGAAATGTACAAGCAGCTCGCCGAAACCGGCGGCATCCCGTACGAAACCGAGATGAGCATCAAGATGGGCGGCGACGGCCCGATGGCCGGCATGATGGCGAAGATGGGCGGCATGACCTCCACCAGCACCGTGCAGTCGGTCGAAACCGGAACCCTGGCCGCGGACCTGTTTGCGCCGCCGGCCGGCTACAAGATCAAAGAGCAAAAATAGCTTCTTGGCTTCCTATCTCTCGCGGCTCCGCCGCGAGCCCTCCAGTGTGATCGCCGTCGAGCTTCGCCCCCCGCGGGCGGAGCTCGAAGCGGCGGAAGGCATGGAAGCGTGGATCGATACCTACCACGCCATCCGGTCGCTCACCCGCCTCGACGTCAGCGTGATGGTCACCGACAGCGCCGTCGGCGCGCAGGAGGAAAACAACCTGCGGCACCTGGTGGCCAACCTCGGTGACAAGGTCGATCGCCACCGCATCATCCCGTTCCTGACGACCAAGCACTCGCTGGAGTACTGCCTCGCCTACGCCGATCAAACCGCGCAGGGCGGCTTTCCGTCGCTGGTCGTGCTCGGCGGCGACAAGCACGTCGGCCGCCCGCGCTGCCTCGCGCATGCGTGGCAGCTCCGGCAGCTGATCCGCGGGCGGCATCCCGAGCTCGAGCTCGGCGGATGGGCCAACCCGGCGGCGGATCCGAAGCGACAGGTCGAGTGGCTGTTGCAGCCGGACGTCAGCGCGGACTTCTTCCTCACCCAGATCGTGTCGCACCATCAGGTGGATCGCATCGAGGCCTTTCTCGAAGAGGGCCGCAGAAACGGCCTCGCCATGCCCGGCGTGTTCGGCGTCTTCTACTACCGCAGCGCCAACGCGAAGACGCTCGCCGTGCTCAGCCAGTTCCTGCCGGTGCCGGTCGACGCGCTCACGCAGGAGTTCGCGGCAGGCGCCACACCGATCGACGTGTGCGCACGGACGATCCGTGCCCTCACCGACCTCGGCGCCCGCCACTTCTACGTCAGCAACCTGCCGCTGAAGAAGACGGCCGCGACACTGAATGCGATACTAGACAAAGCCTCCTTAACTCTTAACTCTAAACTCTAAACTCTAAACTCCAAACTCCAAACTCTAAACTCTAAACTCTTATGGGTAAGTTCTACGACACCGTTCCAGTTTCCGCCATCGTCCGCATCCGCGACATGATGTACACCGTCAAGGATCCGTTCCGCCTTGATCAGGGCGACGTGTCGTTCGACGCGCCCGACACCTTCAAGCAGGCCGTGGCGAAAGCCATGGTCGACAACCGCACCCATTACCTGCCGACGCCGGGCATTCCCAGGCTGCGCGAGCTCGTCGCCGAAAAACTGCGGGTGAAGAACCGGTTGCCCATCGACAAAGACGATGAGATCGTGATTACCAACGGCGGCACGCACGGCATCTACGCCGTGCTGCACGCGCTGCTCGAGCCCGGCGACGAGGTGATCGTGCCCGAGCCGGAATGGCCGCCGACGATGGCGATTGCGCAGGCGGCCGGTGGCGTGCCGGTGCAGGTCCGGCTGCACGAGCACCTGGGCTGGCGATGGGACCTCGACGAAGTCGAGCGGGCAATCACGCCGAAAACGCGGGTGCTGTACCTCAACTCGCCGAACAACCCGTCGGGCGGCATCCTGACGCGGCCGGACCTCGAGCGCCTGGCCGCAATCGCGCGCGAGCGTGACCTGTGGGTGCTCTCGGACGAAGCCTACGAGGACATCATCTTCACGGGCGAGCACGTGAGCATCGCGTCGCTGCCGGGCATGTACGAGCGCACGATCCCGGTCTACACGATGAGCAAGTCGTACGCGCTCACGGGCGTGCGCGTCGGCTACTTCGCCATCCGCGACAAGGCGCTGCGCGACCGCGCCACCAAGATCGTGCTCTACACGACGAGCAACGTCTGCTCGATCGCGCAGTACGGCGCCGTCGGCGCCCTCGAAGGGCCCCAGGACTGCATCATCGACTTCCGCAACGAGCTGAAGGACCGCCGCGACTTCTTCTACAACGGACTGGCGGAAGCGGCGCCCGGCGTCTTCTCCGGCGATCCGCCGGATGGCGCGTTCTACGCGTTCGTGAAGATCAACGCCGACTGGGCGAGAGACGCCGGCCTGTCCCCCGTAGCCTCGGCGAAGGGGGGCGACTCGCTGTCGTGGGCGATGGCCGAGCACCTGATCAAGCACGCGCGCATCGGCTGCGTGCCGGGCGTGGACTTCGGCCCGAACTGCGAAGGCTACATGCGCTTCTGTACGGGCCGCGGGCGGCCGGAGCTGGCCGGGGCCCTGGCGTCGATGAAGGAGACCTTCGCGCGCGTGGCCTCGCGCTGATCTGTCAGCGGGGCAGCTCGATCGTGACGATGGTGCCGCCGCCCGGCGGGCATTCAACGTATATCCCGCCGTGGTGAGCCTCGATCAGTCGCTTCGCCGTTGACAAGCCGAGGCCGGTGCCGCGCGATTTCGTCGTGAAGAAGGGCGTGAACATCCGCTCACGCACGTCGGGCGGGATACCTGGTCCCATGTCGGCAACCGCAATCCGGCAGGTGTGATCGTCGGCGCTGACAGAGATGTGAATCGTCCCCTGCTGCTGCATCGCGTGCACCGCGTTGAGCAGCAGATTCAGCAACACGATGTTCAGCAGCTTGGCATCGGCCATCACCGCCGGCGCCGAGCCCTCCACCTCAACGCGAATGTCTCGTGCGGTCGGATCCTTGCTCATGAGCGCCACCGTGGCCTTCGCCATCGCCACGACATCGACGGGCGCGGGACGCGCCTGCGGCGGCCGCGCAAAGAGGAGCAGGTCCTTCATGAGCTCGTCCAGGGCGTCGATCCGGGCGATGATCTCGTCGATGGCGGCGGCGTCCCGACCCCCGGGTGGCAGCCGTCCGCCGATGACCTGGATCGCCCCGCGCACGCCCGCCAGTGGGTTCTTGACCTCGTGTGCGACGACGGCCGCCATCTCGCCCAGCCTGGCGAGCGCCGCCTGCTCGTGCAACTGCGTGACGTCCCGAAAGATGCAGTGCAGCACAGGCTGGCCGGACGGCTCTATTTTCTGCACGGTCACGAGCACGGTCCTGATGGCGCCGTGCTTGGTGCGATGCCGGGTCTCGAAGCTGCCGCGCCCTTTGTCCAGCAGCGCGCTGATGTGCGCCGCGGTTTCCTCCGCGGTTTCGACGGCTTCGTAGTCGGAAATGCGGAGGCGGGCAAATTCGTCGCGGCTGTAACCGAGCTGTCCGGCGGCCCTGTCGTTGAACTCGATGGGCAGCGCCGTGTCAGGATCAATGAGGAGAATCCCGTCGGGCGACTGCTCGAAGAGCGT
>Ga0156330_1135_pt3 | contig 70496 bp, 64 predicted proteins | sample RifCSPlowO2_12_FD_107978 | JGI IMG/M metagenome (GOLD analysis project Ga0156330, IMG submission 107978) | Acidobacteria bacterium RIFCSPLOWO2_12_FULL_67_14b | reverse complement strand
AGCTGCGGCCGCCGGCGCCCGGCGCCCGGCGCCCGGAGCCCGGCCGTGATCGTGAACCAGTGGGTTCCCGCGGGCCATAAGGGCGATGCGATCGGCGACTCGGCGCGGCGGGTACGGGGACTGCTGCGCGGACTGGGGCACCAGTCCGACGTTTTCGCCATGACGATCGACGACGACCTGCGGGGCGACGTGCTGCCGTGGACGGACCCGGCGGCGAAGCGCGGGGATCTCACGATCTTTCACTTCGCGCTGGTGTCGCCGATGACGGCGGAGTTCGCCAAGCTGCCGCGCGGGCGCGTCCTGCAGTACCACAACGTCACGCCCGCGCATTTCTTCGCGCCCTACGACGCCAACATCTTCCGGCTGGCGGCGCTCAGCCGCGAGGACCTGAAGTCGCTGGCCGGGCACACCGACGCCGCGCTCGGCGACTCGGAATACAACCGTCAGGAGCTCGAGGACCTTGGCTTCACGAACACGGGCGTGTTCCCGATCGCCATCGACACCGCCCGGATCACGGCGGCGCCGCGGGTGCCGGCGCTCGAAGACATGCTCACCGACGGCCTGCTCAACTTCCTGTTCGTGGGCCGCATCGCGCCCAACAAGAAGATCGAAGATCACATCCGCATGGCGGAGCACTACAAGCGCTACGTCGACACCGCGTACCGCTTCATCTTCGTCGGCAAGACCGACGGGATTCCGCGCTACTACAACATGATCCGCCAGCTCGTGCACGAGTACGAGATGCCGAAGGATCGCTTCATCTTCACGGGACCCGTGCCGGACGCGGAGCTGGCGGTGTATTACCGGACGGCGCACGCCTACATCTCGCTGTCGGAGCACGAGGGATTCTGCGTGCCGCTGCTCGAGGCCATGGCCGCGGACGTGCCGGTGATGGCCTACGCGTCGACGGCGGTGCCCGACACGCTCGGCGGCGCCGGCGTGCAGTTTGCCCCCAAGGACCTCGAATACGCGGCGGAGCTCCTCGGCGAGCTCGCCTACAACGACACTCTCAGGGCCCAGCTGATTGCCGGACAACGCGCCCGCCTGAACGACTTCGGCGACGCCCGCATCACGCGCGAGCTCGAAAGGCTGACATCGTGAAGATTGCGTTCATCGTTCAACGCTACGGCGCCGAGATTCTCGGCGGGTCCGAGTACCACTGCCGGCTGATCGCCGAGCGGGTGGCGCTCAAGCACGACGTCGAGGTGCTGACCACCTGCGCGCGCGACTACATCACGTGGGAGAACGCCTACCCGGAGGGCGCCGACCGCATCCGTGGCGTCACCGTGCGCCGGTTCAAGAACGCGCACACGCGCGACATCAACGCCTTCAACCAGTACTCCGACTGGATTTTCCATCACCCCCACACTCGAGACGACGAGATGTCGTGGCTCGAGCAGCAGGGGCCATGGTGCCCCCCGCTGCTCGAATACCTGAACAAGCACCATCGCTCGTACGACGCGATGATCTTCTTCACGTATCTCTATGCGCCGACGGTGCTGGGCCTGCAGATCGATCCGGCCCGGAGCATCCTGGTGCCGACCGCGCACAACGAGCCGGCGATTCATCTCGGCATCTATCGCGAGATGTTCGGCAAGCCCGCCGCCGTGGCGTTCAACACCGAGGTCGAAAAGGACTTCCTGAAGACGACGTTCGAGTTCCGGGCGGTCGCCGAGGAAACGGTGGGGTGCGGCGTCGATCTGCTGCAGGACCAGACGCAGCCGGACGAGCCCGAGCCCGAAGACGACGAGGAGCTGCACAAGCGGCTGGCGCCGCACTTGCGGGCGCGAGGAGCGCAGTTCCGCCGCCGCCACCGCCTGCAGGGGCAGTTTCTGCTCTACGGCGGCCGCATCGACGCCGGCAAGGGCTGCGAGGAGCTGATCGAGTACTTCACCAGCTACAAGGAGCAGGGCGGCGAGGCCGCGCTGACGCTGATGGGCGTCAAGCTGATGCAGCTGCCCGAGGTGCCCTGGGTCCGGTTCGCCGGACTGCTGTCGGAGCGCGAACGCCTCCAGGCCCTCGAGGCCGCCACCATCGTCGTGGTGCCGTCGCCGCTTGAAAGCCTGTCGCTGCTCGCCCTCGAGGCGATGGCCGTCGGCACGCCGGTGCTGTGCAACGCACGAGCCGAGGTGCTGGTGGACCACTGCGTGAAGAGCAACGCCGGCCTGTTCTATGCCAACCGCGAAGAGTTCCTTGAGTGCACCAAGCTGATGCTGGCCGACGAGCGCCTGCGGGACCGCATGGGCCGCAACGGCAAGGAATACATCAAGCGGAACTATCGCTGGGATGTGATCATGTCCAAGTACGATCGCTTGATCGGATCCTTGAAACGGTAGTTCGGAGTTTAGAGTGCAGAGTTAAGAGCGGAAATGCGCATTCTCTTTCTCGTCGCATTGCTGGCCGCGAGCCAGTTCAACCAGCGGCCGCCCGGCACGCCGGCGGAGACGCTGCTCGAGCCCGTCATCCTCCGTGCGCTGGACGAGGTCACGCCGGCCCCGACCTCCGCTGTCGTCGCGTTCATTGAGGGCTCAACATCCGCGGCTGGCGAAGTTCTCGTCAGCTGCGCGGCGCGCACGACAGGGCCCGATGGCTGCGCGACGATGGCGCTGACCGCGCGGCTGCTGAACGAACTGATCCGCAGGAACGGGCTGCCACAGCCGGCGCGCGGGATCCGGTTCGTCTTCGTCACGTCGCCGGACAAAACCGGCGCGCCCCCTCCGAATACGAAGGCGGCGATCCACGTCGACTTCGCAGCGAACCAACACGCACTGCAGGTCGTGCGTTCGCCGTGGTCGAGCGCCAGCATCGTGGACGAAGTGGTCGAGGTGTTTGCGCGCCACAAGCCCTACGGAACTGCGCCCGGGGCCGTCGAGGCCGGACCCTACCAGAACGTGGGCCAGCCGCAATGGAACGCCTTCGGCGTTCCAACGGTGTCGCTGATTGGCGCCGGCGCGGCATCCACTGGCCTCAAGCACCTGGGCTTGGTCACCGCCGCGACCGCGTACTTCCTGGCGACGCTTCCCAATCCTGGAGCCGAAGCGCTTCTTTCGCATCTGACGGTCGGCGCACACGCGCGACTGGCGGAAGACGGACGCAAGGCTGTGGCGCAGATGGGCAGCCAGCAGCGCGCCAGCGCCGACGTGCTGATCATGTTCGGCCAGGCGATCGAGCGCGAGCAGCGGCGGATCCGCTCGGTCGAGCGCTTCATGCCGGCACCGCTCGATCCGATTCTGCACGGCCGCCTGACCGACATGGAAAAGAGCATTACCAGCGTGTGGACGAGCATGGGGATCACGAGTGCGCCGTTCGTGCCCGCCGCCGAACGGATTCGCGGGAGGGGCGGCGAAGATCGCCGGATCCCCTCACGCGTCCGCCAGGGCCCGCTGCCGACCCCGGATCCGCCCACGGCCATGCTCAGGTTCCCGAACGTGGGCGACCTCATCTACGAGATCGGCAATTTCATCGACGGCAAGCGGTCGATCAGCGACATCCGCGACGCGGTCTCGGCCGAGTTCGGCTCCGTTGCGCTCCCCGTCGTGGCCGACTACTTCGACAAGCTCGCTGCCACCGGCGCCATCACGATCAAGTAGCCGATTGCGGCACGTAGGGATCGGGAACGACGCGCTCGAAGACCGCCACCGTCTTGAACGGTCCCTTGACGCCCATGCCTTCCGCCGTGACGGTCAGCCTGTTGCCGTCGTCAGACACCCGATAGGTTCCGCCACCGAGTGACTTGCCATCGAGCTCGACTCCGGCTTGGATGGTTTGGGCATCGGGCCGGCTGCCAAACATCTGCGCACCAGGTGGCACACCTGGAATCGGACGGCCGTTCAGGTCGACGACGGGGCGGCGCCTGCCGTCGGCAACGATCGACGTGGGCCGCTCGGCCACGGCCTGGCCGTCCTTGATCCCGTAGGCGACCAGCAGGTAACCCGCTTCGGTGGCTTCGAATCGCAAGCATGCCTGCGATGGCGTGTAGTTCGGGTCCCACTGGGACTCCTCGTTCCTGGCCTTCCACGTTCCTTCAAACACATCGCCGGTCATGGTGATCTCCTTGAGTGTGCCTGTCCAAGTCGAGAAGTATTCGTAGGGCAATGACAGAGCGAGATCGGCGAAGAGCCGGATGAGGCCAACGACGCCCTGCTCCTGCCAGACCAGCGGCGCCATGTCTTCGCCGAGTTGTTCGAGGCCGTCGCCGCAGATCAGGCGGAACTTGCGAGGAAACGCGCGCGCGACCCGGCGGTAGAGGTGGCCGCAACCGGTCGCAAAGGCGCTCACGAGCGCGCCTCCCGCCGGCGGTGCGCCTGCAGGATGCCGACCAGGTCCTTGAGCCGCTGGCTCTCCAGGTCGAGCACACGCTGCCCGAGCGGGGTCAACTTGTAATAGCGGCGCCGGGCGTCATCGAACTCGGGCGCCGGGCGGTCACCGGATTCGACGATCAACCCCTGCTCGATGAGCCGTTTCAACGAGCCGTACAGCGTCGCTGGCCAGAGGCGGACCTTGCCGCCGCTGCGCTCCAGCACCTCCCGCATGATGCCGTAGCCGTGCTGTTCCCCGTCGAGGAGACAGACGAGGATATGGAACCAGTTGCTCTTGAGCGGCACGTGCGCGTCGGGGCTTTTCGTCGCCATCAGCGCATATCTATATCACTCGATATAGATATGCGTCAAGATCATTTGCCTCTCTGGTCTCCTGTGGCTTTTCGACTCGCTACTCCACTTCGCCGACCGGCTCCAGCTCGTCGCCGTTCCCGGTCGGGCCGCCCTCGGGCTCGGTGGCGGTCGCCGCGGACGCCTTCTTGCGGCGGGGGCGGATGTCGTAGCGCTTGATCATCTCGTTGAGCGTGGTCGGCTTGATCCGCAGCAGCTCGGCGGCGCGCTTCTGGACGCCGCCGGCGACTTCGAGGGCGGATTCGATCCACTGGCGCTCGTAGGCTACCGTGACTTCCTTCAGCGACACGCCGTCGGCCGGCATCACCACGTGCGGGAGCGCGAACGACGGGTTCTTGCGGACCTGCTCCGGGATGAGCTCTGGGCCGATGCGCTGGCCGGTGCTCAGCACCACCGCGCGCTCGATCACATTCTCCAGCTCGCGGACGTTGCCCGGCCAGTCGTAGCTCATCATCAGGTCGAGCGCCTCGGGCGCCACCTCGATGTTCTTGCGGTTGTTCTCTTCGCCGTACTTCTCGAGGAAGTGCTGGACCAGCAGCGGAATGTCGTCGCGCCGCTCACGCAGCGCCGGCAGGTGGATGCTGATGACGTGCAGGCGGTAATACAGGTCCTCGCGGAACCGGCCCTCTTCCATCTCCTGCTTCAGGTCGACGTTGGTGGCGGCGATGATGCGGACGTCGACCTTGATGGTCTCCATCCCGCCCAGGCGCATGAACTCGCGCTCCTGCATCACGCGCAGCAGCTTGGCCTGCGTCTCGATCGGGACGTTGCCGATCTCGTCGAAGAAGATGCTGCCCTTGTCGGCCATGTCGAACAGGCCCTTCTTCGGGTAGACCGCGCCGGTGAAGGCGCCCTTGACGTGCCCGAAGAGCGTCGACTCCAGCAGGTCCGGCGGCAGGTTGCCGGAGTTGACGGTGACGAACGAGCGGTCGCTCCGGGCCGAGTTCTGGTGAATGGCCCGCGCCACCAGCTCCTTGCCGGTGCCGCTCTCGCCGGTGATGAGGATGGTGGACCGGCTCGGCGCCGCCTGGATGATCAGGTCGAAGACCTGCTTCATGCGGCTGCTCTTGCCGATGATGCCGGAGAACTTGTGATAGCGCGCCTGCAGGTTCTGCTTGAGCGCGACGTTCTCGGCCACCAGCTGCCGCCGCTCGACGGCGTTGCGCAGCACGACCAGCACCTCGTCGTTCTTGAACGGCTTGGTGATGTAGTCGAAGGCGCCCTTCTTCATCGCCGTGATGGCGCTTTCCATCGAGGCGTAGGCGGTGATCATCAGCACCGGCAGCTCCTCGTCGTGCTTCTTGAGCTCGTCGAGCACCTGCAGGCCGTCGATGCCCGGCATCATCACGTCCACGATCACCGCATCGAAGGGGAGCGACTTCGCCAGGTCCAGGCCCTCCTGCCCCGACGCGGCCAGGCGCACGCTGTAGCCCTCCCGCTCGAGCAGCGTGCCCAGGATGTCCCGCATGATCTCTTCGTCGTCGATGACCAGAACGGCGGCATTTCGTCGCATGGTTACAGTCCTGCGCGCTGACGTGGAGGAACAGTCGCGGCGGATGACGGCGCAGCGGCAAAGCGGAGCTCGAAGCGCGTGCCCTTGTCGCGCGCGCTCTCGCACTGGATGGTGGCCTCGTGCTCGCGGACGATGCCGTAGGTGATCGACAGGCCCAGACCCGTGCCCTGCCCCACCGGCTTGGTGGTGAAGAACGGGTCGTAGATCCGGGCGAGATGCTCGGGCGCGATCCCGGCGCCGGTGTCGGACACCTCGGCGACCACTTCGCCGCCGTCGAGCCTGGTCGAGATCGTCAGCCAGCCGCCGGCCGCCATCGCGTCGCGCGCGTTCAGGAACAGGTTGAGGAACACCTGCTGCAGCTTGAACTCGAAGCCGACGACCGCGACCGGCTCGGCCGCCAGCTCGCGGCGCACGCGGATGCTGCCCTTTTCGAACTGGTGCTCGAGCAGCGACAGCACGTCGCCGAGCACCACGTTCAGGTCGACGATCGTCCGCTCCGACGCCTCGGCGGCGTTGGGCCGCGACAGGTTGAGCAGGCCGTTGACGATGCGGGCGGCGCGGAAGGTCTGCTTTTCGATCTTCTCGAGGAGCGGGGTCCGCGGATCCGCGGGGTCGGCGTTCTCGAGCAGCATCTGCGTGTAGCTCGAGATGCCGGTGAGCGGCGTGTTGACCTCGTGCGCCACGCCCGCGGCCAGCAGGCCGAGCGACGCCATCTTCTCCGAGATCCGCAGCTGCTCTTCCATGTGCGAGCGCTCGGTGATGTCTTCGAGCATCACGATGGTGCCCGCCGCCGACCCGCCGGCCACCGTTTGCAGCGGCACCGTGGTGATGTTGACGAGCAGGGGTTCATTCGCGCGCGGACCACGCGCCACCAGCGGGATGCGGAACACCGTCGTGCCGCCGGGATGCTCGCGCCGGGCGGCGTTCAGGATGTCGACCACGTGCGCGTCGAACTGGCGGTCGATCGTCTGGCCGAGCACGCTCGATCGCGACGGCCCGTACAGCCGCTCCAGCGCGGCGTTCCAACGGACGATGTGGTCGCCCGGGCCGACGACCAGCAGGCCGTCGTCCAGCGACTCGAGGATGTTTTCGTTGAAGGCGTGGAGGCGATCGAGCTCCGACGCCTTGAGGTGCAGCTGGCGATAGAGCCGGCCGTTCTCGATGGCGGAGGCGGCCTGCGCCGCCACCGCGGTGACGAGCGCCATGTCTTCGCTGCTGAGCGGCTCGCCGCTGGTGCGGCGGCCGAGCGCCAGCACGGCGATGGCGTTGTCCTTGGTGATGCAGGGCACGAAGTAGAAGATGCCGGCGTCGCGCCAGAACTCGACCTCTTCGGCGGTGAAGCGCGCCACCGCGAGCGGATCGTCGATGCGTACGGTATGCGCACCGTTCAGGCGGCCGCCGATGCCCGACGTGCCCGACAACCGCGGCGGCGGCGTCTCGAAGCCTTCCTGGCCGATGGACTCGAAGTCGCCGGCGTCGTTGGCCAGCAGGAACGCCATGCGATCGAGCTCGATGGTTTCGCGCACGCGCGTGACCAGCCGATCGGCCAGGCGATTGAGGTCGAGGTCGCTGTTCAGCTCGCGCGCGAAGGTGACGAGCGCGCGGCGGTAGTCGTAGCGATCGCGATAGAACGCGCGGTCGATTGCCTTCTGTAAGCCGTCCTTGACCGGCTTGGCGAGCAGGATCACGACCACGGTGGCCAGGAAGGCGATGATCCAGCGATGCTCCGCTTCGCCTTCCACCACGTAGCCGCCCGATGCGCGGAGGATCAGCGCGTAGATGGCGACGATGGCCGCCACCGCCGACGTGTAGATCAGCAGGCGCTTGAGGATGATCTCGACGTCCATCAGGCGGTAGCGGATGATGGCGGAGGCAAACGCCAGCGGGATGAAGCCGAGCGGGATCGCCGACAGCTCCATCGGGATCGACGGGTCAGCGCCCAGCGCAAACGGCACCGCGTAGCCAAGCGCAAACGGAATGGCGCCGAGCGCGGTGCCCCAGACGATCCAGCGGAGCTGGCGCTTGGTCGTGACCGACCTGGCCCGCGCCAGCGCGCGCAGCAACACGGCGAGGCCGGCGCCGAGGAACACGGCGAGGTAGACGTACTCGAGCCGATCGAGCAGCGAGATCACGCGGACGAAGTATTCGGGATCCACGCTCGAGCGCAGCAGCGCAAGCGTGCGCGTCGACCCGAGTACGGCGCCCGGCAGGTAGATGGCCGGCAGCCAGCGCGCCAGCAGCGCGGAATACCCGGGAATGTGCGGCCGCTCCGGGAACACCAGCGCGAAGTGCAGGAAGAGCGGCGGCAGCACCATCACCGCAATCGCGTCGCCCCAGTAGAAGACCCAGTCGACGCGATCGAGGCTGCCGCTGAACGAGAAGGTAAAGACGCCGAAGAACGCGACCGAGAGCCAGAAGAAGTGCAGCGTCGCCTGGTCGGTCGGCCGCCGCGCGCGCACCGCCGCGCCCACCAGCAGCGTGAAGATGCCGACGGCGGCGAGCACGTAGTAGAAGAAGCCCTCGCCGCTCGGCATCGGCGCCAGCGACACGTTGACGACCTCGCGCGACCCGATCCGCAGCAGCGTGTAGGCGTGGCGATCGCCGACCCGCGCGTTGCGATGCAGATCGAGGACGTCGGCCCGTCCGTCAACCGGCTGGTTGTCGATGGCCAGGAGGATGTCGCCGGGCCGCACGCCGGCGCGGCTGGCCGCGGAGGGCGAGGCGACTTCCGCCGCCACGACGCCTGCCGCGCGCTCGACCCAGAGGACGCCGTCTTCGATCTCGTCGAACGTCGCGCGCGAGACCACGTTTGCCAGGCCGAGCGCCAGCAACCCGAGGGTCACCGCCACCGGCAACGCGGTCTGCCGCCATTCGCGCCACCAGGAGTCGGTGGTCGACGCGTACGCGGCGGTTGGGCGGTCTGGGTCGATCAAGGCAAGCCTATCCGGCCAGGAAAGAGCAAACCCCATACCATGAGGCTGCCGCGTTACTGGTCCCTAAACCATTGATAAATAAGTGCTTCAACGCCACCTGTCGCCGCGAAAAGCCACGTGTATCCAAGTTGTCGGTCGGGTGATCCAAAAACCAGTATGCGCCAGTTTTCGGTGGAAATCTTGAACTTCTGTCCAGGGAAGGCTTGGCGGCTCAGCTCTCAGCCTTCAGCCTTCAGCCTTCAGCCTTCAGCTCTCAGCGCGTCTCAGCCGAAAGCTGTCAGCGGAAAGCTGGGGCGCGACCGGTGCCACGGCCGGTATACGGCGGTCGAGGTTGTCTCCACGTTTCAGCGCGTGGAGCCGCCGGCGTTTGAAGTTCTATGGCACCGTGATCTTCCCTCGCTAAAGTAGACACTTCCGCCTGACGGCGAGGAGGTGCGGTCGGAATGACGAGTCGAATCAACGCGACGTGGCACAAGGCAAACCGGATGCCCGCGCACGCCACACTCGGTCAGCGGGTCACCTGGCACCTCGCTCATTCGAAAGCATGCAAGTGCCGTACGGATCTTCCCGCCAGTATCGTGGCTGAGTTGAAGCGCCGTGGCGCGGAGCCCACGCGCGACCGAAGGGAGCGCGCCTGCGCGAGGCGGCACGGACAAACCTAAAGGTCTGTCTCCACCGAGCCGAGCGCCTTCTTAGAACTTGACGGTGAGCCCGCCGACGATGCGCTTCGGCGGCCGGACGACGAGCAGCTCGTCGTAAGCCGACGCATGCGCCAGCGATTCGTGGAAGAGGTTGCGGACCGCCACCAGCATCTCCCACTGCGACGTGCGGAAGTTCATGAACGGCAGCGCCTGGTTGATCCGCACATCGAAGCGCGCATCGAAGGCGGCGGTCTTCGCGTCGCGCGATGCGAACGCGTTGTTCAACTTATAGAGCACGACGACGCGGGTGGCGGACTGGGGAATCTCGGCTTCGAGCGAGGTCGTCACGTCGTGAATGCGCTCGTTGTTCGATCGCACGGCCGAGGGCACCCACGTGGTGAGCACGGCGTACTCGACCGGCGTCGTTCGCGACCAGTCGGCCGTCGCCAGCGAGTAGTCGACCACGCCTCGGATGTTCTCCGCCAGCGCGTGCGTGAACGTGACGCCGACACCGCGCAGGTTGGCGTCGCCGGCCGCGCCCACGTAGTAGTGGCCGAGCGCCGAGGCGGCGGTGTCGAGCTGGCGCAGGCCGAACACGGTGACCGTCTGGTTGTCGATGCGCTGCTGGAACGCGCGCACGCCGATCGTCGCGCCGTTCATGACGCGCTCGAGGCCGACTTCGTAGTGCCGCAACTCCTGCGTGCGAAGACCGGCATGCGACAGTGGCGAGAAGGTCCGCTGCGGCGGCAGGTATTCGGCCGAGGTGGGCGGCAGGAATTCCTCGGCGCCGGGCGCGCTCACGTGGCGCGCGGCAGAGGCGCGCAGGCGCGTCTTCGGCGTCGGCGACAGCGTGACGGAGAGGCGCGGGCTGAACAGCGACGCGCCGTCGAGCATGTAGTCGTAGTGCGCGTAGGTCGCGCCGTAGCCGACCGAGAGATACTGCGACACTTTCCACTCGTCGAAGCCGAACACCGATCCGACGTTGCGGGCGGCGTCGGCCACCGCCATCAGCGCGGCGGTGTTGCCGCCTTCGTAGCGCTGCAGGCTGTAGGACATCCCGAACTGGTACTTGTGCGCAACCGGAGCTTTGACGACGTAGCTGCCGGCGAGCATCCACGAGCTCAGGTCGCTCTGGTTCATCGCCGCGCGCACGGTCCAGTCGCCGTGTTCGCCGACGGGCGCGCCCAGCGAGAAGAACGCCACGCTGCTCGTCCGGTCCAGCTGCAGCAACTGCAACGGGTTGTCGAACGCACCGGTCGTGAGCAGGTTGACCTGGCCGCCAAGCGACAGGTCCGAGAACAGCGCCGTGGCCGCCTTGGCGGAGCTGCCCACCGCGCGGCCGAGGAACTCGAACGAATCGGTGATGAACCAGTCGTTGTCCTGCGGGATGCCGGCCATGATCTCGGCTTCCTTCAGCACGCCGCGCTTCAGGTGGCGAAGACGCCACGCGAAATCCGTGTCGTCGCGGCCTTCGGCCTTGGCGGCGGCCGGCGGCGCGCCGATGGCGGTGGCGCCCACGGCCGCGTCCGTGATACGCGGCGCGGTGGCGCTGCCCTCCCGGCGCAGCGTGAACGTCGAAGCGCTGCTCACGGCGGGCCGCACGTTCACCATCGTGCTGCGGGTGGTGAGGAAGCCCGGCAGGTACGCGCGGAGCAGGTAGGGACCCGGAGGCAGCTGCCGGAGCGTGAACTGCCCGGCCTTGTCGGAGACGGCGAACGCGGTGGTGCTGCCGAGCGCGGAAACGACGACGCCATCGAGGGGCTTGCCCGCCTCATCCACGACGGTCCCTTCGATGAGACCGGTGACGGCGGAGGCCAGGTTGGTGACCCGCTCGAAGCCCAACCCCGAGACGCCCTGCGCCTGGGCGGCGGACGAATGCAGTGCCGCAAGGCCGAGCATCAACGCCGATGCGAACAGGCGACTGGGGGTGCCCATAGCTGTGTGAACTCCCAGCCCGCCTCCGGGCGCTGGTCGAAGGCGGGCGGTCGTCAATTTCGAGTCTACGCTTCCTGCCTATCCCTTTACGGTAAATTTCACGTCACGGTTCAGGGTTTTTCCCGCGGCTTTGTCCGTGATCTTGATGGCGAGGCGGTATTGCCCGTCGCCGAACGAGGCCAGCGGCACCGTGATTCCGCCCGGAACCGGGAACTTCGCCGGGTCGAACTGCGGCGGCAGGTTCGTCGAGTTGGCGACCTGCGGGTTGGTCTTGTTGAAGAACTTCTCCGCGCCTGCCTCGGTCTTGTGGAACTCGTACTCGAGCACCAGGTTCGGCTTGCCGGTCTGGTCGAGGCCCGAATTGTAGACCTGGAAAAAGATCGAGAGCTCCTCGGCCTTCTTGAACTCCATGTCGATGGCCGGGAGCAGCTCCTGCGCGCCGAACACGAAGGGCCGCTCGCGCGCCTGTTCGGGTCCGATGGGCGCGGTCAGCATGTTCACCGTGTCGGCGACAAGGATCGTGCTCGTGTTGAGCTCGGCGTTGTAGAAGTCGGGCACCGTGACCTGCGTCTTCAGCACGCCCATCTTGGGCACGGTGTTCTTCGGCGCCTTCTCTGGCAGCCGTTCTTTGAAGGCGATGTAGACGTCGTAGGTGCCGGCCACCGCCATGAACACGCGGTTGAGTATCACCTTGTCGCCGGCCAGCTGTGCGGCGGGCACGAAGTGGATGTCGTCCCACGGGTACTCGATGCGCTTGGCCTTGGGATCGGGCTCGGCCGCAGGGTCGACCACGCGGACGTACATCGCCGCGTCGGTCTTGGGCGCGTTGGTCACGTTCAGCACGAACGGCACGAACGTGCGCGTCTCCTGCGACTTCATGAAGAACGGCTCGATCGACATGGTGATGTCGGTGGGCGCGGGCTGGCCGGCCATGACGCCGTCCACGAGCTTGACCACCTGCTCGATTTCCTGCTGCTCCTGCTTGCTGCGTTTCTTCTCGTCCTTCTTCGGAGCCGGCTGCGCCACGGCAAACGTTGCCGAAACCACCAGCGCGACTGCCACGGCCATTGCACGCCGAAATACCATCATCAGTTCCCCCAAGAAGCGTTGCTTTCGGCTTTCGGCTTTCAGCTCTCGGCTTTCAGCTTTCAACCGATCGGTTTCTGCACAGATCGCTAGATCATACGAGTGCCAGACAGGGCAAGTCAAACACTCTAACTGGTTGTGATAGTAGAGGTTTACACGCCAAACCGACCATCCCGGTGGTATCGTGCTGAGGCTGCCATCATGCTGCGCGACGACGTGCTTGTGATCGTGCTGGCGGGCGGGGCCGGCGAACGGCTGGCTCCCCTCACGAGGGACCGCGCCAAGCCGGCGGTGTACTTCGGCGGCCCCTACCGCATCATCGACTTCGTCCTGAGCAACTGCATCAACTCGGGACTGCGCCACGTCTTCATCGCCACCCAATACAAGTCGCTCTCGCTCAACCGCCACATCCGCCAGGGCTGGAACGTCGTGTCGGAAGAGCTCGGCGAGTTCATCGAGATCCTGCCGCCGCAGAAGCGCGTGGGCGAGCAGTGGTACCAGGGCACCGCCGACGCCGTGTACCAGAACCTCTACTCCATCGTCCAAGAAACGCCGCTGTATGTCGTGGTGCTGGCCGGTGACCACGTCTACAAGATGGATTACCAGAAGATGTTGCGGTTCCACCTCGACCACGGGGCCGAGGTCACGCTGGCGGCCATCGAGGTGCCGCTCGAAGACGGCCGCCGCTTCGGCATCGTCGCCGTGGATGAGACCGATCGCGTGACCGGCTTCCTGGAGAAGCCGCAGCAGCCGCCGGGGATGCCGGGCCAGCCCAGCATGGCGCTGGCGTCGATGGGCATCTACGTATTCGACAGCGACCTGTTGATCCAGTCGCTCGAAAGGGATGCCGCCGATCCGGACAGCCAGCACGACTTCGGCAAGAACATCATCCCGGCGCTCATCGGCAACGGGCGGACGTACGCGTATCCGTTCTACGACGAGAACAAGAAGGCGGCGAAGTACTGGCGCGACATCGGCACGCTCGACGCCTACTACGAGGCGCAGATGGACCTGTGCCACGTGAACCCCGAGTTCAATATGTACGATCCGGATTGGCCGCTGCGCACCTACATGCCGCAGGCGCCGCCGGCCAAGTTCGTGTTCGGGGAGAACTGGCGGCGCGGCGAGGCGCAGGACTCGCTGATTTCGCAAGGCTGCATCGTTTCGGGCAGCCGGATCAACGGCAGCATCCTCTGCCCCAACGTCCGCGTGCACAGCTTCTGCACGATCGACGAGTCGATCCTGATGCCCGGAGTGCGAGTGGGACGCCACGCGCGGATCCGCCGCGCGATCGTCGACCGCGACGTCGACATCCCGCGCGGCGCGACCATCGGCTATAACGCCGAAGAGGATGGGCGCCGCCACACGGTGTCGGAAGGCGGCGTGGTGGTCGTGGCGCCCGGCGACGAGCCCTACGTCGGGCCGATTTCGGAAGAGGCGCTGAAGCTGGAAGCGGAGGCCGATCGGCGGGGATAAATAGACCACGAAGATCACGAAGATCACCACGACGATCACGAAGGTCTTTTTCTTCTGTCTTTTGAATAGTGGCTTCGTGGGCTTCGTGGTTTTCTTCGTGGTCTTCGTGGTTTCTTTTTAGGTGCCTATGAAAATCGCTGAGGTTCGTGGCCGGGAGATTCTCGACTCGCGCGGGAATCCGACTGTTGAAGTCGATGTGGTGCTCGAGGGCGGGGCGCGTGGGCGCGCGGCGGTGCCTTCGGGCGCGTCGACCGGCGAGCGGGAGGCGCTCGAGCTGCGCGACGGCGACACGTCGCGCTATCTCGGCAAGGGCGTCCGCAAGGCGGTGGCCCACGTCAACGGCGAGCTTGCCGCCGCGGTCAAGGGCAGGGACCTCACGCAACGCTCGCTGGACGAGGCGATGATCGCGCTCGACGGCACCTCGACGAAGGGCCGGCTCGGCGCCAACGCGCTGCTCGGCATCTCGATGGCGGCGCTCAAGGCCGACGCCGCGCGCGCGGGCAGGCCGCTCTACGCGCACATCGCCAGCCTGACGGATCCCGGAGCCCGGAGCCCGGCGCCCGGCCCTTACACGCTGCCGGTTCCGATGATGAACATCCTCAACGGCGGCGCGCACGCGGGCTCGAACGTCGACTTCCAGGAATTCATGGTGATGCCGCTCGGCTTCCCGTCGTTCAGCGAGGGGTTGCGCGCCGGCGCCGAGATCTTTCACGCCCTGCGCTCGATCCTGAAGGGCCGCGGGCTGGCGACCGGCGTGGGCGACGAGGGCGGCTTCGCCCCGAGCCTGAAGTCGAACCGCGAGGCGCTCGAGCTGGTGCTCGAAGCGGTGGGCAAGGCGGGCGCGAAAGCCGGCGAAAACGTCTTTCTGGCGCTCGATGTGGCGGCCAGCGAGTTTTGGGCCCCTTCGACTCAGACCACTCCGCAAGCGGAGTCGTCTTCGCTCAAGGCAGGTGGTGGCGGGCGCTACGAGTTCAAGAAATCCGGCGAGCCGGCGCGCGATTCGCAGGGCATGGTCGACCTCTACGTCGACTGGTGCCGGCAGTACCCCATCATCTCGATCGAAGACGGGTGCGCCGAGCAGGACTGGCACGGGTGGAAGCTGCTGACACAGGCGCTGGGCGATCGCGTGCAGCTGGTGGCCGACGACATCTTCGTGACCAATCCCGCGATCCTGAAGAAGGGCATCGCCGAAGGCGTCGGCAACGCCGTGCTGGTGAAGCTCAACCAGATCGGCACGGTCACCGAGACGCTCGATGCGATGGCCATCGCGGCGGCGGCGGGCTATCGCCGCGTCGTGTCGCATCGCTCGGGTGAGACGGAAGACTCGACGATCGCGGATCTCGCGGTCGGGACATCGGCCGGGCAGATCAAGACGGGCTCGGCATCCCGCAGCGACCGCGTGGCGAAATACAATCAACTGTTGCGGATCGAGGAAGAGCTGGGCAGCGCGGCGAAATACGCGGGGCGGTCCGCGATCAAACAGCTCAACAAATAAACCACGAAGAGCACGAAGATCACCACGAAGCGCACGAAGGGCCATCTTGGCAATACAAGAAGAAGAGTTTCGTGATCTTCGTGGTTTATTCTTCGTGACCTTCGTGGTTTCTTTTTGGATATGTACAAATTAGTGCTTCTGCGCCACGGCGAATCCACCTGGAACAAGGAAAACCGCTTCACCGGGTGGACGGATGTCGACCTGACCGAGAAGGGCCGTGAGGAGGCGAAGGCGGCCGGGCTGCTGCTCAAGCAGGACGGCTTCGCCTTCGACCTCGTGTTTACGTCCGTGCTGACGCGGGCGATTCGCACGGCCAACATCACCCTTGATGAGCTCGATCAGCTGTGGCTCCCGGTGCAGCGTAGCTGGCGCCTCAACGAACGGCATTACGGGGCGCTGCAGGGGTTGAACAAGGCCGAGACCACCGCCAAGCACGGCGAAGCACAGGTCAAGATCTGGCGCCGGGCGTACGACGTGCCGCCGCCGCCGCTCACGCCGGACGATCCGCGGCATCCGTCGCGCGATCCGCGCTACAAGGGGCTGCCACCCGCGGACCTGCCGCTGACCGAATCGCTCAAAGACACGGTGACCCGGTTCCTGCCCTACTGGCACGAGGCGATTGCGCCGGCCATCAGGAGCGGCCAGCGCGTGATCATCGTCGCGCACGGCAATTCGATCCGCGCGCTCGTCAAGTATCTGGATGGCATTCCGGATGCCGACATCGTCGAGCTGAACATCCCGACCGGCATTCCGCTGGTGTACGAGTTGGACACGAACCTGAAGCCGCTGAAGAGCTACTACCTGGGGGATGCCGAAGCCGCGAAGAAAGCGGCTGCCGCGGTCGCCCAGCAGGCGTCGCGGCAGCCGTAAGCGCTAGTTGGTCTCTTCGACCTTGGCCTCTTCCGCCGCAATCCGGAGCGAGCGGAGGAACCGTCGATCGTTGACGGTCATGTCGAAGGGCTTGCGTGGCACCAGCGCCTTCGACGCGGGCGCAATGGTCGCGGGGAGCGTGGCGCCGTCGCCGTGCGGTTGTCCGCGATTCACGAACCCCACCACCGCCTCGAGATTCACCTTCATTTCGTAGCCGGCGGCCCGGGCGCGCTCGCGGCACGCTTCGACTTCGGCGCTTTCGGACACGGCTGCGGCAATGGAGTCGGCCAGTTCTCGCGCGAACCGGTTAACGACATCATCCATAGGACGGCTCCCTCCTGTGGGACAGACCTTCCGATCTGTCCGTGGTGCGCCGTTCGGCTGGGACCGTCGGCAGTTGCCCATGCGACCCCACCGGGCGGCGGGCTGGCATCGGGCGCAAAATCGGCATCAGGCGGGACGATTCGGTCGCGAAAATCGGGGCCATTTTATGAAGGCCTTGGGGTCCTGTCAAGGGCAGAACGCTATAAGTGGTGTTTTTTCTGCAACTTGGGCGGATGCCTTACAGGGACTCGCGGCCTTCACGGCCGCTCGTAGGGGTCGGCGGGCTTCGCCCGCCTCCTGGGCTCGCGCCTCGGGGCGCTCGTGTGGTCGGGCGCTCTCGCGCCCTCGTGGGAAAACATACAATTCAAGCCAATGCGCAATTTCGTCGGGCCAGCCGACCTGAAGGGGTTCGACCCGGATAGCGATCTCGGATATCCGGGGGAGTTTCCCTTCACCCGCGGGATTCAGCCGACCATGTACCGAGGCCGGCTGTGGACCATGCGGCAGTACGCGGGGTTCGGCTCCGCCGCGGAATCGAACCAGCGCTATCGCTACCTGCTCTCACAGGGGGTGAGCGGCCTCAGCGTGGCCTTCGACCTGCCCACCCAGATCGGGTACGACTCGGACCACCACCTGGCCGCCGGCGAAGTGGGCCGGGTGGGGGTGGCCATCGACTCGATCGACGACATGGCGGCCCTGTTCGACGGCATCCCGCTCGACAAGGTCTCGACGTCGATGACGATCAACGCGACGGCGATCATCCTGCTCGCCCTCTACGTGGCGGTGGGCCGGCGCCAGGGCGTCGCGCCCAAGCAGTTGTCGGGCACGGTGCAGAACGACATCCTCAAGGAATACATCGCCCGCGGCACCTACATCTACTCGCCGCAGGCGTCGCTGCGCATCGTCACCGACATCTTCGCGTTCTGCGAGCGCGAGGTGCCGCAGTGGAACACGATTTCGATCAGCGGCTACCACATCCGCGAAGCCGGATCGACGGCGATCCAGGAAGTCGCGTTCACCTTTGCCAACGCGATCGCGTACGTGCAGGCGGCCATCGACGCCGGCCTCGACGTGAACTCGTTCGGGCAGCGGCTGTCGTTCTTCTTCAACGCGCACAACGACTTTCTCGAGGAGATCGCGAAGTTCCGCGCCGCCCGGCGGCTGTGGGCGCGGCTGATGAAGGAGCGTTTTGGCGCCACGCACCCGCGCGCGCAGCAGCTGCGGTTCCACAGCCAGACCGCGGGCAGCACGCTCACCGCCCAGCAGCCCGACAACAACATCGTCCGTGTCGCGATCCAGGCGCTGTCGGCGGTGCTCGGCGGGACGCAGTCGCTCCATACCAACGGCCGTGACGAAGCGCTCGCGCTGCCGACCGAGGACGCGGCGCGCATCGCGCTGCGCACGCAGCAGATCATCGGGCACGAGTCGGGCGTCGCCAACACGGTCGATCCGATCGCGGGCTCGTATTACCTCGAGCGCCTGACCACCACCATCGAGGACGGCGCGCGCGCGCTGCTGGCGCGCATCGACGCCGTGGGCGGGACGCTGCCCGCGATCGAAGCCGGCTTCATCCAGCGCCAAGTGCAGGAGTCGGCGTACAAGGCGCAACTGGCCGTGGATGCCGGCGAGGCCGTGGTGGTCGGCGTGAACCGGTATCAGACCGACGATGCGTCGAGCGTGGAGGTGTTCCGGGTCGATCCCGCGCTCGAGCGTGAGCAGCAGGCGCGCGTGCAGGCGGTTCGCGCCACGCGGGACCAGGGCCGCTGGAGGGCGGCGCTCGACGAGGTCGGCAGGGCCGCCGCCACGAGCGACAACCTGGTGCCGCCGATCATCGCGGCCGTGGAATCGCACGCCACCGTCGGCGAGATTGCCGATACACTCCGTGGCGTGTTTGGCGAGTACCGGGAAGTCTGTCTTGACTAGATGGTGTCGGCGTGCCTCCGGCACAAATATCGCCCACGTACGCAGATTCTGGCATGGTGTCTGACACCTTACTCGCCGTCGAAAACCTGACGACCGTGTTCGACGTGCGGCCGACGCCGGTCGTCGCGGTAAACGACGTGTCGTTCGAGATCCGCAAGGGCGAAACGCTTGGCCTGGTCGGCGAGTCGGGCAGCGGCAAGTCGGTCACCGCGTTCTCCCTGATCCGGCTGGTGCAGTCGCCCGGCCGCGTCGCCGGCGGCAAGGTGATCTTCCAGGGGCGCGACCTGCTCGCGACCTCCGAGCCGGAAATGCGACACGTGCGCGGGGCCGGCATCGGCTTCGTGTTCCAAGAGCCGATGGCGGCGCTCAATCCGGTGATGCGCGTCGGCGCGCACATCGCCGAGGCCCTGATCGTGCACGGGCTCGCCTCGAAGAGCGACGCACGGGCGCGCGCCGTCGAGCTGCTGCGCGCGGTCCTCATCACCGATCCCGAGAAGCGCGTCGACGATTACCCGCATCAGCTCTCAGGGGGCATGCGCCAGCGCGTGATGATGGCCGTGGCCCTCGCCTGCAAGCCGCCGCTGGTGATTGCCGACGAGCCGACGACGGCGCTCGATGTCACCGTGCAGGCGCAGATCCTCGACTTGCTGCGCGACATGAAGCGCGAGTTCGACCTGTCGCTGCTGCTGATCACGCACGACCTCGGCGTGATCGCCGAAACCGCGGACCGCGTCGCCGTCATGTACGCCGGCCGCATTGTCGAGCAGGGAACGGTCCGTGAGATCTTCCATGACCCGATGCACCCCTACACGCGCGGGCTGCTGGCGTCGATCCCCGGCGGTGGCGCCGGATCGCGCCTGAAGGCCATCGACGGCACGGTGCCGAACCTGGCATCGCTGCCGCCGGGCTGCTCGTTCGCTCCGCGTTGTCCGGCGCGCATGGCGGTCTGCGACACCGCGTTCCCGCCGGTCACCGCGATCGACCGGGAACACACGGTGCGATGCTATTTGCATACATCCCCGGATCCCGGCGCCCGGATCCCGGAGCCCGCGGGGACCGCACGCTGATGGCCCTCGTTGAAGTCCGCAACCTCGTGAAGCACTTCGAACGCGGCGGCGGCTTGCTGCGCGCCAAAACCGTGGTCAAGGCCGTGGACGACGTGAGCTTTTCGGTCGAGGAGGGGGAAACCTTCGCGCTCGTCGGCGAATCGGGCAGCGGCAAGAGCACGACCGGGCGCTGCATGCTGAGGCTGGTCGAGCCGACCTCGGGCGAAGTGCGGTTCCGCGGCGAAAACGTGCTGGGCTTCTCGAGCGCGCGCATGCGCGCGGCCCGGCGCGACATGCAGATGGTGTTCCAGGATCCGTACTCGTCCCTCAACCCGCGGATGCGGGCGTTCACCATCGTCGAAGAGCCGCTCGTGATCCACGGGATCGGGACCAGGACCGGGCGTCGCTCCCGCGTCGCGGATCTGTTTCAACTGGTGGGGCTCGATCCGGCGCATCTCGATCGCTACCCGCACGAGTTCAGCGGCGGGCAGCGGCAGCGGATCGGCCTGGCGCGGGCGCTCGCGCTCAACCCGTCGTTCATCATCGCCGACGAGCCGGTGTCGGCGCTCGACGTGTCGATCCAGGCGCAGGTGATCAACCTGCTGATGGACCTGCAAGAACAGCTGAAGCTCACCTACCTGTTCATTGCGCATGACCTGCGGCTGGTGCGTCACATTTCCAGCCGCGTTGCCGTCATGTATCTCGGCCGGATCGTGGAAATGGGCAAGACGGCGGAGATCTTCGAGAACGCGCAGCATGCGTACACGAAGGCGCTCTTGTCGGCAGTGCCGGCGCCCGATCCCGACGCGCCGCGCGCGAGGATCGAGCTGGATCCGGCGCTCGTGAACCACGACGCGCCGCTCCGGCGGATCGCCGAGGGACACTTCGCGGCGGTGTAGAACGCGATGCGACTCCCCCACCCATGAAGGCTATCGCGACTGAGCGCGCTCGTCGCCGACGAAGAGATGACGCAGCGCACGTCGCGGCAACGTCAGGTCACGGGGGCAACCAACCGCCGCATCCACTCCGAGGTCGCGTTCGTCTCGCTGCCGGGCGACGCCGGCTGGCTGGGGTTTCGCCGGGTCGTGAAGGTCAACGGCAAGATCGTCCCGCCGCCACCAGAGATCACGAGATGAATTGATCAAGGAGGTCAAGAGAGCAGGAGAAAACTATTCTCCTGATCTTCTGATCTCTTGTTGATTGTGATCAGGCGTGGACCGGCACGTGCGGCGTCTGCTTCACGTCTTTTTCGACCTGCCCGTCGCGAATGGCGATCACGCGATGCGCGTGGCAGGCGATGTCGGCTTCGTGGGTAACGACGATGATGGTGTTACCGCCCTGATGGAGGCGCGCGAACAGCGCCATGATCTCGACGCCCGTCTTCGAGTCGAGGTTGCCCGTCGGTTCGTCGGCCAGCAGGATCGACGGGTTGTTGACGAGCGCGCGCGCGATCGCGACGCGCTGGCGCTGGCCGCCCGACAGCTCGTTGGGCTTGTGGTTCATGCGGTGCGTGAGCTCGACCTTCTCCATCGCCGCCTTCGCCTGCTCGAGGCGCTTGGTCTTGGACATGCCCGCGTAGACCAGCGGCAGCTCGACGTTGTGCAGCGCGTTGGCCCTGGGCAGCAGGTTGAAGGTCTGGAACACGAAGCCGATTTCCTCGTTGCGGATGCGCGCCAGCTCGTTGTCGTTCATCAGGCTGACCTCCTTGCCGTTCAGGAGGTAGGTGCCCTTGCTGGGGGTGTCCAGGCAGCCGATGAGGTTCATCAACGTCGACTTGCCCGACCCTGACGGTCCCATGATCGCGACGTACTCGCCGCGTTCGATCTCGATCGACACGCCGCGCAGGGCGTGGATCTCTTCGTCGCCCATCACGTAGGTTTTCCACAAGTCCCGGGTTTCTATCAGGGCCATAAGGTCAGTCTATCAAGGGATCTACGGGTCCCCGCGCATGGCGGTTCCCGGAGCCCGGGTTGATTCACTTGCAGAGCGCATGCCCGAGCGTGCGGACGACATCGGATACGTCCGGCGGCAGGTGGCAGGTCCAGTCGTTGGTGTCGATGACCACGACCGCGATTTCGTGCGGGCCGTCAGCCGGCTTTCGCTGGCGCTCGAGCGACTGGAACGCGCGGTGCAGTTCTGCCGGCGCGGCCATGTGCCTGCACAACAGCAACACTACGACCGGGCTCTTTCCCGAATGGATGCGCGCGCGCGAGGCGCCGGACCAACCGTCGTTCACCGCCGCGGCATCGATGGTGTCCAGCACCTTCACGAGCACGCGCGGCAACGCCGTCCCGAGCAGCCGCGGCTTGGCCGCCGGCACGAAGGCCACGTCGAATCCCCTGACCGCCGGCGTCTTCAGCGGACCGTAGAGCGCTTCGACGACGGCTCTTACCCGGCCGCTCATGGCACGGTTGAGGATGACGTCGCGGCCCGCGCGTTCGTGCTCGAACCGTGCCCGGCCCATGCCAGGCGGGGGTGGCGGCGGTTCGGCCGCCGGAGTGTCTTGGGCCGGCGGAGCCGGCGCGCTCGGCTCCGGCGCGGCCTTGGGAGCCTCGGCAATCGGCGGCGGCGGGCCCTCGGCGAGCTTGGCGTCGTACACCTGGCGCAAGGCCTCGTCGGTGAGCGTCTTGTAGGCCACCGTCAACTCGGCGGCACGTGTGGCGGCCATCTCCTGGAATTCGGGGCCGAGGTGGATGACCTTGTCCGGGTGATACCGGGCGATTTCTTTCCGAAACGCGGTTTTGATGGTGTTGGCGTCGGCGCTTCGGTCGATGCCCAACAGCTCGTAATGGGTTTTCAACGGGGGACCGGATCGGGAGTTACGAGTGCAGCGTGGCGACCATTGGTCGATCTTACTGCCTTACTGCGAACGCTGCACTCCGACTCAGGTCATTCCCTTCTTGAACTCGGTGACGTTGGTGATGTTCGCGGCGGGCAGCTCGCGCGCGACCTTGCGCTCGCGCAGCCGCCGCTCGCTGCGCGGCTCGGTGCCGCGCGCGCAGTAGGGGCAGAACGTCCACCCCTGCTGCAGGCTTCGGCCGCAGCCCGGGCACGCGCCGCTCAGCCGGCGTCCGCAGGCGGGACACGCGACGAAGTCCAACGCCACTGGGCCCTGGCACGCGGGGCACACGCTGCGCATTTCGCGCACTTCCGTGACCACACGCAACAGCTCCTCGGCGGTGGTGACGCCGGCCTTCACCTTGGCCAGCGCGTCGTCGCCGAGCGACAGCATGCCGGTGGCCTGCGCGACCTCGCGGACGGCATCCTCCGACGCGCGCTGCGCGATCATGCGCCGGATGCGGTCGCTGATCTTCATCACCTCGTAGATGCCCATGCGCCCGCGGTAGCCGGTCTGGTGGCAGGCATCGCAGCCGACGGGGCGATAGAACGGGATGTTCGCGGCCTCGGCCTCGGTGATGTTGAGGGCGCGCAGCGTGTCGGGCGGCGGCGTGTACTGCCGGCGGCACGTCGGGCACAGCCGCCGGACGAGGCGCTGCGCGACGACGCCGATGGTGGCCGACGCGATCACGTACGGCTCGACGCCGATGTCGGTCAGGCGCGTAATCGCCGACGGCGCATCGTCGGTGTGGAGGGTGGTGAGCACGAGGTGCCCGGTCTGCGCCGCCTGCATCGCGATGCGCGCGGTCTCGCTGTCGCGGACCTCGCCGACGAGAATCACATCGGGGTCCTGGCGGAGGATCGAGCGCAGCGCGCTGGCGAAGGTGAGCTTGATCTTCTCGTTGACCTGCGTCTGGTTGATGCCCGGCAGCTGGTATTCGATCGGGTCTTCGATGGTGATGACGTTGGTGCGCTCGGACTGCACCGACATCAGCGACGAGCACAGCGTGGTGGTCTTGCCGCTGCCGGTGGGACCGACCACCAGGATCATCCCGTGCTGGAAGCGGAGGAAGCTGCGCAGGTCGTTCAGCGCCGCGGCCGAGAAGCCCAGCTCCTCGAGCGGGGGCACGCCGCGGTTCTGATCGAGCACGCGGAGCACCATCTTCTCGCCGTGCAGCGTCCGCAGCGTCGAGGCGCGGAAGTCCACCTCGCGCCCTTCGTCGGTCGTCACGCGCACGCGGCCATCCTGCGGCAGCCGCTTCTCGGCGATGTCCATGCCCGCCATGATCTTCAGGCGCGCGATCAGGCCTTCGTGGACCCACTTGGGCAGGTCCATGACCTCCTTGAGCAGGCCGTCGAGGCGGTGCCGGATGAGCACGCCCTTTTCCATGGGCTCGACGTGCACGTCGCTGGCGGCGGCCTTGATGGCGCTCTTCACCACGAGGTCGACCAGGTCGATGATCGGCGCGGCCTCGCTGCGTTCCTTGAGGCCCGCGATCGGCTCGTAGCCGTCTTCGTCGGGCCGCCGGATCAGCGCGGCCTCGCCGCCGGGCTGCGCCTCGCGCGCCGCCGGCCGCATCGCCGGCATCTGGGCCGAGCCGCCGGACGTGCGCATCAGCGCCTTGTCGGGGTAGCCGCACGCGATCGCCTCGAGAATGTCGGCGCGCGTGGCCACGACCTGCTTGATCCGGTAGCCCGTCTGGAACTCGAGGTCCTGCACGAGGCTGAAGAGCAGCGGGTCGGCCATGGCCACCGTCAGCAGGTTCTTGTCCAGCCGAATGGCGACGCACGAGCGTTTGAGGGCGACGTCCTTGGCAATCAGGATGACCACGCCCAGGTCGGGCGGGTTCTCGGCGAGATTGAGGTACGGAAATCCGAGCTGGTAGGCGAGCGCCTTTGCGATCTGGCGCTCGGTGGCGAGGTTGAGGCGGACGAGTACCGCACCCAGGCGTTCGCCTGTGCGTTTATGCTCCGATAGCGCCGTTTGCAGATCGTCTTCGGTGATCAGCCCGGCCTGAATCAGGCACTCACCCAGCTTTTTGCGCATCGATACCCAATTGCCTCGGACTACCGCTCGGACGCTAACAGATTCGTGGGCAGACGGCCATGATAGGGACGGTCAAATCCCCAAATCAACCTGATCCACGGCGCGAATTCGTGCAGCGGTGCGCACACGGATCCCGGCGCTGCAAATCCCCCTAAGTCTTTCGGTCAAGAGAGGTTGCCGCCTTAGGGCGATCTAAGATAGACGTGTCATCAGGAACCGGCCCTTGGACGCAGAACCGAAATCGCCTCAACAGGAACAGGGACTCGACGTCGACCTTCGGCGGCACGTCGCGCACCATCTTGTCGATCGGGCTGACGTTGTTGTCGCCGACACGGTGGCCACGTTCCCGTTGAGCGTCGGGTCGCGGCGGCTGGACGCCGACTATTGCGTCAAGCTGGGCAAGCTCTGCGTGCGGCTGCTGGCCGACGCAATCCTGGAAGGGCACCTCGACTCGCGGGGCCCCGGCATCAGCGAGCTGTCGGCGATCGTCGCCGAGCGCGAGCTGTCGCCCGACCAGCTGTTCATGTTCGTCCACATCGCGATGAGCACGGGCATCGACGAGCTGTCGCTCGATCCGCGGGTGGGCGCCACCACCGAGCCCTGGCCGCAGGCGGCCCAGATCGTGCGCCGCGCGGCCTTCGACCTGCTCGCCGCCTGGACCACGCGCTCCGTGTACATGCCGCAGCGTTCGTCAATCGAGGATGCGCTCACGACGCTGCACACGCGGCCCGTGCTCGACGCGGTCCTGCCCAAGGAATGCCAGCGCGCCGAGCGCTTCGAGCACTGGGTGTCGCTGATGCTGATCGACGTTGACAACCTCTCGGGGATCAACCGCGCCCACGGCTACGGCGTCGGGGATCGCATCCTGGAGCGCATGGGCATCCTGCTGCGCGCCTACTTCCGCCAGCACGACTGGGTCGTGCGCTACGCGGAAGACACGATCGCGGTGCTGCTGCCGGAAACGACGCCGGCCGATGCCCTCTCGCTCGCCGATCGCACGCGGGTGATGGTGGAGGACCGGCTGACGTTCCGGGACTACCGGACGGACCAGCGGGCCGAGGTGACGGTCAGCATCGCGGTGACGAGCGCCCGCGCTCTCGAGGGCGAGCCGATCGATCACGAGCGGTTGTCGGCGGAAGTCGAGGCCGCGCTGGAACGGGCGAAGGGCGGCGGCCGCAACCGCGTCGAGAACGTCGTCCTGATGCCCCGGCTGATGTCGATCGAGGAAGCCACGGGCCACCTCGGCACGACCCTCGAGGGTATCGAAGCGCTCGTGGCCGAAGGCAAGCTCGAGCCGGTCAAGGCCGGGCGCCACGTGCGGCTCGAGCGGGCTGCCGTCGAAGCCATGGTGCGCACGCGCCCGGACTGACGGGCGGGCGCACCACGCCTCAGCGTCTGCCGCAGCAGGTGATCAGCGGTCGCCGGGCGGCTGGCGATCCAGCCTCTTCAGGGAGACGGTGAAACTGAGAGGGAGGCGCGCCGGGTTGAAGCAGACCTTGTCGTCGCAGGCCTGATACTCCAGCGCGCCGGTGATCGTGACGGATGAATGGCTGCCCAGCAGCTTCTGCGCCTCCGGCGTCGCCAGCAGGGTGACATCGCTGCGCAACCGGAAGGGCCTCATGTAGACCTCGACCCGCTCGTCAAGCGGCTTGAAGTGGTAGATCTCCGACGGCGGGTACGTGGTCGCGTGCGCGCGCAACCACGGTTGGGCGTCGAGCACGACCTTCACGACTTGATAGTCGTGCTTCCCGGGGGCATACAGGTGCATGCCGCGCTTTGGCGTGACGTCGATCGTGATCGACAGCCGTTCGCCCGGCGCCGCCACGGTGTCGCTGATGGTGGCTGCGATCGTCACGTGCGACGTGCTGGCAGACACGCTGCCGCCGCCAAGTCCGGCGCCGAGCGTCCCCAGAATCGTCGCGGCCGTGTAGCGTTCCTGGTATGCGTCCTCGAAAAACCGCGACACGACGACGCCCTTGCGGTCGACGATGAAGGTCCCCGGATGCGGAATGCCGTAGGTCCGCGACTTTGGATCGACGGTTTCGTTGAGCAGGCCGTACTGCTTGATGATCGCGGACCCGGCGTCGGCGATCATCGGGAACGTGATTCCTCGCGAATCCGAGAATCGTTTCAACGTTTCGGGCGCATCGTAACTGATCGCAATCAGCCCGAGGCCCTGCTTCGTGATGTCAGCGTAGCGGCGTTGCAGCTCCACGAGCTGCGTTTTGCAGTACGGTCACCAGTCGGCGGAGCGGAAGAACACCAGCATCGCGCCTTTCGGCCCGAAGATGGAGCCCAGCGTGTGGGCCTTGCCGAACTGGTCGACGCCGCCGAACGCAGGGACGGCCTTGCCGACCTGGGGTCCCAGCTTCGAGGTGTCGACCGTTCCCGGGGATTGCGCCGAGAAACCGGCAACCGCGCATAGCAGGATTACGGCAACCAGCGTGGTGCGAACCATCATCATCGCTGAGATGCTGCTGCCCCGTTCGACGATACGCCCGGCGCTATTCGATCTTGTAGATCTCCCGGCGACCGGTGTCGATCAGATCGTGATAGCCCTTCATGGCCTCCTGGAATTCAGGAATCTCCATGGCCTTGCGCGACATCTCGGCGTGCGCCTCGAGGTTGGGCACCTCCATCTCCGACACGACGGTCCAGTAGCGTTCGGCGCTCACGTCGGTCATCACCTTCTGGGCGCCGAAGCCCATCTTCTGACTGAGCTTCGACAGTGCGAGGAACTTCTCAACCATGGGACGGGCCTTGCCGGGCTTGCAATACATGATGTCGCGAACGAGATACATGAGGGTCTCCTTTGCCAGTGATACGGCGCGCAGCTGCCGACGAAGGTGCGACTCTACCGCAGCGCGACAAAGACGACAAGACTCACGGTCGTGCCAGGTCTCGCAACACGTCGGCGAACCGATCGATCTCGTCGGTCGTGGTGTAGAGGTAGCACGAGGCGCGGGCGGCCGCGGTCACGCCGAACCGCTTGAGAAGCGGCAGGGCGGCCATGTCGCCGCCGCGAATGGCGATGCCCTGCACGTCCATGGCCTGGACGATCCGGGGAATGGGGATGTCGTTGAGCGTGAAGGTGAACACCGGCACGCGGAGGCCCGGCGGCTTCAGCGAGCCCAGGACGCGCAACCCCTTGATCCCGGCAAACCGGCGTGCGGCATGGTCGACGAGCAGGCGATCGTGGTTGGCGAGGGCATCGGCGCCAATCCGGTCCAGCAGGTCGATCGCCGCCGACAGCCCGACGGGACCGGACACGTTCGGTGTTCCGGCCTGATACTTCAGCGCGCCGTGCTCGAGTTGCGCGGATGCGGCGTCGACCTCGTGCGCCATGTTGCTGCCCCACTGATACGGCGGCATGGCCTCGATCAGTTCACGACGGCCCCACAGCACGCCGATGCCCATGGGCCCGAGCAGCTTGTGGGCCGAGCAGGCCAGGAAGTCACAGCCGAGCGACCGCACGTCGAGCCGGAGGTGCGGCGCCGACTGCGCGGCATCAATCAACGAGAGGGCGCCGCGCCGGCGGGCCGCCGCGCAGATCTCCGCCGCAGGATTGACGATGCCGAGCACGTTCGAGACATGGCTGAAGGCCACCAGGCGCGTGCGGCTGGAGCAGGCGTCGGCCACCCGTGACGGCGACAGCACCCCATCGTCGCCGATGTCCACGATCCGGATGCTGGCGCCCACGCGATCGGCCAGCGCGCGCCACGGCAGCAGGTTCGAGTAGTGCTCGGCGATGGTCAGCACAATCTCGTCGCCGGCGCGCAGGTTCGCCGGCCCCCACGCCGCGGCGACAAGGTTGATGCCTTCGGTCGTGCCCTTGGTGAACACGATCTCGCCCGGGTCGGCGGCGTTCAGGAAAGAAGCAACGCGCTGCCGGGCGGCGGCGTAACGCTGCGCCGCACGCCGCGCCAGCGTGTGCAGGGTGGCGGACGGGTTGGCGTTGTCGCTCGCGTCGAAGCGCGACAGCTCGTCGATCATCGCGCGCGGGCGCAGCGTGGTGGCGGCGCTGTCGAGATATGCCAGCGGGTGACCGTTCACCAGCTGGGCCAAGGCCGGAAACTGCTCCCGCCAGGCGGTCACGCCCTGCGTCTGGCCAAGCCGGGTCGCCGTGGCGTTGGCAAAGCAGCCCGGCAGGGGTTCCGCGAGCGCGCCGGTGGCGCCGAGCGCCTGCAGGAACGTACGGCGGCCGCACCTCATGCGGGCCGGGCCTTCCTGCGCGCCGTCTTCTTCGGCGAGCGTGCCCCCGACTTGCCGGGCTCGGCCGGCCGCGATCGATAGTAGGCCTCGATCACGTCCACACCGCGCTCGAGCAGGACGTCGTCTTGCGGGTGAAGCTGGCGCAACCCTTCGACAATCCGGCCCAGCGCCGCGGCTTCCGGCACGGCGGCGTCGTTCTCCTTGAGGTCGAGGGCATGGACGATGCGCGCGAGCCATGCAATGCCGGGCGCCTCGATCGCGAATCGACGGACCAGGGTCTCGAACGTGCACCCGCTGGCGGCGTGGCCGAACTCGGCCCCGAACATGTCGAAGGGCACGGCCTGGCGTTTCTGGAGACGGGCGGCCTCGATGGACTCGGCGAAGGTGAATCGCGCGCCGGGGTCGATGAAGCGCCGGATGAGCCAGGCCGAGGCGAACCGGTCGATGCCGGGACGCGGACGGGTCACCCAGGTCCGCCGCTGATAGTCGGCGTTCCGAAGGACGGTTTCATGCGCGGTCGTCACGGTCACCTCCTCGGCCGGCTGCAGCAACGCGCCCACGGCTGCCCGTGCCGCCGCGGCGTTGGGCGCCGCGAAGAAATCGATGGTCTCGAGATGCGCGAGACGGTCGGCCAGCCCGCGGATGTCGCGGCCGGGCCGGCGGCCGCGCCTGGCCTGCGGAGTGCGGCCCAGTTGCACGGCGGTCTTTCGCAGCGTGTCGAAGTCGGCGGCCCTCGCCGAGCGGAACGCCAGCCGCAGTTCCTCGTCGGCCGCCTGGTCGGCGGCGCTGGCGACAAACACCATGGCGTCGCCGCCGGCGGCGACGATGTCGGCGCGCAGCCATTCGAAGTCTTCGCGCGCCGCCGGCGAGTGCGGCAGGGCGTAGCCGCTGTTCCTGACCGGCAGGGCCCCCAACCGCTGCAGCTGCCGCCAGGTGCGGACGCGCGCCGCCGTCGGCCGGGCCGGCAGCTGGAACAGCAGCAGCAGCCACGAATTTGCGCTTGAGTCAGTTGACACTTACTAGTGTAATAACTGTTACACTCTTAAATGTCAAGCCACGGGACCGCCGTTACTCCAGCGACTCGTACTGGTCCTTCAGCTTCGCCACCACCGCCGGATCGGCCAGCGTCGTGGTGTCGCCGAGCGTCTTGCCTTCGGCGATGTCGCGGAGGAGCCGGCGCATGATCTTGCCTGAGCGGGTCTTCGGCAGGTCCGCGGCAAAGATGATGTCGTCGGGCCTGGCGATGGCGCCGATCTTGTGCGCCACGTGCTTCTTGAGCTCGTCGGCCAGCGCCTCGGAGGGATGGGTGCCTTCCTTGACCGTCACGAACGCCGCCAGCGCCTGGCCCTTGATCTCGTGCGTCCGGCCCACCACCGCCGCCTCCGCCACCTTCGGGTGATCTACGAGCGCGGATTCCACCTCCATGGTGCCGATGCGATGCCCCGCCACGTTGAGCACGTCGTCGACGCGGCCGAGCAGCCAGAAGTAGCCCTCGTCGTCTTTCTTGGCGCCATCGCCCGTGAAGTAGAGGTCCCGGCCCCAGCGGGACCAGTACTGCGTCACGTAGCGGTCGGGATCGCCGTAGATCGTGCGGAGCATCGACGGCCACGGCTTGGTGATGGCGAGCAGGCCGCCGCCCACCGACACACGGTCGCCCTGGTCCTTGAGAATCTCCGCGCTGATGCCCGGGAACGCCTGCGTGGCCGAACCGGGCTTCGTTTTCGTGATGCCCGGCAGCGGCGTGATCATGATCGCGCCGGTTTCCGTCTGCCACCACGTATCGACGATGGGGCAGCGCGAGCCGCCGATGTGGAGGTGGTACCAGATCCAGGCCTCGGGGTTGATCGGCTCGCCGACCGATCCCAGCAGGCGCAGCGTCGACATGCCGTGGCGCGCCGGCCACTCGGTGCCCCACTTCATGAACGCGCGAATCGCGGTCGGGGCCGTGTAGAACACGGTCACGCCGTAGCGGGCCACGATCTCCCACAGGCGGTCCTTGGCCGGCCAGTCGGGCCCGCCTTCGTACATCACCACGGTGGCGCCGACGGCGAGCGGGCCGTACACGACGTAGCTGTGCCCGGTGACCCAGCCGATGTCGGCCGTGCACCAAAACACATCGTCGTCTTTCAGATCGAAGACCCACTTGGTGGTGGCGTAGACGCCGGTGAGGTAGCCGCCGGTGGTGTGGACAATCCCCTTCGGTTTGCCGGTGGTGCCGGACGTATAGAGGATGTAGAGCATGTCTTCCGAGTCCATCGCCTCCGGCTCGCAGTCGTAGGGCGCCTCCTGCATCAGGCGGTGATACCAGTGGTCGCGCCCTTCCTTGACGTGGATCGGCAGGGGCGACCCGTGCAATCGCTGCACGACGACGACGTGCTTGATCGACGGCGCGTCTTCGAGCGCCTCGTCCGCCATCTGCTTGAGCGGCACGATCCCGCCGCGGCGCCAGCCACCGTCGGCGGTGACCAGCACGGTGCACGCCGCATCGTTGATGCGGTCGCGCAACGATTCGGCGCTGAACCCGCCGAACACCACGGAGTGGACCGCGCCAATGCGCGCGCACGCGAGCATGGCGATGGCCAGTTCCGGAATGAGCGGCAGGTAGAGCGCCACCCGATCGCCCTTCTTCACGCCGAGTGACCTGAGGACGTTGGCAAACTGGCAGGTTTGCCGGTACAAGTCGAAATAGGTGAGCGTGCGGCGATCGCCGGGCTCCCCTTCCCAGATGAAGGCGGCCTTGTTGCGCCGCCACGATCGCACGTGACGGTCGAGGCAGTTGGCGCTGACGTTGAGCTGCCCGCCGACGAACCACTTCGCGTGGGGCGGGTTCCAGTCGAGCACCTTCGACCACGGCGTGATCCACTCGAGCTCTTTCGCGAAGCCTTCCCAGAAGGCCTCCGGGTCCCTGGCCGCCTTCGCGTAGATCTCCGGATCGTTGACGTTGGCCCGCGCGCGGAACGCGTCTGACGGGGGAAAGCTGCGATGCTCGTGGAGCAGCGCTTCAATTTCTGGAGACACTCGCTCGGACATTTCGGCAGTATATGACGGGTTCCTCACGAAGGTTCCTCACGAAGGTTCCCCACGATCGTTCTTCACGATCGCTCCAAGGACCTGCGCCAAGAACCTTCGTGGGGAACCTTCGTGAGGAACTATCGTAAGTTGGCGCCGAACCAGCGGAAGCGCTTGGGGCGAAGGCGAAGCAGTTCGAGGCCGGAGGCGGCGGCTTCGATCATGCCGGGCTCGATGCGGTGCGACCCGGCGGCGGCGGCCTCCTGCAGCCCGCGCTCGCAAAGCAGGTTGACCAGCCGCGGCACGCCGCCGGAGAGGCCGTGGATCACCTCCAGGGCGCGCGGCGCGAAGCTGACCGAGAGGCCGCCGGCAATGGCGAGGCGATGCGTGACGTAGCGCTCGCATTCGTCGCGTTCGAGGGGCAGCAGGCGCGCGCGCGTATTGAGGCGATCGTCGAGCGCCTTGGGCAGCGTGGGCCCGCCGGCCATCGACGGCTGGCCGGCCAGCAGGATCTGCAGCACCTTCTCGCGGTTGGAGTCCAGAGTGGCCAGCGCGGCGATCTGCTCGACGGTGGCCATGGGCAGGCTATGGGCCTCGTCCACGATCAGCACGGCGCCTTCCCGGCTCGACCGGAGGTGCAGGAGGAATTCGTCGAGCATCTGGTGCAGCTCGGCCCGCGCCGCGCCCGCCAGGCGGCCGCGGCGGACCTCGTCCCTGGCCACGGCCCCGAGATCCTGGAGGACCAAGCGGAGCAGATCTTCGGGCGAGAGCAAGGCGTTGCCGACCAGCGCCGCCCGCGTCTTGCGCTCGAATAGTTCGATGAGCGTCCGGCAGAGCGTGGTCTTGCCGACGCCGAGATCGCCGGTGAGGAGCAGCAGGCTTTCGCGGTGCGCGAGGCCGGCCGAGAGGGCATCAAACGCGCGGCTGTGCGATCGGCTGCGGAAGTAGTACCTGGGATCCGGCGTGAGGCTGAACGGCCGCTCGACAAAGCCGAAAAACGCCTCGTGGGCCGCGTCGTGGTCCATTGCAGAACGACGTATCGGCCCGGAACCTGACGGGCTTTAACCCACGGTCACGAAGGCGGCACGGGCGGCGGGAAGGTGACCGGGTTCTTCTTGAACATCAGGGCGCCGAACAGGCCGCCGACCATGCCGAAGACGCTGCCCACGAACAGCATGGCGAAGAAGTAGAAGACCACGCCGATCCCGATGACGCCGCCGGACCCGAAGCTGTCGAGCATGGCGCGGACCTCGGGCGGCATGTTGTTCGAGCTGCGCATCATGCGCTGGACCATGCCGGACTGGAACGGCGCCAGCACGGCGGTCAGCGGCACGAACAGCAGCAGCCACACGAACGCCCCGATGATGCCGGCCAGCAGGCCGACGATCGCGCCGTCGCCCACGGTGATTGGCTCGGGGTGGTTCTGCTGCATCAGGTACGCGGCCAGCGCCCCGCCAAAGAGAATCCACGCGCAACAGCAGTTCGCGAGGTTGATGACCGGCAGCGCGGAGAGCACGCCGATGGCCAATCCGCCGAGCAGCGCCGGCTGGGTCTTAGCTGGTGTCATAAAGATCCCGAAGCCCCAAGCCTCAAGCCTAATCGTAGTCTTCGACCAAGTGGGTGACCATCTCTTCGCCACGGAGATAGCGCAGCGTGTTCTTCAGCTTCATCAACTGGATGAAGAGGTCGTGTTCCGGGTAGAGGTCCTTCGCGTGCATCGGCGCCTTGAAGTAGAACGACAGCCACTCCTGGATGCCCGACAGCCCGGCGCGCTTGGCGAGGTCGAGGAACAACGCCGAGTCGAGCACGATCGGCGCCGCCAGGATGCTGTCGCGGCAGAGGAAATTGATCTTGAGCTGCATCGGGTAGCCGAGCCAGCCGAAGATGTCGATATTGTCCCAGCCTTCCTTGTTGTCGCCGCGCGGCGGGTAGTAATTGATGCGGACGACGTGCGAGATGTCCTTGTAGAGGTCGGGATAGAGGTGCGGCTGGAAGATGTAGTCGAGCGCCGACTTCTTGCTCTCTTCCTTCGTCTTGAACGACTCGGGATCGTCCAGCACCTCGCCGTCGCGGTTGCCGAGGATGTTGGTCGAGTACCAGCCCCGCACGCCGATCAGGCGCGCCTTGAGGCCGGGCGCGATGATCGTCTTGATTAGCGTCTGGCCGGTCTTCATGTCGTTGCCGCAGATCGGCGCCCTGGTCTGCGCCGCCAGCTCCAGCATGGCCGGAATGTCGGCGGTCAGGTTCGGCGCGGCGTTGGCGAAGGGAAGGCCTTCCTTGAGCGCGGCATACGCGTAGACCATGCTCGACGGAATCGTCTCGTCGCTCGCGTCGAGGCCCTTCTCGAACGCGGCCAGCGACTGGTGCACGGGGCCTTCCTTCATGAAGACCTCGGTGCTGCCGCACCACACCATCACGAGCCGGGCACAGTTGTGTTTCTGCTTGAAGTTGCGGATGTCGGCGATCAGCTGTTCCGCCAGGTCCTTCTTGTTCTTGCCTTTCTTGACGTTGGGGCCCGACAGCCGCTTCACGTAGCGCTGGTCGAACACCGCCGGCATCGGCTTGATGGCTTCGAGCTCGGTGCGGATCGAATCGAGCAGCGCGCGTTCGAGCACGCCGGCCGTGCACGCCGCCGCGTAACAGTCTTCCTCGAAGATGTCCCAGCCGCCGAAGACGATGTCGTCCAGTTTCGCCAGGGGCACGAACTCGTTGATTCGGGGGGACCGGCCCTCGCCGCGCTTGCCGAGGCGGATGGTGCCCATTTGCGTGAGCGATCCGATGGGTTTGGCCAGGCCTTTCCTGATGGCGATGACGCCGGCGATGGTGGTCGTGCTGACCGCGCCGAGGCCCACGAGCAGCACGCCCAGTTTGCCCTGGGCAGGAGCGATTTCTGCGGGTTGCTTCACCGTGGAAATATATCATGCCGGTCCTCGCCGCCACCCCCTCGGCCTGGCGGGCACATCGGCGATTGTCGATTGACCGATCGTCCGATTGTTGGGTGATTGCCGATCGGGCGATTGGGCGATTGGATATTGTGATTGAGTGATTGCTCAGATCGAGCGATTGGGCGCGTCGTGGCCGCCAATCTTCAATCGACAATCCCGCAATCGAAATCACCCGATCACCCAATCGGCAATCACCAAACAGTCTCCCGATCCGTCAATCGCTCAATCGTCAATGCAGGCGACGCAGCTATGATGGACACATGTTCGCCCTCTGGAAATCGCTTCGCTCGCGCCGGGGTCGCACGCTCGACCCGCTCCACGTCTCGATGACCGGCGTGCGCATGGGCGAGCGGTTCATCCAGATCGGCTGCGACGACCGCTCGCTGCTCGCCGGCCTGGCGGCGAAAGTCGGCCTCAGCGGCGCCGCGGCGGTGGCCACCTTCGACGAGGCCTCGGCGGCGCGCGCCCGCGCGATGGGCGCAAAGGTGGGCGCGCTGATCGACGTGCAGCCGGTCGCGGCGGGCGCGCTGCCGTTCGACGGCGACAGCGTCGACATGGTGGTGGTCGACGACACGCGCGGGGCGCTGGCGGCGCGGCCGGCCGGCGAACGCGCCTCGTGCCTGGCCGACGCCCGCCGCGTCGTCCGCGCCGGAGGGCGTATCGAAGTCGTGGAACGGATCGGCCGCCAGGGTGGCGACGACGCGGTCCGCGATCTCGAGGGCGCGGGCTTCAAGCCGGTGCGCGTGCTGGCGGAGAAAGACGGCTACCGGTTTATCGAGGGTCTCCGTCCGAATGCCGGCGCCCCATAAAGGGGCGCCCTGCAGAACACCGGCGCCCTACAGAGTCAGCGTTGTCGGATCGTCGGGCCGTTCGACGATGAACCACACCTTGACGCTGCCAAACTCGATCTCGTCCCCATCCTTCAGCAGCGTTGGCTTGTCGATCGGCTCGCTCTGCACGCACGTGCCGTTCTTGCTCTTGAGGTCCTCGACCGTGGCCGCGCCGTTCTCGACGACGATCCGCGCGTGCACGCGCGAGACGCTCGGGTCGTTGAGATAGACGTCGCCGTCGTGATCGCGGCCGACCGTGGTGATGCCCGGGCCGAGCACGATGCGGCGGCTGCCGACGCGCAGCACGAGCACGGGGCCCGGGGCGGTCACGTCGTTTTCGGGCCGGACCTCGCGCACTTCCGACACGAAGCTGTAGCCCACGCCGTGATGCGTCTTGATCACGCTGGCGCCGGCGGCCTGGTCGCCAATGGCCGTCCGCACCTCGCCCACCAGCACCGGGAGGTTCGCCTCGACGACGAACGCGTCGGGCCACAACTGCTCCATCAGCTCCGCCTTGGGCAAGACGCGGGGGCGGGCCTCGATCAACAGCTTGAGCAGCTCGAAGGCCTTCGGCGACAGGTGCACCGACACCCCGTCGCGGGTGAGGTCCCTGCTCGACGTGTCGAGACGGCAGCGGCCAAACACGTAGCGCATATGCAACACCGGGCAGGCAGATCCTACCCTAGAAAAACCCTAGAACACGCTTAAGACAGGCCGGCGGCGGACGAGCCATGGTTGCGCTGACAGGATCAGCGCGCCATGACCCAACCACGCCTGCAACCGCCCGCGAACATCGTGGCGGCGATGGTGTGCGTGGCGGTAATCTCCGTTACGGGCGTCGCGGCCCAGTCCTCCGAACGTGACGCTCGTCTTTTCCTGTCCCGCGTGCGCGCCGTCAGCACCAGCACCGGCATCGTGCTCAACCAGCAGGATGTCGCAGTCCTGATCGCCCACGTCGGCACCGCGCAGATCGTCGAGGTGGAATGGACCGGGGAGCCCGGCCGGGTCACGTCCGTGCGGATGAGCGCCGTCCTCGATCGGGCGCAGTTCGAGATCGCCCGCCGGCTCAGGATTCAACCCGCGTCCGCACGGCACCTCATCGTCTCCGGCGATTCCAAGCGGATCGCCCGGTGGATCGAACGCGCCCTCGTCGAAGAGATCCGCAACTCGCTCGCCGGCGGTCCCTCGACCCCATGGGACTAAAGGCGTGTCGCGGAACTGAAGTTCCGCGCTGCGGAATCCTGCGGAATCCTACGGAATCCGGGCGAGCTTGCGCACGATGTGGCCGCCGGGCTGCCCGGTGAGCGTGGTGCCAGGCACGGTTTCGCCGACGTAGATGTTGCCCTCCCGATCGACCGCCACGCCTTCGGCCACGGCATCGTCGATCTTGTACTTCACGGATCCGTCGCGCGCGCTGCCGACGAACACGCCCTTCTTCACGTTGTAGTCGACGACGTAGAGCGCGTCGTCGGGCGTGATGAACATGCCGCTCGGCGTCCCGAACTGCGTCCACTGATCGAGGAAGGTCCCGTCCTGATCGAAGATCTGGATGCGGTTGTTGGATCGATCGCCGACGAGGAGGCGCCCGCGCGAGTCGATCACGAGCGTGTGCGGCAGGTTGAACTCGCCGGGCCCCTCGCCTTTCCTGCCCCACGCCTTGATGAACGTGCCGTCCTTCGAGAACTTGACGATGCGCGCGTTGAAGTGTCCGTCGGCCACGAAAATGTCGCCGTTCTCGGCGACGGCGACGTCGCACGGGCCGGCAAACAGATCCGGCCCCTCGCCGCGCGTGGCCTTGGTGCCGAGCGTCATCAGCAACCGGCCATCGGCGCTGAACTTGAACACCTGCTGCCCGAGCCCGTTGCGATTGAGGCCGTCGGTGATCCAAAGATAGCCGAAGCGATCGACGCGGATGCCGTGGGGCCACGCAAACATCTTGTCGCCCCACATCTTCAACACCTTGCCGGCGCTGTCGAGCTCGACGATGGGCGGCTCGGAGCGGTGGAAGGCGAAGATCTTGCCGCTCGCGTCGATCGCCATCCCCGGGACTTCGCCCCACGTGGCGCCGCCCGGCAAGGCGCCCCAATTCGGTACAACCCGGTACGGGTGCGGAGGCGTTTGAAGGACCGGCGACGCCTGACTCAGGAGCCAAAACGTCGCGAGCGTCGCCATGAATCCTCGCCTCATGGCGGGGATGGTAGCTCAAGACAAGGCAGAAGGCAGAAGGCAGAAGGCACAAGGCAGAACAAGGCCCAAAGCAGAAACTGCATCGCGGTAGCGGTCTCTCTTTCGCAGGGATTGCGAACCCGAAGGGTCGGCTTCCTTTGGAATCAATGAGTTAACCGCTGGCCCACGGCGTGCTTCAACCCGAAGCATGGAGAAACCATTTGATATTCGAGAGCGGGCCTTTCTGTTTGCGTGCGAGGTCTTGAATGCCTTTCCGGATGATCGACGTCTGCCCTGGCCGAAGCGGACGAACTCGTGGCCATCGTCACGACCATCGTGAAGCGAGCGTCCGCGAAGCTCCGCCGTGGCGGTGCCCACCCGGGCGACTAGGCTTTTCTGCCCTCTGCCCTCTGCCTTCTGCCTTCTGCCTTCTGCCTTCTGCCTTCTGCCTTGATCAGGCGACAGCCCGTCCCCAAAGCGCCACAAATGGCCGGGACCGGATCCGAAAGATTTCGTGAAATCCGGCCGAAAAGGCTGATCATGAAGGCATCACCCAACTGCGGCCGGACGGCAAGGCTTTTGCGATGATGCGGCAGTAGTCATGCTGGGCGTCCTTCCTCCCGACGTGTACGTGGCCCGCGATATCGCGGAAGCGGCAGGGGTCTCGGAAGTCCGAGTCCAGGCGCTGCTCGCGCGCGGGGAAATCCGGTCGGTCGCCGCGCAGTTGCCGATCGGCGGCCATCCCGAGCTCCTGGAGTTCGTCGCGCACGCCGAAGCGGTGCGCGCGGTGCGCGCGCTGGCGGCTGGAACCACAGTGGGCGTGCCCGACGCGCTCGGCCTGGGCCGCGAGCTCTTCGCGGGCGCGGCGCAGAAGGGCCGCGCCACGACCATCCCGATGATCGTGTCGACGAGCCTGCACGGGCTGGCGATCGCCACGATCCTGTTCATCGCCAGCCTGGGTTTTGCGGTGGCCGACGAGCGCACCGAGCCGATCAGGGACGAACCGATCCGGTTGGTGTTTCTCGCGACGCCGGGTCCGGGCGGCGGCGGTGGCGGCGGCGGGTTGAAGTTCAAGGCGCCGCCGCCCAAGGCGCAACGCAAAGGCCTCGAGAAGATCAGCAGCCCGATTCCGGCGCGCACGCTGCCGCCGCCAATGCGGCCGACGCCGAAACCACCCGAACCGCCAAAACCGCTGGAGGCCAAGCAGCTGCCTCCGGTGATGGCGCCGATCGCGACCAAGCCAGCCGAAGCGCAGGACCGCGAAGGCCTGCTGGCGAAAGCGCCTGAAGTGCCGCCGAGCCAGGGCTCCGGCACCGGCGGCGGCGTGGGATCCGGCAAGGGCACGGGCCTTGGCGAGGGTGATGGCAGCGGCGTCGGCGATGGATCGGGCGGCGGCACCGGCGGCGGGCCGTATCGTCCCGGCAGCGGCGTCGAGCCGCCGCGATTGCTGCGCGAGGTGAAGGCGGACTATTCCGACGAAGCGCGGCGCGCGAACATCGAAGGCGAAGTGGAGCTGGAGATCGTCGTGCGCAGCAACGGCACCGTCGGCGACGTGAAGATCGTGCGCGGCCTTCCCGGCGGGCTCAACGAGCGGGCCGTGCAGGCCGTCCGACAGTGGCGCTTCGCGCCGGCGAGGATGAAGGGTGCGCCGGTGGATGTGGTCGTCCAGGTGGGCGTGGAGTTCAGGCTGCGGTAGAGCCTGAGGACTTGAGGGCTTAGGGGCTTGAGTATGGATACCGTGCTTCTGGGAGTCACCGTCGTCTCGCTGATCGTCGCGCTGGTGATGAGCGTGACCGCGTGGCGGCTGGCGCGCGAAGAGAAGCGGCACTCCGCCGCCAGGGTCGCGGCGTTGTCTGTGGCTGCCTTCGGTGACGCGCACGCTCGTGGCACGGTTGAAGGTTTCGGCGTGCGCGCGCGCACCGAGCCCGAGCCGGTGAGGGCACAGGCGCCGTGGGCGCCGGCGCCGCTGTCGGTGACACGCACGACGGCGCCCACGCCCGTGCCCGCGCCGCAAGCGCACGACATCCGGCTCAACGAGCCGGCGCCGGTGGCCGAGCGCGAGATCGTGCACCCATCCGGCTTTCTCGGCAGCAGCCCCGCGCCGCAGGTCAGCGGCAGCGCCGGGCGTCAACACGGCCTCGCCATTGCCGCGGCGGTCCTGTTCGTCGGGCTGGCCACGGGCCTGGTCTGGATGATGTCTGGACCGCGGGGCACGACGGCCGCCGCGGTGGGACCGAACATGCCGCTCGAGCTGGTGTCGCTGCGTCACGATCGGCAGAACACCAGGCTCGCCGTGTCGGGCCTGGTGCGAAATCCCGTGACCGGGAAGCCGGTCGAGCGGCTGTCGGCAGTGGTGTTCCTGTTCGATCAACAGGGCGCGTTCGTCACGAGCGCCACGGCCCCGGTGGATTTTCTCAAGCTCGGACTCGGCGACGAATCGCCGTTCGTCGTCGCGATGGACGCGCCGCCGACGGTGGCCCGGTATCGCGTCAGCTTCCGGACCGCCGACGGCGTGGTGCCGCACATCGACCGGCGCGGCGCCGCGCCGATTGCGGCCGAGGCCGAACAGCCCGTGAGCGTGACATTGCGGTGAAGGACAGGACCATGAATACCAATCTCGGGCTCCCTTCGACTCGCCTTGCGGGCTCGCTCAGGGCAGGCCGGGCTCCGGGCTCCGGTTTCCAGCGCGGGCCGCGTCTCTGGGCCGTTGCCGCCGGCCTGCTGGCGCTGGCGGGCGCGAGTCCACTGGCCGGGCAACAGGACGGCTTCCGCTTCAAGAGCGGCGTCGAGCTGATCAACGTCACGGCCACGGTCACCGACCGCTCGGGCCGTTTCGCCGGGAGCCTGCGCAAGGACGACTTCGTCATCTACGAGGACAACAAGCTCGTCGAGGTCACGCACTTCAGCGCCGACCGCACGCCGGTCAGCCTCGGCATCGTCGTCGACACCAGCGGCAGCATGCAGGGCGAGAAGTGGTCGGCGGCGGTGAGCTCGATCGATCGGTTCCTCCGCCAGATGTCGGACGAGCTGGACGAGTTTTTTCTCTATCGCTTCAGCGCCAACGCCGACCTCGTGCACGACTGGACGAACGACCGCGATCGGCTGTCGTGGAGCATGAACCGCATTCACCCGAACGGCGGCACCGCGATGTACGACGCGGCGGCGGAAGCCGTGCCGATGGCGCAGAGCGGGCGGAACCGGAAGAAGGCCGTGGTGATCATCTCCGACGGCAACGACACGAGCAGCCGCGTCGGCGTGTCGGAAGTGAAGCAGGTGGTGCGCGAAACGGAAGTGCTCGTCTACGCGGTGGGCGTCGACAGCCAGGGGACGCCGACGTTTCAGCGGCCGACGCCGCCGATCAACCAGCCGCCGATCAACCTGCCGCGCCTGCCAATTCCGTTTCCGTTCCCGGGTGGACGCGGCGGCGGCGGACGCGTGCCGGCGCCCCAGCCGCAATACCCGCCGATCGGCGGCGGCAGCGGCCCGTATTCGGTGGGTGGCGCGGGCGATCGCGTCAACGTGGCGGCGCTGCGTGAGATCACCGACGACAGCGGCGGCCGCACGGAAATCGTGCGCGACTTCCGCGATCTCGATCCGGCAGTCTCGAGCATCGCCGACGAGTTGAGCCAGCAGTACTACCTGGGCTATCCGAGCCCGGGTCTCAAGGACGGACGCTGGCACACGATTCGGGTCGAGGTGCGCGACCCGTCGCTGAAGGTCCGCGCGCGCAAAGGCTACGTCGCCACGCCTTGATCAGAGGACACAATCCGCTGGCACGAACTTGGCAGTAAGAGCGGGCAGGAGGGCTCTTCATGAAACACCTGCGCTCTGCTTTGCTGGTCACACTCTTCGCGACCGCCGCCGCGTCGGCGTCCGCCCAGGAACCCCGCAAGGACCTGCAGATCTTCAACGATGTCGCCGACCAGGTGAATCGCTACACGCAGATCACGATCTTCGACAGCATCTCGGCGTCGGTCGATGACGGCCACGTCGTGCTCACGGGATGGGTCACCATGCCGTACAAGCGCGACGACCTGGAGAAGCGCGTCCGCAAGGTCGAGGGACTGCTGTCGGTGGACAACAAGATCGGCGTCCTGCCCGTCTCGCAGTTCGATGACCAGCTGCGGTTCCGCATCGCGCGGGCGATCTACGGGCACTCGCTGTTCTGGGGCTACGCGTCGATGGCCAACCCGCCGATTCGCGTCGTCGTAAACCGCGGGCACGTCACGCTCGAGGGCGTGGTGCAGAGCAACGTCGAGCGGATGCTCGCGCGCACGCTGGCCACCGGCTTCGGCGAGTTCGACGTCACGAACGATCTCAAGACCGACGCCGAGGTCCGCGAGGCGATGGAGCCGCGAAAGACGCTGAACTAGGGTTGTGTCGTTATGCCTTCCTGCTCCTGACGAACCAGATGGCCGCCGCGAAGGTCAGCGCCACGGCGGCCATCATTGCGGCGAAGAGCAGGAGCGTCCGAAACAGGATCGACTCGGTTTCCATCCGCACCTGGATGCTCACGGGGACGCCCTTCAGGCGATCGGTGAGCGCCTGCTCCCACACAATGATGTTGCCGCGCTCGATCGTCCGCGACGGCGCGTTATGGAATCCGACCTTGCTCGGCAGGTGCAGGCGGAACGCGATCCGTTCGGCCCCGCCCCAGCCGACGTTGCCCACGTCCTGGCCGGCGGCCGCGAGCACGTCCTGCGTGTACTCGAATTCCGCGTCGCGCTGTTGAAAGCGGTACGTCGACCACGCAAACGGCGCGGCCTCCGAGAGCCGCGTGATGTCGGGCGCGTCGATGCGCAGGTGGACGTAGCGCCGGCCGTCGCGGCGAGACGAGGTGACGCTCCTGACGTGCGACACCGGCGTCTCGTAGTACTCGCGGATCACCTGTCGATCGAGCCGCGCGCCCGGGTCGACGGGCAGCTTCGCGCCGCGAAGGGCGACCAGCGCGGGCACGGCCGCGTTCACGTAGACGCTGGCCGAGCCGTCGAGCGCGAGAAAGATCTCTTCTTCGTATTCGTATTTCCGTGAGAGCACGCTGCCGCACGCCAGCGACCACAACACCGAGAGCAGCAACAGGCCGAACGCCAGACGCACGATCGAATAATATACGGATGCGGTCATGTCTTCCGCTCCAACCCTCTTCCTGATCGACGGCAGTAACCAGATGTATCGCGCCTACCACGCGATCCGCGGGCTGACCGGGCCCGACGGCAAGTCCACCAACGCCGTGTACGGCTTCATCACCATGCTCCGCAAGCTGATCGCGGACCATCGGCCGGAATACATCGCGGCGTCGTTCGACCTGCCGTCACAGACGTTCCGATCGAAGCTCGTGGCCGACTACAAGGCCAACCGTGCGGCCATGCCCGGCGACCTGGTCGAGCAGGTGCCGTGGGTGTTCGAGGCGTGCGAAGCCATGGGGGTGCCGATCTTCACCTCGGAGGGCTTCGAGGCCGACGATGTGATCGGGACGCTGGCGAGCCGGGCGGCGTCGCATGGCCTCCAAGCCGCGATTGTGACCGGCGACAAGGACTTCTTTCAGCTCGTCGGCAACGGTATTCGCGTCTACAACCCGCGCGATGAAGGCGCCTGGTACGACGCCGAGGGCGTGGCCCAGAAGTTCGGCGTCCGCCCCGACCAGGTCGTGGACGTGCTGGCGCTGATGGGCGACACGAGCGACAACGTCAAGGGCGTTCCGGGGATCGGCGAAAAGGGTGCCACCGCATTGATCGCCGAGTACGGGTCGCTCGAGGCGCTGCTCGCCAAGGCCGGCGAGATCAAGCAGAAGAAATATCGCGAAGGACTGCTCGCCAACGTCGATCAGGCCCGCCAGAGCCGCGAGCTGCTCAAGATCCGCACGGACGTGGACGTCCCGTTCGACGCGGAGAAGTTCCGATACCGGGGGCCCTCTCGCGAACGGTGCTATGCGCTGTTTTCGCAGCTCGGCTTCCGGACGCTGGTCCCGGAGTTTGCGCCCACCGCGGCCTCGGTCACGAAGGACTATGCGGTCGTGGAGTCCAGCGAACAGCTCCAGGCGCTGGTGGGACAGCTCAAGGCCGCCGGGCGCTTCAGCCTGAAGCTGATCACCGACGGCACGGCGCCGGTGCGGGCGACGCTCGTCGGCGTCGCCGTGTCGACCGGGCCGGCGATGGCCCGCTACATTCCGCTCGGCCACGAGGGATTTGGCGGCGGCTTCTCGCTGGCGAAGTCGCAGGCCCTGGCGATGCTCGCGCCGGTGCTCACCGATCCGGCCATCGAGAAGATCGGCCACGACATCAAGGCCGACCTGATCGTCCTTGGCCGCCACGGGATCGTGCTCGAGCACCCGAAAGCCTTCGACACGATGCTGGCCAGCTACCTCCTCGACTCGAACCGGTCCAACCAGGAGCTGGAGCCGATCGTGCTCGAGCAGCTTCAGTACAAGGCGCTGACCGACGAAGACGTGCGCGGCAAGGGCGTGAAGGCGCTGCCGTTCTCGCAGGTGCCCGTGGACAGCGTGCTGAATTACGCAGGCGAGCGCGCCGACCTGGCGTTTCAATTGGCGGACCACCTCGCCCCGATGCTCGAGCGTGACGGGCTGCTGGGCGTGTACCGCGACCTCGAGCTGCCGCTGGTGCCGATCCTGGCGGACATCGAACGGATCGGCGTGCGCGTCGACGTGCGCGCGCTGGCGGCGCAGTCGACGGTGCTCGACCGCGAAATGAACGACCTCAGCCGGCTGATCTACGGACAGGCCGGCGGCGAGTTCAACATCAACTCGCCCAAGCAGCTCGGCGAGATCCTGTTCGACAAGCTGCAATTGCCCGTGCTGAAGCGAACCGGGACGACGAGAACGCCGTCGACGGCGGTGGAGGTGCTCGAAGAGCTGGCCGCCCAGCACGACATCTGCCGCGCGATTCTCGACTGGCGCGGACTGGCAAAGCTGAAGGGCACATACATCGATGCCCTTCCGGGCCTGGTCAACCCCGAGACCGGACGCGTGCACACGCAGATCAGCCAGGCGGTGGCGGCCACCGGCCGGTTGAGCAGCAGCGATCCGAATCTGCAGAACATCCCGATCCGCACCGAGATCGGCCGCGAGATCCGGAAGGCATTCGTCGCCGAGCCGGGACACCTGCTGGTGTCGGCCGACTATTCGCAGATCGAGCTGCGCGTGCTCGCGCACCTGTCGGGCGACGAATCCCTGATCGAGGCCTTCGAACGGGGCGACGACATCCACGATCAGACCGCGGCAAAGGTGTTTGGCGCCGACAGCTCACTCGATCCGCACGAGCTGCGGCGGCGGGCCAAGATCATCAACTACGCGCTGCTCTACGGAAAGACCGCGTTCACGCTCGCCAAAGACATCGGCGTGCCGCAGCAGGCGGCCCAGCAGTTCATCGACGCCTACTTCGCGGGCTTCCCGCGGGTGCGCACCTTCATCGACCAGACGCTCGAGGACGCGCGGAAAACCGGCGTCGTGAAGACGATGTTCGGACGGCGGCGGCCAGTGCCGGAGCTGACGAGCCGGAACCGGATGATCAGCGCCGCCGCCGAGCGCGTGGCGGTGAACATGCCGATCCAGGGCACCGCGGCCGACATCCTGAAGCGCGCGATGATCGACGTCCACGCCGCGCTGGCGGCGAGCCGCACCAGGGCGAAGATGATCCTGACGGTGCACGACGAGTTGCTGTTCGAGGCGCCACGCGAGGCCGCCGACGAGACCGCGGCGCTGGTGAAGGAGAAGATGTCGAAGGCGGTGCCGCTGCGCGTGCCGCTCGATGTGGATGTGGGGATCGGGGAGAACTGGCGGGACGCGAAGAGTTGAGAGTTATTTCCAGCGCTCTTTGACGACGGCCCATTCGGCGCGCAGGTCGGATTCGGTCTGGGCGCGGCGATCGGGCGCCACGGTCCGGACGCGGTCGGGGATGATTCCCTCGAGCACGAGCTTGTCCAGGTCGGCGCGCAGCTGCGCCGATCGGCCGCTGGCCAGCCGGGCGCGGACCCAGCCGGCAATCGCGGCATCCCAGGCCGCGCCGGGATCGCCGGCGCCACGGGTGCCGACGACCACCCAATAGGCCGCGGCCGCCGACCCCGGGCTGCGGGCCAGCTCCAGGGCCATGCGATCGCGCAGCCGCCCGAACGCGGCCAGGCGCAGCTCGCGATCGAGGGCGTCGGCATGACGCTCGACCGCACTCCCCCACCAGTCGAGCATGGCCTCCGCCGCCACCTGGCCCTGGGCGACCGCGCCCGCCAGGCCGCTCTCCAACAACTGCGCGGCGGCGCCGTAGTCGTCTTCGAAAAACAACGCCTCGCCCAGTGCCAGCAGGAAATCGACGTGGTCGCGGGCGGCGAGGCTGGCGGCGCGAACCGTGCCGAGAGCCGCACGGGCCGCCGACAGGTCCGAGGGGTCGGCACGCTCGCGGTAGCGCTCGAGATGGGCACGCGCCAACACCACCGTCGCGGCGTCCGCCGTGGCCGGCGTCTTCTGGGCCGCCAGCGCCGCTTCAATGGCGCCGTCGAACTGCCGCTGGTTGTAGAGGGAGCGCGCCCGGGCGAGGTCGGCGCGTGTCGCCGACACCGATGCGCCGCTGAGGACAATTACCAGTGCCGCAGACGAGGCAGACAATACAGGCTTAGCCAGGGCCACAGATGACACAGATAACACAGATCCAATACCAGGGCCGCCATGGTTGATTTGATCTGCGTGATCGGCGGCGCACGATAGAATATCGGATTGGATGTCTGACCCGGTCATTGTCCCGCGAGCCGAGCACCCGATTTCGCGGCGGGACATCGACGCCGACGCGCTCAAAGTGCTGTATCGCCTCAATGAGGCGGGCTACACCGCCTACCTCGTTGGCGGCAGCGTCCGCGATCTCCTCCTCAGCCGGCGCCCGAAAGACTTCGACATCGGCACCTCCGCCCATCCGTACCAGATCAAGAAGCTGTTCCGGAACTGCTGGATCATCGGACGCCGGTTCCGGCTGGCGCACGTGCGCTTCGGCCCCAAGGCGATCGAGGTCGCGACGTTTCGCAAGAACATCCCGGCCGGGACCGAAAGCGAGTCCGCCTCCGCTCGCGAACGATCGAGCGAGCTACGGCGGGACCTCGCCGTAGCGGCCAAGGGCCGCGAAGGCGGGCCGAGCGAGCCGCTGCCGCACGAGCCGGCCGGCGATGAAGGCGACCTGCACAAGCACGACAACACCTTCGGCACCTCCGAGGAAGACGCGTTCCGCCGCGACTTCACGATCAACGCGCTCTTCTACGACATCGCCAACTTCTCGATCATCGACTACGTCGGCGGCCTGCAGGATCTGAAGGACGGCCTGATCCGCTGCATCGGCGACCCGAACGATCGCTTCCGGGAAGATCCGGTGAGGATGCTGCGCGCCATCGTCATGGCCTCGCGTCTCGGCTTCCGGCTCGATGCGCCGATCGTCGCCGCCATCGCCAGGCATCGCTCGCTCATCGCCACCTCGTCGCCCTCGCGCCTGATCGAGGAGTACTACAAGATCCTCCGCTCGGGCGCGGCCGAGCTCACCTTCCGGGCGCTGGCCGAACACCGCCTGCTCGAGCCGATCACGCCGGAGATTCAGCGCGGCGCCAAGAACCAGGCGCTGTGGGAAGCGCTGGCGGCCCTCGACCTGTATCGGCGAGGGTTCGAGAGCGCGCCCCCGACGCTGACCAATCCGGTCCTGCTGGGAACCCTGCTGATTCCGCTGGGCCTGATGCCTCGCAAGGACCACAGCCGCTTCCATGACGATGAGGACGAGGATGAGGACAAGAGCGATGAGGCCGCGGAGCCGGCCGCACCCTCGCTCTCCACGGCGAAGTCGCGCTTCCGCCGTCCGCCAAAGGAACCGATCCTGAAGATCGGCACGCTGCCGATCGCGCGGGGCGACACCGAACGGCTGCGGCAATTGCTGTCGCTGCAGGGCCGGATTGGCGATCTCGAGATGTCGCCGCGCGCCAAGCGCGCGTTGATGCATCGCGGGCCGTTCGAAAGCGCGCTGACGTGGTTCGAGATCCACGGCCAGGCGCCGGCGGTGCTGGAACACTGGAAAGGGTTCATCGAGGCGCTCGGGCCCGACGCGCTCAAGCCGCCGACGGCCGATCCGGGCGCGCCCCAGGATGGCGAACGCCGCCCCCGTGGCCGCCGGCGTCGTGGCCGGCGCCGCCGCGGCCGCGGCTTCACGCGACCGCCCGAGAATTGAGAGAGTTCGCGGCCTTCGTGATCTTCGTGGTGTCGTTTAGCCGTTTTTCTTCTCGAACTCCTGCATGAACGCCACGAGCGCGTCGATGCCCTCGTCCGGGAACGCGTTGTAGATCGACGCGCGCATGCCGCCGACCGAGCGGTGGCCCTTCAGCCCGTCGAGGCCCGCCGCGGTCGATTCCTTCACGAACGCCTTCTCGAGATCCTCGCTCGGCAGCCGGAACGTGATGTTCATGCGCGATCGGCTCGCCTTATCGGCCGTGCCCGTGTAGAAGCCGGTGCGGTCGATCTCCGCATAGATCTTCGCGGCCTTGCGCCGGTTGTGCTGGCCGATCGCCTCCAGCCCGCCCTCGGCCAGCGCCCACTTCATCACCAGCCCCATCAGGTAGATGCCGAAGCAGGGCGGCGTGTTGTACATCGAGCCGTTCTCGGCGTGGACCGCGTAGTTCAGCATCGTGTGCAGCGACTTGCTGGAGCGGGCGAGCAGATCCTCTCGGACGATCACCAGCGTGACGCCGGACGGGCCCAGGTTCTTCTGCGCGCCGGCGTAGATCAGGCCGTACTTCGAGACGTCGATCGGCCGGCTGAACATGTCGGACGACGTGTCGGCCACCAGCGGCACGTCGCCGGCCGTCGGCTCGCCCGCCCACTCGGTGCCGAACAGCGTGTTGTTGGTCGTCATGTGCACGTAGGCCGCATTCGGCGTGAGCGTCAGCTCGTCCTGCCGGGGAATGCGCGAAAAGTTCTCGCTCTCGGTCGAGCCCGCGATGTGCACGGTCCCCACCCGCTGCGCTTCCTTCACGGCCTTCTGCGCCCAGCCGCCGGTCACGATGTAGTCGGCGGTGGAGCCGGGGGTGAGCAGGTTGAGCGGCACCATCGAGAACTGCAGCGACGCGCCGCCTTGCAGGAGCAGCACCTTGTAATTCGCCGGCACGTTGCCGAGCGCGCGAAGGTCGGCCTCGGTCCTCGCCAGGATCGCCTCGAACGTCTTGGAGCGGTGGCTGATCTCCAGCACCGACATGCCGACGCCGGGCAGCGACACCAGGTTGCGCTGCGCCTCTTCCAGGACCGGGACGGGCAGAACGGCCGGGCCCGCCGAAAAGTTATGAATGCGATGAACGGTGGTTGTCATGGTTGCTTGAGCTCCACAAGTTGCAGATCAGATCACGTGCGACAGCAAGCCGTCGCGAAGCTTGGGTTCGAACCAGGTCGACTTGGGCGGCATGATGCCGCCGGCGTCGGCGATGCGCATCAGGTCGTCGACCGAGACCGGGAACAGCGAGAACGCCACGGCGAACTCTCCCGCATCGACCAGCCGCTGCAGTTCATCGGTGCCGCGAATGCCGCCGACGAACTCGATCCGCCTGTCGACGCGGACGTCGTGGATGCCGAGCACCGGCTCGAGGATCGATGCCTGCAGGAGATCGACGTCGAGCGATGCCGCCGCGGGCGGCATCACCAGGGTCTGCCACCGGCCCGCCAGGTACATCGCGATCTCGCCCTTGGCCTTCGGGCTGGCGGGGCCCTCGTCCCGCACCGTCATCCGGCGCTTCAACGCCGCGAGGAACTCCGGCGCGGTCAACCCGTGCAGGTCGCGAACCACGCGGTTGTACGGCAACACCTGCATCTGGTTGTCGGGGAACGCCACCGCCAACACGGTGTCGAACTCTTCTGCCTTCTGCCGTCTGCCTTCCGCCTTCTCGTCGAGCTTCCGCCGCGTCCGGACGGCGCTGGCGGCGCGATGGTGGCCGTCAGCGATGTACAGGCTCGGGAGCGCGGCGAAGGCGTCGACGATCGGCTGGTGCTCGGCCGCGGCGACGCGCCAGATCTGGTGGCGAACGCCGTCGGGCGCGGTGATGTCGAACAGCGTCGCGCCCGTGGTCACGCGCGTGACGATGGCATCAAGGGCCTTCGACGCGCGATAGGTGAGGAACACCGGGCCGGTCTGCGCCCGGATGGCGAGCATGTGCCGGGTGCGATCGTCCTCCTTGTCGGGCCTGGTCTTCTCGTGCTTCTTGATCAGGTCGCGATCGTATTCGTCGATGGAAAAGCAGGCGGCGATGCCCGACTGGACGTGGCGGCCCATATGCAGGCGATACACGTAGAAGGCCGGCGCCTCCTCGCGCACGAGCGGCGCGGCGGCCTTCAGCTTCTCGAAGTTCTTCCTTGCCAGCTCGTACACCGAGTCGCCGTGGGGGTCGGCGCCCGCGGGCAAGTCGATCTCCGGCCTCGACACGTGCAGGAAGCTGAGAGGGTTCCCCTCGGCGAGCGCGCGGGCTTCCTCGGTATTGACGACGTCGTAGGGCACCGACGCCACGGCTGCCGCGGCGGCGGGCGCGGGTCTGAGCGCGGCAAAGGGAAAGATCGCGGCCATCAATTCCAAATTATATTCGGCAACGCTCTTGCAGAGTACGGGTGCAGGAGGAATGCATGAGCCACGTTGTGACTCGGGCCATTACACGTCTGTCATTTTTACTTGCGAGCCTCTTCGTTTTTACCGGTTCGGCGGCAGCGCAGGATGCCGGCCTTCGGGGCGGCATCTCGGTTGACCCGGATCAGTTCTATTTCGGCGGCCACGTCGAGACCTCGCCGCTCGTCGATCGCCTCCGCTTCCGGCCGAACGTCGAGGTCGGCTTCGGCGACGACCTGACGCTGGTTACCGCCAACATGGAGTTCGTCTACAAGTTCCCCAACCGCAGCGGTTGGGGCCTCTATGCGGGCGGCGGCCCGGCGCTCAACGTCTACATGTTCGACGACGACACGAACACCGAGGCGGGACTGAACTTCCTGGTGGGCGTCGAGCAGTCGCGCGGACTGTTCTTCGAGTTCAAGGTGGGCGCGATCGATTCGCCGGATTTCAAATTTGGAGTCGGCTGGACCTTCAGGTGAGGAGAAACCAGACAAGCTCCTGTTAATCGTTGTTGGCTGCCCGCAACGGAGACGCAAACAGCAGTCCGAAGTAGCGGTCGCGCTCGGTGGTGAAGACGTTGAGCAGCGTCGTCGGAACCGGATCGCCGGGCGGCATGTTGCGGTGTTCCAGGATCGGGTTCACGTAGCGGCCGTTCTTCTTCAGGCCATAGTGCAGGTGAGGACCGGTGGCGAGTCCGGTCCTGCCGACGCGGCCGACGAGGTCGCCCTGTCCGACGCGGGCGCCCGAACGGACGGCGGTCGCGGACAGGTGCAGGTACTCGGTTTCGTAGCCGTTCGGGTGGCGGACGCGCACCGTCCGGCCGCCGCCGGAAGTCCAGCCCGCCAGCGTCACCACGCCCGGCGCCACCGACACGACGGGTGCGCCGGTATCGGCGTGATAGTCCACGCCGTTGTGCGCCCTGGCGTAGCCGAGAATCGGGTGCTTGCGTGAGCTCGAGAACCGGGAGGTGACGCGCGGCTCGAACTTGAGCGGCGACTTCAGGAAGAAGCGCTTCAGCGAGCGGCCCTGGTCGTCGTAATACCCGGGTGAGCCGCCCTCGGGCGCGAAGCGGACCGCGCGCAGCTGCCGGCCGTGGTTGACGAATTCGGCGGCGAGGATGGCGCCGTACCCCGCCAGCTTGCCCTCGCGCGACTGGCGCTCGACGACCAGCCGGAACCGATCGCCGGGCTGCAGATCGGAGTTGAAGTCGATCTCTCCCGAGAACACGTCGGCGAGACCGAGCGCCAGGTCGATGCGCTCACCGGCCTTGTCGATCGCGGCCGACAGCGAGTTGGTCTCGCGGTTGATGTCGCCCTCGATCACGACGACATCGGTCTGCTTCGGAATGCGATCGATGGTCGTGATGAAGCGCGGCGTGCCGTCGAGCGAGGCGCGCGCGGCGATCAGGCGGCGGTCGCCGTCGATCTCGTACTCGAAGCGGCGGACGCGCCCGTCCAGCAGGCGATCGATCGCGTAGGGCTGGCCGGCGCGAAGCCGCCGCATCTCGAAGGCCCCGCCGATCGATCCGACGAGCGCGGTGGCCTCGGGCCCCTCGATCAGATGATCCTGGAACAGCCCCGCCATGGTGGTGCGGGCCGGAATGTAGCCGGTGAGGTAGTCGGCGTCCTTCGCCAGCATGACGTCGGCGCCGAGCCGGTTGCTCGACGTCGTGTCGGCGGCCGAGACCAGCCAGATCGGCGAGGTCACGGCCCCGGCAAGCAGGGCGATGGCGGGAACGAGCAACGATTTCCGCATGAAATGGACGGTCGATCCTAACAAAACTCCCGGTGCAAAAGGATGCAAAACCTCACTAGCGCCTCGGCATCGGGACCACGAGTTGCGCAGTAGTGCCCGCGTCGATGCGGACAGGCTGACGCACTTTTCGGCCATTCGCCTCCAGAACAACATCGTGATCGCCGGGAGGCAGGTCGCGAATCGTCACCGGCGTCGTCCCACGAACCTGCCCGTCGATGCTCACGCGCGCGCCCGGCGGGTCGCTGCGGATGTCGAGGCCGCCGGTCATCGGGACGTTCTGCAGCTCGATGTACTGCGCCGTCTGCACGCCGGTCTGAATGGTCAGCGGGATGACGCGCGGCTCGGACTTGCCGATCCCCACTTCGAGCACGTGCGCGCCGGCCGGCAGCTTCAGCGTGAGCGGCGTCACGCCGCGATCCTCGCCGTCGATCGAGACCCGCGCGGCCACGGGCCGCGACTGCACGACCAGCTCGCCTTCTCCGGCGCGCGGTGCGCCGGGATTGCTGTTCCACAACCAGATCACGACGATCGACTGGAACATCGCGACGGCCAGCAGCGCCATCACTAACGGACTTCTAACGCCCGCCTTTGAACTGGGTGCCTCAGGTGCGTACGGTGCTTCGGGTTCTTCGGGCCCGCCTTCGCGGCCGGAGGCCGCTTCCGCCGTCGCTGAAACTTCGGCGGACAGGTCGGCGGGGTCTCGCCGTAGCTCGCCAGGTTCTGTGCGAGCGGAGGCGGAGGCCTCCGGTTCGACGGGCTCGACCTCGCGAGCAACGACGGGGGCTTCGACCTCGACCGGCGGCGGCGGCAACGGTGCTGGCGACGGTGGCGGTGGTTCGAAGTGCGGCTGCGGCGGCGGCGCCCACGAGGACTCGGCCTGGGGCTGGTCGCGCCGCAGGTCGCGATCATCTTCGTGAGCGGAGGCCGGCTCCTCTTCGGCTTGGGGTTCGGCTTCGGCTTCGGCTTCGGGCTCGGGCTCGGGAGGTGGCGGCGGCGGATTGCGCTCGGCATCGATCAGGCCGCCGACCTTCGACACCCATTGTTCGAGTGCGGCCGGCTGCGTGACGTATCCGCGATCGCTGGCCAGGACCGCCTCGAAGGCGACCTGCGCTTCGTGGGGCGACTGGAACGCCGTGCGCACGTCGAACTGCAGCGCGCGCGCCAGCCAGGCGGCCAGGGCCGGCGACAGCGGGGCGACTTGTCCGTCGTGCCGTTCGGTAGTGGCCTCGAGCAATGATTGCAGCTGGCTCGGGTACTCTTCCTCCAGGAGCACGCGGCCCAGCAGCAGCGAGAGCGCGACGACGCCCAGCGCGTTGGCATCGGCGCGCGCGTTCGCGCGCGGCAGGCCGGCGGAAGGCGGCATGGCGACGCGCAGCTCGCGCCACAGGCGATCGCGTCCGAGGTTCAGCTTTTCGAGCGCGGGGCCGAACGCGTGCTCGGTGATCACCAGGCGCGCCTGCGGCGTCACAATCAGGCGTTCGGGCGACAAGGCGCCGATCGCCGAGTCGCGATTGTGACGGCCATAGAGCGCCGCGGCGGGCAGCAGCTGGCGCAAAATCCCGATGACGACCGTGATGTCGAGCGGCAGTTGGGCGTGCGACGCGACGAACAGCAGCTCCGACAGACGCCAGCCAGGCGTCGAATCCGAGACCAGGATGAGCCGATCGGCCGCTGGTCGATCGAGGCGGCGGATGTGTGCGTACGAGGTGTGGCGGACGGTGGCGAAGCGCGCCACCCGCTCGGCCAGGGCGGTCACGAACCCGGAATGCTCGACGAGCGCCGCCGGCAGCTCGAGAAACTCGACCTCATCGCCGGCCTCGGCGTCGACACCGCGCGTGCGGCGTCCGAACGCATCCGCGATTGTCGAGTCGTCGGGCGCGCCGACCGCTGGAAGCACTCGGATCATTTTGCAACGGGCCTTCCAGACCGGGCTGGCCGGGCCGACGATATGCTAACCCGAACCGGGCGAGCCAGTTACGGAAATACGCCCGGGGCCAGCGCGTTCGTGCGCAAGGCGAATTCTGTCGGCGCCAGGACGATTCGGTAATCCGCGGACGCCACCGCCGGAGCCCCCGGAGATCCGGGGTACACTCTCCTATTGCGCGTTCATGCACTTTTGGAGGATGACCATGGTGACGAGACGACGACTACTTTTCCTGCCGATCGCGTGCTTCGCGCTGGTCCTGACCGGTCTGCCCGGCCTGTCTGCGCAGTCGAGCGAACAGATCGACCTCGACGCCATCCAGCGGATCAAGGAAGAAGGCTTCGACCGCTCGCAGGTCATGGACACCGCGTGGTGGCTCACCGAGGTCCACGGTCCGCGGCTGACCAACTCGCCGCAGCTGCGGGCGGCGGCCGACTGGACGGTGAAGAAGCTGACCGAATGGGGCCTCGCCAATGCGAAGCAGGAACCGTGGGGTGAAACCTTCGGCCGCGGCTGGAGCAACGAGCGCACCGTGGTGCACGTGGTCAAGCCCTCGCCGTGGCCGGTGATCGCCTACGCGCGCGCGTGGACACCGGGCACCAACGGCCCGGTGGTCGCGGAGGCCGTGCTCGCGCCGCTCGCCACCGACGCGGACCTCGACAAGTTCCGCGGCAAGCTCAAGGGCAAGGTCGTGCTGCTGCAGGCCGTCCGCGAGGTGAAGCCGATGTTCGACGCGCCGGCCCATCGCTACACAGCCACGGAGCTCAACGAGCTCGCGGTCCAGGAGCCGCCGTCACCGGGGCGCGGCGGTTTTGGTCCCGGGGGCGGACAGGCGTTCGCGGCCAAGCGTAATGCATTCCTGATCGCGGAGGGCGCGGTGGCGGTGCTCGAGCCCGGCTCCGGGCGCGGCGACAGCGGCAGCGTGCTCGTAGGCTCGGGCGGATCGCGCAACCCGAAGGATCCGCCGGTGCCGCCGCAGCTGGCGGTGGCGACCGAACACTACAACCGCCTCGCCCGGATGGTTGGCAAGGGCACGCCGGTCACGATCGAAGTCGACGTCAGGAGCTCGTTCCACGACGCCGACCAGAACATGTTCAACATCGTCGCGGAGATCCCGGGCACCGACAAGGCCGACGAGGTCGTGATGCTGGGCGCGCACTTCGACTCGTGGCACGCCGGCGTCGGCGCGGTCGACAACGCCGCCGGGTCGGCGGTGATGATGGAGGCGATGCGCATCCTCAAGCAGTCGGGCCTGCGGCTGCGCCGCACGGTGCGGCTCGGCCTCTGGACCGGCGAGGAACAGGGCCTGATCGGATCGCGCATGTACGTCAAGAACCACTTCGCCGATCCCGCCACCATGCAGGTCAAGCCCGAGCATGCCCAGCTCGCCGGCTACTTCAACATGGACAACGGCACCGGCCAGTATCGCGGCGTCTACCTGCAGGGGAATGAGGCCGTCGCGCCGATCTTCCGCGCCTGGCTCGTCCCGTTCGAGAACCTCGGGGCCGGCAGCCTCACCATCCGCAATACGGGCGGTACCGATCACCTCGCGTACAACGCGGTCGGCCTCTCGGGCTTCCAGTTCATCCAGGATCCGATCCAGTACAGCAGCCGGACGCACCACTCGAATCTTGATGTGTACGATCAACTGGTGGCGGCGGACCTCATGAAGAACGCGGTGATCACCGCGGCGTTCGTGTATCACACGGCGAACCGCGAGCAGATGCTGCCGCGCAAGGCGTTGCCGAAGCCGACGGCGCCGCCGCGGCCGCCGACGCAACAATAACCTCTCGGCTGAAGGCTGAAAGCTGATAGCCGAAAGCTGCCCAGTTTGGAACTCACTTTTGCCGTTGTCGGGGCGCTGGTCGCGGGCTTTGCCGCCGGGTGGGTGCTGGCCTCACGCAGCCGCGCGACCCAGCAGGCCCAGCTGCGGGATTCGTTCGAAGCGCTCGCCGCCGCCGCGCTGAAGTCGAGCACCGACGAGTTTCTCAAGCTGGCCGATCAGAAGATCGGCAACGTGCACAAGGAGGCTGCCGCGGACCTCGGCCAGCGGCAGCAGCACCTCGACTCGCTGGTCGGGCCGATCAAGGACACGCTCGTCCAGGTCGATGCCAAGCTGCGCGAGGTCGAAAAGTCCCGCGTCGACGACAGCGCCAGCCTGCGGACCATGCTGAGCCTCGTCGGCCAGACGCAACAGCAACTGCAGCAGGAAACGCAGAACCTGGTGCGGGCGCTGCGCTCGCCGGGCGTGCGCGGGCGCTGGGGCGAAGTGCAGTTGCGCAAGGTCGTCGAGCTGGCCGGCATGATGGAGCACTGCGACTTCGACGAGCAGCCGACGATCTTCACCGAAACCGGCCGCATGCGGCCCGACATGACGATCAACATCCCCGGCGGCCGCTCGATTGTCGTGGATGCGAAAGCGCCGCTCGAAGCCTTCCTCGACGCGCAGGGCGCGACCGACGAGGGCGTGCGCACCGGCAAGCTGGCGGATCACGTGCGGCAGGTGAAAGACCATGTGACCAAGCTCGGCGCCAAGGCCTACTGGGATCAGTTCCCGTCGTCTCCGGAAATGGTGGTGCTGTTCCTGCCGGCCGAAGCCATCTACATGGCCGCGCTCGAACAGGACGCGCTGCTCATCGACTTCGGCGTCAAGCAGAACGTGATCATCGCCAGCCCGCTGACGCTGATCGCGCTGCTGCGGGCGGCGGCCTTCGGCTGGAAGCAGGAACGGCTCACCATCAACGCCGAAGAGATCAGCCGCCTGGGACGCACGCTGCACGAAAGCGTGGCGACGATGGCGGAACACCTCGAAGATCTGCGGCGCAAGATGGATGGGACCTTCGGCATGTTCAACAAGCTGGTGGGATCGTTCGAAAGCAACGTGCTGGTCAAGGCGCGGCGGTTCCGCGAGCTGGGCGCCGGCAGTGCCAAGGAAATCCCGTTGATCGACCCGCTGGAAACCGTGGCGCGCAAGCTCGAGGCGCCGATCCAGGGGGGACTTCTCGACCCCGAACAGACCGAGGCGACGTCAGGAGACCGTTCATGAAGCGACTTGCGTTGGTGACGTCCGCACTGTGTCTGATGATCGCAAACCCGCAGGCTCAACCCGCAGGTGCCGCCAAACCGGAGGCGACGTCGTTATCCGGTAAGCCGCTGTATGTGCCGGCGACGCTGGCGAACAGGCAGAAGCTCGACGCCGACCTGGCGCAGGCCGAGAAGGATCTTGCGGCCAGGCCGAACGACGCCGAGGCGATCATCTGGGTCGGGCGGCGGCTGGGCTACCTCTGGCGCTACCACGACGCGATCGCGATGTTCAGCAAGGGGATCGCGCGTCACCCGGACAACGCGAAGCTCTACCGGCATCGCGGCCATCGCTACATCTCGATCCGGCAGTTCGCGAAGGCGCAGGCGGATTTCGAGAAGGCGGCGCAACTGTTCAAGGGCAAGCCGGACGAGATCGAGCCGGACGGCGCGCCCAACCCGGCGGGCAAGCCGCGCAGCACGCTGCAGTTCAACACCTGGTACCACCTCGGCCTCGCGCATTACCTGCAGGGCAACTACGCGAAGGCCTACGACGCCTACGTCGAGTGCATGAAAGTGTCGAACAACGACGACGCCGTGACGGCGACGAGCGACTGGATGTGGATGACGCTGATGCGGCTCAATCGCAAGGCGGAGGCGGCGAAGGTGCTCGAGCGCATCACGCCGAAGATGGACATCCTCGAGAACCAGTCGTACCACCGGCGCCTGCTGATGTACAAGGGCCTCGACAAACCCGAGGCGCTGCTCGACACGGCGAAGGCGGACGACACGACGATTGCCACGCAGGGCTACGGCGTCGGCAACTACTACCTGGTCACGGGCAACCTGCCGAAGGCGCGCGAAGTGTTCGAGAAGGTCACGTCCGGCGGAGGATGGAACGCGTTCGGGTACATCGCGGCCGAGGCCGATTTGCAGCGGATGAAGTAGACGGGCTCCGGGCTCCGGGCTCCGGAAGCAAGATCGAATCCCGGCGCCCGGCGCCCGGATTCCTCACGGAGGTTCGGTTACGCTTCTGTGGCGGGACCCCCAGAACCGTCGTGAGGAACCTTCGTGATGAACCTTCGTGAGGAACCTTCGTGGGAACCCACGGCGGTATCGTTCTTGCAGCCCGTCGCGGTTGAATGTCCAGCAAGGTTCGCATCGCCGTCGCCTGCCCGATCCCCGGCGAGCGCGCCGCCTTCATGGAATGGCTGAGCGAGGCCGGCTACGAACCGATCCCGATGCTCGACCTCGACTGCATCGCGCGCGACCTGGGCGCCCGGCCCGTCGAGGCGCTCATCGCCGACGCCGTCCTCGTGCCGGCGGTGGAGCTGCCGCGGGTCGTCCGCATTCTCGGGTCGAACCGGCCGCTGATGCTCGTGGGCGCGCCCGGATCCGCCCCCGAAATCGTGCCGCGTGATGCCACCTGGGTGGAGCGGCCGGTCACCTGCGACACATTCCTGCTGTCGGTGGCGCTGGCCCTCGCCGAAGGCCGCCCCGCGCGCCGATCGCCGCGCAAGGGCGTGCCGAAGCTGACGTCGAGCATCGACGGCGTGGCCGCCAGGGTCATGGACGTCAGCGCCGAAGGCGTGCGCCTCGAGGTGTCCGAGGCGCAGCCGGCGGTCCTGCCGCCCTACTTCACGTTGCGCGTGCCCGGCTTCGGCGTGATCACCAAGGTGAAGCGGGTGTGGGTGGCCATGCCGCCGCAGGGATCGATCTGGTGCGGCGGCATCGTCGACAAGGCCATGCCGGCGAAGGCAAAGACCACGTGGCAATCGTTCGTGGAGGCCGCGCCAAGCACGGCCGAGATCATCCACCGCGAGTCGCGGCCGTACCTGTAGCTAGGCCGCGCTCGCCTTCTCGCTCTTCTTGTCCTTCTCGTCCTTCGGTTTCTTCTTGGCCGACTCTTCCCAGTCGACCTCGAAGATCTGCAGCAGCTTTCGCGCCACGGCCGGATTGGTCACGATCAGCCCGACCTCGCGGCGGCGGTCGAGCTCTTCCTTCCGCAGGCTCTGGCTGCCCACGAACGCGCGCGTGCCGTCGCGGATGATGGCGCGGACGTGGAGCCGCATGCCCCCCAGCGGGTACGCTTCGATGCCGCCCTCCTTGCCCCTCACGGTGCCGAGCACGCGCACCTTCACGCCCTTGTCGACGCGGTCCTTCAGTAGCTTGATCATCGCCGGGTCGTGGACCTTCGCGTCGTAGATCACCAGCTCCTTGCGGGCGCCCTTGATGAAGGCGCCGAGCATTTCCCGCGACGTTTCCGGGCTCACCACGAGGTTCGACTTGGCGGGCGTGTACGGCTGGCGGGTGACGTCGGCTTCGAACAGCTTCGACGCTTCCTGCACGGCCTTGTGGTTCTTGGTGGAAATCGCAAAGCTCCGGCTCCTGTCGATGTCGAGCTTGGTGAAGTTGAAGCCCAGCAGGTGCAGCGTGTGGTCGCAGATCATGTACTTCGCGTGGTAACGCAGGAGTTCGTCGTCGCTGCGCGACACGTTCAGGCCCGCCGCCAGCATGCGCTGTTCGAGCTTGCGCAGCTTGGCTTCGCCGCCCCGGTTGGTGTTCGCGATCAGCGCGCGCACGGTCACGCCGCGCTCGGCGGCCGCGGCCAGCGCCTTTTCCACTTCCCCACGATCGAAGCGGAAGATGAACACGTCGATCGACGTCTTCGCCCTCTTGATGGCCTGCACGACAGGCAGGACGCCGGCGTCGGGTTGGATGATGAGCTTCACGGCTACTTCGGCACCTTGTCCTTGGACTTTTCGTCCCAGACGATGGCGGCCTTGCCGGCCGGCACGAGCTCCATGAGGGCGTTCGACACCCGATCGGTCTGGAGCTTGCGCGGCGTGGTGACCATGTAGGACACCTCGTCTTCCGCGGAGGTGCGCAGCTCGTACCGCACCTTGAACCGGCGCAGCACCTGCTCGATCTTTGGCCGCAGCTCCTGGCTGTGTGCCCCCATCTTCAGGCCGAGCTCGAAGATGCGCGTCTGCGGCTCGAAGCCTTCGATGATCCAGAGGCAGAGCACGAGGAACGCGGTGCCGATCGTCGCCAGCCCATAGAGGCCGACGCCGGCGGCCAGTCCGACCGACAGGGCGCAGAGCATCACCACCGCATCCTTCGGGTCGTCGATCTTCGAGCGATAGCGAATCAGGTTGGCGGCGCCGACGATGCCGAACGCGCGCGCGAGGCTGGAGCCCACCACCAGCATGATCAGCGACCCGACCACCGCCAGGATGATCTGCGTCTGGACCACGGCTGGTTGCCGAGGCGGCGTGCCGCCGCGCCTGGGCCGCAGCGCCAGCGCGGCGCCCAGCAGCGCGGCCAGCGGCAGGCGAATCAACGAGGCCAGCAGTTCTTCCTGGAGGTTGTCCATCACTCCAGGAATGTCAATGGGGTTCATCGGTCCGATCCCTTCGATCCGAGGCGGAGCCCTTCCTGGATCTTCGACTTGATCTTCCGGATGTACCGGTCACCCGTGTCCTGTGGATACGCCGCGCTGCGAAATGCGTCGGACCATTGCGCATCGGAGATCCGGTTGAGGATATCGCAGATCCACAGCACCTCCGCCGGCGTGATCGTTTCGAGCAGCTCCGTGTGGCGCCCCCGGTAATCGAACTGCACCCGGCCGTTCTCGACGCCGATCACGAAGCGCTGGCGCTCGAAGTCGTCGATGTTGTTGCGGTTGCCCACCGGCCACCCCGTCCTGCCCAGCGAGGCGCCGATGTCCTGCACCACGAACCATCGCGACGGCGTGAGGTCCGGCGGCATCTGGTAGACGCGGTTGTTGGTGGGCTTGAAGTCCCAGTTGTTGAGCAGCAGGTTCGCGATCACGAGACCCTGGAACTGGCGCGTGCCGGCGAAGGGATTCTCGGTCCAGGACCACGTGCCGCCGTTCACGTGATCGGCTTCGAGCCGGAAGCGGCCCGCGAGCGGCCTCGCCACCGGCCCATTCTTCATGAACCATTCGGGCAGGAAGTACACGATCGGCTGGTGGTAGCCGGCGGCCCACAGCACGCGGCTGGCGACGACTTCCGGCTGACTTTCATCGCCGGTCTTGACGTCCCACGTGCGGCCCTGCGGATCCACCACGTCGTACCCCTGGCTGTAGCCGACGGTGTCGAGGCCCGCGAACGCGAACTCGGTGGCCGGCGGCGGCGCCAGCGGCTTGCCGCCGCGCCCGTAGAACAGGTCGCGTGACGCCAGGTCGCCCGGGTCCTGCCACAACTGCGCCAGCTCCGGCGCCGGTCCGGTCGTGGGCGCCGGCGACTGCGCCTGGCTGCCCCGCTCAGGGAAGCAGGCAACAGTGACCGCGATCAGGGTGACCGCGGCACGCACGCCCAGCGTCGTCATTGGGTGCCGGCGTTCTGTCGTGTGAACTCACCCGAGTCCACGCGCTTGCCGCGGCGTGACAGCGTCTGGAACCGCAGCACGTCGCCGTCGATCTCGACCACCATGTAGCTCTGCTCGGTATCGAAGCCCTTTGCCGTCAGCGGCCCGGTGATGATGTCGCCGGAACGCAGCTTGGCGGCGCCGCCGCTGGTGAAGTAATGGAGGCCCTTCTGCGGCTTGAGGCGCTCGTAGAAATGTTCGTGGCCCGAGAAGACCACGTTGACGCCGTACTTCAGGAAGAGAGGCTCGACGATGGCGCGGAGGTCCACTTCGGATCCGTGCCGCCCGCCCGACGAATAGATGGGGTGATGGAAGAACGCGACCTTCCACTTCTCGGTGGAGCCAGACAGCTCTTTCTGCAGCCAGGATTGCTGGTCCTTGTCCATGTAGTTGCTGTCGAGCGCGAAGAAACGCACGTCCTTCTTCTGGAACGAATAGAAGCGCTCCCCGCCCATCCCGAACAGCTTGTAGTACCGCTGGTTCGGATCGTCGTGGTTGCCCAGCGAGGCATAGAACGGGATCTTCGCGTCGATCAGGGGCTTGTACGGCTGCTCGAACTTGCGCGCGAAGTCCTGCGGGCGCTCGGAGCCGTAGATGTTGTCGCCCAGCATGATTGCGAACTCGTAGGGGAACACCTGGTGCGACTTCCAGACCTGCACGCCGACAGCGAACTGGGCGCGGTCGCCGGTGCCGGTGTCGCCGAGTACGAGGAACCGGACCGAGTCGCTGCCCGCCGGCGCCATCGTCTCGCCGACGGCGGACATCTGCGGCACGCCCGGCCGCGGCTGGGGAATCTGCGCGGTGCTGGTCGCCAGAATCGACGACAGCGCCAGCAACAGCACGAGAAGCAGGGGTCGGAGTCGCATGGTCAGATTCACCTCGCGTCAGCGTCAGCTCGGAATCGTCGGCACCACGTCGCGCAGGATGTCGACGATCAGGTTGGCCTTCACATCGCGCAGGATCAGGCTGCGGCCGACGATGCGGTATTCAAGCTCGGGCGGCAGGTCGGGCAGCTTGCGCAGCAGCGCCGCCGGGAACGTCGCCAGCGGCAGCGTCGTCGGGTAGACGGTGTTGATGTCCACCTTCATGTTCTTCGGCAGCTCCCAGATGAGCGCCTTGCGATCGGCGGCGGAGCGGCCGGCGAAGTCGTCCTTGACGATCTTGATGAAGTAGGGCTGGTATTCGGCCGCGAAGATCTCGCCGGGCTGGGCGCCCGCGCGCAGCGTCTGGATCATCTTGGCCAGCGCGGCTTCGCGCTCGGAGATCTGCGCCGGGTCGGAGGTCTCCCTCAGGTTCGGGACCTTGGTCTCCGCTTCGTTGTGGACCTTCAAGTACGCTTTGATGCGGTTCTGGAATTCGAGCGTCGCCAGGCCCTGGGTGTTGACGCGCGGTGGCGCGGTGACGGCAGCAGGCTGGGCCTGGTTTTCGGCGGCGCTTGCCGATCCCAGCGCTTCGGGCGCGCAGCCGCCGAACAACGCTGCCGATACGATCACGGCCGACGCCGACTTGAAGATGGTCATAACAAGACTCTCATACTACAAGGCCTGTGCCAGAGGCCCGACCACCATTAGTTGCGGTAGAGGCAGCGTCGGTGACGATGACCGGTGCCGGCCTGGATGCAGTGGCAGCGCGTTGCCTAAATTAGGCCGGCGGCTGCTCAGAAGACTAGACACGCCTTGCCTTCTGCCTTCTGCCTTCTGCCTTCTGCCTTCTGCCTTCTGCCTTCTGCCTTGACGTACGGCTTCAGCACCGCTTCGAGGTCCTGGCGCATCCACTGGGCCGCCGTCCCTTCCGCGTAATACCCCCAGGCCATCATCGACCCGCCTAGAACGGCCTCCAGCGTCCGCGCGAGCTGCCTGGCGTTGGTGGTTCCCACGAGCTCGCGCGCGGCGATGGCGTCGTCGACGATCGACCGCAGTTGCTTGCGCGAGGCGCGGGCGTGCTTGACCAGATGCTTGCGAAAATCCGGATCGGTGAGATCGATCTGCAGGTATGAGAGGTTCCGCGCGAGCGCGGCCGGCGAGGTGGCGAGGCGTGAAATGCAGTCACTGTAGGCGCGCAGGGCCGCCAGCGGCGAGCGATGGGCCTGCCGCAGCTGGTCGAACATCTCCTTGGCGCCGCCCGAGTAGCGGTCCGAGAGCGCCAGCAGGAGGCCGCGTTTCGACCCGAAGCGCTGCACCAGGGCGCCGGCGGTGAGGCCGGCCTCGCCGGCGATCGCCGCCAGGGTCAGCTCGCCGGGGCCCAGGCGCGACATCGCCCGGTGCGTGGCCTGGAACACCTCGTCGTCGCTGACCTTTCTCGGGCGTGGGCTCATGTTCGTCGGGCGTTCGCAGGGCACCTCTTTAGGGGTGCCGTTGACAGTTTATGAATGTCCGTTTAGTATCTGTTTCTAAATGGAAGTTTAGGATACACCAGGGAGGCGACATGCGGAAGGTGATCTACGGCGGCGCCTGCAGTCTCGACGGCTTCCTCGCCGGCCGCGACGGCGCCCTCGACTGGCTGCACTTCAGCAAGGACGTCGAGGCGGTGATGAAGGCCTCGTGGGCGAACACCGACACCCTGCTCGTCGGACGGAAGACCTGGGAGACCACGGCCGCCATGGGCGGCGGCGACGATGTGCCGATGAAAGGCATTACGAGCTACCTGTTCTCGCGGACGTTGAAGACCGCTCCCGGCAAGGGCATCAGGCTGGTGACGGAGGATGCCGGCGAGTTCGTGCGCGCGCTGAAGCAGCAGCCGGGGAAGGACATGATCGTGATGAGCGGCGGCAACCTCGCAGCCTCGCTGCTTGCCGCCGGGGTGGTCGATGAAATCGGGCTGAACATCCATCCCGTGCTGCTCGGCGCCGGCGTGCCGGCGTTCCTCGATTCCGGCGCGCGAGTGAAGCTCGAGCTCACCGAGTGCCGGGCCATCGATGGCGGCTGCGTCCTGGTGACCTACTGCGTTAAACCGTAGCGGCCGCGTGTCAGGCGGCCACGGCCACGACGGCGGGACGCACGCTCATCCGATACCCCATCCAGATCAGCACGAGACCGGCCAGCTCGGTGACATAGAGCACTTCGGTATAGCCCATGCGGGTCGCGGTGCCGCCGATGCCCGGCAGGATCGCGCCGATCGCAATCAGCACGTTGGCCACGGCACGGTGCCGCGTCGCCGGATCGGCGCTGTAACGCAGCGCCGACAGGATCGCGCCCCCAATCAGGAAGATCACGGCGTAGAGGTTGACGAACGGGCTGAAGTAGCGCACCCACCGCCACTCGAGCACGGTGCCGGTCAGCCGGTGCGCCTCGACCAGCGCGTAATTCACCGGCGACAGCAGCACCGTGATCGACGCGATGGCGACGAACCCGATCAGCACGGCGGTGAGCAGGTGCGCGGTCCGCCGGGTCAGCAGCAGGTAGACCGTGCCTTGCGCCAGCGGCGCACCGCCGAGCAGCGCCCCGGAAATGTACCAGGCGCGGAACATCGCCTCGTTCCACCCGAACAGCGTCGTCGCCGCCTCGGTGAAGGTGCCGACACCGTAGGTGGCGATACCGATCGCCCACCACAACAGGTGCAGGCGATCGGGATGCGCGCGATAGCGCCGGTAGACCTCGAGCGTGAACGGCACCGTGAGGATGGTCGTGACGATCGGAATGTAGTGAACCGGCTGCGGGCCCATCAGAAGGCTCCCACGTTCAGGCCGATCGTGAAGCTGCGGCCGCGGGCCGGGGCAAACTGGAAGTGCTCGCGGTAATAGGCGTCGGTGAGGTTCTCGACGGCAAAGGTCAGGCCGAGGCGGTCGCGCCCGCGCGAGAGGTTGACGCCCAGACCCACGCGCTGCACGGTCAATCCGTCGAGCGACAGCAGGTCCTGGGCGATCAGGAACGGCGAGTCGAGCAGCGTCTCGGCCACCCGCTTGACCTTCGTCTGCGTGCGCACGCCGTACTCCGCCCACCAGCGGCCGCCGGTGTGCGTGAAGCGGGCCGACGCCAGGACCTTCAGGGGCGTGATGTTGTCGAAGGGCGTGCCGCCGAGCGAGCTCTGGTCGAGCGGGTTGGTGCCCGCGGTGATGGTGCCGCGCGTGAAGGCGCCGGCGCCCGACAGCGTGAGCACGCCGTGCCGGAACACGATCGGCGCATCGGCGTCCACCTCGACGCCGGTGATGCGGACATCGGCGTAGTTGGTCGCCTGCGCCAGCGCGCCCGCGGCGTTGGTGGCGACCACCAGGTCCTGGGCAATGAAGTTCTGGTACTGGTTGAGGAAGTAGTACGCCCCGCCGGCGACGCGGCCCGCGCGGAACTTGAGGCCGGCATCGAAGTTGTTACCGGTCTCCGGCTCCACCTTCACGTTCGGCACCAGGCTTCCGGTGGTGGCCGGGCCCGCGAACAACATCTCTTCGAGGTTCGGGTGGCGGAAGCTTCTGCCGAAGCGGACGAACGGATTCACCCGGCCGTCCGGATTCGAGACGATGCCGATGTCGCCGGTCAGCGACTTGCGCGAGTACGAGGCGCCGTTCGGGTCGGGCAGCGTCGACGGATCGATCGCCGGCCGCGCGCCCGCGACGACCGGCGCCACGTTGTAGCCCGGCGTCGCCTCCGTCACGACCTTGTAGAAATCGCCGCGCAGCCCCGCCACGATCGACAGCCGCGGCCGCACCCGCCACTCGTCCTGGGCGAACACGGCGATGTCGCGGAGGCTCGCGTCAGGAACGCGGACCGGATGCGCAACCGACGCCGGGCCCAGGGCGATCGGCGCCGGCAGCGCCGCCGCCGCCGGACCGCGCGCGCCCAACACCACCTGTCCCACCAGCGACGTCGTCGTCGCGGTGGTCCGCTGATCGCTGCTGCGATCGCGATAGAAGGTGACGCCGGTGGTCAGCAGGTGGTTCGAGGCGGGCACGAACACCGCGTGCAGGTCGATCCCGGGCGTCCACACGCGCTGCTCGGTGTCCGACAGGATGTTCAGCCGCATGACGGTGATTGGGAAGAAGGTCACCGCCGTAGGCACGGGAAACTGCACCGGCAGCGTCGTGCGCAACAGGCGCTCGGTGCGCTGGTAGTGGGCGGTCAGCGACAGGTTGGCCAGCCACGGCGTGATCGCCTGGGCCTCGTATCGCGCGGAGATCTTGTCGAGGTTGCTCTTCGGCAGCAGTGTGTCGTTGAAGAAGTACGGCTGCTCGAAGTCGGGAAAGCCGACGTCCTGCATCCGCCGGTTCTGGTAGCGGACGCGCAGCGAGCGGCGGTCGCCGAGCTTCACCATGCTGGACACGTTGACGAACCGGCCTTCGGCCTGCGAGTTCAGGATCTCATCGTCCGTCCTCACGTACGGCGCGTTGAACGGGTCGGGAAACGCCTTGAAGGCGAAGCCGAAGTTGCTGTCGATCGTATCGGCCTGCTTCAACTGCCCGCCCGCAAACAACGGCCGGGTGTCTTCCGTGTCGAACTTCCCGGCCGTGTAGTTCTCGAACTTCTCCGCACCGCCTTGCACGCGGACGGTCACGCGCGGCGTGGTGGCGCCGACCGTAACGGTGCCGCGCATGCCCTGCTCGTTGGAGCTGTAGAAGCCGTTGAAGCCGTAGAGGAACTGGCGGCTCGGCGAAAAGGCGGGCTCGCCGGTGATGATGTTCACGGTGCCGGCCAGCGCGTCGGAGCCGTACATGAGCGTGCCGGCGCCGTTGATGATCTCGATGCGATTGATCGAGTCGGTCGAGACGAGGCCGACCTCGGCGCCGGTCCGATCCGTGGCCTGGCGCGCGGTGTTGAGCCGCTCGCCGTCCACGAGCACGAGCATGCGGGTGGAATCGAGGCCGCGCAGGCGCGGACGCACGCCGAATGGGCCGCCGCCGACCGGCGTCACATTCACCGCCGACGCCAGCGCGTCGCCGGTCGAAAGCGGGTTGATCTGCGCGATGGCCGCCTCGCTGATGGTCCCGACGTGCAGCGGGATCTGCCGCACTTCCCGCTCGGCGCGGCTGGCCGTGACGCTGACTTGCGCGGTCACCCCGCCCAGCTCGAGCACCACCGAGACGTCGAGGCTGGCGTCGCCGTCAGGCACGACGACGGTACGGGCCGCTTCGGAGAAGCCGCCGCGCGACACGATCACGAGGTAGGTTCCCGCCACGGAGGGCACAAACCGGTACGCGCCCTGCGCGTCGGTGTCGACGGAGGTTTCCTGGCCGGTCGCGATGTCGCGAAGCACCACGCGGGCCGATGGCACGGCGGCGCCGCTCGTGTCCGACACGGTGCCTCGAACGGTCGCCGCCAGCACGGGGGCCGTGGTCAAAAGAATCGACAAGAACAAAGCAGCAGAACAGGTACGCATCGCAGTCTCCACAGAGAGTTCAGAGTTCAGAGTTCAGAGTTCAGAGTTCAGAGTTGTCGCAACCCTTAACTCTTCTGCGGAGGGGGGCGGGAGGCGTACGGAGGCGAGAACCCGTCGGCGAGGATGCCGGCGGCCGAGAACGCGAGAGCCGGCGAGAACAGCGGACGAACCTGATGGCGCCGGCGCGCCAGCAGCGCGGTGAGCAGCCAGAACCCGATGCCGATCGCGGCCGACACCCCGATCGGCAATACCGAGGCGATCACGGCTTCGGGCAGCGCGAGCGAATCGAACGCATCGCCCGAGGCGGCGCCAACGGCGGGACCGTGCAGCAGGGCGGCCAGCACCCAGATGGCGATGCCCGTGCGGCCCCAGACGGATTGGCCGGCGCGCGTGACGCCGACCAGGGCCGCCACCAGCGCGGCCGCCGCGATCCACCGGAATACCAGCCAGGGATCCTCGAGCCGGCCGGTGGCCATCTGCCCGGCAAACAGCCACCCGTGAAACGCCACGAGCAGCGTGCCCGCCAGCAGGGACGTGATCCTGACGAGCGCGCGGACACGCTCGAGCCTCGGCCACGCCGCCGTGCGGGGAAGCATCGGGGTATTGTAGCCGACCGCCTGGATCCGCCGATTCATCGCTGTGACGGCCGAGGTGCAAGAGTCCGGCCATGGGCGAAACCACCGGAATCCGGATGATCTTCCAACCAAAGGCCTCAACGCCGTTTGGTGACCGGGGAAAATCCCGCACCATAACTACGGAAGGCTGAAGGCTGAAGGCTGAAGGCTGAAAGCCGAAAGCTGAAAGCAGTGGCTACGCCGGGCGCCTCATCACGTTGCCACCCAGGCGCTCCACCCACAGGCTCCCGAGCAACGCGAGCAGGGCGCTGCCGATCATCAGCATCGCGGGTGAGGCCGGCTGGCCGGTGGTACGGATCAGCGTGGTCGCCACCAGCGGCGCGGTGCCGCTGAAGATCGTGAAGCTGATGTTGAACACCAGCGCCACGCCGGTGAAGCGGATGCGCGTGGGAAACAGATCCGTCAGCAAGACCGCGAACGATCCGTTGGTGAGACCCGCGCTCAAGCCGGCGAGGATCAACAGCAGCGTCAGATTGACCGCGCGCGATTCGAGCGCCATGTAGAACGGATACGCAAACACCAGCAACAGCGCGACGCCGGTCCGCAACAAGTACCTGGGCGGAATGCGATCGCCGATCCAGCCGGTCGCCAGGATGCCGATGGCCGACGCGATCACGCCGACCGTTTGCGAGAACACGGCCTGCCGCGGGTCGTACTGCAACACGGTCGACAGATACGCCGGCAGGTGCGAGAAGAAGAGCCCGTTGAAGCATCCCGTACCGGCCAGCAGCGCGCAGCCGACGAGCACGTGCGTGGCATGCGTGCGCAGCGCCTCGCGGAACGGCTGCCGCGACGCCAGGCTGCGCATCCGCTCGAACTCGGGAGATTCTTCGAGCGACCGGCGCAACACGAAGCTGAGCACGCCGCCGAGGCCGCCGATCACGAACGCGATGCGCCAGCCGTAGATCGGCACGAGCGCCGGATCGAGCCAGGTGCGCACCGATAGGCTCACCGCCGTCGCCGCCGCCACGCCCATCGTCACGCACGCGAACACGACGCCGCACACGAGCGGCGCAATGCGCGGCGCGGTTTCCACCACGTAGGTCAGCGCCCCGGGCAGCTCGCCGCCGAGGCAGAAGCCCTGAAGCAGGCGGAGGGCGACCATCAGCGCGCTGGCCGCCACGCCCCACGAGGCGAACGTCGGCACCAGGCCCATGCCGAGCGTCGCGCCCGACATGACGAACACCGACCACAAGAAGACGCGGCGGCGGCCGTAGCGATCGCCGTAATGGCTGAGCACGATGCCGCCGATCGGGCGGGCGAGATAGCCGGCGGCAAACGCGGCGAACGACGCCATCAGGGAGACGATCGGCGACGAGCTCGGAAAGATCGCGGCGGCGATGTCCCTGGCGAAAACGCCGAAGATCACGAAGTCGTAGAACTCGAGCGTGCCGCCGAGGCTGGCCAGCAGCACGATGCGCCACCCCGCGGCGCCGATGCGATCCGGTGTGGTGGGTATTGGTGGCATCAGAGGTTCAGTGAGATACGTAGCTGTTCGTCGACGGCCTGGAGGTCTCCCGCAGGCAGTTCACCGAGCTTCTTGACGATCATTTCCTGCTTGATGGTGCGGATGATGCCCGTGGCCGTCGACGGAAGAGGGAGTCCGGCCTCTTGCCAGTCCTTGATGGCGTGGTCGCCCACCAGGGCACGGGAGACGTTGCTCGTGATCGCGACAAGAACCGCTTCGTGACGACTTCGGTGATATCGAGAGGAGCTGACCAGGAGCGCCGGCCGCTGCTTCACGCCCGTCTCATCAGAGAAGACGAACTTGACGAGGACGACATCGCCGCGGCTATAGGTCGTCATACACGTCGTCTGACCTGTTGCGCCAGAGTTCACCCAGCACGGGATCTGCGCGATCGGTCAGGGCGTCGGCTTCGCCGGCCACGTCCTCACCCA
>Ga0156330_1160_pt1 | contig 74723 bp, 64 predicted proteins | sample RifCSPlowO2_12_FD_107978 | JGI IMG/M metagenome (GOLD analysis project Ga0156330, IMG submission 107978) | Acidobacteria bacterium RIFCSPLOWO2_12_FULL_67_14b | reverse complement strand
CGCTTGCTGTTCATCGCGCGGATCGTGGCGCTGTCCGCACGATCGCGCCAGGACTATCCGAGCGATCGGCGCGGCCCGCTCGACGTGTTTGCGCTGTGGCCATGCCATGCGGACCCGTTGAAGACGATCAGTGAGCCCGCAGGGCCGCACGCCAAGAATCCATGGCTCCATTATTCCTCCTGACCTCCTGATCTCCGTGGAAAAAGAGGGGCTTGACAGACGATATCCATTTGATATCATATTGAAATCGTCTCAAGGAGGACCCCTGTGTCGATGATTCGCGAACGCGTCCGCAACGGAATGCCCGGCTTGCCGGTGCTCCTCGTCCTGCTCCTCGCTGAAGCCGCCTCGGTCTGGATGCTCGTCGTGAACATCCGGAGCGAGTCGCCCCTGGAAATCGTCGTGTCGGCCCTGGCCATCGCCCTCATCACCTTCCTGATGGCCGGACTGTTCATGGTCCAGCCCAACGAGGGCAAGGTGCTGCAACTGTTCGGCGAGTACAAGGGCACCGCCAAGCAACAGGGGTTGCGGTGGGCGAACCCCTTCTACACGAAGAAGAAGGTGTCGCAGCGCGTGCGGAACTTCGAAAGCTCGCACCTGAAGGTCAACGACATCGACGGCAACCCGATCGAGATCGCGGCCGTCGTCGTGTGGAAGGTGTTCGAGACGGCGGAGGCCGTCTTCGAAGTGGACGACTTCGAGCACTACGTGAAGGTGCAGAGCGAGGCGGCGCTGCGCAACCTGGCCACCAGCTACGCCTACGACGCGCATGACGACACGCACGTGTCGCTGCGCGGCCACACCAACGCCGTCGCGGAACACCTCAAGCGCGAGATCCACGATCGCCTGGTGAAGGCCGGCGTCGAGGTGATCGAAGCGCGCATCAGCCACCTGGCCTACGCGCCCGAGATCGCCGCCGCCATGCTGCAGCGGCAGCAGGCCGGCGCCATCATCGCCGCGCGCCAGAAGATCGTCGAGGGCGCGGTGGGCATGGTGGAGATGGCGCTCGACATGCTGTCGAAGAAGGCCATCATCAACCTGGACGAGGAGCGCAAGGCGGCGATGGTCAGCAACCTCCTCGTGGTCCTGTGCGGCGATCGCAACACGCAGCCCGTGATCAATACGGGAACGATCTATCAGTGATGGAAGTCACGAGCCGAGAGCCGAACGCGGAAAGCTGAGAGCCGCCGTGGCTGAACGAAGACCGTTTCTCCTTCGTGTCGACCCTGCCCTGCTGGACGCCGTCCAGCGCTGGGCGAACGACGACCTGCGCAGCCTGAATGCGCAGATCGAGTTCCTCCTGCGCCGGGCGGTCCAGCAGTCGGGGCGGCTCAAAGAGAACAGGGCCCTGCCCCGCCGGAGCCTTGGCGAAGGCGGGAAGCCCCCCAAGCCCTGATTCCTGCCAGTCGATCCGCGAAAGCGCCCCCACGTCTGTTTTCGGCGAACCCCTGCCCGATCGGCGGCGTCCTTAGAGACTGGATGCGGGCGCACCTGAAGGAGCGCCCCCACCCTTGCTTGATTTTCGCCTTTTGTTCGCATAAAATTAGGGGCTTTTCAAGGACCGCATCCGTGACCGAATCGACCGACGACTTGTCCGCGCTGCGCATCGAGCGTGAGCCGATGCGCACCGACAGCCGTGGCTGGGTGAAATGGCTCGTGCTGCTCGTGCTGATCGGCGGCGCGGGCGCCGGCGGCTGGGCCTGGTGGACGCGGGAGCGGCCGATCGAAGTCGAGGTGGCGACGCTCACCGAGCGCGCCGCCGGCACGCAGGCGTCGGTGTTGAACGCGTCCGGGTACGTGACGGCGCGCCGCCGCGCGACCGTGTCGTCGAAGGTGACCGGCAAGGTCATCGAGGTCAACGTCGAAGAAGGCATGGCCGTGCGCGAGGGCCAGGTGCTGGCGCGGCTGGACGACTCGACCTTGCGGGCGTCGATCGCCCTCGCCCGCGCGCAGTTGGAAGCCGCCCGCCGCGCGATCCCGGAAACGGAAGTCCGGCTCGAAGAGGCGCGCATCAACCTGCGCCGCCAGCAGCAGTTGATGACGGACGGCCTGACCACGCCGTCGGCGATCGACCAGGCGCAGGCCGAGGTCAACTCGCTGGTCGCGCGGATCGACTCCATGCGCGAGCAAATCAACGTGGCGCAGAGCCAGGTGGCGCTCCAGCAGACCGCGATCGACGACATGGTGATTCGCGCGCCGTTCAGCGGCATCGCCATCTCGAAGGACGCGCAGCCCGGCGAGATGGTGTCCCCCGTGTCGGCGGGCGGCGGTTTCACGCGCACCGGCATCAGCACGATCGTCGACATGCGCTCCCTCGAGATCGAGGTGGACGTCAACGAGAGCTACATCAACCGCGTGCGCGCCGGGCAGCCCGTGACGGCCGTGCTCGACGCGTATCCGGACTTCCAGATCCCGGCAAAGGTGATCGCCGTGGTGCCGACCGCGGATCGGCAGAAGGCCACGGTGCTCGTGCGGATCGGGTTCAACGCGCTCGATCCGCGGATCCTGCCCGACATGGGCGTGAAGGTGACGTTCCTCCGCGAGGCCGACGCGGCCGAGGCGGTGGTGCCCCAGCCGATGACGCTGGTGCCGGCCGCGGCCGTGCGGACCGAGAACAACGCCAGCTATGTGTTCGTCGTGCGGGACCAGACGGTCGAGCGCCGCGCCATCCGGACCGGCGGCATCGACGGCGACCGCCTGGAGGTGACCGCCGGCCTCAAGGGCGGCGATCGGGTCGTGGTCGCGCCGCCGCCGGAGTTGGCCGAGGGCAAGCCGATAGTGATCAAGTAGGGCGGGACTTTGGTCCCGCCGCAGAAGAGGCAGGAGTCGACCGTTCATGGAATCACTCGTCAAGATCAACGGCGTGCACAAGTATTTCACCCGCGGCAGCGAGAAGATCGACGTGCTGAAGGGCGTGAACCTGGACATACCGAAGGGCGACTTCCTCGCGCTGATGGGGCCGTCGGGGTCGGGCAAGACGACGCTGCTCAACGTAATGGGCGGCCTCGACCAGCCGTCGAGCGGTTCAATCGAGGTCGGCGGCACGGACATTGTCGACCTCTCGGGCGGCCAGTTGTCGAAGTGGCGCTCCAACAACATCGGCTTCGTCTTCCAGCTCTATAACCTGCTGCCGGTGCTCACCGCCGAGCGCAACGTCGATCTGCCGCTGCTGCTGACAAAGCTGTCGAAGGCCGAGCGCAAGAAGCGCGTGGCCATCGCGCTCAAGGTCGTCGGCCTCTCCGACCGCGCCAAGCACTACCCGCGGCAGCTGTCGGGCGGCCAGGAGCAGCGCGTCGGCATTGCGCGGGCGATCGTCACCGACCCGACGCTGCTGCTCTGCGACGAGCCCACCGGTGACCTCGATCGGAAGTCGGGCGACGAAATCCTCGACCTGCTGCAGGCGCTCAATCGTGACCACGGCAAGACCATCGTGATGGTGACGCACGACCCGCGCGCGGCCGAGCGCGCCAAGCGGACGCTGCACCTGGAGAAGGGCGTGCTCACGGCGGAAGGGGTGCCCGCATGAAGTTCCTGCCCCTGCTCTGGAGCAGCCTCTGGCGCAAGAAGATCCGGACGATCTTCACGCTGGCGTCGATCTTCGTCGCGTTCCTGCTCTTCGGATTGCTGATGACGATCCGCACGGCGTTCACCTTCGGCGTCGACATCGCCGGGCTGGATCGCCTGATCCTGATTCACAAGGTCAGCCTGATCATGCCGCTGCCGGTGTCGTACCTCGGCCGGCTCAGCACCATGGACGGCGTCAAGCTGGCCACGCATCAGACCTGGTTTGGCGGCGTCTACCAGGACCCCTCGAACTTCTTCGCGCAGATGGCCGTGGATCCGGAACCGTTCCTGGCGCTCTATCCCGAGTTCAAAGTGGCGCCGGATCAGGTGGCGGCGTGGAAGGCGGATCGCCAGGGGGTGATCGTGGGGGTGGACCTGGCGAAGCGATTCAACTGGAAGGTCGGGGATCGCATCCCGATCATCGGCACCATCTGGCAGCCGAAGCAAGGACAGGTCTGGGACTTCAACATCGCCGGGACCTACGACGGCGAGGCGGGTGTGGACAAGACGAATTTGTTCTTCCGCTACGACTACCTGGACGAAAACCGTGCCGGGGGTGAGGGGCTCGTGGGCTGGTACGTGGTGAAGATCGCCGACGCGTCACAGGCTCACGAGATGGGCGCCAAGTTCGACGCCATGTTCGCGAACTCGTCGTTCGAAACCAAGACCACGACCGAGAAGGGCTTCGTCGAAGGCTTCGCCAAACAGATGGGCGACATCGGCGCCATCATGATCGCGATCACCATCGCCGTGCTGTTCACGATGATCCTCGTGGCCGCGAACACGATGGCCCAGTCGGTGCGGGAACGCACCAGCGAAGTGGGCGTGCTGAAGACGCTGGGCTTCTCGAATGCGTCGATCCTGGTGCTCGTGCTGAGCGAATCGCTGCTCGTCGCCGTGATTGGCGGTGGCCTGGGACTACTCGCGTCGTGGCTGTTCGTCCGGCAGGGCGATCCGACAGGCGGCATGCTGCCGATCTTCATGCTGCCGACGCGCGACGTCTGGTCGGGCGCCGCGCTGATCGTCGGCCTTGGCCTGCTGGCGGGCCTGCTGCCCGCGGTGAACGCGATGAACCTGAAAATCACCGACGCCTTGAGGAGGGCCTGACGTGTTCAACTGGATCGGCCAGACCATCGCGGTCACCGCGCTCAACCTCCGGACCATCCCGCAGCGCCTCGGCTCGTCCGGCGTCGCCATCATCGGCATTGCCGGCGTGGTGATCGTGCTGGTGTCGGTGCTCTCCATCGCCTCGGGCTTCACGGCGGCCATGCACGGCTCGGGGTCGACGTCGCGCGCCCTGGTGATGCGCAGCGGCGCCGACAGCGAAATGACCAGCGGGCTGGGCGGCGCCGAGGTCGATGTGATCAAACAGGCGCCCGGCCTGCGCCGCGACGGCCACACCGCCGTGGCCTCGGCCGAGCTCTTCGTCATCATCGACCTGCCCAAGATCTCGACGAACACGCCGGCGAACGTGCCGATGCGCGGCGTCGATCGGACGGTGATGCGCGTGCGTGACGAAGTGACGATCGTCGAGGGCCGCATGTTCGAGTTCGGCACCAACGAGGTGGTGGTCGGACGCGGCGCCAACGGGCAGTTTGCCGGACTCACGGTCGGCAACGAGCTCCATTCGGGTCAGGACACGTGGAAGGTCGTCGGCATGTTCGAGGCCGACGGCGGCATCTACGAGACCGAGATCTGGTGCGACTCGCGCGTGCTGCAGGGCGCCTACCGCCGCGGCAACAGCTATCAGACGGTGCTCGCGCGGCTGGACTCGTCCGAGAGTTTCAACACCTTCCGCGACTGGCTGCTCGCCAACCCGCAGGTCAACGTGCAGGTGCGCCGCGAAACGGAGTACTACGCGGCGCAGTCGCGCGCGCTCAGCGGGCTGATCCAGGGCGTCGGCTACGGCATCGCCGCGCTGATGGGCATCGGCGCGGTGTTCGGCGCCATTCTGACGATGTACACAGCGGTGTCGACGCGCGCGCGTGAGATTGCCACCTTGCGCGCGCTCGGGTTCAACACGACCTCGGTCGTGGTGTCGGTGCTGGTCGAGTCGCTCGCGCTCGCCGCACTCGGCGGGGTGATGGGCGGGGTGGCCGCGTACCTCGCGTTCAACGGCTATCAGACCTCGACCATGAACTTCCAGACGTTCAGCCAGGTCGCGTTCGCGTTCCAGGTCACGCCGCAGTTGCTCGTCATGGGCCTGGTGTATGCCCTGCTGATGGGTCTGGTGGGCGGGCTCTTCCCCGCCATTCGCGCCGCGCGGCTGCCGATTCCGTCGGCGCTTCGCGAGTTATAACCACCAAGGGCACAAAGGTGAGCCTGTGAGCGATATCGCCGGTCTCCGCCGCGACTACGGCCGCGCTCAACTGCGCCTGGAAGATCTCGATCCCGATCCGTTCATGCAGTTCAAACGATGGCTGGACGAGGCGCTCTCCGCCCACCTGGTGGACGCCAACGCGATGAGCCTGGCCACGGCCAACACGGCGGGTGAGCCGTCGCTGCGCACCGTGCTGCTCAAGGCGTACAGCGAGGACGGCTTCGTGTTTTTCACCAACCTCCAGAGCACCAAGAGCCAGCAGATTGCCGAGAACCCGAGTGTCGCGCTCCTGTTCTACTGGCGGGAGTTCGAGCGCCAGGTGACGATCGCCGGCACCGCATCGCGGCTGCCGATGGCCGATGTGGCGCGCTATTTCTTCTCGCGTCCGCGTGAAAGCCGCGTTGCGGCGTGGGTGTCGCCCCAGAGCCGCGTGATCGATGCGCGACAGATGCTCGAAATGAAGTTCGACGAGATGCTGAAGAAGTTCGGCGACGGCGAGATTCCGGTGCCGTCGTTCTGGGGCGGGTTCCGCGTGGCGCCCCGCACGATTGAGTTCTGGCAGGGCGGCACCCACCGTCTTCACGACCGGTTCCGCTACCAGCCGGACGGTAAGGGCTGGCGCATCGAGTGTCTCGCGCCCTGAGCCGTTACTTGGCCCGGTGTGACGACTCCACGAGCACGAGGCCGGTACCCAACCCCGCCGGCAGCCGGCCGCCGAGCTCGCCCAGGTTGTAGCCCTCGCGAATCCTCCCGGTCACCTCGACCCGCGCGCCCGTGCGCGGCACGCCCTGCTCGGAAACGACCCAGAGTTCCCCGGAACCGTCCTTGAGTCGATAGACGCCGCGCGAGGCCACCGAAAAACTGTCGGCAACTTCGCCGGACACGGTCACGTTGCGATCGCGATAGCGACTCGGGTCGGCGAGGACCTTGTTGATCGTGACCGACGCGCAGGCCGCCGACGCCAGCGCGACCACGAGGAGGACCAGCGTGCCAGGCGAGAGTGTCCGTCTCATGTGCAGCTCCTCGACCATCTTGCCGCGCCAGCGAGGCGCCGCTGTGTTCTGTTCTGCACATCCTCAACCGGCCCTCGTTGAGGAAGCGGCTTACCGTGTTACGGGCCTGCATCGCTCGGAAAGGGCCTCCACCGGGCATTTCGGGTGCTCTTCCGCCAGAACTCGCAGGCCCGGGTCTTGCAGCGTCGGGCGGCATGAGGATCTACACGGCCACCGCCCTTCTGTTGATCGGTTTCGTCATGGCTCCCGCGCCGGCTCAAGCGCAACCGGAGTTCGTCAAGGACAACGTCACCAAGATCGTCCGCAAGGTCGGGGTGCACGTGAACATGAGTGTTCGCGAGCCGCTCGACGGTGATGTCACGAAGGGCACGTCGTTCGGGGGCTCGGTCGTACTCGGCGGCGGTCGAACCCCGGGTTGGAAGTACCCTGTCGCGCTCACCACCTTCAATGAGAACCTGCATGGACCGGGCGGCGAGCAATTCGCCACGCTCAGTTCGTGGGCGATCGTGGGCGGGATCGGCTATGGCTGGAACTTCGGCAAGCTGACCACCAGCGCAGCGGTGCAGACCGGCGTGGCGTTCAATTCAGGCCGGCTCGACGTCAACGCGGCGCGGGCCTTCAACGCCGACGGGCCTGTGTCGCTCAGGGTCGGCAACTCACTTCTGCTCCGGCCGAAACTCACGCTGGAATACTTCATCACGCGGAAACTCACGATCCGGACGTCGGCCGACTACATGTTGACGCGCCCGAACATCGCCGTCACGGCGGCAGCGGGCTCGATCGGCGACCGTTGGAATGCGAGCAGTTTTCACGCCACCGTCGGGTTTGGCTTCTACCCGTTCAAGAAATGAATGGCGGCACTAAAGTGCCGCCCTCCAGGAGGGCGAGGCTTCAGCCTCGCCTAACTCTCTTCCTCGAACTCTTCCTCGCCGGGAGGGCCGAGACGGGTCGAGGGACGCAGCGCTTCGCGGTAGTCGTAGAGCGGCAGGCTTGACACGTGCCGAGGGTTGACGCAGCCCGTGGACTTGGTTTCGAGCACGACGAGCACGGGGCTGCCAGAAGAGCCTTCTCGAAACGCGAGCCGGCACCCGCAGGCGAGACGAGCGTGTGAGAAACCCTTCAACATGATGTCGTGATCATACTACAGGGACAAACCTAAAGGTTTGTCCCCACATCGGCCTTTTCTCATCAGCCGGTCGCTTTTTCTCTCACATCAGCGCGACGACCTCTTTTTCGAACACGGCCTTCGGCGCGATGCCGAGGTGCTTGCGGCAGACCTTCCCGTCCTTGCTGATGATGAACGACGCGGGAATGCCCCAGATCGGACCGTACGCGTCCTGCACGTCTTCGCGCCCCTCGCCGAGCAGAATCGGGTAATTCATCTTGTACTGGTTCGCATACTCGCGCGCTTTTTCAGCGGTGTCGTCCACCGAGAAACCGACGATCACGAGCTTGTCCTTGTACTTTTCCTGGATCTCGACAAAGCCCGGGATCTCCGCCTTGCACGGGCCGCACCAGGTCGCCCAGAAGTTGAGCAGCACGACCTTGCCCTTATAGGACGACAGCGACACGTCCTTGCCGTCCAGGTCCTTCATCGTGAAGTCCATGTTGGCGGTCTTGGGGTTGGCCATGCACGCGGCGGTCTCGGCGCTCGCCTCACCGGTGTCGTGCGAGGCCACCGGCGTCACGCCGCCCGCGGCCGCCGACACCGGCTCCGCCTCGGTCGGCTGCCAGACGAACGGGATGCTGATGCCCAGCAGGGCGAGCGCGGTGGCGGCGACGGCCACCATCCGCATCTTCGACGACGGCTGCGGCGGCGTTTCGCTGGCGGTGGGCTGCTGTTCCATGCCGCTATTTTGCCTCATTCTGCGGGCATCGCGCTACGCGGCAAACCGGCCGCAGGCGAAACGCCTCCAGGTAGGACCGGAAAACATGCGAAAATCAGGCCGACTTTGACGAGAACCCCGGGGCCACCTGAATACTCCCAAGGGTCCGGCGGAGCAGGCCGCCGCGTCCCAAGTATAGGACGAAGATCGCCGGATCGAATCTTGCTCTGCGGGACGCTCAGGCAGGCCCTTTGATTGCGGCCCTCGTCTCATGATCGGTAAGATGCAGCAAGGAGAGACTATGCGCACCCCGCAGCGAAAGTCCTTGGCGCCCATGGCCATGGCCGTCCTCGTGATGGTGGCGGTTGCCTTCGGCGCGCCCAACGTGGAGGCGCAGACCCAGTACATCCCGTACTTCGGCAAGAACCAGATCCGCTACGACCACTTCGACTGGCACACGTATCAGACCGAGCACTTCGAGATCTACTACTACCCGGAGATCGAGCCGCACCTCGAGCGCATTGCCGGCTACGCCGAGAGCGCCTATCAGCACGTCAGCTCCGAGCTGAAGCACGACCTGTCGATGAAGCTGCCGCTGATCCTGTTCTCGACGAGCAGCGAGTTCTGGCAGCAGAACGTGGTGCCGGGCGCCGCCCAGGAGGGCGTCGGCGCCTTCGCCGAGCCGGGCCGCTACCGCATCGTCATGCCGATCGACGAGCCGCCGGACCTGCTCTACCGGCTGATCGTCCACGAGCTCACCCACCAGTTCCAGTTCGACATCATTCCCACGGGCCTCATCCGCCGCAACATGCCGCTGTGGACGATGGAAGGGATGTCGGACTACATGACGGGCTACTGGCGTCCGCTCGACCTCATGACCGTGCGCGACGCCGCAGTGTCGGACATCGTGCCGAAGATGAGCGAAATGGAGGATTACGGCGGTTTCAGCAACCCGCGCCTGATCTACAACCTGGGCCACGCCGCGTTCGAGTTCATGGAGTCGAAGTGGGGCAAGGAAGGCGTGCGCGCCTATGTCTTCGCGCTGCGCCGCTCGGTGATCGGCGGCAGCGATGATGCCTACGAGGAAGCGTTCCAGGTCACGCCGGAGGAATGGGACCAGCAGTTCGATCGCTACCTGAAGGAGCGCTTCAAGCCGTTCCGCGACAAGGAGCGGCCCGCCGATTACGGCCGCGACCTGGCTCCGGACCCGCGCAAGGGCCGCTTCTCGAACGTGCTGTCGATCGAGCCGTCGCCGTCGGGCGACCTGATCGCCGGCATGACCGGCAACGGCCGCGATCGCGAATACGACATCGTCCTGATTTCGGCGAAGGACGGTTCGATCATCCGCAACCTCACGGCGGGCTTCGACCAGAGCATGGGTTTCGAGTACCTGGCGACACCGGGCGGGCGCTGGAACTCGGTGCCGTGGATGTCGTGGTCGCCGCAGGGCGACCGCCTCGCCTACTTCGTGCGCACCGAGAAGGACCGCTCGCTGATCGTGCAGAACGTGATCTCGAAGAAGGTCGAGATTCGCATTCCGCTGAACACGATCGACGCGCCCGAGTCGCCCGACTTCTCGCCCGATGGCCGGCTGATCGCCTTCTCGGGCATGCGCGACAGCGACTCCGACATCTTCACCATCAACCTCGACACGAAGGAAGTCGTCAACCTGACGAAGGACCCGTTTGCCAACTACGCGCCGACGTGGGCCGCCGACGGCCGGTCGCTCGTCTACCTCGTGCGCGTCAGCGGCAACGAGAAGATCTTCCGGATGGACGCCAACGGCGGGAACAAGACCCAGCTCACCTTCGGCACGCACGACGAGAGCGGCGCCCAGTTCATGGACGCCAACACGCTGGTGTTCGCGTCGACGGCGGTGAACCCGGCCGAGCCGATCGATCCCGAGGTGGCCCGGAACGGACAGGTCTACAACCTCTGGACGCTCGACCTCAAGACCAACGAGCTCAAGCAGTACACCGATGCCCTTGCCGGTAACGTATCGCCGGTGGTGCTGCGCGACGGCGCCAACTCGAAGCTGGCGTTTGTCACCTACTTCAAGGGCGAGTACGGCCTGCACGTGCTCGAGCGCAAGGACGAGATCACCAAGGTCGCGTCGGCCGACTTCGGCTCGCCGGGCCCCATCGTCGACTTCCAGGCGCCGCTCAGCCACACGCTGGTGGCCGACAACAAGAAGAAGAAGGGCAAGTTCGAGAAGCTGTTCCTCGAGGGGCGCCCGCCGGTCGCCCTCGGCGTGACCAGCGGCGGCGACGTGTTCGGCGGCACCCAGGTGGTGTTCACCGACGTGCTCGGCGACCAGCAGTTCAACCTGTTCGTGTCGTCGGTGTCGCAGTACCGCACCATGTCGTTCACGTGGGTCAACATGGAGAAGCGCCTGCAGTGGGCGCTCCAGGGCTACAACACGACGCAGTTCTACTACGGCCAGCTCGAGAACGTGTTCTACGACCCGATCTACTCGAGCCTGATCGACCGCGATCTCGCCACCGCGACCCGCACCATGCAGGGCGGGACGATGTTCGGGATCTACCCGTTCAACCGGTATCGCCGCATCGAGGTCTACGGCGGATTCAACCGCTACAAGGAGAGCTTCAACGACCCCGTGCTCGAGCAGATCTCGGCCGAGTACCAGCAGGAGCAGTTCGGGCGGCCGCTGTTCAACAACGGCAGCATGATTCCGTTCGGCGCCGCCTTCGTGCAGGAGACCACGGTCTTCCGCGAGTTCGGGCCGCTCTCGGGCAGCACCATGCGGCTCGCCTATGAAGTGGCGCCGAAGATCGGCGACTCGCTGGCGCGGCAGACCCTCGACGGCGATGCCCGGAAGTACTTCCGCCTCGGCGCAACCGGCCTGCTCGCGCTGCGCGCGCGCGGTTTCAAGAGCTGGGGCGACAACCCCGACTACACCTACTTCGGCGGCAACTCGGAGTTGCGCGGCTACGAGTACCTGCAGTTCGTGGGGCAGAACGCCTTCTTCACCAACGCGGAGGTGCGCTTCCCGTTGATCGACGCCATGGCCACGCCGATCGGCGTGCTCGGCGGCGTGCGGGCCACGCTCTTCGCCGGGCTCGGCGGCGCGCACTTCGAAGGCACGCCGTTCAAGGTGTTCACGCGCACCGCGTCGATCGAACGGCCCATCGTCAACTTCAACGAGGACCAGACGCCCGTGTACGGCGCGCCCGTGCTGATCAGCGGCAACCGCCTCGTCGACGCCCGCGCCTCCTACGGCATCAGCCTCTCGACCTTCGCCCTGGGCTTCCCCGTCCACTTCGACTGGTCGTGGAAGACGCTGATGAACAAGGACTGGGAAGACATCGTCTTCGCCCGCGAGGGCGGCAGCGAAGCGTTCCGCAAGGTCAAGTTCTCGCTGTGGATCGGTTACGACTGGTAACCACGGCTTGAAGGCCAAGCGCTGGCAGGACTCCACGGCCGAGACGGTCCAGGTCGTCCTGCCCAACGACTCCAACCCGCTCGGGTTCATCCTGGGCGGCACGGTGATGCACCTCATCGACATCACCGGGGCGATCGCGTGCCACCGCCACACCAACACGCTCGCCCTCACGGCGGGCGTGGACGGTCTCGAGTTCATCCACCCGATCAAGGTCGGCGACCTGATCCTCCTCAAGTCCCGCGTCACCTGCACCTTCAAGACGTCGCTCGAGGTGGAAGTGGAGGTCTTCTCCGAGGCCATCGAAACGGGTACGCGCAGGCTCACCAGCCGCGCGTACCTCACGTTTGTGGCGATCGATCGGGACGGCAAGGCACAGCCGGTGCCGCCCCTGCTGCTGGAGACGCCTGAAGACGAGGAACGCTGCCGCCAGGCCCACCAGCGGCGCGCCGAACGGCTGCGCCGGAAGATGGAACGGCGGGTCTGAAGAGGGAACGGCGGGTCTCAAGACCCGCCGCTACGGCTAGTTGGCTTTCGTCATCCGCAGCTCGCTGCGGTCCAGATCCAGCGAGACGCGGTACGGACTCAGGAACTTGTGGCCGACGATGCCGCCGACCTGGAAGCCGAGCAGGACGCTCGGCGCGTGGAGGTTCAGGACGACGACGGCGAAGTTGTTGAAGGCGATGTTCTGGAACTGCAGGTTGACGCCCGGCAGCAGGAACGCATCGCGGTCCCACCCCGACGTGCCGTAGACCCTCAGCGCGATCTTCCGCGGCATCGACTGGTTGATCTCGTCGGCCGTGGCGGTGCTGATCGAGATCACCTCGCCGCCGGTGTCGACCACGAAGTAGGTGGGACGCGTCCGGTTGATCAGCCCGCGCACCAGGGTCAGCCGGTGGTGCCGCATCGGCAGCGTGAACTCGGCGCGCTCCTCGGGCAGGTGGCGGCCGATCGACAGCTTGCGGCTCGCGTAGTCGATGGTCATCGACAGGCCGAGGCCGAGCGGCGAGAAGCTCTCGGTTTCGCGCTTCGGGATGCCGCGCAGCGCCGGGGCCTTGATCAGGGCCGGCACGTTGGTCAGCTTGAGCGTGCCGATCTCGAGGGAATCGAGGCGGCCCAGTTGCAGGCCGCGCAGGCCCACCTCGCCGACGCCGGCGCTGAGCGTGTAGGTGATGGGCCGCACGATCGCCGACGACGCCGTCTGGCGCGAGATGGTCGTCAGCTCCGAGCCGGTGTCCAGCACGAAGTCCTGCGGACGGCCGCCGTTGACCTTGGCCTTGACGATCACCTTTTCGTCGACCACGCGGAAGTCCATCGTGTGGAGGACGTCTGCGCCTGGCTCTTCAATGGCGATCGGCTCGCGTTCGCCGAACGACTTGAGGAAACGGATCTGCGACCGCGACCACGAGGCCTTATCGCTGCGGTCCTTGTTCGGCAGCAGGTTGACGTAGTTGCCGTACGCGGCGGCGGCCTGCTCGTAGCGGCGCATGCGCTCGAAGATGCTGCCCACCGTGTGGTGGACTTCCTCGTCGCGGGGCGCGAGCTTCAGCGCAATCTGCGCCTCGTTGAGCGCCTCGTCCAGCTTGTTCTGCGACGCGAGGGCCCGGGCCAGGCCATGGTGCCCGCGCGACAGGTCGGGCACGAGGGCGAGCGCGTCCTTGAACCCGGCATGCGCCTCGTCGAACAGGCCGGCCGACCACTGCGCGTCGGCGTGAATCGAGATGACCTCGGCGCTGCGCGGCGCCGCAGTCTTGAGGGTGGCGGCCTCGCGCTGCGCCTCGGCGAACTCGCCCAGGCGCAGGGCCGACTTCACCACGCCGATCCGCGCCTGGACGGCCATCGACTTGTTGTCGGTCAGCGTGGCTTTGCGGAAGGCTTCCAGCGCTTCGCGGAAGCGCGTCTCCTCGAACAGGAGCGTGCCAATCTGGAACTGCAGTTCGGCATCGTCGGCCGTGCGCCCGTGAACACCCGAGACCAGCGCCGTGGCAAGGGCCGCGGCAACCAACGTATAGCGGGGTCGAATCGGCATACACCCTCATTCCAACTGCTTCGCCGGGAATCAGGCGAAGCCGCGAAATCACGAGATCAGGAGATCCAGGGCCCCGGGGGCGCAACCCGTGGTCCTGTGGCCGATTCTAATGGCAATCCTCCGCCCGGCAACCCCTTATTTCTGGAAGTGCTTGGCGTTGATTTCGATGTAGTTCTTCCACTTTTCGGGCACCTCGTCGAGGGCGAAGATGGCCTCCACCGGGCAGGCCGGCACGCACGCGCCGCAATCGATGCACTCGTCGGGGTGAATGTAGAGCTGCGTCGCGGCCTCGAAATCGGCTTCGTCCTTCCGCGGGTGAATGCAGTCGACCGGGCACACGTCGACGCAGGCGGAGTCCTTGGTGCCGATGCAGGGTTCGGTGATGATGTAGGCCATTACTGATCCTTGTAGTTAAGAGTTCAGAGTTCAAAGTTCAGAGTTCAGGGTTATGCCGTGCTTTCGAGCGCGCTGGCTGCCACGTGGCCGAGGCGCATCGAGATGCGGCGCGCCAGGTCCCACGCGCCGCGGTGATGTTCCGTCAGGATGGGACCATCGTCGGCGCCGTGCCCGAACACGCCGACGCGGGCCACTTCCTGCCCCGTGTAATCGCGCACCGGCGCGCAGGTGCAGAACAGGCGCTGGAGCGCATCGGGTTCCATCGGCGGCGGCCCGAGGCGAATGACGGTGGCCTCGGGCTTGCTCAATTCCGCGGACGTGGCGAGCCGCAGGCAACTGAGGCGGCGCGTGGCTTGGCGCGGCGAAAAATAGATCGCGCAGTGCCCCGGCATTTCCTTCCCGTAGACGGTCCGCATCGCCACCTCGTCCGGGCCGGTGCTCCACACGTAGGTGACCTCGCCACTCGACGGAATCGCGATGAACCCGCGGTACGGCGTGCGCAGGACGTACTCGCGCATGATCGGGTACGCGTGCAGACGTAATTCCGATTGCCCGAGCGAACGGAAACTCAGGTCGAGCATCTTCAAGGTCAGGCCGTAGCGCTGCGACTCGTCATCTTTGCGAACGTAGCCGCGCCGCTTGAGGACCGCGAGGAGGCGATGGACGGTGGAGGCCGGCTGGCGGACGGCACGGGCCAGATCCGACAGGCTCATCCCGCGAGGCACGCCGCTGAGGACTTCGCAGACCTTGAGGGCCTTGTCGATGGAAGTGGCGGCGGCCTGGACGCGTGCTGAGGACGAGGCTGATTCCATTATACGGAACGACGTTTCAGATTTCTGACTGTACCGGTTGGCCCCCTTCCCTGTCAAGGCGTTACAGGCATACGATGGCACTCCGCCGTGTCGAACCCGTTAGAAGGACAGATCCTCGGGCACTATCGCATCCTCGACCAGTTGGGCGCTGGCGGGATGGGCGTGGTGTACCGCGCGCAAGACCTGAAACTCGGGCGCCAGGTCGCCCTCAAGGTGTTGCCGGCCGGCAGCGCCTCGAACGAGGAAGCCGTGGAGCGCTTCCGCCGCGAGGCGCGCACCGCGTCGGCGCTCAATCACCCCAACATCTGCACCATCTACGGCTTCGACGAACACGAGGGGCAGTTGTATCTGGCGATGGAACTGCTCGACGGCGATCCGCTCGATCGGCGGCTGTTGGGCAAACCGCTCGACTTGCGCCAGGTGCTCGACATCGGCGCGCAGGTCGCCGATGCGCTCGATGCCGCGCACACCGAAGGCATCCTGCATCGGGACGTGAAGCCGGCCAACATCTTCCTGACGCGGCGCGGGCCGGTGAAGGTCCTGGACTTCGGCCTGGCGAAACTGTCGCCGGACTTCCGGCGATCGCCGCGTCACCTCGACGTGCGCCACGAGACGCGGGTGCCCGAGCACTTCACGAGCATCGCCGGGACCACGGTGGGCACGATCGCGTACATGTCGCCCGAGCAGGCGCGCGGCGAGGACGTCGATCCGCGGACCGACCTGTTCTCGTTCGGCGTCGTGCTGTACGAGATGGCGACGGGCCTCCAGAGTTTCCCCGGCCATACGACCGCGGTGGTCTTCGACGGCATCCTCAATCGCGAGCCGACGCCGCCGAGCACGGTGAACGCCGCGATTCCGCCCGAGCTGGATCGCATCATCTCCAAGGCACTCGAAAAGGACCGCACGCTGCGCTATCAGACCGCGGCCGATCTGGGTGCGGACCTCAAGCGGCTGCGGCGTGACACCAGCTCGCGGCAGGTCGCGGCGGCCTCGGGGATCTTGAACGTGAATCCGGATGCGGCGACGGTCGTGATGCCGTCCGGCTCGACGGTTGCCGCGCCGCCCGAATCGGCGACGGGGGCGGTGACCGCCGCCGCGATTCCGCCGGCCAGCACGCCGCCGCCGAGGCCTCCTTTAAGTGCGGTCACCAAGTCGGCGGTGCGATCACCGGCCGTGTGGGGCGCGGGCGCCGGCGTGCTCGTGATCGCCGCGATCGCCGCGGCGGTCGGGGCGTACGTGGCCACGCGTGGCGGAGACACGGCTGCGCCGCCGGATCAGGCGGCGACTGAAGCCGCCGCCGTCGCGCCCGCCAACGTGACGCCGGTCAACGCGACACCTGCCGGTCCCCCGACGATCGCCGCGGCCGCGCCCGCCTCCGCGCCACCCGCGCCGGTCAAGCGTCCGGCGGCCGGCGCCACGGCCAAGGGCGCACCGGCCAGGCCGCCCGTGCCCGCGGTCGCGCCGGCCCCGGTGGTTTCGCGCGATGCCGAGGCGATGCAGCGGCTCGAAGTCGCGCGCGCGAAGATCGCCAACAACCTGAACGAACAGGCGCTGGCCGACCTGCGGCAGATCATCGTCGAGTACCCCGGCTCCCGCGCCGGCGCCGAGGCGTCGTGGCTCGCCGCCGAACTCCACGAGAAATCCGGACACCTCGAAGACGCGATGGCGTCCTACGTCGAGTTCGAAAGCCGGTTCGCGGGCGATCGCCGCGCGGCCGACAGCAAGATGCGTCGCGCCGGCATTCTGGCCCGCTCGCGCCTGCCGCGCGCGCAGCAGCAGTCGCGCGAGCTGCTGAACGAGGTCGTGCGCGAGTTCCCGGGCACGCCGCAGGCGAACCTCGCCCTGAACACCAAGCTCCGGGTGGAAAACGAGCGCAAGGAACTCCGCGAGGTCGATCCGGTCCTCAAGATCGAAGTGCCCGCGGTGATGGTCACGCTGCGGACGCTGATCGAGCAGTTTCCCGACGGCATGCAATCGATGGCCGCGCGCAACCGCCTCGCGACGATGTTGACGCAGATGAACCGCCACCAGGACGCGGCCCTCGTGCTCGAGGAGCTCGGCGCGCGCTTCCCCGACAACCCGATGGACGTCTGGTTCCGCCTGGGCGAGCTCTACGAGCGGCGCCTCAACGATCCCGTCAAGGCCAGGGAGGCGTACGCGAAGGTGCCGGCGGGCTCGAACCGCTACGACGAAGCGCAGCGGCGACTGAAACGCCGTTAGGGCAGCGAGATCTCGATCGTCCCGGTGATCACGTCGATCGAGATCACCGGCTCGCCCTTGCCCAGGGTCGTTTCTCCCCACCTCGGCCCCCACGTGTCCTTCATGGTCAGCGGGATCCCGGATCGGATGGATCCGTTGAGCGCGAGCGCCATGATGCGGGCATCGACCGGCCGTTCCGCCAGCCTGAGCTTCACGTCACCGTTGAACGCGCGCAGCCGGAGGAGGCCGTTGGGCGACAGGCGCGCGCCCGACAGCACCACGGATCCGATGCCGGTTTCGAGCCTGAGCGTGCCCGACAGGTTCGTGCCCCCGATCGACCCCCGGCGGACGTCGGCCGTCAGCGTGCCGCCGAAGCCCTCGATCGCAACCGTCCCTTCGAGCACCTGCACGCGCTCGACGCGGGCCCGCCGAGGCAGGCGCACCAGCACGTCGGCGCGCAGGGCGGGGTCGGTCCCGCCCGCGGCCTGAATCACCCTGACTTGTACACGGTCCGGCGTCTCGTCGATCGCGACCGGCAATCGCGAGAGCGCGTCGGCCGTCGGCGCCTGGCGCTCGATCACGATCTCGGCCTCGGGCCGATCCCACCCCTCGAGGCGAACCGAGCCGATGGTGACCTCGATCGCGAGCGTTCGGCCCTCCGGCAGCGGCACGGTTTGCGCCAGGCGATCGGTGGCGGCCGCCGCGATCGCCGACCACATGAGCAGCAGGGTGAGCCACACGCGGGCATTATACTTTTGGGGTGCTTAGGTGCTTGGGTGCTCGGGTGCTTGGGTGCTCGGTGCTGAGGTGCTCGGTGCTGAGGTGCTCGGTGCTGAGGTGCTCGGTGCTGAGGTGCTCGGTGCTGAGGTGCTCGGTGCTGGGCGGGATCCTCGCGCTCGGCCCGGCGCGCGAGGCCGCGGCGCAGCTGCTGCCCGAACAACCAATTTCCCTCGCCGGCGGACACTTCGTGCTGGGCGCCGAAGTTGCGGCCACGCTCGCGCCGGACGATCCCGGTTTCTTCAACTACACCAGCTACGAATACAGCGCCATCCGCAATCTCCGGCTGGGGGTCTCGGTCGAAGTGCGCGCGAACGATCACGTGCAGGTGCTCGGCGAGGTGCGGCTCGACCAGGGTCATGTGCTCGAGGCCTATGGCTTGTTCCTGCGGATCCGTCCGTGGCCCGGCCGGCGATTCGATCTGCAGGCCGGCCGCATCCCGCCGACGTTCGGCTCGATGACGCGCACGGCGTACGGCAGCGGCAACCTGCTGGTGGGGCAACCCCTCGCGTATCAGTACCTGCTGTCGATCCGCTCCGATGCGCTGCCGGCCAACGCCGACGACCTCGTGCGAATGCGCGGGCGCGGATGGCTGTCGAACTTCCCCATCGGCAACACCGAGCCGGGTCCGGGCCTCCCGATGGTCAACACGTCACGCTGGGACACCGGCATCCAGGCGCACGGCGTGAACGGCGTCTTCGAGTGGACCGGCGCGATCAGCGTGGGCTCGCTCTCGGATCCGCGGCTGCGGGACAACAACGGCGGCCGCCAGCTTGCCGGCCGCGTCGTCACGCGGCCGACGCCGGCCCTGGCATTCGGCGTGTCGGCCGCGCGCGGCTCGTGGCTCGATCGATCGTTCGATGCGCGCACGGCCGAGCGGCCGAACCAGACCGCGGTGGGCGGCGACGCGGAGTTCTCGGCCGGTCGCGTGCTCGTCCGGGGCGAGGCCATCCGCTCGTCGTGGGCGATGCCGGCGATCGCGGCGCCGATGATCGAGGGGCCCCTGGTGGCCACCTCGTTCCTGCTCGAGGGCCGCTATAAGGTCGCGCCGGGCGCCTACCTCGCGGCCCGGGCGGATCGCCTCGACTTCAGCACCCTCTCGACGACGCGGGGGCCCCAGACCTGGGACTCGAATGTGTGGCGGATCGAGGCCGGCGGCGGCTACTCGATCATGCGCAACATCCAGATCAAAGGCGCCTGGCAGCGCAATCACCGCGACGGCGGGCGCGTGCGGGGCGACACGATGATGACCGCGCAGGTGCTCTATTGGTTCTAAAGAGGCCTCGCCTTCGGCTCGGTAGGACACGCTCACTTCGTTCGCGTGTGGGAGTCGGCGGCTGGCGCCGCCTCCTTGGGGTCGCGCCTTCGGCGCTCCTCGGATGCGTGCTGCTGCTTGCCGATATTTCTCCCACGAGCGAAGCGAGTCCCAGGAGCCAGGATCGACCGACTCCATCCCCGGGCGGCATTCGCGGGCGGCTCGACATCCGCCGGCTCGCCCGGCCGGCCGAGCGGCGGCCGGATGTGGCGTCGGCCGGAGCGGCCGGACCGCGCGATCTGCCCGACCTGCGCCGCGGGCTCGTGTATCTCGACACCGCCCCGCGCGCGGCCTTCGACGAACGCGAACCCGGGCGCGCCGTGATGGACCAGCGCAACGAGCGCTTCGTGCCGCACCTGCTCGCCGTGGTGGTCGGCACCATCGTCGACTTCCCGAACAGCGATCGCACCTATCACAACGTGTTCTCGCTGTCGCGGGCGCAGCGTTTCGACCTCGGCCGCTACGCCGCCGGGCGCTCGAAATCGGTGCGCATGGACCGTCCCGGCGTGATCCGCGTGTTCTGCGACATCCACTCGCACATGAACGCGTTCGTCGTGGTGTTCAACCACCCGTTCTTCGACGTCACCGATGTCGACGGGCGCTTCGACCTGCCGTTGGTCCCGGCCGGCACCTACACGCTGGTCGGCTGGTACGAGGGCGAGGCCCGGGTCACGCGGTCGGTCGTCGTGCCCGCCACGGGATGGGCCGAAGTCGATATGGTCGTGCCGTGATGCGGGTCCTGGGATCGATTACCAACCGCATCTTCCTGGCGAGCGCGCTGCTGGCCATGTTGTCGATCGGCGCCGCCGTGTTCTTCATCAGCGCCCGGATGACGCGCGAGACCGAGGCCGAGCTCCAGCGCGACCTGACCGAGGCGGCGACGCTCGTCGACGAGCAGCGGCGCACCCAGTTCGACAATGTCGCGCGCACCGCCCGGCTCATTGCCGACCTTCCGAAGTTCAAGTCGGCGGTCGACACCCAGGATTCGCCGACGATCGAACCGATCGCGAAGGATTATCAGGAGCAGGCGGGGGCCGACCTGCTCATCGTCACCGGCCGGCGCGGCGAGACGCTGGCGCGAGCGGGCGACCGCGCCGCGATCATCGAGCGCACGCCCGACCTGCAACTGGCGATGGACGGCGTGGTCTCTCCGGCCTTCTGGCCCCACGCCCGCGGCGTGCTCGAGGTGGTCAGCGTGCCGGTGACCGTCGGCATCGAGCGGCCCGACATTCTGGGCGTGCTCAGCCTCGGCTACCTGCTCGACGACGGGCGCGCGGCGCAGTTCAAGCTGCTCACGGGCGCCGACATCGCGTTCGCGATGGCCGGGGCCGTGCGCGCGTCGACGCTGGGACCGGGCGCCGCCGAAACGCTCGCCCCGCTGTTGCGTGCGACACGGCCGGCCCGCGTGCTGATCGGCGGCGAAGAATACGTGGCGCAGGTGCAGCCGCTCGGGACCGGCAACGGCGCCACCGATCCGGCGGCCATCGTGATGCGGTCGCGCAGCGAGCGGATGCGCACGCTCGGCAGCATCCAGGCGGCCCTCGGCGCCATTGCCCTCGGCGCCACGCTGCTGGCCATCGTCGTCAGCTATGCCGTCGCCAGGACGATTACGCGCCCGCTGGCGGCCATCACCGACCACATGCGGCACCTGGCCGCCACCGGCGACCTCAGCCGCAAGATCGCCACCAAGCCGCGCGGCGGCTGGGATGACGATGACGCGCACATGCTGGCGACGACGTTCAACTCGCTGACCGACTCGATTGCGGGGTTCCAGCGGGAAGCGGGCCAGCGCGAGCGCCTGTCGTCGCTCGGCCGGCTGTCCACGGTGATCGCGCACGAGGTCAGGAACCCGCTGATGATCATCAAGGGCGCGCTCAGGACGCTCGACCGTGACGGCGCCAGCCCCGCCGACGTGCGGGACGCGGCCCAGGACATCGACGAGGAGATCGACCGGTTGAACAGCCTCGTCAACGACGTCCTCGACGTGGCGCGCCCCATCCGCTTCGATCCCGCGCCGACCGACGTCAACGCCGTGTGCCGCGATGCGGCGGCCGCCGCCGGCGCCGGTGAGGGGGCCGGGCAGGTCACGCTCGACCTGGCGCCGTCGCTCCCCGACCTGGTCACCGACGGCGAGCGCCTGCGGACGGTGCTGGTGAACCTGCTCACCAACGCGCAGCATGCGGTGGAGCCGCCCAAGGACGCCCAGGCCGCCGCGGCGCCGCCGTCCGCCCGCGTGCGCCTGGTGACACAGCGCATCGGCGATCGCCGCGTGGCGGTGACCATCCGCGACAACGGCCGCGGCATCGCGGAGGATGATCTGCCGCGCATCTTCGATCCATACTTCACGACGAGGCGCGCGGGCACGGGACTCGGCCTCGCCATCGCCAAGAACATCGTCGAAGGCCTCGGCGGGTCGATCGGCGTGGCCACCACGCTCGGCGCGGGCACCGACTTCCGCGTCGAGATCGGCGACGCGCCCGGATCCGACTCCTGACTATGGCTGGCAGCATCCTCCTCGCCGACGACGAGGAAAAGATCCTCAAGACCCTCGGCCGCGCCCTGCGCGACGACGGGCACGAAGTGGTGACGGCGGCCAACGCCCGCGAGGCCGCGCGCTGCCTCAGCGAGCGGGCGTTCGACCTGCTGGTGATCGATTTCCTCATGCCCGATCGCACCGGCCTCGACGTGATCCGCGAGATGACCGCCTCGACGCCGGAATCGGAACGGCCGGCCATCGTCATGATGACGGCGCACGGCAGCATCGAGAGCGCGGTCGAAGCGATGAAGCTCGGCGCCCGCGACTACCTGCAGAAGCCGTTCGAAGTCGAGGAGCTGCTCGTGCTCGCGCGCCGCGCGCTCGAGGACCAGCGGGCGCGGACCGGGCTGCGCTACCTCCTGAGCGAGCGCGACGCCGAGTTCGACCACTACGGCATCATCGGCCGCAGCCGCCCGATCCGCGACGTGATCGCGCGGGCGGAACTGGTGGCCGAGTCGAAGAGCACGGTGCTGCTCACCGGCGAGACCGGCACCGGCAAGGAGCTGGTGGCGCGCGCCATCCACGCGCGCAGCGCCCAGCGCAGCATGCCGATGATCAAGGTCAACTGCGCGGCGATCCCCGAGACGCTGCTCGAATCCGAGCTCTTCGGGCACGTCCGCGGCGCGTTCACCGGCGCCACCTTCACCAAGAAGGGCCGCTTCGCCCTCGCCGATGGCGGCACCATCTTCCTCGACGAGATCGGCACCATCAGCCTGACCGTGCAGTCGAAGCTGCTGCGCGTGCTGCAGGAGCGCGAGTTCGAGCCGCTCGGCGCCGAGCGCACGCAACGCGTCGACGTGCGCGTGATCGCGGCGACCAATCGCGACCTGCGCCAGCTGGTGGCCGACGGCCGCTTCCTCGAAGACCTGTTCTACCGCCTCAACGTCATCCCGGTCGAGATGCCGCCGCTGCGCGAGCGGCGCGAGGACATCCCGATGCTCGTCGATCACTTCGTGCGGCGGTTCGCCGAGCGGACCGGCAAGACGATCGAGGGCGTGGACGAGAAGGCGCTGGCCGAGCTGACGCGGTACGAATGGCCCGGCAACGTCCGCGAGCTCGAAAACACGATCGAGCGCGCCGTGGTGCTCGCCACCGGCCCGGTGCTGACCAGCCGCACGGTGTGGCTGATGAGCGCGACCGCCACGCCGGCGACCGCCGCGGTGCCGTCGCTCAAGCTGCACCAGAACCTCGAGTGGGCCGAACGCGAGACCATGCGCCGGGCGCTCGAGCAGGCGCGCGGGGTGAAGAAGGAGGCCGCGGAACTGATGGGCATCAGCCAGCGCGCCTTGAGCCATTACCTCGCCAAGTACCGCATCGACGGCTGACCGCGCCTTTACGCTCAGCGTAAGTTCTTACGCCACGCGACAACTCCGCACACGGCGTTGGCTCCGGGATCGCGCCCCGGCGGGACTAAAGTCCCGGCCTCCAGGCAAATCCGAATCAGGCATCACCCTTGCTTACATGTCTGCGGTGTTCGTTCGACCGACCCTTTTTGCGGATTCAGTTGCCGTGGCGGGGACGGCGCTCTTGTTGGGAGTGGCAGCGATGTCGTATGCCCATCAGGACCCCGCCACGGCTTCTGCGCCACGCGTCATCGACGTCGTGGCCAAGCGATTCGGCTTCGAGCCGGCCCAGGTGGAGGTCACCGAAGGCGAGCGCGTGCGGCTCGTCGTCACGTCCGCCGACGGCGTGCACGGCGTCGAGATCAAGAAATTCAGGGTCGCCAGGACGGTGCCGCGCGGCGGCAAGGCCGTGACCATCGACTTTGTCGCCTCGACGCCCGGCCAGTTCCCGATCGTCTGCTCCGAGTACTGCGGCGACGGCCACGAGGACATGAAGGGTATGCTCGTCGTCAGCGCGAAGAAAGCGCGGTAGGAGACTCCACTCGATGACACGCTCGTTGCACGCAGTCCTGGCGCTCCTGCTCGTCGCGGCCGTCGCCATCCCAGCGGCGGCCCAGCCGCCGGCCGACCCGGCGCCGGCCGCGGCCACCCCGCCGCAAGACGACGATCCGGACCGCGACCCCAACAACGCCCAGCCGGACTTCTACGTCGCGACGATGCCGACGAACCTGCGGCTGCCCAAGGGGAAGATGGCGTTCCGGCTGACGCACCGCTTCCTGCGCACGCTCGGCGACGGCGACTTCGGCGACCTCGTGAAACGCGCGTTCGGCTTCGACAGCGGCGCGCAGATCGGCCTCGAGTTGAAGTACGGGCTGTTCCGCGGCGGCCAGGTCGGCGTCTATCGCACCTCGGATCGGACCATCCAGTTCTCGGGACAGTACGACGCCGTCTCGCAGAAGAACGCGCCCGTCGGCCTGGGCATCGTCGTCAACGTCGACGGCACCGACAATTTCAGCGACGAGTTCTCGCCGGGCGCGATGCTCGTGCTGTCGCGGGAGATCAGCGACAAGGGCGCCCTCTACCTCGAGCCCTCCGTCGTCAGCAACAGCAACATCACCGGGGTGGATGGCGACGACTACACGGTGATGGCGGGCGTGGGCGCCCGCATCCGCGCGCGCCGGAACACGTTTCTGTTCGTCGAAGCGTCGCCGCGCATCGCGGGCTTCAAGCCCGGCGTCACGCTGGTGAGCTTCGGGATCGAGCAGCGCGCGGGCGGCCACCTCTTCCAGATCAACTTCTCCAACGGCTTCGGCACCACGCTGGCCCAGGCGGCCCGGGGCGGCACGGGGAAGAGCGACTGGTATGTTGGCTTCAACCTGTCGCGCAAATTCTTCTGAGGGAGCGAGAGCGTATGAGGCAATCGGTGTGGATGGCGGTGGCGGCGGCGGTGGTGGCGGCGGCCACGGTGGCGGCGTGCGGCGGCGGCGGTTCGACGCCGACAACACCCACGACGCCGACGACGCCGACAACGCCCGGCACGGGCGGCAACCCGTCGACGGCCACGATCACGATCGGCGCCAACGGCACGGTGAGCCCGTCGTCGGTCACGGTCGCGCCCGGCGGACGGGTCACGTTCATCAACAACCACACGCTGGCGCACGACATGTCGTCGGATCCGCATCCGGAGCACACGCAGTGCCCCGAGATCAACCAGGTGGGCTTCCTCACGCCGGGCCAGCAGCGCACGACGGGCAACCTGAACACCGTGCGGACCTGCGGCTTCCACGATCACAACCTGCCGGAGAATACCGGCCTCCAGGGCCGGATCGTCATCCAGTAGCCTTCTGCCTTCTGCCTTCTGCCTTCTGCCTTCTTAGCCCTCGGTCCGCACGTACTCGAAGTCGATCGGCTGCCGGTTGATGCCACGCTGGGGCGGCGCAATGTAGTTGGCGAACTGCCCCGGCTTGTACACCGGCGTGACCTGCAGGCTGTGCAGGAACGCCTTGTCGGCGGCGGTCGGCAGCCACTCGGGCTTCTGGCGCTCCCATTCCTCGGGCGTCAGGATGTTGCCCATCGGGTCGAAGTGCCTGCCCGCATACACCCCGACGCGGCGGTTGAACTTCCGGGACGGCAGGACGATCCGATCCGACATGCCGTGCGCCTCGAGCACGCGCTTGTTCCAGCGATCGACGCCGGCCTGGCAGTCGCCGACATACCAGTCGCGAAGCACCTCGTTCAGCGCGTTGCGCATCGGCACTTCCTCCCTGGTGATGCGGCCGCTCGCGTCCAGCAGGTCGAGCATGTACATGTTCGCCGCCAGCACGTGGTCGTCACCGAACTTGTCCTCCTCGGCGCGGCCCTTGAGGCCGTTCGAGAAGTAGGCGGCCGCGTTGCTGGACACTTCGCTGCCATGGAGATCGAGGCTCTGGCTGAACCAGAAGTTGACGAACTTCTGGACCAGCGGCAGGTCGATGCCGCCGGACCGGCGCACGTCGCCCGAGAAGCCCGACTCGCGCAGCAGCTGGCAGGTGCGTTCGAGAATGCGGGCGATCCCGGTTTCGCCGACGAACATGTGGTGTGCCTCTTCGGTCAGCATGAAGCGCGTGGTCCGCGCCAGCGGATCGAGCGAGCTTTCCGACAGCGACAGCAACTGCGACTTGCCGTCGCGATCGGTGAACATCGTGAACGCGAAGAAGTCGAGCCAGGTGTCGATGGGCTCGTTGAAGGCCTCGAGCATACGCGGCGTGTCGTCGTTGCCGCTGCGCCGCTCGAGCAGGGCCTCGGCCTCTTCGCGGCCGTCGCGCCCGAAGTACGAGTGCAGCAGGTAGACCATGGCCCAGAGGTGGCGGCCTTCCTCGACGTTCACCTGAAACAGGTTGCGCAGGTCGTACAGGCTCGGACAGTGCGCGCCGAGCGACCGCTGCTGCTCGACGCTGGCCGGCTCGGTGTCGCCCTGGATCACGATCAGGCGGCGGAGCTGGTTGCGGAACTCGCCGGGCACCTCGTGCCACACGGGCTGGCCCTTGAAGTCGCCGAAGCCGATCCGCCGATCCGGCGTCGGCTCCGCGAGGAAGATGCCCCAGCGGTACTCGGGGAGCTTCACGAAGTCGAAGTGCGCCCAGCCCGCCGCGTCGACGCTCACCGCGGTGCGCAGGTAGACGCGGTGGCTGTCCTGAAACCCGGGCGGCCCCATGTCGCGCCACCAATCGAGATAGGCCGGCTGCCAGTGCTCGAGCGCCCGCTGCAGGCGCTTGTTGCCGGCCAGGTCGACGTTGTTGGGGATACGTTCGCTGGAAATCATTACGTCCTCTTGAAGTCGAACGACGGCCGGCCTTCGCGGCCGTAGGTCATCAGCGCCCCGCGCTCGCCCACCGCGTTGGGGCGCTGGAAGATCCAGTTCTGCCACGCCGTCAGGCGGCCGAAGATCTTCGTCTCCATGGTTTCCGGCCCGGCGAAGCGCAGGTTGGCCTCCATGCCGGTGAGCGCGTCGGGCGAAAACGCCGCGCGCGCCTCGAGCGCCATGCGCACCTCGTCATCCCAGTCGATGTCGTCGGGCGCGGAGAACACGAGGCCGGCCTCGAGCGCCTGGTGCGCATCGAAGGGGCCGTCGTGCGCCAGCGCCGTGCCCACCGAGTCCGGCTCGCCGAGGAACCGCACCTGCAGCCGCGAGATCCCGTTGCTCATCGGATAGGCGCCGCCGTTCATCACCGACAGCTCGATCGTGTTGGGCTCGTCCGGGTGGTTGAGCATGTAGGCGCGATCCGCGGCGAGGGCCAGCTCGAACAGCGTGCCGGCGAAGGCGCTGCCAGGTTCGATCAGGGCGAAGAAACTGCGCGACGTGAGGTCCACGCGCTTCAGCGTGCGGCGGATCAATCCGATGATCTCGCGCACGAGCCAGTGCGACGCATGCGCGTGCAACGCCTCGTCGACGGCGAGCACCGCCGCGGGATCGCCGGTGGTCTTCAGCACGATGATCCCGATTTCCGGTTCGTTCAGGCGCAGCCGGAGCAGCGCGTCATCCAGCTCGCGGAACGCGCGGATCGCCCAGGCCCGATCGCCGGCCTTGAGGAAGGCGTCGGGCGTTGACGGCTGCGGGGCATCGGGCGCGGCGATGGTCAGATCGCAGACGCGCTTCACGCGGTCGATGCTGCCCTTTACGTACTGGTATTGAATGACGTCGCCGGAGATCGCCGGGGCCAGCGGTCCCAGCCGGGCGCCCGGGCCGGTGGCCGGACGATCCGACTGCGCGGCCAGCTCCTGCGCGCGCCGGGCCACGGCGTCCTGGAACTTGCTCGTCGGGTAGACCGCGTCGACGAACCGGCCTTCGACGGCGCGCTTGCCGCGCACGCCTTCGGTGAGCGTGCCGAAGTCGTCCGCGAGATCGCGGCGGACCTTGCGCTTGTCGACCACGCGCGTGAGCCCGCCGGTGCCGGGAAGCACGCCGAGCAGCGGCGTCTCGGGTAATCCCACCGACGCGCTGCCGTCGTCGACGAGCAGGATCTCGTCGCACGCCAGCGCCAGCTCGTAGCCGCCACCGGCGCACACGCCGTTGACGGCCGCGAGGAACTTGATCCCGCTGTGGGCGCTCATGTCCTCCATGCCGAGGCGCGTCTCGTTGGTGAACTTGCAGAAGTTCACCTTGAAGCCGTGGCTCGACGTGCCGAGCATGAAGATGTTGGCGCCGGCGCAGAAGATGCGGGGCTTGAGGCTCGTGAGCACGACCGCGTGCACCTCGGGATGTTCGAAGCGAAGCCGCTGCAGCGCGTCGGCCAGCTCGATGTCGACGCCCAGGTCGTAGGAATTCAGCTTCAGCTTGTAGTCGGCCGGCCGCAGCCCCGCGTCTTCGCGGACGTCCATCGCGAGCGTCGCGATGTTGCCGGCGATGGTGAGCTTCCAGTGCTTGTACTGGTCGGGCGCGGTCTCGAAAGTCACCGTCGGGGCCGGAACGGTCTGATCCACAGGGCGGAGTTTACTACGAATTTAAACGCTCGTTCAAATCTGTGATATAAAGGCGCCGGGTTGAACTTCCGCCCCTCGTGCCCCTGGAAACGCAACCCCGCGTCCTGAGCCATGGCCAAAGCCACCACCGCGTCCGATCGGCGCATCGAGATCCTCAAGAGCGCGGCCGCCGCGTTCCGCCGGCGCGGGTATCACGGCGCCAGCGTCGACGAAATCGCGTCGGCGCTGGAGATGACGAAGGGCAACCTCTACTACTACTTCAAGAACAAGGAAGAGATTCTCTTCGCGTGCCACGACTATTCGCTGGACCTGCTGCTCAAGCTGATGGCCGACGTGCAGGTCGAATCGTCGTCGCCCGAGGCCAAGCTGCGGCGGCTCGTGCTCGCGTTCGTGCATTTGATTCTCGACGAGCTGCACGCCAGCGCGTTGACGCTCGATCCCGAGGCGCTGTCGCCGCCGCTGCTGAAGAAGGTGATCGCCAAGCGCGACGAGTTCGACCACGGCATCCGCGAGATCATCCAGCAAGGGATCGACCAGGAGGTCTTCCGCACCGGCGATCCGAAGCTGATCGAGTTTGCGATGATGGGCGCCGTCAACTGGATCCCGAAGTGGTTCGACCCGCAGGGCCCCGCCAAGTCCGATCAGATTGGCGATGCCTTTGCCGACTACCTGGTCGGCGGGCTCCTCAAGAAATAGCTACTGAGCCGTTTCACCGGGCTTCAGCTTCAGTACCTCGATCCCCGTCCCCGCCAGCTGTTGCTCGAGCAGCTCCGGCGTGCCGGTGAGGAGCGGGAACGTGCCGTAGTGCATCGGCACCACCTGCTTGACGCCGAGCCACTGCGCCGCCATGGCGGCGGTGTCGGGCCCCATGGTAAACCGATCGCCGATCGGCAGGAACGCGATGTCGGGCTTGTAGAGCTCGCCGACGAGCTTCATGTCGCCAAACAGCGACGTGTCGCCGGCGAAGTAGATCGTTTGGCCGTTCTCCAGCTTCACGACAAATCCTGCCGGCTCGCCCAGGTAGACGAAACCGTTGTCGTCGAAGCTGCTGCTGTGACGCGCGTCGGTCATGGTGATGCGGAGGCCCTTGACCGTAATCGTCCCGCCCTTGTTCATCGGCTCGATGTGCTGAACGCCTTTCGATCCGAGCCAGGTCGCCACCTCCCAGATGCCGACGACGGTGGCCCCGGTCGCCTTCGCCATCGCGGCGGCGTCGGTGATGTGATCGCTGTGACCGTGCGACACGAGGATGAGGTCCGCCGCCTTCGGCCGCGAGGCCTCGACGAACACGGGATTGCCCGTATACCAGGGATCGAAGAGAATCTCTTTCCCACCCGGCGTTCTCAGGCGGAAGGACGAATGGCCTAACCAGGTTATTGCTAATGTTGGCATCTTTTGATCTCGTGATCTGGCGATCTGGTGATCTGTCTATTGAGCTGTTGATCTTGGGATCTACTGATCAGTCTTTTGATCTATCTTGTGATTGATCCTTTGAGCGGCCCCTTCGGTGATTCCGGCGCGAGGTCGCGTACGACTTGGCGAAGATCGCGCGGAGTTCACGGGCTTCGATGAGCAGGCGCCTCACCGTTGTCCGGTCACCTAGCCCCGCTTGGTCTGCCACCTCCAGCCAGTAGGCCGATTCGTCGGCCTCTTCCACGACGGTCCCCAACTTGGCGATCCATTCCGCGCGCGATCGCGCGCGGGACGTTGCCCGATAGTTTGCTCCGACCGACGAGGAACAGTCCAGTAGCTGTTTAGCCGCGGTCTTCCCCTCGGGATGGGCGCGGATGGAATCGCAAACCGCGATGACGGCGACGGCAAAGGCTTTTGTTCTTGCTTCGAGTTCCTCTCTATCCATGGCCCAAGCCGCTGCATCGGTCGTACCGTCAGAGATCGGGCGGATTTCGCCGACTGGCGCTCGGAAGCGTCGCAGGAATCGCCATACCCCGCGGTCAGAGGCATGGCAATGTTCTCGATCATCACTTAGATCACAAGATCGATCACCAGATCAACAGTTCATAAGTTCGACAGATTGATCAACCGATCACGAGCTCATTAGATCATTCGATGTGCCTTTTCAGTTACACTGGATCAAAGATGGTCGAATCGCGCCTGCATTTCGTGACCCCCCCCACCTCCGCCGAGGCTACGGCGGGCAGGCGTGAACCGAAGCCGGACTGGCTGAAAGTCCGCGCGCCGGGGTCGGAGAACTACCTGCGGCTGCGCGGCATCATGCGCGACCTCGCGCTCAACACCGTGTGCGAGGATGCCCACTGCCCCAACATCGGCGAGTGCTGGCATCACGGCACGGCCACCTTCATGATCCTCGGCGACGTCTGCACCCGGGCCTGCACCTACTGCGCCGTCGCGCACGGCCGGCCGGCGACGCTCGACATCGACGAGCCGCGCCGGGTCGGTGAGGCCGTCGAGAAGATGGCGCTGAAGTACGCGGTGATCACCTCAGTAGATCGCGACGACCAGGCGGACGGCGGGGCCGCCAGCTTCGCCGCGACGATCCGCGAGATCAAGCGCCGGCTGCCTGACTGCCGCGTCGAGGTGCTGATTCCCGACTTCAAGGGCGAGGCCGGGCCGCTCGAGACGGTGCTGCGCGCCCGGCCCGACGTGCTCAACCACAACACCGAGACGGTGCCGCGCCTGTATCGCGCCGTGCGATCCGGCGGCAAGTACGGGCGCACGCTCGAGCTGCTCGACCGCGCGCGCGCGTTCACGCCGGCCATCCCGACCAAGACCGGCATGATGATGGGCCTGGGCGAAGAGCACGACGAAGTGGTCGAGGTCTTCAGGGACCTGCGCGCGGTGGGCGTCTCGATCCTGACGCTCGGCCAGTACCTGCGCCCCTCGGACCGGCACGCGGTGATGACGCGCTACTACCACCCGGACGAGTTCCGCGAGCTCAAGCGTATTGCCCTCGGCATGGGCTTCGTGCACGTCGAGGCGGGTCCGCTCGTGCGCAGCTCGTATCACGCGCACGAACAGGCCGACGCCGCCGTCGCCGCTCTTGGCTCTTAACTCTCAACTCTGAACTCTCAACTCTGCACTCTTGACTCCGGCTGGCTTGCTTTGTGGGCCGCCGGGGTTTAGCCTAGCGTCGGCCCAGCCATGAGACGCGCCGGCGCCTCCGCGATCGTCCTGGCCCTGTGCGCGGTGTCCGTGGCCGCGCAAAGCTCGATCTCCCTCACCGCCCTCGACCGGCAGACCGTGGCCACGCTCGGCTCGCTGGTCGTCAACGGCAACGGTTTCGACCCCGCCAACGCCGCCATCAGCGTGGTCGTCGCCCCGCGCGGCGGTGTCGCCGTGAGCGTGCCGGCCTATTTCGCCAATGCGGTCGCGCTGAAGATCGTCGTGCCGCCGCTGGTCGAGACGGCCACCTCGCGGTTGTTCGACGTGCCGGTCGTGGCCGAGGTGCAGGTCGTACAGGTCTCCGCCACCGCGGTGGTCACTTCGAACGTGCTCGGCGGCCTGACGATCGAGCCCGCGCCGTCGACCAGCGCGCCGCCGGGCGCGCTCACGAAGGCGTGGCTGCTCCTCACCCGGGACGTGCAGGGCATCCTGCGGGCGGCGCTGGCCGCGAACCCGCGGTTCGCGCGCGTCGTCGACCGCTCGCGCGCGCTCGATGCCGAGTGGCAGGCGATGATCGATGTCGCGACGGCGATCGCGGGCGACCCCGGCCGCACGATGACGCTGGCGACGACCAACGGCGATCCGTTCGTCGTCACCAGCGACGCGCTACGCGTGTCGGATCGCATCGCGTATGCGATCGCGAAGGAAGTGTCCGCGGAACTGTCGGCCGTGGCGGGGGCCGCCGCGGCGGCCCCCGCCGCCGTCACCTGTCCGCCGACGACCGGGGATCCTCAGGCCGACCAGATGTTCTGCTCGCTCCACGGCTATTACGACCCGCTGGCGACGCGCGGGCCGGCGATGATCCAGACGGGCGCCGCGCTCGCGTACGGCATGCCGCTCTCTGTGCTCGGCGGCCAGGCGGCGGCCGGCATCGGCGCGGCGGGGATCGTCAGCGAGGCGACGGCGACCGGCCTGGGCCTCGCGATGGGACCGGTCACCTCGCACGTGTCGGCGTACGCAACCGGCGCTGCCCTGCCGTCGGCTGGTTCGACGTTCACCGACCTCGGCCTGTCGATCCTCGACAACTTCACGTTCCTCGGACTGCCGATCACGAGCGGGATCAACGCCGCCGTGCAGCTGGCCGCCGAGTACGAACAGGCGGCCAATGCGCCGAACGGTCCGTCGGCCACGGTCCCACGGCAGGGTGTGGTGGTGGCGGCGCCGCCGCAACGCGTGCCGGCGAACACGAGGCCGGTGATCGCCTACCAGGGACTCGGGATCAGCTCGACGGCGCGATGGCTCGCGGCCGCCGGCACGCAGCAGATCCTGCCCATCCTGTCGGTCACGCTGCCGCCGCCGGAGATCGCGAGGTTCAACGGCCTGTACTCGGGCAGCGTGAACGGGTCGTGCAGCAGTCCCGGCGAAGCAACGGTGGCGACGCCGGGCGCGGTCTCGATGACCGTGAGCAGCGGGACCATTGCGATCACGTCCGGGGGAACGGGATCGGGCACGGTCACCGCTTCCGGCCAGGTGAGTTCCGGCGCCGCGGCCGTGGCGGGCGCCACGTGTCGATGGGGCGGGCGATTCTGGGCGGATGACGCCGGCCGGGCCGGCGCGCTGGGATCGTGGAGCTGCTCGATTACCGGCGCAACCTGCAGCGGCACGTGGAACGTCAAAAAGCAATAGTGCGTACGGTGCGTACGGTGCCTTGGGTGCCTAGCAAGAGACACACTTGTGGTTGTTGACGGCGCCCAGGCTCTCGAGCAGCTTGATCGTCCCGGGATACGGCTGTGTGCGCTGCACCGGTCCGTTGGCCACATCGATCGTCGTCTGGCCGGCGCGATTCACCTTCTTCACGTCCGCGCCCTTCGAGACGAGATAGCGGATCATCTCCGTGTCGCCGCGCGCTGCGGCGTTGTGGACCACGGTGTTGCCGTCCGGATCGACGGCGTTGACGTCGGCGCCGAGCTCTTCGACGAGGTACCTCACGGCCGGCAGCATGCCGCCCGGCGCGTAGTGATGCGAGTTGCCGGCAAAGCCCATCGCGTAGCCCGGCCCCGCCGCCGCGTGCAGCGGCGTCGCGCCGGGACCGCCGATGGGAATCACGGGCAGCCCTGACTTGTCGGCGCCGGCCTGCGGATCCTCGGGACCGCGGCGCGAGAACAGCCGGGTGGTGGGAATCGACGGATCGGCGCCGCGCAACACCAGCAGTTTCATGGCGGCAACGTCGCTGGCGTACGACGCGCGCCAGAATGCGGTGGCGCCCGCCTCGTCCACGCCGGACTGATCGAAGTTGTAGCCGGAGTACCAGACCTTCCGCCGGACCCGCGCGTTCGGATCGGCGCCCCGGTCGAGCAGCAGCGCCAGCAGATCGAGATAGGTCCGCGCCTGCTGCAGGTGCGCGCGCGGCTGCGGGTACGCGGCGACCGGCGCCCATTGGACGTTGAGCGTCGCGTAGACGGGCGAGACGCCGGCGTCGCTCGCCAGGTTCGGATCGGCGCCGTGTTCGATCAGGTAGGCCGCCAGGTCGAAATGCCCGTTGATGATCGCAACCAGCAGCGGCGTGGCGCGATCGCCGGGGCTCACCTGGTTGACGTCGACGCCACCTCCGACGAGCGCCCGCACGGCGTTGGCGCTGCCCTGCCGGGCGGCGAAGTGGAGGGCGGTGAGCCCGCCCTGCGATCCGATCAGCTCGTTGTAGCGGTAGCCGCGGGTCACGCCGGCCACATCGACGCGCGATCCGCCGCCGCCGGCCGCCGCCTGCGGCCGGCCTTCCTGTTCCGCCGGGGCCGTGAGCGCCTTGAGGTCGGCGACCGATGAGGCCGCCTTCCAATCCGCGCCGCGCGAGAGCAGCAGCCGGATGAGGTCGGCGCGGTCGAGGCCCGCCGCCACCATGAGGGCGGTCTGGCCGAAGGTCTTCTCGGCGCGGTTGATGTCGGCGCCGACCTCAACCAGCCGCGTCGCCGTCTCCGCGCTCCCGGAGCGCGCGGCCAGCATCAGGGCAGAGGCACCGGTCGACGTGGCGAGATTCGGATCGGCGCCCGCGGCGACCAGCGCCGCCACCACCGGCGCATGGCCGGCCTGGCTGGCCATGTGCAGGGCCGTCAACCCGCCGAGACGCGTGGTGGCGCGCACGTTGGCCCCGGCCGAGATCAGCATCTGCGTCAGCGTGGAGTCGCCGAGCGACGCCGCCCAGTGCAGCGCCGTCATGCCGTCGCCTTGCGCGGCGTTGACATCGGCGCCCTGCTTCAGCAGCGCGCGGACTGCGGCCACATCGCGGGCCTTCGCCGCGTCGGCCACGGTGCCATCAGACGCACTGAAGCCCCCCGCAAGCGCGAGGGCGAGGACCACAGCCTTCATCACGACTTCACCGTATTGAGATCGAGCACCGCCGTGCTGTCGCCGAACTGGCTGACCTCGACGCCCAGGCCCTGCAGCGCCGTCAGCATCGCGTTGGCCATCGGCGTGCCGTCGGCCGCGCGGATGTGCAGGTTCCCCTTGAGCGCGCCGCCGGCCTTGCCGGCGAAGAAGAGCGGACACCGCTTGTGGTTGTGCAGGTTCGAGTTGCCCATCGCCGATCCGTAGATGACGAGCGCGTTGTCGAGGAGGTTGCCGGCCCCGTCCGGCGTCTGCTTGAGCTTGTCGAGCAGGTGCGTGACCAGGCCCACATGGTAGGTGTTGATCTTCTGGAAGTCCGTGATCCGTTCTTCCCGATCGAGATGATGCGAGCCGGTGTGGAAGGCGGCGGTCGATCCGCTGGCGGCGAACACGCGGTTCGAGACGTCGCGACTGAGCTTGAACGAGAAGATGCGGGTCGTGTCGGCCGCGAAGGCCACCGCCTGCAGGTCGAACATCAGCTTCACGTGACCCTCGAACGAATCGGGAACCCCGACGGGGGCGCCCGGCAGCTCGCGCGGCTCTCCTGCCTGGTTGGCCGCCTCGACCTTCTGAATCCGCCGCTCGATCTCGCGCACGTCGTCCAGGTAGTCGGCCAGCCGCGCGCGGTCGGCGGCGCCCAGCCGGCGCTTCAGGTCGGTCACCGCTTCGGTGACCCAGTCGAGAATGCTCTGATCGTCCGTGCGCCTGGCGCGCCGCGCCGCGGGCGTGGCGCCGACGCCGAAGAGCTGGTCGAAGACGGCGCGCGGGTCGCGGATCATCGGCAGCGGATCGGTGGGCGACGCCCAGCTGATCGTGTCGGTGTAGACGCACGAGTAGTTGTACGAACAGCCGCCCGCCTGATCGACGTTCTCGATGCACAACTGCATCGATGGGATCGGCGTCGCCTGGCCGGCGCTGTGCGCGTAGATCTGATCGAAGGACGTGCCCGCGAACACGTCGGACCCCTGCGTCTGCTTTGGCTTCGATTGGGTCAGGAACACGGCCGCCGTGCGGAAGTGATCGGCGCCGATCTCTGGCGGCAGAAAGGCCTCGGCGTTGCGCGCGTCGGTGTTGCTGACGATTGTGAGGTAGTCGCGATACGGCTCGAGCGCGCGCATGCTCGTGGGCCTGAGGTCGAACGCACTCCCCGTCGCGGCCGGCGCCCACATGTTCTGCTTGATGCCGAAGGCGGTGCTGCCCGCGGCGCCATGCACCATTTCGATGGCGATCAGGCGCACGGGCGTGCGACCCTGCGCGGAGCCCGCCGGCGCCATCGCGTCGAGGAACGGCAGCGCGATCGAGGCGCCGATTCCTTTGAGCATCGTCCGGCGGGACAGCGCACGTCTAGTGTTGAACATCGGTGGTCGTCTCCGGCGCGGGCCTCCGCACCCGTTGGAAGGCGCTCGATTCGATCACGCCGGCGATGAAGGCGCTCAGGCGGTAGTCCTGCGCTTCGGCCGACCGGATGATCCGGCGCACCGTGGGCATGTCCGCGGCCTCGACGCGCCGGCCGAGCGCGTAGGTCATCAGGCTGCGGGTGAAACTCAGGAGGAACGCGTCCTTGTGCCGCAGGATCGCGCCCCGCAGGCCCGCGGGCCCGTCGATGGTCGTGCCGTCGAACAGCTGGCCGCCGGCGTCCACGGGCGCGCCGCCGTCCTTGATGCGCCACTTGCCGGTGGCATCGAAGTTCTCGAGCGCCAGGCCAAGCGGATCGATCACGCGATGGCAGGAGGTGCACGCGGGGTTGCTGCGGTGCTGCTCCATCCGCTCGCGGACCGACAGCGTGCGGCCGGTGTCGGTGGTGCCTTTCGTCTCTTCGAGCGCCGGCACGTTGGGCGGCGGCGGAGGCGGCGGCGATCCGAGCAGCACTTCCATCACCCACTTGCCGCGCATCACCGGAGACGTGCGATCGGCGATTGACGTCAGCGTGAGGACGCTGCCATGTCCGAGAATGCCGCGGCGATGGTCCGGCACCGTGACGCGACGGAACCTGTTGCCGGTCACATTGGCAATGCCGTAATGCCGCGCCACCCGCTCGTTGGCGAAGGTGTAGTCGGCCGTCAGCAGTTCCAGCAGGCTCCGATCCTCGCGGACCAGGCTCTCGAAGAAGAACTCGGTTTCCTGGCGCAGCGCGAGCGAGAGCGTGTGATCGGAGTACGGATACAGGATCGGATCCGGGATCACCCGTTCGAGGTCCTGCAGGCGCAGCCACTGCGAGGCAAAGCGGGTGGCGAGTGCATCGGCGCGCGGCGCCGCGAGCATCCGCTTCGCCTGCCGCGACAACGCGCCCGGCAGCGACAGGCGCCCCTGCCCGGCCACCTTCAGGAGCTCGTCGTCGGGACCCGTGCCCCAGAGAAAGAACGACAGCCGCGAGGCCAACTCGTACTCACCCAGGCGATAGCCTGCCGCGCCGAAGCTCGCCGAGCGAAGGCGGGGCACTTCCTCGACGCGGAACAGGAACTGCGGGCTGGCGAGAATCGCCTCGAGCGCTTTCGTCACGCCGAACTCGAAGCTGCGCTCCTTGCGGCCGCGGGCGTAGAACCCCATCAACCGCGCCGCGTCGTGGTCGGAAACGGGGCGCCGGAAGGCGCGCGTGGCGAGGGTGCGGACGATCTCGTCGGCGCACGAGGTCTCTTCGGCGGCGGAGGTCGCCCGGCAGGTGAAGACCGTCCGGCGGCTGGGCGTGTCGGACACGCCGGTCACGCGGTGCGGGCCGATCACGCTGAGACTGCGCAGGTGCGGCAGCGTCGTGATGCCGAAGGCGGTCCCGATTTCCGTGTCGGCCATCGTGTGATCGATCGGCGCAATCAGGTCGTTGATCAACCCTTCGAACCGCTGGATGAAGGCGGCCGTCACGCGGTGTGAGCCGGCCTTCACGTGGAGGGGGGCGGTCTTGAGCGTGAGCCCCGTCTTCTCCTCGCTCATGCGCGGATTGATGTCGAACAGCGCCAGGCGCGCGCCGTCCAGCGACACTTCGATCTGTTCGCCCGGCGTCGTGCTGCCGAAGAGCAGGCCGAGCGGCTCGGCGAAAAAGTCCATACTGAAGACGTACTCACCGTCGGCCGGGAACGTGTGATCGACCGAGATACCGCCGCGCGTGCCCGGCGGCGCGCCGTCCGCGCGTTCGAGTTGCGACGCCGTCTTCGGCAACTTGAAGGTGGCCTGCGTCGCGGAGCTGTCGGGATCGCCGACCGCCAGCATCGCGATGCGGCTCGCGGCCCGGAGGTACCCCTCCATCAGCGTCGGCGAGAACGTCTGCACGTCGGCGACGTTGTCGAAGCCGTCGCTGATCGTGTCGGGCGGCAGGAACGCCGTGACGTCGACGTCGAGGCCAAGCAGGTGTTTGATCTCGCGCGTGTACTCGGCGCGGTTGAGCCGCTGGAACGGCCGCCATCCCGGATCGGGATTGGCCGCGGCCAGCGCGTCCATGCGCGCTTCGAGCGCGCCGACAAACGACGCGAGCGCGGCCTCGGGCGGACGACGGGCGCCGGCCGGCGGCATCATGCCGGCGCGGAGCTTGTGGATCATCTTCTCGGTGAGGTCGCGGTGCTCCGATGCGCGCCGCGTGTCCCAGCCGACCAGCGAGAGCTCCCCGGCCTTGCCGCGCTCGCTGTGACAGGTCGCGCAGTACTGCGACACCAGCTCCGCTTGCGCAGACGCCGTCATGCCGGTTGTGTGCGCGGCGACGGGTGTGACGGCCGGCGCTGGTTTGGCTGATTGCTGAGCCGACAAGGTCACGGCGAGCAGGCAGACAACGACCGGGCCGGCGAGAAGGCGCTTCACTGGGTTCGGAGTATAGGGCACGAGCCGGCGAAACTCTCCTCTTGACTTACATAATGTAAGACCGATAATAGCTGGTGTGATTGGCGATTTACCCAAGTTCTCGGCGACCGAGCGGATGATTGTCGAACTGCTCACCGAGCACGGGGAGTTGTTCGGCCTGCAGATGGTGGAACAGTCGGGCGGCCGGTTGAAGCGCGGAACCGTCTACGTGACGCTCGGCCGGATGCAGGAAAAGGGCTATCTCGAATCGCGGCAGGAACCGCTGCCCGAGGGCGCCATCGGACTGCCGCGCCGCCTCTACCGCCCGACGGGATACGCCCTGCGCGTGCTCGACGCGTGGCGACACGCCGAGCGATCGTTTTTCAAGGCACTCAACACTCAGATCACGTAATGGGAGGCTTCATGCGCGCAGCCATTGTTGGGTCGTTCGCCATCGTGACCATCACCCTGATGGCCACGCATGGCGTCGTCGGACAAGAGCCCGTCCCCTATGATGCGCGAGCCGGGGTCAGGCTCATGCGCGCCATCAACACCGCCGAGAATGCCGGCCGCCGCAACGACGGCTACGTGGCGATCGAGCGGCTGCTGACCCATCCGATGATGGGTGGCGTGGCGCAAAGCGTGGTCCTGGACGGCCACGACGCCACCTACCTCGGCCAGTCGTTGCGGCTGGTCGTGAGCGGCGACGGCCAGCACTATCAAGCGGCCCTCGTGCCGCCATCGGAATGCGGCGTGGCGGTCTTCACCGACGAACGCGGTCTCATTTTCACCGGCAAGGTGATCGGTTGTCCGTAGCATGGCTGCTCGCGTTCGCACAATGGTTGTGCGGTCCCGCACTGCGCGAGCGCGTGTTCGAGCCGCTGGTGGCGGACTGGCAGCGGCAGCTCGCCGACGCCGCCGGCCTGTCCGCGCCGGCGCGCGGGCGGATCATCGCCGGCGGCGGTCTGGCGTTCGCGCGTTCCTTATCGAGGTGTGCGATGACCCACGCGCTCACCGTCCCGCCCGGCCGCGCGCTCGCGCGAGGCGCGCTCGTGTTCGCGGTCACCGCCGCGGCCATGATTGCGTCGCAAGCGGCGATTCGCTACGTGCAAACGCGCGGCGGCCCGATGTCGTTCGATCGCCCGCTGGACATCCTGTTGCTCGAAGCCGTGATCCTCGCGCTGCCGCTGATCGTGCCGCTGGCCTTGCTGCCGGTGATGATGCGGCTGCGGAGCCGCGGGCGCGTGGCAGGGTGGCATGCCGTGCAGTGCCTCGTGGCCGGTTCAGTGCTGGCCTTCGTCGCCGCCGGCTGGGCGGCGCCGCTCATGAACCGGCCGCTCCAGGATGCCCAGCTCGAACGCGCCTATCAACGATCGATCGCCAACGATCGGACCGGACGCCATTCGTACCCCGGCTCGGCGATCCGCCAATTGCGGCCGACGACGCCGGAGCAACGGGCGCAGCAGCGGGTGGAGTTCCGCACCTGGCCGGCGACCCAGACGCTGCCGGAGATGACGCGCACGCTGCGCACGGATCAGAGTCCGCTCGGGCAGTCGATCACGCGCGTGCTGGCGTGGCACGCGATGCTCCGCGCGCCGATTCTCGCGCTGGCCCTCGGCGTGATGGGCTGGGCGCTCGCCGGATTGGGCCGCACCCGCGTCGTGCACGCTGTCCTGTGGTTCGCCCTCGCCTGGTTCGCGGTGATGCTGTTCGAAGGACGGCTGGCGTATCTCGGCAACGACCTGACGTTCTGGCGGCTGCCATACTGGATCCCGACGGTCGTGTTCGTGCTGGGCGCGGTCGCCCTGCAGATCGCGAGCAGGCGCACGAGTCAACAGCCGAGCGCACCCGTGGCACCCGGCACCAGGCCTTAGGCACCAGAGGCACCCGTAGGCACCATAGGCGCCTTATTTTCGTTTAGGTTTGTAGACGTGCGTCGCCTGCCCGAAGAACACCTCGGCGGCTTCCATCAGCGTTTCGGTGAGCGTCGGATGCGGGTGGATCGACAGCTTCAGATCCGATGCGGTGGCGCCCATCTCGATGGCGACGACGCCTTCGGCGATCAGTTCGCCCGCGCCTGAGCCCGCGATCCCCACGCCAAGAATGCGCTCCGTCTCCGGATCGATCAGCAGCTTCGTCAGCCCGTCGACGCGATCGATCGCAATCGCGCGGCCGGAGGCCGGCCACGGAAACTTCGCGACCTCGATCTTGATACCCTGCTTCTCGGCCTCCGTCTCGGTCAGCCCCGCCCACGCGATCTCGGGATCGGTGAACACCACCGCCGGAATGGCGGCCGGTTCGAACTCGACCTTCTGGCCCTCGATGGCATCCACCGCCACGCGCGCCTCGTGCGAGGCCTTGTGCGCCAGCATCGGCTCGCCCGCCACATCGCCGATGGCGAAAATCGTCGGCTCGGCGGTACGGCGCTGCTTGTCGGTTTCGATAAACCCCTTCGCGTCGACCTTGACCCTGGTCTTGTCGAGGCCGGCGATCGTTGCATTCGGCCGCCGGCCGATCGAGACGAGCACGTAGTCGTAGGTCGCTTCCTTCGGCGCGCCCTCGCCCTCGAACGACACCTTCACGCCGGTTGGCGGGTCTGAAGACCCGCCCCTACGTACCTCGGTGAGCGACGTCACGCGGGTCGAGACCATCACCCTCTCGTAGATCTTCTCGACGCGCTGCGAGAGGAACTTCACCAGGTCGCGGTCGGCGCCGGGCAGCAGGCCGGGCGTCATCTCGACCACCGAGACCCTGGTCCCGAGCGCCGCATAGACCGACCCGAGCTCGAGCCCGATGTAGCCGCCGCCAATGACGAGCATCGACTTCGGGATCTCCGGCAGGTCGAGCGCGCCGGTCGAATCGAGGACGCGCGGCGAGTCGATCGAGAGCGACGGGATCTTCGTCGGCAACGATCCGGTGGCGAGGATCATGTAGTCCACCGCGACCGTCTCGTCCCCGCCGTCCGCCTTCTTGACCGTGATCGTCTTCGGATCGGCGATCGACGCCCAGCCCCGGAGGTAGTTGACCTTGCGGAACTTCGAGACCTGCCCGGTCCCGCTCGTCAGCTTCTCGACGACGCGGTTCTTGAAGTCGCGGAGCTTGTCGACGTCGATCTTCGGAGTGCCGAACTCAATGCCCCAGTCCTTCGCGTGCTTGGACTCGTCCAGGACCTTGGCGACGTGCAGCAGCGCCTTGGAGGGAATGCACCCGCGGTAAAGGCACACGCCCCCGGGGTTCTTCTCGTTGTCGATGAGCGTGACCTTCAGCCCGAGGTCGGCGGCATAGAACGCAGCCGCGTAGCCGCCCGGCCCGGCTCCGATTACTGCAATGCTTGTCGACATAGGCTTGGGGCTTGCGGCTTGGGACTTGGGTTGAGGCCTTTCAAGCCTCAAGTCTCAAGCCTCAAGCCAGTCGGTTATCCGCGCAAGGCAAGCGTGAAGGGTTGCTCGAGGGCTTCGGCGACCCAGCGCAGGAAGCGGATGGCGTCGGCGCCGTCGATCAGCCGGTGGTCGTAGCTGAGCGAGAGCGGCAGCATCTGCCGCGGCTCGAACGTGGTCCCGTTCCACACCGGTTCGAAGATGCCGCGCGAGATGCCGAGAATCGCGACCTCGGGCCAGTTGATGATCGGCGTGAACGCGGTGCCGCCGATGCCGCCGAGGTTCGAGATCGACATCGACCCGCCTGACATTTCCTCCAGCGTCAGCTTGCGCGCCTTGGCCTTCTCGGCGAGCTGGTTGATCTCCACCGACAGCTCGATCAGGTTCTTGCGATCGGCATTGCGGATCACCGGGACGAGCAGGCCGTTCTCCGTGTCGACCGCGATGCCGACATGGACGTACTTCTTGTAGACGATCGCCTCGCCCGCGGCATCGACCGAGGCGTTGAACTGCGGGAACGCCTTGAGCGCGCTCGCGATCACCTTCGCGGCGACGGCCGTCACCGTGAGGTTGCCGCCCGCCTTCTCGACCTCGGCGCGGTACTTCTTCCGGACCTGTTCGAGCTGGGTGATGTCCGCCTTGTCGAACTGCGTGACGTGCGGGATCGCGTTCCAGGCATGGCTGAGGTGCTCGGAGGTCTTGCGGCGGATGCCCGTCATGGGTTTCCGCTCGACCTCGCCCCACTTGGTGAAATCCGGCAGCGCCGGGCCGGCGGCGGCCGGCCGCGCCGACGCGGCGGCGGCCTGCCCGTTTCCGCCGATGCTGTGCATGACGCGCTTGGCGAACTCCTTGACGTCATCCTGCGTGATGCGGCCGCCCGGTCCGGTGCCCGTGACCTGGCTCACATCGACGCCGATCTCACGCGCGAGGCGGCGGACCGACGGCGCCGCTGGCGACGACGTGTGGACCGACGGCGACAGAGCGGCGGCGGCGGGGGCCGCCGGCGGGCGGCCCGCGGCGATGTCCACGACCGGCGCCCTCGGCCGCTCAACCGACGGCGACGCCAAAGGCGCCTCAGGTGCCTTGGGTGCTTCCGGTGCCGGTGCTACAGGTGCGGCCGTAGCCGCGCTCCCTGCGCCGTTCTCCATGACGAGCACGGCCTGTCCCGGCTTCACCTTGTCGCCGGCCTTGACGCGGATCTCCTTCACCTTGCCCGCCACGTTCGACGGCACCTCAATGGTGGCCTTGTCTGTTTCGAGCTCCACCACCGGCTGATCGACCGCGATCGTGTCGCCGATCTTGACCAGCACCTTCAGCACATCGCCCTGGGCGACGCCGTCACCGAGATTCGGGAGGATAAACTCTGCCATTCTGCCTTCTGCCTTCTGCCTTCTGCCTTAGCTGATGGCAGGATTTGACTTCTCGGTATCGATCCCGAGGTCCTTGATCGCCTGCTGCACCAGCGCCGCGTCGACCTGCCGGTCCTTCATCAGGGCATACAGCGTGGCCAGCACGATGAAGCGCGCATCCACTTCGAAGAAGTTCCTGAGCGCCGCGCGCGAGTCGCTGCGCCCGAAGCCGTCGGTGCCAAGCGCCTGCAGCGGCTTGGGCAGCCACCGGTCGATCGAATCCGGCAGCGTCTTCAAGTAGTCGGAGGCGGCCACGAAGACGCCGGGCGCGTCCTTGGTCATCTGCGTCACGTACGGCACGCGCGGCGGCTCCGCAGGGTGCAGGCGGTTCCAGCGCTCGCACGCGTGGCCGTCGCGGTGGAGGCCGACGTAGCTCGTCACGCTCCAGACGTCGGCGCCCACGCCGTACTGCTCTTCGAGGATCTTCTGCGCCTCGAGCGCCTGCAGCAGGATGGTGCCGCTGCCGAACAGCTGTGCGCGCAGCTTCGCCTTCGGCTGGCTGGTGGGCCTGCAGACATACATGCCCTTGAGAATCCCCTCGGTCGCGCCCGCCGGCATCGGCGGGTGCTCGTACTGCTCGTTCATCACGGTCAGGTAGTAGAAGATGTCTTCCTGGTCGCGATACATGCGCTTGATGCCGTCCTCGACGATCACGGCCAGCTCGTAGGCAAACGCCGGGTCGTACGACTGGCAGTTCGGCACCGGCAGCGCCAGCACATGGCTCTGGCCGTCTTCGTGCTGCAGCCCCTCGCCGTTGAGCGTGGTGCGGCCGGAGGTGCCGCCGACCACGAAGCCCTTCATCCGCATGTCGGCGCCGGCCCAGATCAGGTCGCCGACCCGCTGGAAGCCGAACATCGAATAGAAGATGAAGAACGGGATCATGTTGATCCCGTGGGTGGCGTAGGCGGTGCCCGCAGCGATGAACGACGACATCGAGCCGGCTTCGTTGATGCCCTCTTCGAGAATCTGGCCGTCCGAGGCTTCCTTGTAGTACAGGAGCGTGTCGCGATCGACCGGCTCGTAGAGCTGGCCGCTGTGCGCGTAGATGCCGACCTGGCGGAACAGCGCCTCCATCCCGAAGGTGCGCGCTTCATCGGGCACGATCGGCACCACAAACTTGCCGATCTGCTCGTCGCGCAGCAGCTTCGAGAGCAGGCGCACGAACACCATGGTGGTCGAGGCCTTGCGGGCCTCGGTGCCCTTGTGGAACTCCTCGAACGCCTCGGCGAGGTCCGCCTGGATCGGCTCGACGCGCACCACGCGCTTCGGCACGGGTCCGTGCAGGGCGGCGCGGCGCTCGGTGATGTACTTCATCTCGACGCTGTCGGGCGCCGGACGGTAGAACGGCGCCTGCGCCACTTCGTCGTCCGAAATCGGGATGCCGAAACGCGTCCGGAACGCCTTCACCTCATCGTCGTTGAGCTTCTTCTGCTGGTGGGTGATGTTCTTGCCCTCACCCGACTCGCCGACGCCGTAGCCCTTGATCGTGCGCGCCAGCACCAGGGTCGGCACGCCCTTGGTTTCGGTGGCGCGCTTGAACGCGTTGTAGACCTTTTCCGGATCGTGACCGCCGAGCGTCAGCTTCTTGAGCTGCTCGTCCGAGAGGTGCTTGACCATGTCGAGCAGCCGCGGGTCCGCGCCCCAGAAGTGCTTGCGGACGTAGGCGCCCGATTCGACGGCGTACTTCTGGTACTCGCCGTCGACGATCTCGCCCATGCGCTTTACCAGCAGGCCGTCGTTGTCTTTCGCGAGCAGGGCGTCCCATTCCGAGCCCCAGATGCACTTGATCACGTTCCAGCCCGCGCCGCGGAAGGTCGCTTCGAGCTCCTGGATGATCTGGCCGTTGCCGCGCACCGGGCCGTCGAGCCGCTGCAGGTTGCAGTTGATCACGAAGATCAGGTTGTCGAGCGTCTCGCGGGAGGCGAGCGTAATGGCGCCGAGCGACTCGGGCTCGTCGGTTTCGCCGTCGCCCAGGAACGCCCACACCTTCGCGTCGGTCTTCGGCTTGAGGCCGCGGTCTTCCAGGTAGCGGTTGAACCGTGCCTGGTAGATGGCCATGATCGGGCCGAGGCCCATCGACACCGTGGGGAACTCCCAGAAGTTCGGCATCAGCCACGGGTGCGGGTACGACGAGAGGCCGCCGCCCTCCGCGAACTCGCGGCGGAAGTTCACGAGCTGTTCGTTGGTCAGGCGGCCTTCGAGGAACGCGCGCGAGTAGATGCCGGGCGAGCCGTGGCCCTGGAAGTAGACGACGTCGCCCTCGTTGCCGTTGTCGCGGCCGCGGAAGAAGTGGTTGTAGCCCACCTCATACAGGGTCGCCGACGAGGCGAAGGTCGAGATGTGGCCGCCGATGCCGTCTTCCACGCGGTTGGCGCGCACGACCATGGCCATGGCGTTCCACCGCACGAGGCTCTTGATCCGGCGCTCGATCTCGCGGCTGCCGGGATACGGCACCTGTTCGTCGGCGTTGATCGTGTTGATGTACGGCGTGTTGGCCGTAAACGGGAGCCGGACGCCCTGCGTCTGGGCGTATATTCCGAGTTCGCGGAGCAAACCGCCGACGCGCGCCGGACCGCCGTGCCTGAGCACGTCGTCCAGCGAATCGAGCCACTCCCGGGTTTCGAGGGCTTCGAGCTGGGCGGCATCGGTGGGAGCTGTATTTCTCATGACCGGCGATGACCTTCCTTTTCGTCGATAAGACAATCGATCCATTTTAGCGGGACTGGCGGACAAATGAAAGCGACAGGCGCGGGGCTCGGCTCGTAACATATTGCAGCTAAGACACATGAGCCCACGGCGCGGAACCCGTCCTCCCTCTCTCTCGGCCGTTCGGACCGCCATCATTAGCTGCGACCGCTGCCCTCGCCTGCGGGCGTACTGCCAGGAAGTGGGCCGCGTGAAGAAGGCCGCGCACCGGAGCGATGTCTACTGGGCGAAGCCGGTGCCCGGCTTCGGCGATCCGCGGGCCCGGGTCCTGATTGTCGGCCTGGCGCCGGCGGCGCACGGCGCGAACCGGACGGGGCGGGTCTTTACCGGAGACGGCATCGGCGCCTCCGGGGACTTCCTGATGGCGGCGCTCCATCGCGCCGGCTTTGCCAACATCACGACGTCGCAGCGCGTCGACGATGGCCTGGTGCTGACCGATGCGTACATTGCGGCCGCGGTCCGCTGCGCGCCGCCGGCCAACAAGCCGCTGCCCGAGGAGATCGACACGTGTCTCGATCATCTCGCGGCGGAAGTGGCACAGCTCCCCCGCCTCGAGGTCGTGATCGCGCTCGGCAAGATTGCCTGGGATGCCTGGCTCAAGATGCTGGCCGGACAAGGCGTGCCATTGCCGCGTCCCCGTCCGGCGTTCGGCCACGGCGCCATCGCCCGCCTCGCGCACCTGAGCACCCATGCACCGAAGCACCCGAGCACCCAAGCACCCATGCACCCATGCACCCTGGTGGGCCTGTATCATCCCTCGCGGCAGAACACGAATACAGGGACGGTCACGCCCGCCATGTACGACGAGGTGCTGAGAACCGTACAGGACTCGCTGCGCTCGTAGGACTCCTCGCTTCGCTCGTCGTGGGAGTCGCTCGCCTTGTCGAAGACCTGGCGCTCGCTCCTGGGACTCACTTCGTTCGTGGGACCGAGAACCCCGGGTAACTCACCAACGACGCTGAGTTGTTCCTCCGAGCCCACGAGCCGCGAAGCGGCAAGTCCAAGGAGGCAGCGAAGCTGCCGACTCCGACGAGGTGCGAAGCGCCGAGTCCTAAAGCCCCAGGCGGCGCCGCACCGATCGGGCGGCCTGCATCGCGATCGTCGACGCCGGCATCGGCGTCGGGCGCTGCGGGTGCTGCGTCGCGTAGGTCTCGATGAACTCGTCGATGCCGGCACACGGCAGGAAGTGCAGCTCGTCCCAGACCTCGGCAACGGTGGGGTGGAAGTTCCTGAAGGTCCGGTAGTTCCGGCTGTCCACGGTCTTCCAGAACTCGACGTAGCGGCGGTGCACGTCGTCGCTGTGCCCCCAGTTCTCGACCTTGCGCACGATCTCGTCGATGTCTCTCGCCCACGACTGGTGGATGACCTGGATATTGGTGTCGTGGCTCGGGATGGCCGGGTTACGCCTGGCCTCGGCGTACGCCGGCACGTTGGTGACGAAGGCGAACGTCTCGTGGTTCTCGATGTACAGGAACCCGTCGGGCACCCGCTTGAACAGCGTGATCCACGTCCCGGTGAAGACGATCGGCGTCAGCCGCGGAAACGCGCAGAGGAGGTCGTGCTGCCGCAGGAACGCGGCGGCCGCGGCAAACCCGTAGATGTACTCGTCGACGTCCAGCTGCATCAGCCATCCGTCGCCCATGCGGGCCGCCACCATATTGCGTTCCCGCGTCTCGTTGGCCATCGGCGACAGCGACGGCAGGCAGAAGTCGTCTTCGTAGATCGTGATGATGCGCCGGCGATCGAGCCGGGCGATCTCGGCGAAGAAGGCCGGGGCCAGGTCGAACGTGTTCCCGGTCCAGGTCCGTCGATTCGCGTCGATCGCGATCGTGATCGCATCGACGTGATCGTAGATCTGGCCGAGCGACGTGAAGATCATCGGGTAGTCGTACGACACGAGGTAGCCGACCTTGATCATCGCCGCTGCCCTTCGGCGTCGCGGAGGAGGCGTTCGAGCGCCTGCGCGCAGATCGCATCGGTCATGTGGGCCAGCACCCACGCGCGCGGGCTGAATTGGGCCCGCTCGTCGAGGGCGCGGCGCAACGCCGGCGCCAGCTCGGCCGGCGCGCGCCACGACAGGCCGGTGCGGCCGGTCAGGTACGGCGCCGACGACCCGGCGACGAACGCCCGGCCCATCCACTCCGACCGGCCCCGTGGATCCCACACGACCGTCGGCACGTCCATCGACCAGGCTTCGGCGAGGGCCAGGCCCTGCGTTTCGAAGTCGCTCAGGTACACCGCCAGCGCCGCCTCGTCGAGCGCCTGGTGGAATTGCCCGGGCGTAAAACCGGAGTGCTGGCCAGGCTTGGAGGCGATGCGCAACGGGGTGAGGCCGGCCTCGCGCACGGCCTGCTCGACCTCGCCGCAGAACTCCTCGGATCCGCTCTTCCAGTAGACAACGGCGCGATTGGTCCTCGGCGCGCCCGATGGCGTCCAATAGCCGGCATCGACACCCGCCGGGCAGACGCGCAGCTTCGGCTGGAGTGCCGGCGAGTCAGCATAGAACAGCCGGCACCAGTCCGACGGGATGATCAGGATGTCGATCTCCGGTAATTGCAGGATCCCGTCGACCTGATCGGGAAAGAGCGCGTTGACCGGGCCGGCGGCCAGCAGGTCGATGGTGCCGTCGCGCTTCCATGCGGCCGCCTGCCGCAGCGCCTCGTTGGCCGGGGCGTAGACGGCGCGGCCGACATGGCGGCACGTCCGCGGATTGAAATTGAAATCAGCCTGATTCGCGCGCAGGCCTTCGACCACGCTGCGCACGAGCGCGAAGTGCCCGGGGTACGGCGACGCTGACGGGAGCGGCACGCCGGGTTTGACGAGGCGCCGGACGGCGGCGCGCAGGCGCCGGTAGGCGCGCGTGGACGGCGGCAGCACCGGCGCCGTGAGCACCGTGAGGAACGGGCGGGTCACAGGCCGGTCACCATGGCTCGCAGCAATCCGGCGCGGCCGACGCCGCGTTCGCGCATCGGGTTGTAGAGTCCCTCTCGCCACGCGCGAAAGACAAACCCGGGCAACGGCGGCTGCGCCTCGGCGGGCAGCAGGCGATACAGCTGGATCAGCCAGTAGCCGGCATAGTGATGCAGCAGGGTCCGGTCGGCGGCCGACAGCGGTTGCGGCAGCGCATCCCGGTACGCCCGCAACAACTCGAGGATGTGATCGGCGCGCATGCCGTGGTGCCGCTGGTCGGTGTCGCCATGGTGCCGGTACCAGACGAGCGGTTGGCGCACCAGCGCGCCGGTCCATCGACCGAGCACCATCATCAGAAAGGGGCGGTCCATCAGGGTGCCGTACTCGCCGAGCGGCGGGGGCCCGGAAGGCAGCGCCGCCCGCCGATACACGACCGATCCGAACATGGGGTTCGCGCCACGACAGACCGCGCGCGCGAAATCCGCCGGCGATGCCCAGTACTCACATGCCGCCGGATCCGCCTCGCACGCCAGGTCCGCGTCGGACTCCTGTCGAAACTCGCGGAGTTCGGCCGCCACGAACCCGCAGTCCGGATGCTGCTCCAGCACGCCGACGGCCGCCATCAGGTAGTGGCGGCCAAGCAGGTCGTCTTCATGAAAGGCGAGGACGTACGCGCCGGAACCCATCCCAATCACCTGGAACATGTTCGCCATGGCGCCCAGCCGCTCGGGATTGCGCACGTAGCGCACGCGCGCGTCACCAAGCGACGCAACATACGTGCGGTACTCGTCCGACGCCCCGTCGTCTACGAGCGTCACCTCGAAGTCCTGGAGTGATTGCGCCAGAATCGACGCCACGCACCGGCGGGCGTAGTCGAGTTGCCGATAGCAGGGAATGTTGATCGAAACCAGGGGCGTGCGCATGGCCCCGGCTGGAGGCGTCGGCATCAGTCACCCGCCAGCCAGTCCTGGGGAATCACGAAATCGCCGTCGTGGACGTTGCTGATGCCGTGGCCGGTCTTGAACGGATCGCACTTGACGATCTCGAAACCGATCGCGCGCGGCCAGTGGTCCCAGCGGACGGCGTTCCACACGCCGACGATGAAGCTGAACGTGTAGGCGCCTTCGGTCAGGGGCAACGGCCCGAGACGGCAGACGAAGTGCTGCTGGTCGGCCCGATAGTACGTCGACCGCACGGGGTTGGCGGCGCCGAAGCTGATCACTTCCCCTTCGCTGTCGTGCAGCCGGAACTCGGCGCCGTAGGAATCTTCCGGCGCCCGGCCGCTCGACCAGAGATGGATCTCCATGATCTGGCCCGCCTCGAACTGCCGCGTCACCGCGCCCGCCTCGTTGCGCAGCTCGACGCGTGTGAGGTGATACGCCGGAGGCGGGTGGACGCGATCGGCGCCACCCAAGGCGATCGATGCGGGGTCCTGGTGCATCCGCTCGTACCGCCGGGTGACTTCGTCGGCATCGCCGTCGGCGACGACGCGCCCGCCGTTGAGCAGGAGCGCGCGCGAGCAGAGTTGGCGGATGCTGGTGAGGTCGTGGCTCACGAAGAGCACCGTGCGCCCCTCGCCGCGCAAGTCGCTCATGCGGCCGAGGCACCGGTTCCGGAAATTCAGGTCGCCCACCGAGAGGACCTCGTCGACGATCAGGATCTCCGGGTCGAGGTGCGCGGCCACCGAAAAGGCGAGGCGCACGAACATGCCGCTCGAGTAGCGCTTGACCGGCGTGTCGATGAACTGTTCCAGTTCCGCAAAGGCCACGATGTTGTCGAACTTGCGCCGGATCTCCGCGCGGTACATGCCGAGAATGGCGCCGTTCAGGTAGATGTTCTCGCGGCCCGTCAGCTCGGGATGAAAGCCGGTGCCGACCTCGAGCAGGCTGGAGACCCGCCCCTGCAACTCGACGAATCCCTCGGTCGGCGGGGTGATGCGGGACAGCACCTTGAAGAGCGTGCTCTTGCCGGCCCCGTTTGGGCCGATGATGCCCACGGTTCCGCCGGCGGCCACGGTGAAGTCGATCCCGCGCAGCGCCCAGAACTCGCCGATGTGATCGTCGTAGCCGGCCAGGCGGCGGAAGCGGCGCCAGGGCGCGGTGAAGAGTCCGGTCACCGCATCGCGAAACGTGCCTTCCCCGGGCGATCGGACGCCGATCGTGTAGCGCTTACCCAGGTTGCTGACAATGATCGCGGCCATCAGATCACGTCGGCGAAGCGCCGTTCGACTTGAAGGAAGTAGACCACCCCCGCCACCAGGAACACGAGCGCGCTCGCGCCGGAAATGGCCAGCACGTCGGCCGGCACGGGAATATCGAGGATGGCCCGGCGAAACCCGGCGACTACGCCGACCATCGGGTTGAGGGCGTAGAGCGCCCGCCACGACGCCGGGATGATTTCGAGCGGATACACAATCGGCGTCGCGAACATCCACAGCTGCATCAGGAACGAGACCACGTAGCGGAAGTCACGATAGCTGACGGTCAGGGCCGCGAGCAGGACGCCGACACCGGTGGCGCACAGGATCGACGCGATCAGAAACAGCGGCAGCGCCAGCATCGACGCCGACGGCGCCACGCCGTAGTAGGCCATCGCCGCCAGCAGCACGAGAAACGAGATGCCGAAGTCGACGAGGCCGGCGACAACGGCGGAGGCGGGCACGAGCAGCCGGGGAAAGTAGATCTTGCTGATCAAGTGGCTGCTGCCGACGAGACTGTTACCGGCCTGGGTGACGGCGTTCGAGAAGAACGTCCACGGCAGCAGGGCCACGAACACATGCAACGCGTACGGGCCATCGACCTGCTGCGCCATGCCGCCGAGCCGGCCGAAGAAGATCGTGAACAGCACCGTCGCCATCACCGGCTGGATGACCGCCCACAGCGCGCCGAGCACGGTCTGCTTGTAGCGGACCTTGACATCGCGCCACACGAAGAAGAACAGCAGCTCGCGATACGCCCACAGCTCGCCGAAATCGAGAAACTGCCACGACGCCGGGGGCTCGAGGCGAACCGTGCGTGGAATCGCGGGGCCTGCCATCAGGGTTTGGTCAACACGGCCAGCTGCATCATATGGAGTCGCGGGCGCATCGCCAACCAGGTGGACGCGTTGACGCCGCCGTAGATCGACAGCAGGTTGGTGAGCACCCTGAACACGGGAACCCGGAAGAAGAGACGCGGCCGCCAGAAATAGGCCTCGACCGCGGCCACCGGCATCACGGCCTCGACCCGCGTCACGTGCAGGCCCGACGCCTCCAGTAACCGGCGGAACTCGGACGGAAACCATTCGAAGCGGTGGTTCTTGTCCCACGGCTCCTCGGCCAGGCGGATGGGTGTGCTGATGACCGCCGTGCCGCCGGGAGCGAGCACGCGCCGGATGGTCTGCAGCAATGCGGCCGGGTCGGTGACGTGTTCGATCACCTCGGTGCAGACCACGGCGTCAAAGCCGTCATCCGGCAGCGCGCCCGCGTCGGCGTGCAGGGTGGCGCGGACGCCGTGGCGCTCGAGCATCGCCCGTCCCGCGGCCAGGCCGTGTTCGTTCGGATCGAAGCCGTGAAGCTCGAGCGCTGGCTGCTGCTTGTGCAGCAGGCCCAACAGCGCACCATCACCGCAGCCGAAGTCGAGCACCCGCCCGCTGCGCCGGCCGCCCAGGGCGGCGATCAGACGACGGTAGCGTTCGGCGGTGAACGCGTTGTGGCGCCACCAGTGCCGGCTGATCTCCTTCCAGTGGTAGGCGCCCTCGTCCGCGTACTTCACGAAGGCCGCGTCGGTGGTCCGCACCTCGGTCATGGCTTGATGCGCCCCAGGCCGTCGCTCAGGCCGGGTTCCGCCATCAGCCGTTCGATATCGGCGATCTCGATGGGGACGAACGCCGAGATGTTTTCGTAACCGGTCTCGGTGATCAGGATCATGTCCTCGAGCCGGAGGCCGAGCCGCTCGTCCTCGATCTGCATCGCCGGCTCGATGGTGAAGATCCGTCCGGGTTCGAGCGTCGGCGCCTGCAACCCGCCGACGTCGTGGACCTCGAGGCCGACGGTGTGGCCGAGGCCGCGCGCCTCGAACCGGCCGCGTTGCGCCTCGACGAAGCGCCCGGCCGCGAGCCTGATCTTCGGATCGGTGAAGGCGAAGCCGGCCATGATGCGGTCCATCTTGGCGACGGCGTCGCGCATCACGTCACCGGGCGTGGCGTGCACGCGAATCGAGGTCATGATGGCCTGATACAGCCGCAGGTAGATGGTGTAGAACTCGCGCTGGCGCGGCGTGAACGTCCCGTTGGCCGGGAACACGCGGGTGACGTCAGACTGGTAGTACTTGAAGTCGGGCGCGTAGTCGAACTGGACGAGATCGCCGTCGGCCAGCCGCTCGGTGTTCTTGTGGTAATGCGAGTAATAGGTGTTCCGCGCCGTGGCGATCAGGGCGAAGTAGGCCGGACCGGCCGCCCCGTTCTTCGTGAACACGAACTCGGCCGCGGCCTGCAGCTCGTGTTCGAACATCCCGGGCCTGGCGTCGCGCATGGCCTCGATGATGCCGAGTCCCGCAATCCGGGTGGCCTCGCGGATCACCGCGATCTCGCGCGGGCTCTTCACCGCCCGCAGGGCGTCGAGCGCCGGATCGAGGTCGCGCACCTCGGCGTTGGGCGCGGCCGCCTTCACCTTCTCGACAAACGCGTCCTCGCGTGAGCCGCGGCCATCCCAGGGATCCTGCTTGTTGGCGGCCCACATCCGCGACGGGTCGCCCGAGGATTCGCTGCCCAACACCTCCGCGCGAAACGGCGTGTAGATGACTCGGCGATCGGCGGCGAGCTTGGCGATGGCCGCCGTCAACGTCTCGCGCGACACCACGTTCTCGATCCCGGTCTCGGTCGCCGCGGCCGCACCCGGCGACAGCGCCGGACCGTACTGCCGCGTCTCGCGGCGCTCGTTGCGCGGCAGGAGAAACAGGGTGCTGGTCTTCGCCCGGCCGTCGATGATGACGACGGCTCGCGGCTCGACCACCCCGGTCAGGTAGAAGAACTGGTTGTTCTGCCGCAGCGGCCTCTCGCCGGCCGGCTCGGTGGTCCCGATCACGATGGCCACGGCCTCGCCGATCCGCGCCATCACCTGCTGTCGCCGCGCCGCAAACTCGTCGGGCGGGAAGATCTCGGAGCCGCGGAACACCGGCTGCGCCGAGCCCAGGCTCACCATGCCCACAACCAGCGCCGCCGCACACCACCACCGTCGCATGCCCGTGACTATAGCGCGAAGTCTAGGCTCGGGGCTGCGCCCCTCGTGGGCTCACTTCGTTCGTCGGAGTCGGGCCTTCGGCCCTCCTGGGCTCGAGGCCCGAAGGGCCGAGCCCAGGAGTGAGCGAAGCGAACGACTCCCAACGACGAGCGCAGCGAGGAGTCCAGTAGAATCCCGCTGATGATCGCGCCGCGCGTGCGGATGGCCCTGGCGGCCCTCTTCTTCCTGTATGTGCTGGTGATGCGCACGTCCGACGTCGCCAACACATTCCTGATGCTCGGCGAGCAGACGCGGGATTGGACGATCGCGCTCGGCGGCTGGCGCGACCTCCCGCTCACCGGTCCCCCGAGCACGGCGGGCGGCCGCGGCCTCGGGCCGGTCTATTACTGGATCCTGTGGCTCGGCCGGCACCTGGTCGGGCCTTTCATGCAGAACCTGCCGCATGCCGGAGGCATCGTCGTGGCGCTGCTGCAGTCGGCGGCCGACACGTGGCTGCTGGTCGTGCTCTGGCGCAGGCTGCCGATCGCCCTGGCGCTGTCCGTGTCGCTGCTGGTGGCGTCGGCGCCGTTCGACGTCGGGCTCTCTGCCGTGATTTGGAACCCGCCTGTCGCCGCAGCACTCGCCAAGATGGCGATCGCCCTCGCCCTGTCGCTCGGGGCCGAGCCGCCCCGGTGGAGGATCGTGGTGACCGCGGCGGTCGCGTGGTTCGCGGTGCAGGCGCATTCCACCGCGATCTTCGTCGCCGGCCCCGTGCTCGCGGTCCTCGTCGCCATGCCGCTGGCGCATCGGCAGTGGCGCCGCTCGTTCGAGGTCGCCGCAACGGTTGCGGCCGTGGTGCTGGTGCTGCAGATTCCGCTCGCGGTGGCGCAGTTCAGGGCCCCCGGCACGTCGCTGGCGCCGACCAGGCTGATCGAGTCGATTGCCCGGGCCCCGGCCGTGAACCCGATCCGGAGCTACGGCGTGGTCGTGGACGTCACCGGCGGCCTGCTGTTCCGGTCGATGGGCACGTGGACCTTCCAGGTGTCGACGCTGATCGCCGGGTTGATCGTGCTCGCGCGGTGGCGGCACGACCTCCCGTTGCTGGCCGTGTCGGTGGGCGCCATCGTCGCGGCCACCGCCCTCTTTGCCACGTGGACGAGCCCGTACGACAGCTACTGGTTCCTGCCGCTGACCTCGTCGATGGCCCTCACCCACGCGCTGGCGCTGGCAGCCGTGCCGTGGCCCATGGTGCTTCGTGGGATCGGCGTGGCGCTGCTGGCCGTCGTGATCCTCTGGCAACCCTCGCGGATTGCCGAGTCGAAGACGAGCTTCAAGTATCCCGAGTATCGCGCGATGCGGCTGGCGTCGCAGACCCTTGCCGCAGAGGCCCCGGTGCTGCGCGACATCCGCGTGACCTTCGCGGTCCATCCGACGATGGACAAGTACTTCATGTATCGAATCCTCGGGGGACGCATCGCCTCGGATGCCCCGATGACCGCGCACATCCAACCCGATGGCCAGGTCACACTGGGCCCGGCGCGATGAACCCGCTTCTCAGTCTGATCGTCCCCGCCTACAACGAGGCCGGCCGCATCGGGGCCACCATCACGCGCGTGTGTGCGTATCTCGATCGGCAGCCGTACGCGTGGGAATTGCTCGTCGTGATCGACGGCGGCGATCCGGCTGCCGTCGTGGAAGCGAGACACGCGGCCGCCGGCCGCGGCAACGCGCGCGTGATCGCCAACTCGATCAACCGCGGCAAGGGCTACGCCGTCCGGCAGGGATTTGCCGAAGCGACGGGAGAGCGGCTGGTCTTCATCGACGCCGACCTGTCGCTGCCGATCGAGGCGCTCGAGCCGATGCTGGCGCGCTTCGACGCCGGCGCCGACGTGGTGATCGGCTCGCGCCTGGCGCCCGGCGCGCGCGAGGTCGGCGGGCCGGGCGGCCTTCGCCGCGTCATGAGCCGGGTCTTCAACGCGGTGGTGCAGGCGGCCGCCCTGCCGGGCCTGAGCGACACGCAGTGCGGCCTCAAGGGATTCCGGGCCGAGGCCGCCAGGCGCGTGTTCGCGCATCAGGCGACCAACGGCTTCGGCTTCGACGTCGAAGCGCTGTTCCTGGCCCGAAAGCTCGGCTACCGGATCGACGAGCTGCCGGTCACCTGCACGTATCACGATCGAAGCTCGGTGAACCGGGTGCGTGATGCCCTGAAGATGATCGCCGACCTCGTCACGATCCGCTGGCGCCACCGCCACCCTATTTCTTGATCGCCGGGTTCACATAACCTGCCGCGAGCACGCGATCCGGATCCGGCCGGACGCTGAGGTAATCCACGTGATCGGCGATGTCGGTCCACCCGTGCGGAATGCCGGCGGGAATAATGATGATGTCGCCGGTCTTCACGACTTTCCTCACGACATCGTCGCCCACGATCATCCCGCTGCACGACGGCCCGTTGAGGACCTTCGTGACCGCGCTCTCGGGCGCGGACTTGCGGCCGTTGACGATGTGGCCGCCGGTGACGAGCGTGCCGCCGCCCGAAATGATGATGTACGTCTCGGTCTGTCCATCGTGGGCGATGCCGCTGGCGGTCCCGGCCGGAGGCGCCGTGGCCACCCGATCGCCGCACGGTACCGCGGGAGCCGCGGCCGGCGCGGCGGTGGGGGCGGCGGCCGGCGCCGGCGCGGGCGCACCGCTTCGGCCCCGGTGAATCACGCCGACGGCGAGATTCAACTTGCCGATATCCACATTGACAATCTGTCGATCGACGCCGGGACCGGCGTTGATCGCCTTGACCTGCTCGTCGGTAATGTAGGTGGCGCCCTTGGGCGACTGCGCGAATGCCGCGGCCGGTATCGCCGCCGCGAGCAACGCCGCCAGAACTCGAATGGTCATCGTCGTTCCTCCCTTTCGGCGCCCACTATACCGCCGTTAGAAGGAACCGCTGGAGCCGGCGCCGCCCGAGCGTCCGCCACCGCCGATCGTGTCTGGAGGGGCGCTGGCGGGCGACGCCGGTGCTGCGCCCGGATGCGCGACCGACGCCATCCCGACGAGGCCGACTGTGGCCTTGTCGGAGGCCAGCACGCGCGTCGCGGTGAACCCATCGCGACTGCCGCCGGCGCCGGCCGCAAGCCAGCGTCGCACGCCGATCGCGCCGCCCATCAGGAACACGCCGAACACGATGGGATCCCACGCGTTGGGCTGGCCGTGCAGGTACGGCTTGTTGGACATGAACGTGGCCAGCGCCATCGCCAGGGCGGCATCGAGAAGCGCCCGGTGGCGGCCCCGAATCGCGAGCCACAAGCCGAGAACGGGCACCAGCCAGATGGCGCCGTACGTGACCCAGTAGAAAGTCGACGAAAACTGGATGGCGGTGATTCCCGTCGAGATCTGCAGGTTGATCAGGAGGTCAACGCAGGATCCGGGTGAGTTTCGCGGCGTCCAGGTTGCCGCCGCTCATGATGCAGACGACGCGCTTCCCGGCCAGGTCGTCCTTCTGCTTGATCGCCGCCGCAATCGCCGCCGCACCGGCGCCCTCGGCCAGGTTGTGCGTCGTGCGAAGCGCCACGCGCACGCCCTCGGCCAGCTCGTCTTCGGTCAGCAGGATGAAGTCGTCCAGGTGCTGCTTGAGCAACCCGAACGTCAGGTCGAACGTGACCCGGGTCGCAATGCCTTCGGCCAACGTGTCCGCCGACTCGCCGACGACGCGCTCGGGGCCTTTCCAGGAGCGGAAGACCGCATCCGCCTTGACCGCGCCGACGCCGACGATGCGGGCCTTGGAGCCGAGGGCGTTGCGCACGGTGATCAATCCGCAGGCGCCGGAGCCGCCGCCGACCGGGACGTAGATCACGTCAGGATCCGGAATCTGCTCGAACACCTCGAGCGCGTAGGTGCCGACCCCGGCGATCAACATCGGCTCGTTGGCGGAGTGCACGTAGCGCGCGCCGGTGTCGTCGGCGCGCCGCTCGCAGCGCTCGCGCGCCTCGTCGAAGTCGCGGCCGCCCTCCTCGACGGTGGCGCCGTAGGCGCGCATGGCGGCGTTCTTCTCCGGGTTGTTGCCCGCCGGCACGAACACCGTGCAGGCGACGCCGTGCAGGCGCGCGGCCATCCCGATCGACTGGCCGTGGTTGCCCGTGCTGGCCGTCATGATGCCCCGCGCGCGCTCGGCCCCGGTGAGCGAGCCCACCAGGTTCAGCCCGCCGCGGACCTTGAACGCGCACGTCGGGTTGTGGTTCTCGTGCTTCACCCAGATCGACAGCCCGCTCGCCGCATCCAGCAGCGGATGACGCAACAGCGCCGTCCGCGGCACGTGCGGCAAAATGCGCTCGCGCGCCACGTAGACGTCGTTCAGTGTCGGCGGGGTCATTGGCGTTTCTTATACCACGCGGCGTTGACCGGCACGGCGATGTCGGGGCGATCGGAAATCACCCCGTCGACGCCCCAGTCGAGCAGGCGGATCACGTCGGCCGGGTCGTTGACGACCCACACCTGGAGCACTTGCCCTTCGCGATGCACCTGGCGCACGAACGCCGGCGAGACGACGCGCATGCGCCCCGCATATTCGGGAACCTGGAACGCCACATAGGGGCGGGGGCCGATCCACGGCCAGCGTACCCACGAGCGATGCAACGTCCAGCGCGCCTCGGGTTGCGACGCGCTCGTCACGATGTCGGGCGCCTCCGCTCGCAGGGCGAGGATCGACGATGGGTAGAACGAGCCGACGCACACGCGATCGACCGCGCTGGCCCGGCGCACTTCACGCGCCACCACGCGGGCCAGTTCGGGCTCGGCGCCCTTCATCTCGATGATCACGCGGGCGGCCGGATAGCGCGCGAGCACGACGTCGAGCGTGGTAATGCCGATGCCCTGGCCCCGGAATGGAAACACACCGTCGCGCTCGAACCGATAGCCGGCATCGACGCGCGACAGTTCGGCCGCGGTCAGCGCGTGCACCGGTCCGGTGCGATCCGTGGTCCGCTCGAGCGTCTTGTCGTGGATCACCACGGCCAGGCCGTCGGCGGACAACTGGACGTCAATCTCGAGGCCGTCGGCGCCGAACGACATACCTTTGTCGAAGGCCGGGATCGTGTTTTCGGGAGCGAGCCGCGCGCCGCCGCGATGCGCGAAGACGAGCGGGCGCGGCGACCGGAACACCGGGGGAAGCACCGTGCCATGTTCGCACGGGCCTCGACAAACCTAAAGGTTTGTCGCCACGCGACCTCGACACACCTAAAGGTTTGTCGCCACCGTATACTGCGGTTCGTGCGCATGTTCGATACCCTCGGCGCCATCGGGGTGGCGATGCTGCCGAAGCGGTACTGGCCGCGGTTCGACTTCCTGCCGATCCACACCCTGGCACCGGTTTCGGGAGTGCTCACGGCGCTCGCCGGCTCGGCCCTCGGCATCACCGGCTTCTTCGCGTACCTCGAACGGCTCAGGGGCTCTCCCGCCGCGTCCATTCTGGAGGTCGCCCAACTTCAGGTTTCGGGCGCGTTGCCGGAAACCGCGGCGGTGAGTGCCGTGCCCGCCGCCATCTGGATGACCGCGCCGGTGACGTTTGCGTTCTTCACGCCGCTGGGATTGTTCTCGCTCTACCTCGTCGTCAGCGGCTGGTTGCGCGTGGTGTCGTGGTGGATCGAGCAACCGCACGGCGATCCCCTGCTTTCCGGCGCCGACTGGCTGATTCGAAGCACGCGCCGCTCGGCGCGCGAGGGATCGGCGCGCCGGGCGCGGCTCGAGGCGGAGGGCGTCGACGAGCCGGACCGGCGATACAAAGGCAACTGGGCCGGACTGGCGGATGCCGATTTCGTGATCGTCGCCTCGCGGCGCAAGCCGGGCTGGAACAAGGGCACGTTCGTGATCACGCCGGATGGGTGGTTCACGCTGGGCGAACCGTTCGATCGTCAGACGCCGAACGGATTGCGCACGGTGTACCCCATCGCCGCGCAAACCGAGAACGCGGTGCTGCGAAAGGGCGTGTCCTACGAGTTGCCGCCGCTCCGGCGGACGCCCGGCGAGTCATAATAGAGGGATATGTCGTCTTCGCCCCGCATTGACACCCTCGGACAACTGAAAGCGGCCATCGCGCGAGGCGAGGTGCGCCGCCGGCCGGTGCGCGATGAGGTCCGCGAGAACCTGTCGGAGCGCCTGCGGCGGAAAGCCCCGCTCTTCCCCGGCATCATCGGCTACGACGACACGGTCGTGCCGCAACTGGTCAACGCGGTGCTCGCGCGCCACCACTTCATCCTGCTGGGGCTGCGCGGCCAGGCCAAGACGCGCCTGCTCCGCGCCTTGACGACGCTGCTCGACGAATGGATCCCGGTGGTGCCCGACAGCGAGATCAACGACGACCCGATCGCCCCGCTGTCGGCGTTCGGCCAGGCGCGCGTGAGGGCCGAAGGCGATCAGATGCCGATCCGGTGGCGTCCGCGCGAGGCGCGCTACGTCGAGAAGCTGGCGACACCGGACGTGACGATTGCCGACATGATCGGCGACATCGATCCGATCAAGGCGGCGAAGGGCGGCCTGCAGCTCGGCAACGAGCTGTCGATGCACTTCGGGCTGCTGCCGCGGTCCAATCGCGGCATCTTCGCCATCAACGAGCTGCCCGACCTGGCCGGCAAGATCCAGGTCGGCCTCTTCAACATCCTCCAGGAGGGCGACGTCCAGATCAAGGGCTACCCCGTCCGCCTGCCGCTCGACGTGATGATCGTCTTCACGGCGAACCCGGAAGACTACACGGCGCGCGGCAAGATCATCACGCCGCTCAAGGACCGCATCGGCGCGGAGATCCGCACGCACTACATGAGCAGCCGGTCGGATGCCATCGCGATCACGTCGCAGGAAGCCTGGGTCAACCGCGGCGGGGCGATCGAGGTGCCGCGGTTCGTCCGCGAAGTGGTCGAAGAGGTCGCGTTCCAGGCCCGCGTCGAACGCAAGGTCGACAAGCGATCGGGCGTGAGCCAGCGCATGCCGATCAGCGTGCTCGAGACCGCGGTGTCGAACGCCGAGCGGCGCGCCCTCGCCGCCGGCGAAACGGTGGTCGGGACGCGGATCACGGACGTCTACGCCGCCCTGCCGTCGATGACGGGCAAGTTCGAGCTCGAGTACGAAGGCGAGCTGAAGGGGGCCGACCAGGTGGCCCGCGATCTGGTCCGCGCGGCGGTTTCGACGGTGTTCGACGGCTACTTCGCCGACGCCGACCTCAAGACGGCGATCGAGTGGTTCGACCTCGGCGGATCGCTCAGCCTGTCGGACACGACGTCCGCCCAGTCGCTGGTCGAACAGGCGCGGCGCGTGCAGGGCCTGGTCGAACTGGCGTCGCGCGCGGGCATTGCGCCCGACGCGCCGGTCCCGCTGCTGGCGGCCGGCGTCGACTTCGTGCTGGAAGGGCTGTATTCGCAGAAGAAGATCAGCCGGAGCGACGACCGCGGCTACCACGGCGCCGAGCCGGTGCGTCGGCCCCAGCCGCCACCGTCGCGCACCCCCGTCCTGACACCGGACGACGAGGACGAGAACGAAGGCGGCGGTGGGCGGAAGAAGAAGTATTACAACTAGTCTCAGGCGATGGCTGAAGCCATCGCCCTCCGAACGTTCGGAGAGCGACGGCTTTAGCCGTAGCTGACACCAATGAAATACAAATACACGAAATACGTGCCCAACCTGCTCGACGAGCTCGACATGGACGACCTCATGTCGAAGCTGTCGGACCTGCTGCTGTCGAGCGGCTTCGGGAACCCGCGCGACACCGGCGACGACAGCGACCGCACCATGCAGGCGCTGCACGACGCCATTCTCGAGGCGTTGTTCAACGGCGGCGTGCTGCCGGAAGATCTGCTCGAGAAGTTGTTCGGCGATCAGGCCGAGGGTAGCGAACAACAGATGCGCGATCAGCTCGAGCAGTTGATCCAGCAGATCATCGAGCGCATGAAAGAGTCCGGCTATATCACCACGCCGCCGGACCTCGAAGGCGAAAAGGCGCGGCGCGCGCAGGGTGGCGGCGGCGACGGCGAACCGGGGCAAGTGAAGTTCGAGGTCACCGACAAGGCGCTGGACTTTCTCGGCTATCGCGCGCTGCGCGACCTGCTCGGGTCGTCCGGGCACAGCAGCGCGGGCCGCCACGACACTCGGGACCTCTCCACCGGCATCGAGGCCAGCGGCGCGCCGAAACCGTACGAGTTCGGCGACACGTTGAACATCGACGCCACGGCCACCATCCTCAACGCCGTGCAGCGGACCGCGGCCGAACCGAAAGGATCGGACCCACATGATGTGGTAGGGGCGGGTCTTCAGACCCGCCCGGATGGTGGGATCGACATCGACTATCCCGACCTGATGGTCGCGCAGGGCGAGTACCAGAGCTCGTGCGCAACGGTGCTGATGCTCGACTGCAGTCACAGCATGATCCTCTACGGCGAAGACCGCTTCACGCCGGCCAAGCGCGTGGCCATGGCGCTCTCGCACCTGATCCGCACGCAGTACCCTGGCGACACCCTGCACGCGGTGCTGTTCCACGACAGCGCCGAAGAGATCCCGCTCCGCGAGCTGGGCCGCGTCCGCGTCGGCCCGTACTATACGAATACGCGCGAAGGCCTGCGCGTGGCCCGCCGCATCCTCGAGCGGCAGCGCAAGGACATGCGGCAGATCGTGATGATCACCGACGGCAAGCCGTCGGCGCTGACCCAGCCCGACGGCCGCATCTACAAGAATCCATTCGGCCTCGACCCGTTCGTGATCGGCGAGACGCTGGCCGAAGTGTCGGCCTGCGCCAAGGCGGGGATCATGATCAACACCTTCATGCTCGCCCGCGACTACGACCTGGTGGCCTTCGTCCGCCGCGTGGCGGCGATGTGCCGCGGCAAGGCGTACTTCACGACCCCGTACACGCTCGGGGAGTACGTCCTGATGGATTACATGGACAAGAAGACCAAAACCATTCACTGATACTTGCCGGGCTCCGGGCTCCGGGCTCCATAAATGCGCAATGTTCCCATCGTCGATTCCCATCTTTCCGCTGCCGAGCGTCGTTCTCTTTCCGAACGTCTTTCTGCCACTGCACATTTTCGAGTCCCGGTATCGCCAGATGGTGGCCGATGCCCTGTCCGACGATCGGATCATCGGCATGGTGTTGCTCAAGCCGGGCTTCGAGAACGACTACGAAGGACGGCCGCCGATCTACGGCACGGGATGCGCCGGCCTCATTACCCATGTCGAGCGCGCCGACGATGGGCGGTACAACCTGATCCTGCGGGGGCTCGAGAAGTTCATCGTCCACGGCGAGGAGGATCCGGCGACGGACCGGCTCTATCGCCGCGGGCTCGTAACCATGGTGGACGAAGCGGTCCCCGGCCACGAGCGTGAGGCCCTGGCGAACGAGCGGCGGCGCCTGGAGTCGATGGTGGCGCCGCTCTTCGACGGCGCCCCCGCCGAGCATCGCCTGCCGAAGACGATGCCGGACGAGGATCTGGTGAATGCGCTCGCGCAGTACCTGGAGTTCGATCCCCTCGAGAAGCTGGCCCTGCTCGAACGCAAGGGCCCGCTCGCGCGCTGCCGGTCGATGGTCGAGCTGCTGGAGATGAAGGCGTTGTCGAAGAGGACCGTGGGCGATGCTGGCACCGTCCACTGAGACCACGGAGAACAGATGCGCCACAGAGACACAGACACAGAGAATTCTTTCAAGATACAAACCAACACAGGCCCGACACCCCGAAGTCGCAGACGCAAAGGAGGCCCAATGAAGCACGCTGTCCTCGCGATAGCGACAGGCGACGGTGTGAATCCGAGAGGAGCGCGTCCGTGAGTGAGCCCGAGGAAGATTTTGCTGCGATGTTCGAGGCGTCGTTTCAAGCGAAGCGCTTCAAGAGAGGTCAGACCATCGAGGGCACGATTGTCGCGATCGGCCCGGAAGTGGCGCTGGTCAACGTCGGCGGCAAGGGCGAGGCCCTGATCGAGATCGAGGAGCTGAAGGACCCCGACGGCGTGGTCGAAGTCGCCATCGGCGACCGCATCCAGGCGGTGGTGGTCTCGACCGACGGGGGGCTGACACTCTCGCGGAAGCTGGCGCGCGGGGCGGCGACCGAGCGGCAGCTCGCAGACGCGTTTCAGGCCGGCCTTCCGGTGGAGGGTAAGGTCGAACGGGCGGTGAAGGGTGGATATGAGGTGCGCATCGCCCGCCAGCGCGCCTTCTGCCCGATGTCCCAGATCGACCTCGCCCGGAGCCGCGATTCGGCGGAACACGAAGGGCGCGTCTACGCCTTCCGCATCATCGAGTACAAGGACGTCGGCAGGAACCTCGTCGTGTCGCGGCGCGCGCTGCTCGAGGAGGAGCAGCGGGCGAGTGCCGTCGAGATCCGAAGAACGGTCGTCGCCGGCGCAGTGCTGACCGGGCGCATCGCCTCGGTGCGCGAGTTCGGCGCTTTCGTCGACCTGGGGGCCGGCGTGCAGGGCCTGCTGCACGTGTCCGAGATGGGGTGGTCCCGCGGGTTGGACCCGTCGCAGGTCGTCACGCCCGGCGAGGAGATCACCGTCCAGGTCTTGCGCGTCGACGCCGACACCGGGAGGATCGCCCTCGGATTGAAGCAGCTCGCCGCCGATCCGTGGGCGACGGTCCAGTCGACCTACGAGGTGGGCCAGGTGCATACCGGCCGCGTCACGCGCGTCACGGAGTTCGGGGCGTTCGTCGAGTTGGAACCGGGCGTCGAAGGGTTGGCGCACGCCTCCACGTTCGCGTCGGCGGGACGGTCGCAGGGGTGGTCGCGGTCGGTCGCCTTGAACATGACGGGGGCATTCGAGATCCTGAGCATCGATCCTGAGAAGAGGCGGATCGGTGTCGCACCCGTTCAGGAGGGTTCGGCGCGGGCGGTCGGCGCAGCGCCGCCGTCATCCGGGGACGCGCAAGAGGTCGAGGAATTGCGCGAGTACCAGGAACGCAGTCAGGCGCCGGCTGAGGGGTTCGGATCGCTTGCCGACAAGCTTCGCGGTGCGCTCAAACCGCAGGAGTAGTGATGTCGCCGGACGCGTTCGGATTCGCTAGTGCGTCATCCCATACAGCACGACATCCAGCCCCACCGCATAGCCATTCGGCGAGAAGCTGAAGAAGAACTGCGGGTCCTCCCCTTCGCGCTCCCACGCGTCCGAAATGTCGGTGTTGTGCGTCATCACCACCATCAGCCGGCCGTGTGCATCGCTGATGCCGCGGAAGTGCGGCTCGGCGCTGATCTCGCCGCGCTCTGAGGTCTGCCCGCCGGTCTGTCGCCAGAAACTGATCGACGGGATCTGCGGCAGCTCCGCGACCTCGAACAGCGTCCGGTAGATCGGATGGTCCCGATCGAGATCCTGAATCGGGTACTGGCCCGGCGGCAGCACCTTGCCGATCTGCTCGACCCACGCCTCCCAGGCATACGGCCCCCAGAAGTCGTCGACCCAGAGGAAGCCGCCCTTCTCCAGGTAGGCGCGCAGCGCAACGACCTCGGCCTCGTCGAACTGCGCCGTGCCGATGTCGGTCGCGCTCAGGAACGGGCACTGGAACATCGCCGGATCGTTCAGCCGGATCGTCAGGTGGTTGGGATCGCCCCCGGGCTGCCTGCTGATCGTCGTCTTGGTGAGCTCGGACAGCCGGATCGAGAAGTTGATGTCGGCGTCGGGATAGTCCGTGGTCCAGCCCGACCCGCCTTGCTCGCGGCGCACGCTCGTGTACATCAACCGGCAGAAGTTGAACCCGCCGTCGAAGCTCCTGGCGTTGGGCAGACGCGGCGGAAAACGGCCGCGGCCGTAGCCGTAGCCGCGGAACCCGCCCCATTGTTCCTGGGCCGAGGCGGCGGTGGCCGCAAGCACGAGCGCGATCAGAAAGGCACGGGCGAGGCGCGGCATGGCTACCGGGGTCGGCGCTCCATCAATGGCTCATCGCGTAGACGACCGAGTTGAGCCCGACGGCATAGCCGTTGGGCGAGAAGTTGAGGAAGAACTGCGGGTCCTCGCCTTCGCGTTCCCACGAGTCGGAGATGTCGGTGTTGTGCGTGAGCAGCACCATCACGCGCCCGTGCTTGTCGCTGATGGCCGCCATGTGCGCGTGGGCGCTCTCCTCGCCCATCTCGGAGGTCTCGCCGCCGCTCTGGCCCCAGAACTGGATCGAGGGCACCTGCGGGATCTGCGTCACCGGAAAGAGCGTGCGGAAGATCGGATGGTCGGGGCCGAGCTCGCGGATCGGATACTCGCCCTGCGGCAGGACCTTGCCGATCTCGTTGGCGAACGCGTCCCACGCCCACGGACCCCAGAAGTCGTCGACCCAGAAGAAGCCGCCCTTGAGCAGGTAGTCGCGCAGCCCGTTGACATCGGCTTCCGAGAACCCGGCGCTGCCGGGATCGGAGGCGATCACGAACGGGCACTGGAACAGCGCCGGATCGGTCGGCCGGACGACGAGATGGTTCGGCTCGGTTCCGTGGAAGCCGACCTTGGTCTTCGTCAACTCCGACAGCCGGATGGAGAAGTTGATGTCGGCGTACGGATAGTCGGTGCCCCAGCCGAGGCCACGCTGCTGGCTGCGGACGCTCTGGTACATCAGGCGGCAGAAGTGGAAGGTGCCGTCGAAGTCGGTGTCGGTCGGGAACCTCGGCGGCGCGCCCATTTCTCCGCCCCAGCCGCCGCGCCCGCCGCGCCATCCCCGCTGCGCCTCCGCGAGGGAGGCGGCCAACAGGATCGCGAGGACGAGCGCGGTCGCAACGCGGGTCATTGACGCGGCTTGGCCTTGGAGAGCGACCGGTAATACTCCTCGACGAGCGCGCGGAACTCGGCGGGCACTTCGTCCGATCCGTTGACCAGCGCGCGGTCGGCTTCATCGCCGGTCTTGCGCCGGAGGTTGTACTCGAAGCGCTTGAGCCCTTCGCTGACGAACGTCTGCAGGCGCTCCAGCTCCGCGGCGTCCTTGTAGACGCGCTCGGAATCGAGCTCGCGCAGGCGCTTCAGGATTTCGTCCAGCTCCTTCGCGTCGATGTTCTGCTCGCGCAGCAGGTTGCGAAGCTCCTGCGACTCGTTGGCCCAGCGCCGCGCCTCGCCGCGGAACTGGCGGATCTCGTCGGGACTGAACCAGTTGCCCGGTCGGCGATCGCCATAGCCGCCCCACGCGCCGTCGCGCCAGCCGCCCGTGGTGTCGCCGCTGCCGTCGCGGCCGCCGGCCGTGCGGTTGCCGTCGTTGCTGCCGCCGCCCCGCCCGCCTTGTTGACCCTGCTGGCCACCCTGGCCCTCTTTGCCGGACTGCCCTTCCTTGCCGCCCTGGCCTTGCTGTCCGCTCTGACCCTGAGCACCCTTGGCACCTTCGGCACCCTGAGCACGCTCGGCACCTTTGGCACCTTCGGCACCCTTGGCACCTTGTTGCTGGCCTTGCTGGCCTTTTCCGTCCTGTGCCTGACGCGCACGTTCGGCCATGCGCTGGCCCAGCGAATCGACGCCGCGCGCGAGATCGCGCGCCTTGTCGAGTGCCTCGCTGCTGCGATCCTTGCCGACTTGTCCGACCGACGATGCGGCTTCGTTCAGCTTCTTGCGCAGGGCCTCGAGGTTCGCGCCGATCTCGTCCTCGAAGTTGCGCGCGTACTGTTCGGGCGCGCCCGAGCCCAGCAGGCTCTTCGAGTAGCGGATCTTTTCCTTCACCTTGTTGTCACGGATGCCGCTGGCGGCTTCCGACAGCTTGCGCGCGGTGTCCTTCGATTCCTTGGTCGTCTCGCCGACCATGCGATCGAGCTGCTTCTCGAGGCTGGCGACCTTCGATTCGAGCGCGTCCTTGCGCTGCCCGATCAGCTGCTGCTGCGGCAACCGATCGGGGCCGCCGCCGGGCAGCGCCCGTGCCGCCGCCGCGATGTCCTTCTGCTCTTCCGCGATCTCCTCGGCCTGGCGCTGCGCATCCTTGACGTCGCGCTCGCCGCGCGCCTGCTGGTTCCGCTCGAGCTGGCGCTGCGCCTCGCGCAACCGATCCGCCGCCGCGGCGGCCTGGCCGGCCGCCGACGGATCGCCCTTCGCGGCGGCGCGCTTCATGGCGTCGGCCGCGCTGCGAAGCTGCCGGGCCGTGTCCGCCAGGTCCTGGCGGTTCTGATCGCGCGACAGCTTCTCCAGCTGGCGCGCGGCTTCTTCCGCCTGTTCGGCAAGCGCGCGCTGCAGGTCGCCGGAGGCGCCGCCCGCCGACTGGCCCGACGCCAGACGCCGCTGCCGTTCGATTTCCTGTTCCTGCCGGCGTGCCAGCTCCTTCAGCTTCTCGGCCAGCGCGTCGATTTGCTGATCCTGCTGCTGTGACGAGGCCTGCGAGTTGGTCTCGTACTGGTTCGCCATCTTGTCGAGCTCGAGCTTGAACAGGTCGGCCAGGTCGTTGGCGATCGAGCCGGCGCCGCCGCCCCCGCCGCCGCCGCCGGCCTGCCGGCCGGTCTGCACCTGCAGCTCGAACTCTTCCTCGGCCTGCTGCAGGAACTGCAGGGCGAGATTCTCGGGTGGGAGCGCCCCGTCGGGGCTCTGCGCCTGCAGCTTCTTTTCGGCCGCGGTCATCTGCTCGGCGGCTTTCGGCAGCAGCTCGGCGATCTTCTTGAACGACGGATCCGACACCACCAGGCGGCTGTTCATGCGCTGCACCAGGCCCGCCACCTGCTCGCGGAGCTTGCTCTGCGCCAGCGTCAGCACCACCATGCTCTCGCGGAACTTGTCGGCCTTGAGCGTCTTGCGGTCCCGCTGCACGTTGAACGTGCCGGAGATGATCTGGCGCTGCTGCTGCGAGAGCGCGCCCACTTCCTGGCCCGCACCGCCGCCGCCGCCCCCGCCGCCGCCGCCCATCGACGTCGCCGGCTTGAAGTTCTTGTCGAACGGCCGGATGCGCAGGAAGTAAATGTCGCTCGTCGCCGCCTTGGCGCCCGCCACCGCGTCGTTGTCGGTGGCCCTGGCGTAGTACGACACCGAATCGCCCGCCTGCACGCCAAGCTCTTCCATGTAGAAGGTGTGGCCCGCCGTCACTTCCGGCGCCGGCCGCGTGCCGTCGAAGAGCCGGATGGTCTTCTCGGCGCCGCCGTTCACCGAGTACACCAACTGCAGGTTCTTCACCGCGAAGTCGTCGTCGGCCTTCGCCTCGACGAAGAACTCCTGCACCGGCGTAGCGTCGGTGTCGCGGCCGGGCTTCGACAGCTTGACCGTGGGCGCCAGGTCCGACAGCAGGTCGACGGTGTATTGCGGCGAGCCCGTGACCCGCTCGCCGCTCGGCGCGTCGAACTCGATCCGATAGAATCCGTCCTTCTGCGCCGTGAATTTGGCCGACAACGTGCCGTCGGCATTGGCCGTCAGCGGCACGCCCTCGGTCTCACCGAGCACCACGCGCCCTCCCTTGGTCGCCATCGTCGGCGTGATGGTCATCGCCACGTCGGTGCCCTTGAGCACGGCGATGTCGCCGCCATCCTCGATCTTGCGGTTCTCGAGGCCCGTGTAGGCCGGATAGTCGTACTCGAGGTCCAGCTTCTTCACGTACGGCAGTTCGACGACGTTGAGCTTGAAGACCGACGAGCGCACGCCGGCCGCCTCGATCACGTAGTCGAGCGGTTCGGCCAGGTCGAACAACATCCCCTCGTAGGTGCCGTTGTCGCCCTTGATCATGGGCACGCGCTCGAACGAGGCGGACGGGCCCTTCCGGATCAGGATGGAGGCCTCGGTGGCGTCGAATCCGGTTAGCGTCGCATTGATCGTCTGGTCGGCGCCCTTCGGCACGGTCGCGTGGCCCGGTTTGACCTCGATGCGGTACGGGGCCGCGGCCTCGACGTCGCGCGAGATCACGAAGATGGCCGACAGCGTGTGCCGCAGGTAGGCGGGACCGAACGTGAAGAGCGCGAGCGCGGCCACCGCCACGCCGCCGGCAATCCACGTGTAGCGGCGCATCGGCTCGCGTTCGATGCGTTCGCCCTCGTGGATCGCGTGCACGCGTTCGATGGCATGTTCGACGAGGCGTCGGATCAGATCCGGCGACCAGTCGCCTGGTTTCTCGGAGGCCTCCATCGCGCTGAGGATCGTGGAGTCGAGCGTGGGCTCATGTTCTTCGAGGTAGAGCGCCACCTGTTCGTCGGTGACCCGGCGCGACAGGGGCCGCGCGAAGAACCACGCGCCGGCGGCCACCAGCATGAAGGCGGTGGCGATGCGGAACCAGAAAATCGCGGAGGGCGTGAACTTCAGCGCTTCGAGCGCGTAGGCGATTGCGAGGATGGCGACGACGCCGGCCAGCAGGAACCCGACCACGCCACGCAGCGCGAGCTTGAGGCGCCATCGCCGGCGTACCTGCCGGACCACGTCGAGCAGCTGCGCGCGGGGATTGAGCTCACCCATGAACATCCTCTCCTCAACGGGCCGCGCGCGACAGGCGCTGGGCCAGTACGGTTTCGGCGATCAGCAGCAGAATACCCGCGAACAGCAGGTACCACCAGAACCTTTGTGCCAGTTCCTGCGCCTCATCGGGTAAGACGTCCTGGGCGCCGGCCGGGCCGGAGGATCCGCCCCCGGAAACGGCGGCGACCAGTTCCTGCGGATCCATGCGTTCCAGGTTGGATTCGGCGAGGTTGACATTTGACGCGGCCACGATCCCCGGCCCCGCGTCCCGTCCCACCACACGAATTTCATAAAAGCCCTGCTCGAGCAGCTCGAGCGCGAGCGACGGGGGCGGCGCGCCGGGCGCAGCCTGTGGCGCCGTCAGGTCGCGCCGCTGGCCGGACGGCGAGAGCACCGTCCGCGATCCCTGGGCCGTGCCGCTGCCTGCCACGGTCGCACCGGCCGCGATCTCGGCCGACGTGACGTCCAGCACCTCGCCGACGTGGAGCCACGCGGGCTGTTCCCTGAAACCGGACAAATGGCGGCCCAGTTGATGCACGAACGGGAGGAACACCGGCTTGAGCGCCAGGTCGTTCCAGCTCAGATCCAGCGTCGAGGCGAAGACCATGACCCGGCCGCGTCCCGCCACCCGCTCGACCAGCGCCGGTTCACCGGTATCGAACCGCGCCAGCACCGTGGCGTCCTTCGCCGCCGCGAGCCCGCGATACGAATAGAAGCGCGCGGTCGAGAAATCTCCGCTGCGCGGCGCGCGGAACGGTTCGAACACGGCGTGACCGTAGTCGAGGCCACTCAGCTTCGCCGCCGCGCCCCGCGTGCGATCCACGGGGTTCAACAGCCGGGCAGGCAGCCACGTGTCGCGTGACGCGGGCCAGATGGCGCGCGGCCCCAGGGCGAGCAGCAGCCCGCCGCCGCCTTCCACGAAGGTGACGAGCCTGGCGGCCGCGGCGTCGCCGATCGGCACATCGTTCAATACGAGCAAGCGGGCGCGCGCGAGCGTGTCGCCGGCCAGCGCGTCGGCCGATTGCAGCGTGGCCTCGAACCGCGGCGTGTCGCCGATCGCGAGCGCGCGGCTCAGATACAGGTTCGCCTCGGCCCGGCCGGTCTGGGCCACCACGGTCACCGGTACCGGCGCCGAGGGTGTGATCACGAAATGAAAGACGTTGTCGCGCGCCAGCGCATCGACCGAGCCCCGTGGCGACAAACCTTCAGGTTTGTCGCTCCCCAGTCGCACGGAGGCGTGCGTGTTGGCGGCCGTCACCGTCAACGGCGCGAACGTCATCGACGCCGACGAGTTCGGCAGCACGCTCACCGACAGCGTCTGCACCACGCGGCCGTCCATCTCGAGCTGGATCGGCACGTTGGCGGCCGGCGTGGCGCTGCGGTTGAGCACGCTGGCCGTCACGCCGACGCGCTCGGGCTGCCCCGCCGTCCGAATGCGCTGCAGCGCCACCGGCGTGAGCGCGAGATTGATGCCGCTGGCGCCTTCCACGGGGACGGTCGTCAGCGTCGCGCCGCCCGGCAGGCGCAGCGTGTCGTCGGGCTGCCAGCCGCCGCGCTGGAAGTCCGAGACGAGGATCACTTCCTTGCGCGGCAAGAGCGATTCGGCCAGCAGGCTGCCGGCGAGCTTGAGCGCCGGACCGTACTTCGTCGAGCCGGGCCCCGGCGACGCGGCGTTGATCTCGGCCACCGCGCGCGAGGTCTCGGGCGTCGACCGCAGCGCGACCTCGGCGCCGTCCGCAAACAGCACCAGCGAGATGCGATCGGCGGCGGTCGCGCTCGCGATCGCTTGCGCGGCCGCCTGCTGCGCGCGCTGCCAGGTGTCGCCGTAGCCCATGCTGTACGACCGATCCAGCACGACGACGATGTCGCGGGCGCCGCCCGGAGCGGCCGCCAGTTCCGAGCCGCGCAGGAACGGCCGCGCAAAGGCGCCGACAATCAGCGCCAGCGCCGCCAGGCGCAGCGCCAGCAGCAGCCAGTCGCGAATGCGGCGCCGCTGCACCGACTCGTAGGGAATCTTTCTCAGGAACATCAGCGACGGGAACTCAACCACCGACTTCCGCTCGCGTTGCGTCAGGTGGATCAACACCGGTACCGCGAGGGCACCGAGCGCGAGGAGAAACAGCGGCGTCAGGAAGGACATCGATCGTTACCGCACGTGTGACAGCCGCTCGCGCAACGACAGGAACCGGAACAGCGCGAAGTCCAGCGGCAGCGACGTGTTGAGCAGCATGTAATCCATCCGCTGTTGCGACGCCCGCGTCGTCAGCGTCTCGACGTGCGCCGCGACCAGCTTCCGGTAGTCGGCGGCCAGCTTGCCGGGCACGATCGGCATCTGGTCGCCGCTCTCCATGTCTTCGAAGCTCGACGGCTCCGCAAACCCGAAGTCGATCTCCTGCGGGTCGAGCACGTGGAACAGCACGACGTCGTTGCCGCGGGAGCGGATCGGCCCGAGCCCGTCGAAGATCTCGTCAGGCTCGGCGTAGCAGTCGGAAATCACGACGACGATGCCGCGGCGGCCGAAGTGCTCGGCCAGCTTGCGCATCGGCGGGCCGAACCTGCCGGGCCGCGCCGCCACCGCCCGATCCAGCGTGTGCAGCACGACGTCGAGGTGCTTGGCCGAGGGCGGGACGTGATCGACGATGTCGGCATCGAACGTGATCAAGCCGACGCGATCCCGCTGCTGATTCGCCATGTAGGTCAGGCATGCAGCCAGCGTCTTGGCGTAGTCGAGCTTCGAGACCGCCGCGCCGAAGCCCATCGACGTCGACACGTCCAGCAGCACAGAGAAATTGGCGTTCGAGTCGGCCTCGAACTCCTTGATGTAGTACTTGTCCGTGCGCGCGTAGACACGCCAGTCGACGCGGCGGATGTCGTCGCCCGCGACGTAGCCGCGGTGCTCGGCGAAGTCGACCGACGCGCCGAAGAACGGCGAGCGGTGCGTCCCGTTGATCAACCCGTCGACCACCGACTTGGCGACCAGCTGGAGGTTGCCGACGCGCGCAAGTACGGCGGGATCGACGAACCGCGCGCCCGGAATCGGTGACGTAACAGCCATTCTGCCTTCTGCCTTCTGCCTTCTGCTACATCCCGGACCGGGGCGCCGGAACCGCTTCCAGCAGGCGATCGATCAGCACGTCGCTGGTCACCCCTTCTGATTGGGCGTGGAAGTTGGTGAGCACACGGTGACGCATCACCGAGTGCGCGATGGCGCGGATGTCTTCGAAGCTGACGTGGTAGCGGCCGCTCGTGAGCGCACGCGCCTTGCCACCGAGCACCAGGTACTGCGCCGCGCGCACGCTGGCGCCGAACGCGACCCACTTCTTCACCGACTCCGGGCACGTCGGCGAGTTCGGACGGCTCGCGCGAACCAGCGACAGCGCGTAGCGCATCACCGGATCGGCCACCGGCACACGGCGCACGAGCCGCTGGAACGCCACCAGGTCCGGGCCCGTGACCGGCCGCTCGAACACCGGCTCCTGGATCGCCGTGGTCGTCTTGACCACGAGGAACTCTTCCTCTTCGGGCGGGTGCTCGATCACGATGTGGAACATGAAGCGGTCGAGTTGCGCTTCCGGCAGCGGATAGGTGCCCTCGAGCTCGATCGGGTTCTGCGTGGCGAACACGTAGAACGGCTCTTCGAGCTTGTAGGTCCGGCCCTGGATCGTGACGCGGTGCTCCTGCATCGCCTCGAGCAGCGCCGACTGCGTCTTCGGCGGCGTGCGGTTGATTTCGTCGGCCAGCACGATGTTGGCGAAGATCGGCCCCGGCGAGAACACCATCTGGCGCCGGCCGGTGGCCGCGTCTTCCTGGATGATGTCGGTGCCGGTGATGTCCGACGGCATCAGGTCCGGCGTGAACTGGATGCGCGAGAACTTCAGCTCGAGCACGCGCGCCATCGTGTGGATCAGCAGCGTCTTGGCCAGCCCCGGCACGCCCACGATCAGGCTGTTGCCGCCGACAAACAGCGTCAGTAGCACCTGGTTGACGATGTCGTCCTGGCCGATGATCAGCTTCTTCAACTCGCTGATGATCTTGTCGCGCCCGGCTTTCATCCGATCGGCAAGCGCCAGATCATCCGGCGAATT
>Ga0156330_1065_pt1 | contig 90834 bp, 93 predicted proteins | sample RifCSPlowO2_12_FD_107978 | JGI IMG/M metagenome (GOLD analysis project Ga0156330, IMG submission 107978) | Acidobacteria bacterium RIFCSPLOWO2_12_FULL_67_14b | reverse complement strand
ACAGCCCGTCTCTTTTTCCTTCAGAAGAGAAGAACGAAGAACACCTACGACGACAACCGTCGAGATTTACGCGTTTTCAGGTGAGCGCTGACAAGTGGGTCGTCATGTTCGTCCTCGGTGTTTCGACTCTTTGATTCCAGCGTCCTTCAGAATGCGTTTACCGTGGCTTTCTGATCCTGTCGGGGCGATGGCACTCGAAATGACACTCGACGTGGCGGTCTCCGCGGATTCGCTCCGAGCAAGAAGCTGCGCCGCTTCGAGTCCGAGCCGCTCCTCCACAGCTGAAGGTCTCGTGCCCAGCGACGTGCGGCGGCTCTGAGACGTCGGCGACGTTGAAGGCGTGACGTCCCTTGCTAGATTTCGAACCGACTTCTCGAAATACCGGACTGACGAATGATGCTGGACAACGTTCCGGCCTTGAGCTCCGCGTGGTCGGGAACGGGCACCGTGGTGGTCGTCTTCCCTACACGCTTCTGCATGACGACGTGACTTCCTCGACGACGAACTTCTGAAAATTCCTCCGCTTCCAGAATCTTGCACACTTCGCGGCCAGACAGGACCCGGAGTTTACCCAATCGCGACCTCAACGCGCGTCACGAACACTTCATTGTGCAGTCGACGTGAGATCTCAGAAGCGTCCGCCGATTCGAAGAACAGCTCAAGCGCCTCAACGAGGTTCTTCTTCGCCGATTCGACGGTGTCGCCCTGGCTCGCGATGTCGAGCTCTGGACAGAGCGCCACGTATACATCATCCTCACGCTCGATAACGGCCGTCAGCTGTCGGGTGCTCTTCATAGACAGATTGTAACGTCGAAGGCTGATGACACCTGCACATGGCACCCGGCAAGTCTTTGCCGTCGAACGCCGAGGAAAGCCCAATAAAAACCGCTTGCCGGGTCGCCAAAGCAAAGATAGTTCCTGAGGATTTCGTGCCAGGCACGCGCGTGAGGTGTCATGCGGGGATCCTCCAGAGTCCAAACGGCTGAATGTGTCATCTCGACAGGCCGCGCTCGAACTAGAGGGAGAGGACTGTCAGGCCGGGGATGCGATTGAAGTCACGGGCGTTGTGCGTGCCGATCGCATAGCCAATTTCCAAAGCACATGCGCCGATGATCAGGTCGGCGAGCGGCACGTTGATTCCGTTAGCCGCTTGCTCGCTTCCGATCCGGGCGATGATCTCGGCGGTGGCCTCTGTCACCGAATGGACGGGGACCGTGGCTTTCAGTTCGTCCAGACACTGTCGACGCTGTTGACGGCGTTCCGGCGAATTGGCACGATGGATTCCATGGGCCAGTTCGGCCACGGTCAGCGCGCAGATGATGATCGGCACATCGCCGACCGCCGCGCGAATATGTTGGAGCACTTCCGGCGTCGTGCGCCTGGCTCGCTCGGCCGCGACCAGGACGCTGGAGTCGAGGACTAATCCCAGGACGGCGGATGCCATGGTTCACGGTGGGACTTGATACCGTCTTCCACGTCCCGCGCAAAGTCCTCGTCGAGCACAGCCCCGGCTCCGCGAGCCTCCAATGCCGCGATCACTTCCGAGATTCTCCGGCCGCTGACGTGAGGTGGCCGAAGCACCGCGACAGGCCGATCGTCCTGCTCGATGACAACCTCCACACCCTGCCGCACCTTCTCCAGCACGGCATGTACATCGCGCGCCAGTTCAGCCTCGGTCATGCGGACAGTCATGATGTGCCTCATGATACCCGCGTCCGTGCCTTGCTGGTCCAGCAATCTTCCGCTTCGGTCAGGCCCCCGGGGGGGACGAGCGGCCGGATCTGCGCAGTCCTCCTTGGTCATCGCCGACCCCTGGCCGCTCAGCGCCGCGAGTCCGCGGCCTGGCGGAACAGCTCGTATCGAATCTCCAGCAGGTGGGCGTCCGGCCGCAGATGCCGTCGTATCGGGAGCCCGATCGTGTGTTCGTGGAATCCCTGCAGTCCATGGATCAGCATGGGACCGTCGGATTCTTCAAGGACATCGCGGCGCACTTCGATCTGGTAGTCGCTTCCTCAGGGCATGAGCGTGCCGCGTTACAATGGGAGTGGGCATGAACTACCAGGACCGGATCGTCAGGGATCCGCACATCGTCGGCGGCGAGCCGGTACTCAAGGGCACGCGTGTCACCTTGAAGACCGTGCTGGCAAGCCTGGCTGAGGGTGCAACGATTGCGGACATTCTGGCCGACTTCCCCACTCTCTGTGAGGAAGACGTGCGCGCAGCCATTGCGTTCGCGGCGGCATCCGCCCAGGAAGATCTCCCGTTGGCTGAGAGTCCCGTCAAGCGGTGAACCTCAAGCTCGACGAGAATCTACCTGAGCGACTCGTCTCGATCCTGAGCGCTCTCGGTCACGACGTTGATACCGTTCGCTCCGAACGATTGAAAGGGCGCGACGACGCCGATGTCTGGAGCGCCGCGCAATCTGCTCAACGCTTCTTCGTCACTCAGGATCTGGAATTTTCCGATATCCGGCGATACACACCCGGAACGCATGCCGGGCTTCTCCTCGTGCGCCTGTCGAAACCGGGACGCAATGCGCTGCTCGAACGGGTGTCGTTGCTCTTCGCCACCGAGCCGGTCACTGAGTGGCGTGGCTGTCTCGTGGTGATTACCGACCACAAGGTGCGCGTGAAGCGCCCGACGTGACGCCGCGATCAGTCATCGAGCGTTGATCGAACGTGTTGGCGGAGAGAGTGGGAGTACTGGACCGCGCTTCACAATACCGCAATGAATACGGGCTTTCTTGCGCAACTGCTTCCGTGCCAGCAATTTGGCGTCTTCGGATCCTTTCGTCCGCTGTCGTCCATTCGCTTCCGTTTTCGGGTTTTGCCAGTCCGATGTCACTCGAAATGTCACTCGCCGGAGGTCGCCACATCGCTGGCTGCGTTACCATGATCCGAAGGGCATCACCGCAATGGACGGCGAAACCGACCTTTTAGCACGCATCACGACGAATCCGGAGATTTTCGGCGGCAAGCCGATCATCCGAGGGCACCGTTTGGCTGTGGAACACGTGTTGGGCATGCTCGCGGCCGGCGACACGCCGGACACCATCCTCAAGGGCTACGCCTGGCTCGAACCCGAGGACATTCGGGCCTGCCTTCTCTACGCTCGACGCGTTGTTGGCCATGAACGCGTTGAACCTGCCCTGACCAATCGCTGAGCCTTGTGAAGGTGCTCCTCGACGCGTGCGTCTGGGGAGGAGCTGCCGGCGTCCTGAAAGACGCGGGTCACGACGTTGAAGCCGTCGCCAGCTGGCCTGCGGATCCCGGCGACGAAGCGATCCTTGCGCGGGCCTTCGAAGGTTCTCAGGTTGTCGTGACGCTCGACAAAGACTTTGGAGAACTCGCCATCGTTCGTACCGTGCCTCATCACGGGATTGTTCGACTTGTTGCGCTGAGCGCTGAGGCGCAGGGACCCGCCGCAGTCGCCGCCCTCGCCAGGTACGGCGCCGATCTGGCCAGAGGTGCAGTCGTGACCGTGGAACCGGGTCGCGTTCGAATACGCCCGGCGGACGCAACGGACGCCACGTGAGCGGCGCACGCCTCAATCCACTTTCGGGAACGAGTGCCCGCCTCCCGGCTACAATCCAGATGGGTGTCGGCGATGGACCTGGCTGTCGTCAACCAGTCGGCTTCGCCCGAAGCCAAGATCGCGCTCTTCCGCTCCCTGTTTCGCGGTCGCGAAGACATCTACGCGCGCCGGTTCGAAAGCCGGAAGACCGGTAGGACCGGCTACGCGCCAGCGTGCGCGAACGAGTGGGTGCGCGGCGTCTGTGAGAAACCGCGGATCACGTGCGCGGAATGCCCCCACCGCCGATTCCTCCCGATCACCGACGACGTCATCCGCTGGCACTTGTCCGGCCGCGACGAGGCTGGCCAACCGTTCGTCGCGGGTGTCTATCCGCTGCTTCAGGACGAGACGTGTTTCTTTGTCGCCGTCGATTTCGACAAGAGTGGCTGGCGCGAGGATGCGGCGGCGTTCCTGGACGCATGCCGTCGTCTGAGCCTTCCAGCTGCGCTCGAGCGATCACGTTCCGGACGAGGGGCCCATGTGTGGCTCTTCTTCGAGGAGACCGTTCCGGCCGCCCTCGCTCGAAGGCTGGGCTCGCACATCCTTACCGAGACGATGGAAGGACGGCCAGAAGTCGGACTGGACTCGTACGACCGCCTGTTTCCCAATCAGGACACGCTGCCTCAGGGCGGATTCGGCAACCTGATCGCCTTGCCGCTGCAGAAGGGACCGCGCGGGCAGGGCAACAGTCTTTTCCTCGATGACCGGTTCGAGCCGTACGCAGACCAGTGGGCGTTCCTCGCGGGCGTGCGCAAGGTCAGCCGGCCGCAGGCTGAGCGAATCGTGCAGGAGGCCGAACGCGGTGGTCGCATCCTCGGCGTACGCCTGCCACCGCAGGAGGACGGCGACGCGGAGCCGTGGACGGCGCCGCCATCCCGTCACCGCCGGGAGCCGCCAATTGCCGGCGAGTTGCCCCCGGTACTCGAACTCGTCCTGAGCAACCAGATTTACATCGCCAAGCACGGTCTGAATCCCGGGCTGCGGAATCGGCTGCTTCGCCTGGCGGCGTTTCAGAATCCGGCGTTCTACAGGGCGCAGGCGATGCGACTGTCCACCTACGGCAAGCCGCGTGTGATCGCGTGCGCCCAAGATCACACCCACTACATCGGTCTACCACGTGGATGTGTGGATGACGTTCGCCAGGCGCTGGGCGGCCTGGGTGTTCGCTCCGAGGTTCAGGACGAACGTTACGCGGGCCGCCCTCTGCACGTGGCGTTCCATGGCGAGTTGCAGGCAGAGCAGAAGACAGCGGCGAACGCGATGTTGGCCCACGACACCGGCGTGCTGGCCGCGACGACGGCGTTTGGCAAGACGGTCGTCGCAGCCTGGCTGATCGCGCAGCGCGGCGTGAACGCCTTGATTCTCGTGCACCGGCAGCAGCTTCTCGACCAGTGGGTCGAACGACTGTCAGCGTTCTTCGGCATGCCCGCGAAATCGATCGGCCGAATTGGCGGCGGACGAAACAAGCCGAACGGACAGCTCGATGTTGCCCTCATTCAGAGCCTGGTTCGGAAGGGTGTTGTCGACGATCGCGTGGCGGGTTACGGCCATGTGATCGTGGACGAGTGCCACCATGTGTCGGCGTACAGCTTCGAGCTGGTCACCCGCCAGGCCAAGGCGCGGTTCGTCGTGGGGCTGTCGGCGACCGTCGCCCGCAAGGACGGCCACCATCCCGTCATCTTCATGGAGTGTGGGCCGGTTCGCCACCGGGTGAATGCGAGGGCGCAGGCGGCCGCTCGACCGTTCAAGCATCTGGTTCTCGTCCAACCGACGACATTCCTGCCAGTCCGGGCGCCTGACCCAGACAGGCGCGCCGAGTTCCAGGCGCTCTATCGGGACCTTGTCGCAGACGAGCTGCGCAACCGTCGGATCTGTGATGCCGTCATCGAGGCGGCGAACAGCGGCCGCTCGCCGCTCGTGCTCACGGAGCGCAACGATCACGTTGATCGACTCGAGACGATGCTGGCCCGCGATGTCCGTCACCTCGTGGTGCTCCGGGCGGGGCTGGGCAAGAAACAGCGGCAGGCCATCGCGGATCGCCTGGCCGCCATCCCGCGCGGGGAACCTCGTGTAATCGTGGCAACCGGCAGGTACGTGGGCGAGGGCTTCGACGACCCCCGGCTGGACACGCTCTTCTTGACGTTGCCCATTTCGTGGCGCGGCACGGTCGCCCAATACGCCGGCCGGCTGCACCGCCTGTCTGACGGCAAGAAGGACGTGCGCATCTACGACTACGCGGACCTCAACGTCCCAATGCTGGCGCGAATGTTCGATCGGCGGTGCCGGGGGTATGAGGCTGTGGGGTACGAGATTGTCCTGCCGGCCAGCGCCATCCCTGGCTGGCCGGCGGATGTCGTCCTTCCGTCGGATCCTGTCTGGAAGCATGACTATGCCGCTAGCGTCCGGAGGCTCGTGCGCGACGGTGTCGACGTACCGCTCGCAAGCCTGTTCGTTGGAGCGACTCGTCCGATACCCTCGGACGCCGATGGCGCCGATCGCGCCCGCAGTGCGACGGAAGCGTTTCTGTACCGGCGCTTGGAAACGCTCGCTGAAACCAAGGGCCGGTTCGGGATCAACGTCGTGTTGCCGATCGCGTTTGACGGTCTCGGGCGGCTTGAAGTGGACCTCCTGTGCGCCGACGCACGAGTAGCCGTGGAGCTCGACGGTGTGCAGCACCTCGCGGATCCCGTCGCGTACCGGCGCGACCGGCGAAAGGATCGCGTGTTGCAGGAAGACGGCTATCTCGTGCTGCGCTTCCTTGCGGAGGACGTCGCCAAGGACCTGGACATGGTGCTCGATGCCATCCTGAGAGCACTCAGCCACCGTCAGTCGGTGGCTCCGCTCACGTTCGTACGGCGGAATCGGATGTGAATCAGTGAGGGACTATCGGCCTGGGGCCGCTGCAGGGCTTCCGTACGCGCCGACGTCAGCTCGGAATGACACTCGGAAATGGCACTCGGCCCTGTGGAGAGGCCAGACTGCCAGAATTTCAGAGCAAATCTGCACGATGGAGGCCCCTTGGCGCAGAGCCTCGTGCTCTTTGAAAAAATGACGAAATCCCGCGCAATTTCTCAAGAAAGGTTGGCGGAGAGAGTGGGATTCGAACCCACGGTAGAGTTTCCCCTACACACGCTTTCCAAGCGTGCGCCTTCAACCGCTCGGCCATCTCTCCGTCGTGTGGAATCAACAGTTTAGCGTGAGCCGTTCGCTGCCTCCAACCCGATTGTGAAGTAATTGTGAAGTGAGGGGCGGAATGAGGGCCGTCATTCCGCGTTCTCGCCTTGGCTCCCGTCCCGAGTCTGCTGACGTTCCTGCTTCCGTTTCTCGTCCAAAGCATCGATTGCATTCCGCTTCGCATTCAGCCGAATGTGGGAGTAATGCTCCAGCATGCGCCGTGATAGATGCCCCGCGATGGACTCGATGGTCAAGTCGGCCACGCCTGTCTCAGCCAGTTCAGTAATGAACGTATGACGCAAGTCGTAAAACCGCAGTCCCGGAAGCCCCGCTTTCTTCCGCAGCGCACGCCACGCGGTGTCCCACTTTTTCAAGGGCTTCGTCGGATCAAACTTTCCATGTCGGCAGGCGAACCATAGGTAGTGATCAGGATCGGTAAAGCCGAGGGCGTCGGCACGTTCGATCATCCGCGCAATGGCCTTCAGCGCATCGTTGTTCAGCGGAATTTTTCGATGCCTTGTCTCGATCTTGGCACGGTTAACGAACACGACCTTCTTGAACACGTCAGCGTCACGTCGTCTTACATGCTTCACCTCAATGGGGGCCATCGATGTGTTCGAGGCCAGTACAGCGGCACAATAGACATGCTCCCATTCGGGGTTGGACGCCGCTGCTAGTAGGAGTCGGTCACGCTCTTCGCCGGTCAACGCACGTCCGATGAGCGATCGGGACTCGGGTAGCAATTCCACATGGTCCTTGACCGCACGCCACCGGCCACAATGCTTGAGGAGTCGGGACAGTACGCCAACATCCATATTGATCGTGCGGTTGGAGATGCCAGCATCGCGGCGAACGCGCTGGTACCGGGCGATGGCGGCCCCGGTGATTGCGGTCAGCCGGACATCCTTGAAGTGGGCTTTGACTACGCTCAGGCGCTCCGATTCAAACTCTGGAGTCCGACTCGACTTGGCACGGCCTCGCTTGAATTCAAGGTAATCGTCCGCAGCGGCGAACAAGGTCTTCGGCCCCGCAGAGACTCGCGCCGTTAGACTTCCTCGCCGCGCTTCTTCGATCTTGTCGCGCTCCACCTTGATCGCTTCTCGCCGGTCCGATGTACCAAGGGACTTGCGGAAAAGAACGCCGTCCACCATGAACATGGTCCAATACGTCTTCCCGCGTTTATAAAGGCTCACCGGTCGCCCCCGGCGTTCGTGACTACTCTGCTCCGACCTATGTACGCGTCAAGGTCGTCGGACATGTAGCGTACGGCTCGTCCGAATTTGACGAATGAAGGTCCGGTACACCGCAACCGCCAATCGCGCATGGTCTTCACCGATACGCACAAACGCTGCGCGACTTCGTGTTCGGTCATCGCATGGACGCCGCTCTGATCGCCCTGATCGGTGGCACTGGCCTTCGATTGGTATCCAAGGGCGGCGTCGGTGCCAAGCAGCGGAGATGATCCTTGCGGAAGGCTTACCGCAGCGGGATGCGGCGAATGCATGTTCGATTGGTAGCGATTCACGGACTTAATGCCAAGCAGGGCAACGGGGGTGCGCCCGGCGCACGGTTGTCGTGGTGGGTTTCGCTCTCGCCCACGATCTTTCTTCCGAGCCTGAAGGCCATCGTAACGGTCGTTCAGAGACCTTGAATCCCAAGATCGTGTGGGCCGAGCACCTTCGGGATCGATGCAGGACGAACGGCTGCGCGGCGCGTACTCGGTTCGGTTCGCCACGGGTCATCCCAAAGGTACGCAGCCCCCGCGCAAACGAAGGTGTCGTGGTATTACTCCTGTACGAACGAAATGGGCGATCTCACGGGCAAGGCGCGTACGGTGAGGCTCGGCTTCGGATCTATGGCTGCGCTCGGCGAGTCTCGTCGATTTGCGCAGGAGAAGTTCTTGAGCACGGTTCTGGAACTTGAGCCGGATATTGGTTACGAGTTGATGGCTGCGGGGCCGGGCCGCGTTGCGGAGTGGGCGGCGCGATGGCATCTAAAGGACGAGTGGATTCACGATGTTGCGCGGTTCACGCTCGAAGTGTACGACGACGATCTCAAGTCCTTAGGCGAGCCGTTTCACATCGAGTACTTCGCGTGGCCGATACCCCCTGACATCGATTACGGGGATGCCGACGTACTCGCGTTGGATTGGGCACCCCAGTTCCATCATGAAGAAGACTTTCGGCGTCGGGTCGCGGCGTTCGTCGAGAGACACATTGCGAAGCGTAAGGAAGCGGCGGTCGCGGCGGGACTCAGGGCGCTGGAAACCGAGAAAAAGACATTGGAGCCGTTCACGTGGCTGGTGCAGTATCAGTGCCTCGAAATGAGTTACGTCGATATCGCCCGTGCGCAGTTTGAAGCCGATGGCAAGAAAGCGGAGTTAGCAGATCCTCGCCTTGTTGAATCGGGCGGGGTTTCCAAGAGTGAGGCGATCAAGGCGCTCGCCGCTTTCATGGGTCTCACGCTGCGGCTTCGCGGGGAGCGTCGATCCAAGGACGCGCCCCCCTCGTGGGTAGATTGAACTTTCCGTGTGTCCACAAAACGGATGTCTGGTGGACATCCGCAGGACCACCGAAACTGGCTGAAATCCTTCGGAATCGTGAAGTCGGTTTTCGGGGGATTTGTGGACGGCCTGCCGGGCGACCTATGCCGCCCGTCCGATGCGCCGCCATTTGCTTACCGCCGATTTTGAAACCTTCAAGCGGGCAGCGGCGTCGCGTAAAGACAGGTGCGCGACGGAAGCGATTTCCGCGTCCGTAACGGCGGAACTCGGACGCCCGAGCCGCTTGCCCATTTTCCGGGCACGTTGCAAGCCTAACTTCACGCGCTCAGCGATGACCTGACGCTCGTACTCACTGAGCGCACTGAGCAGATGCATCATGAACCTACCGCCGGGCGACGAAAGATCGATGCCCTCGGTGATGCTCGAAAAGGTCACCCCTGCATGCTGAAGGTCATCGAGTAGCAACACCAAGTTCCGAACGCTTCTTCCGATTCGGTCTAACTTCCAGACAACGACGGCCTGAAAGCGCCGTCGCTTGGCATCCTTGAGCATCGCGTCCAGCGCGGGGCGGCTGGCGGCTGTGCCGGTTACCCCGTCATCGATGAACTCCCTCACCACCGTCCAGCCATGCCGCTGGCAATGTTCACGAAGTTCGAGAATCTGCGCGTCAGGGTGCTGATCCGACGTTGACGTGCGGGCGTACAGCGCCACCTTCATGCCGGTACCTCCGCAACCAAGATGCCGCTTTTGAGTCCGGCTGCCAAGTGTCGGTGCGCGTGAGGGGTGAGGCCAGCGGTGTCACGCCAATGGGAAGACCCTTGTCCGGCACACGATTCCCAAAGGTGCTCGCTTGAAACGATCTTGGGATTTACGGCGTGGAACCCACCCTTACGATGCTTCGTGAGGAGAGACAGTTGGGATGACCACGAACCCTATAGCACGTGCTACAGACGACCGCAGCATGGACCAGCCTTCGACGCTGGCGGACGCGACGACCGTTACCGAGTACATCCGCAGTTTCAAAGAAATGGTGGCCGCCAAGGCAAAGAACGTCGCCGAGAGCGTCGTGATTCAACTACTTCTGGCGGATGCGACAACCCACCTGCTGCGCAGTGAGTCCGACGAGGCTCAGACGCTCGTCACGAACCACTTCAATGGCATGTCATCAGAGAGCGCCCGGAGCCACTACCGGCAGATGGGGGAACAGGCGGTCCGACTGCTGAACCTCGAAGTGGTGATGCCGAATGGCACCGCGAAGGCCACCGATTACCTTCCCGGCTCAGCGTACGAGTTGTACCTGTGCTCGCGGCTCGAAAACGATCAGTTGAGGACGGCCATCCGGAGCGGCGACCTGACGTCTGACATCAGCCGCGATGCACTAAAGCGACTTGTTCATCAGCCCAAGGAACAGGGAAAGAACGCAGCGAACGCGCCCGCATGGGAAGCAGACAAAGTGGCCGTGCCGCTGGCCTTCACCGCCACGGCCGACACGGCCGTCCCGAGGCTGCGGATCGGGGACGCCTTACTCCAAGTTACGCGTGTGATGGCGCTCGCCGGGATGGATATCCAGTGGAAGAAGGACGACGCCATCCGCAGGCTGTCCGATGGATTCGTTCCGAAACGCCAGCCCATTGACGCCATTGTGCGCGTGAACGTCGGCGGTCCGGAAGTGTGGGGCCACAAGGTGGCTGAGGCGCTGTGCCGTCAGGTCATCGACCGCGAGCCCCCATCCACAGTAATGGCCACGATGACGGCGTATCTCACACAGCAAGCGACCGTTGCTGTCCGGACACTGATGGAACGGCAGGTTGCCACCATGCATCGGGACGGCACCGACGTTCGTGTCATCCGACAGGATCTTGCCGCAGCGCCCGTTGATCCATGGATTGGCATCGCGGTCACGCCGAGGATCATCGGCGAACTGCTCAAGATCGATGACGAACGGTGCCGCAGCGCGGCAGGTACAACGCCATCGCTACTGGCCCAAGCCGTTTACGTGATTGCCTCAGACGAGGACATCGCCGACGAGATCCGTTTCGCATTCGAACAGTTGCGCATCAGGATTCAGAAGCGCATCAGCCATAACCCCGCCATGACCCTCGAAGCGGTCTTGACGGAGATGGGCGACCCGCACAAGGTGCCGTCGCCGCTCGCGGCATAGGGAATGGCGAGCGCACCTTGGTCACACTTCGGCAGCAAGGCTCGGGACGCCTACCGGTACCCCGCGCCGCACTTCCGGCTCGTCGTTGAGCCGTTTTCCGGTTCGGCGAGGTACGCCTTCCACCATGCCGTTGGTCACGATGTGTGGGTAAACGATCTTGATCCCGAGACGTTTCAGCGATGGAGTTTCCTGACCGATGCAGGTGCCGCCGCCCGCGTCTCGGAGCACTGGCCCGACTATGTTCGCCCCGGAGATACCTTGCGCGATCTGTTCGGCGGCACGGCGTCGGTACCCGGCTTGATGGATCTGGCGGTGGGATATGCAACTGTCGGCAGGGGCGGTACCCCCACTCCAAAGACCACGAGAATCACTCCTTTCGCCGCCGGACGCTGGCCGACCCGGCGGATGGTGCTGAGCCTCATTGAACGGGTGCGGCGATGGAAGCGCACGAATCACGACTACCGTGAATTGCCGAACGTCGAGGCTACTTGGTTTATCGACGCACCGTACTCAAGCCTCACGCTCGGTGGTCGGTACCGTCATGGGGCGCAGCGGCTCGACTTCCATGAACTGGCCGAATGGTGCCTCAGTCGCCGTGGGCAGGTGATTGTCTGTGAAGCGGCCGGGGCCACGTGGCTGCCCTTCGGGGAATTCCCGGTCAGCCGCCAAGGATTTCATACGCGGGCGGGTACGAGCGCCAACCGGCGCGGCGCGATTTTTCACCGGTCGCCGTACTCAGCGTTGTCGTCATCAACCCTGACAAGCGGGCTCGCGCCATTGTCGGATTCGCCCGATATACCTGACACGTCTCGACCGCCGTCAACGGGACAACGCTGTCAGTTGCCGAACACCATCACGCACGGTGATGCTGAAGTGGTGTTGCAGGATTTGCCCGCCGAATCCGTGCAACTCGTTTTTACATCACCCCCCTACTACAACGCTCGACCGGAGTATGCCGACTACCCGACCTACGATGACTATCTGTTGAAACTTCGAAAGGTGTTTCGGAATGTTCACCGAGTCTTGGAAGATGGACGCTTTTTTGTCATCAACATCTCTCCCATTCTGGTGCGTCGGCAAAATCGTCAACAAGCCTCACAACGCCTTGCGATTCCATTTGATGTTCATCGGCTATTTACCGATGAAGGTTTCGACTTTATAGACGACATTCTGTGGGTCAAGCCTGAAGGCGCGGGATGGGCGACAGGTCGAGGCCGCCGTTTCGCAGCGGACCGCAATCCACTTCAGTACAAGCCAGTTCCGGTGACCGAATACGTTCTCGTTTACCGGAAACGAACAGACAAACTGATTGATTGGCATCTTCGGAACCATCCCGATCCGCAGGCCGTCCGATTGTCAAAAATCGAAGACGGGTATGAACGCACCAACATCTGGAAGATCACACCCGCACACTCGAAGGAACACCCCGCGATATTTCCACGAGAATTGGCCGCGAAAGTGATTCGGTACTACTCGTTTGTGAATGACGTGGTCCTTGATCCGTTTGCGGGAACCGGCACAGTCGGCGCTGCCGCTATCGCCTGTTCGCGGCGTTTCGCATTGATTGAACAGAATCCCGTATACGTAGAACTGATTCGACGGAACTCGCGGGCGTGGCTCGGGGAGCGTGGTCGTTTGACGATTGGGAATTCGATGTTCACGGATTGTGAGATAGGTGAGAACAATGGAAACGAGACCAGTGACGCGGCGTGCGGTTAGAGAACGAATGTTGGTCCAGCGCGTACGCCGGGCGCTCGCCAAGGGCGGTGAGCGGCTGTTGGAGAACCGAGGCGGGCACGGTCCAGCGGACGTTGGCCAGTACTACGTTGTCGATGGACGCAACATCATGACCGACCACGACGTTGATTTGGAATCGTTCGGACGTGACCTTGGCGTCCTGCGTTCGTGGGAGCGTTTGGTGGATGACGAGGATCCCACCCTGTTCGGTTGATCCGTGAGGACAAAGCGGACTGCCGGGGTGGTGACAGTGCCACGAGCGAGGAACATATGTACAGGCACCACAACAACAGCAGCCGACGCGCTGGTCGGCGTGTTCGACTTCGGAAAGATCGTTCATTGAACAGACACGCGGCGAGAGACGAGACCGACATCGCCCTTCGCCTTTGAGAATTACCCGGAAGAAATCGAATAGCGGAGAGCCTCAGAATGACGACCATAAACGAACGCAACTGGTATGTGTCGGAGCAAATGGTTGGGTGCGACTGTGGTGATGAAGCCGTGGACCGATACGGCCGCCACAACCGAAGGGGCGATTGCCCGTGCGATTGTCATCAGCCGCCACACAAACGGGAAATGTGGATCGATACCGACGATATCGTCGGCTACGTACGGTGCAAGAGCCACATAGATAAGAGCACGGACGGCAACACCTATAGGCGCGTTGAAACAACCGTGGTCGAAGAGTGCACGCCGGACGGTGCAACCCACGTGATCATCCGTGGTGCGGCCATCGAGGAAAGCGACGGGGTGTTGGTGCTCACGTCGTCCGGTCGAATCTACCGGTTGAAACAGCAGGCCCTCGTTGGCAACCTCACCGAATACATCTACGAATACGCATACGAATCCATCGAAGACGCATACAAATCCCTCGAACACAGAGTCAGGTCGTCGCCCTTAGCGAGACTGGCGGCCCTCGGCGGTGCGCGGTTGGAAGTGCGTGTAGTCGCTGATGCGGTTGGCAAATAAGGTACGTGGGCTGCTGCAATGTCACTGACGATCACGTCAACACCGCTACAACGTCATTCGTTGCATCCGCTTAGGCACTTCTTCTTGTGTTCTTCTCCAATCGATCCGCTGAGGCTTGGTACTGCTGCTTCGGTATGGCTGGTTCAGCACCTTTGCTTCAGTACTGTTCTTCGTACGTTGTACGGTGGATCCAAATCCCAAAATCTACAGGGGCGGCCTTTCTCTCCATGTATGTACTTTATTTTTATGAGATTCACGGGTGAAAGACTTCAACGTCACCGTTGATCGGAACCCGTGGGAACGCTCGCTGGGCCGCCCTCGCGGCCGAATGGTGATCCCCGACCTTAAAGCCGACGTCGTCCCGAACACGACGGTCTACATCCCGACGACGTTTGACCCGAGGGTGCTGGTACCAAAGGACCGTGATTGCGCCTGCTGGATGCTGAACGCGATCACGCAGGATCAGCGTCGGTACGGATGGACACCAGAGGCTTGGGTGCCGCTGCCGCAAGCGTTCCTGCGCACCGCGATGGAGTACAGCGTTTACCAACCGATCCTGCGGCAACTGCAAGGCGACAGGGTCATCGAAATGGACCGTGGTGCCGGTGGGGAAAACTGCCGGTGCTATCGCCTCTTGGAGCCGCACAGATCCGCCAAGCAGGTCGCCTACACAATTACCAAGAACACGCTCCTCAAGCGGATGTACCGGTTCCAAGTAGGCGTTGTGGACGCCCTCAAAGAGCCGGTTCACCAGTCGCTACGCCGCTGGCTCAGCACCGTGACAGTCGCCGATGACGGGCCAGACGTGCCGCATCTGGACGAACTGCGTCGAAAGGATTTCTGGATGAAAGTGTGCGACTACGGCCGCATCCACACAGGCCTGACAAGCCTGCCGAAGCGGTACCGCCACTTCATCCGGCTCGCCGGGCACAGCGAGTTGTACGCCGTGGACGTTTCGCACTGCCAGTTCGTGCTGATGGCATCGTGGCTTCGGCGCGAGGGATACGCTGTCGATTCCGACTTCGTGCAGCAGGTGCTCGGCGGACGGCTCTACGACACCTTTGGAGCCGCGTTAGGCGTGGATCGGGAGAAGGGCAAGGACGCCCTCATAAAACTGGTGTACGGGCTTCCACGGCGCTACAACCGGCCGCACGGCGAAGTGTTCCAACGCCTGTACCCACAGGCGTGGGACTCCTGTATGACGTACAGCCGCTCTTATCCGCACGAACACCTGTCGCTACATATGCAACGGCTCGAAAGCAAGGTGATGATCGGCAGTGCCGCTCATCTCTTCACAGAGTTCTTTCCAGACGAACCGTTGCTGACCATTCACGACGCACTCGTGGTACCACGGTCGGGAGTCTTCTCGGCCGAGAGCCTGATCAAAGACGCATTCGACACCCACTGTGACGTGAAGCCGACGATTAAAAAGACGCTGTGGACGGCCTGAGATTGGTTCGGCAGACGCAAGGACGCCCGCGTGAGGGCTGAACGCAACGCCGTGGCCTTCGGGTACCCTGCGGCAACTCTGGATTCCGCCGGGGCTCCCTTCCCCGGCACCCCCTAAATGGTGGTTTTGTCGTCGTAAATTTGGAATTTCGGTGCCGAAACCGACCGTAAATTCCAAATCGCTCAGGAACTCGGCAGACCCCTTCCGCAACGTGGGGCCAAGGTTCCGAACATGGGCAAGTCTCCAACCGATTGAGCGGCGTTACTGCGTCGCCGAGGTGCAATGCAGATTTATGGTGCTGTGGCCACGGGGATACCGACATCTGCTCAGCGTTGCGGCACTGTAGCGCAAGCCCCCACCGAATCGCCAGCGGTGCCCATATCATCGTGCGGTAGCATCAGCCGGTGATCGCGTCGTGCTAAGAAATAAGCGGGGCCGCTTGATAAGTGACGTCGATACGTGGCCGCGCCCGAAGCGCGACTACCAGTGGAAGGCCGGACGGAGCGCGATGGAACTGGCGCGTTCGTGGTTTCGCGGCGAAACGCTTGCCTGCCCGAGTGAACTGCTCGCACTGTTGGAATCCCACGACCTGACACGGGGCTGTACGCTCGTTGGTGGCCAGCCCGAATTCGTGACGCCGCTGCCTGAGCGCGGCGAGGGGCGGAATCACGACCTGTGGCTCACCGGGACGTGTGCGATGGGCGGCCTGACCATCTGTGTAGAGGCCAAGGCGGACGAGCAGTTCGGGGAGCGAATCGGTGACGCCATTGACGCGGCGAGACGCCGGACCCCGCAGTCGGGAATGCCCGCACGGGCCAAGGCGCTATTAGAACTGCTGCTCGGGCGACCTGCTGACCCTGAACACGAACCGTGGTGCGCCCTGCGATACCAACTTCTGACCGGAATCGCGGGCACGGCGATTCAGGCTGTCGTGGACGATTCGGCCGTCGCCGCCTTCGTGGTGCAAGAGTTCTGCGGCGCTGACACGAGTGCGGCACTTCAGCAACAGAACGACGGCGATCTGAATGGGTTCATGCAGGCGGTCTTCCCGGCCATGCAACCGTTGAACACTGGTCGCCTGTCCGGGCCGATCACACTGGCTGTTGGGTCACACCTACTGCAGCCAGTTCAGGTGTTGGTCGGCAAGATTCGTAGCGAAATACCCACGTCCCGAAACACATCTCGCTGAACGTGCCGATTGCGTCGGCCGCTACCGCAGTTGTGGCAGAACATGATGTGCGCTCCGATCAACGATGTGCGGAAGGATCGCTGCTATTTTTATGTGGTCGGGCCGAATCTCATTTTCAGCGGCCAAGCACTACTTCAGAGTAAAAGTCAGTTCTATTGTGACGAGCACGCTTACCGGTTCGCCAGACCGCGTACCCGGTTGGAAGCGCCATTGCTTGGCGGCTTTGATCGCCTCTTGATCAAGGCCGTGCGTCCGATCGAGCGATCTCACAACATCAACGCGGCCAACGCTGCCGTCGGGAAGCACGACACATTCCAGCAATACCGTGCCCTGAATCTTTGCCCGCATCGCGTCGGCTGTGTACTGCGGTTTCACTTCACGCAGGATTCGCGGGTTGGTAACAGGACCGCCCGGGCGGTACACGCCGTCAGCCGCGGGCGCGGCACCGGTTGGGACGGGGGGTGCCGGTGGTGGTGAGTTAGGCGGTAGAGCCGATGCACTTCGCGCTTGAGCGATTGCTGACGCTGCCCTCTGCTCGTCTTGCCCTCGCAGCACGTCTCGTGCTTCTGCCTGAAGACGCTCCTCTTGCTCGACCTGTCGGAGCCGTTCTTCCTGTTCGCGCCGGTATTGCGCCTGTTGCGCGGCGTAGGCGGCTTCACGTTGAAGTGCGGCGGCCGCTTCCTGTCCGCGTTCCTGTGCTTGACGCTGACGGTTAGCGTCGCCGATTCGTCTCTGAAGTTGTGCTCTGAATGGCTCAAACGATGCGTCGATTGGAAACTCGATGAACTCGTCAGCCGCCCGTAGTCCCTGAATCAGAATGCGCCGCCTGACGCCTGCGATCTCGTTGAGCGTTGTCGTCTCAAAGCCCGATCGGTCCTCGCGCGCTAAGGCAAAGAGTTGAGCCATAGGGTCACCGAGCCGTATCGACCCGACATTTGGATACTCGTTGGAGATCGACCACCGCCGCCGAACACCTTCGTTGTCATCGAACCTCATCGCAACTTCCCGGTACGCCCCATTACCGTCGAACTCGATACCCGTTGGAACCGCGTCGTAGATCGTGTACTTCAGTTCCAGCGGCGCGTTGATCCCGAACTTGAACTCCAGTTCGTACGTCGCATTGATCGTCTCTGGTGTTCGTTCGGGATTGCCCAGAATTGGGACTACTTGCTCTTGGCGACGACTGCGGACGCGTCTCAGTGCAGTCGTGACTGGCGTATCCGTCAACGGATTCGTGGTGGTCTCGACCGTCCACCCGGACGCAGCCGGAATGCGCGGCGTAGTTTCGCTGGCTGCCGGGACGAGTTGTACGAGGCTGTCCCCGCCGATTCGGACGCGGTCGTCGATTTGTCGTCCGATGATCCACGCCACGCCGAAGGTCACTGCGACAAGCGCGAGGGACACAACGCTGCGGGTCATCGAAGAGCGCGGTGTACTGGTACCGGGTGTTGTCGCAGCGAACAATATCGGGGCGGACTTTTCAGTCGAACCACTCTGCGGCGGCTTCGCCCACATGTGACCGCACTCGCACGACACGGTATCCGCCGGGTGGAACTTCCGACACCGTGGGCACTCCAACAGCGTCCCACTGTCGGCGGCGCGTTCGGGTCGTCCGTCGGCAGCGACTGTCTGCGGCTCGATCTCGATCTTGACCCCACACGACCCGCAGAACGTCCACGCGGGTTCGATGGACTTACCACAAGCATGGCAGAACGACACGTCACGCACTCCCTTATCTGCTGGCCGATGCGGCGGCACCAAGGCCCGCAAAGATCAATCCCCACGCAATGATGGACAAGACAATTGAGATGAACGGGACATCAAAGAAGCGAGGGATGAATTCCGCACCATAGAACAGGCCGTTGACTCGAATCGCAGCCCCGGTGTCACCGAGCGCGACAGCGTAGGTAGGGTTGCCCAAAAAGTGCCCGAGGTGCCAGCCAGACGGCGTGTATCCTGCCCACATCACCTTCCAGCCGCCGACGTAGAGCAGTGCCGGGCCCATGATCAGTCCGGCGTAGCCCCCGCTTGTCGATGCGGCTCGGGCCGAAAGATTTGTGTCGGGAAGTGTGCCAGACGTGTGACGTGTATTGGGGTTGCTGGTTGACGGGGCGGACTGCGCTTTCGTCCCACAGCCGACGCAGAACGTCCACGTCGATTCGACCGACTTGCCGCACGAGGGACAGAAGGGCACAGGCACCTCTGAGTGAAATGTGACCGGAACCGGAATCCGGGCCACTGTATACCATGGTCCATGGTGAGTGGCGAGCAGTTCCCCGCAGCATCATGCGGTGCCACCACGCACTCATCCCCACCCGTATTTGGCACAACTTGGTAAGACAGTTCGTGACCTGCGTCGCCAGAAGGGATGGACGCAAGAGGATCTTGAGGGAAAAGCAAAGATCGAACGCGTTTACCTTAGTCGGATCGAAGGCGGCCGACAGAACCCTTCCGTGCTGACGCTTCGCGCTTTGGCGCGTGCCTTCAAGGTGCCCATCGCCGATCTCCTCCCGCGTGACCAGTGATCATCAGCGCGGAACGAGTGGGCCGCGCCGTGACTCGCGTCGGGTGACATGCCGACTTGGTTGTCCATGTTGCCCGGCGTAGTACCGCAAGCGGCGACATTCAAAGAACAGCATCGCGCGAGCGTAGTCGGTGCCTTCCGGGTATGGCTGGATGGTGGGATGAAATGATCGGCAATGAGGGCATCGGATCTGTAGACCCGGCTGAAGGAGCGTCGGCGTTGACGGCATAACGCAGCGTAATCGCCGCTATGGACAGAGAAGGTCAGCGGTCTCCGCCGCCGCCAGCCCCGTCGTGCTCATCGTGATCCTCGCGCCATCCACGGGCGAGCAAATCGGATCGAAGCATTTCCGCTTTGCCTCGTGCCGTTTCTAATCGGTCGATGCTCTCGTCCGACAGAATCTCCCCATTATTTGTGACGAAGAGCCGATAGCCGTCTTCGGTCCGCTCAAGGGCACACTCAGCGACCCCACCTTCCCATTCACCTTCGGGGTCACGATAGCCACGCAGACGCCACAGAATCACGGAAGAGTCGCCTTTTACTTGAACAGCCGAATATGTCGGATTGAAGTAGTATCGCGCTGCCTTCCGGCTGCTCCACGATGCCCCACTACATCATTGACCGCTTTGAGAACGGCGCGTGGGCCGTGCTGGAAGACGAACAGTCGGCAATTATCCGCGTTCCGATGTCGTGGATACCAGAGGGCGCACACGAAGGCGATGTGCTCACCGGGTCCGTGAGCGAATCCGCAGGCGGCGAGCGTATACCCCTTGAGATCGACGCTGTGGCAACAGAGGAACGGCGAGCCCGCGCACAACGTCTCCGAAACGGATTGCAGCGCGGACCGAAGGGCGACATTTCGCTATGAGATCACTCCGCGTTCTAATCGCGTCCCTGCTGTTTGCCGCGTGGGCACCGGCCCTTCCCGCGCAGCAGACGCTCCCGCTTCGGATCTACTTCTTCGACGTGGGGCAAGGCGACGGCATCCTTATCCAGAGTCCGTCTGGACAGAACGTCGTCTACGACGCGGGCGAGAACACCGCGCGGATGCGCGATTACTTGACCGCCCTCGGCGTCAGTCGCGTCGATCTCGTTATCGCTTCGCACAACCACGCTGACCATATCGGCGGGCTGCCTGAAGTCCTGCGAACCTTCGCGCCGACGTATTACATCGACAACGCCGTCCCCACGACGACGCAGGCGTACGCCAACGTGATTCAGGCGGCAGCCGCAGCGGGCAGCCAACTTCTGGAGCCAACGGCACGTCGCATAGCCCTCGGTGACGTGTCAGTTGTCATCGTGCCGCCGCCCGGTATCCCCTCTTGGGATCAGAACGACAACTCAATCGGCGTTGTTGTGGAGTACGGGTCGTTCCGCTTGTCGCTGGCTGGTGACGCCGAACCCCGCGAGTGGTCATGGTGGAACATCAACCAACGCGACTGGCTGACGCCAGTTCAGGTTCACAAGGCCAGCCACCACGGATCGAGCAACGGTGATACCGCCGCTGGTCTGGCGAGTCTTTCTCCCGAAGCCGTAATCGTCGGTGTCGGACAGGGAAACAGTTACGGGCACCCTGACGCCTCTGCGCTGCGTCTGTACGGGGAAGCGGGCGCGACGGTGTATCGCACCGACACGAACGGCACGGTGATCGTAGAGGCGCAGTCGTCGGGAGCCTATACCGTTCGCGTTGAACGTGGTGAGGGAGCGCAGCCGCCTCCGAGTACCACCCCGTCGCCTACCCCGACTCCCTCGCCGTCTCCAGCGCCAGCACCCGCGCCCGCGCCTACTACTTACACGCTCTCAGGAACGATTCAGGACGGCACCAGCAGTGCGGCGCTGACTGAGGTAGGGGTCCGCATTTCCGATGGGGCGAACGCCAACCGGTCTACCACCACGAACGGTTCCGGGGCCTACTCCCTATCAAGCCTTGCATCGGGCACGTTCACGGTTGCCTTCAGCAAGAGCGGCTACACGACCGTGAGTCGTGCGGTGGCGCTGACCCAGAACACCACCCTGAGTTTGTCGCTGAGCCGGACCGTTGCGACACAACACCCACGACGCGCTTTCGAATCGGCGCGACCTGCAAGGACGGCACAAGCAGTCAAGCCACCGGCAGCGGTGCCTGTTCCAGCCATGGCGGAGTTGCATGTTGGCGATACAGCGACGGCTCGTGCACCAATCCCTGACCGCGCAGCATCGACGCTGACCTCCTGTGACCACCGTCGTTGATCCACTTGACCGGCGGCCAGCCAGCGACCGCTGGTCGAAAGCACTGGAATGGCCGATGGCGCTTCTTGCGCTCTTGGTGATTCCCGCGTTGATACTCGATGACGGCGATGCTACCCCTCGCGTCCATCTAATCGCCACGTCGGTGAACTGGTTTGTATGGCTGGCGTTCTGCGGAGAATTCGGGCTCCGATTGGCTGTCGCCCCGAACCGACGAGCGTTCGTCCAGCGGTCATGGGTAGACCTACTGATCATCGTCGTCTCGCCGCCGTTTGGCGTCCCCGAAGCACTGCAAGGATTGAGGGCCATCCGCGCTCTACGTATTCTTCGGCTGCTTCGTCTCGTGAGAGCGGTTGGCATTCTCACCATCGGCCTGCGGGCAAGTCGCCGTGTGCTTCGTCGCCATCAGTTCCAGTACGTACTGGTAGTGACCGGAGCAGTCATGTTGCTCGGCTCGGTCGGACTCTACGTGGTGGAGCGCAACCAGAACGAGGCCATTACCTCCTTTGGGGATGCACTCTGGTGGGCCGTCACGACGACGACGACCGTCGGGTACGGGGACATTTATCCCAAGACGGGAGAGGGAAGACTTATTGCCGTGTTCCTGATGCTGACAGGGATCGGCGTGATCGGCATCTTCACCGCCACCATCGCCAGCCTGTTCATGGCTCAGGACGAAGAGACAGAATTCGACCGTGTCCAACGACGCCTCGATGTAATTGAGGGCCAGTTGAATCGCTTGTTGGAGCGAGAACGCAGATGAAAGGGGTGGCGTTCTCGGCGGTCCCGAAGAACTCACCGGACTACATGAAGCAATTTCGGTGCGGCGGCAACGTCGGCGCACGGTCGGGCCTGCGAAAGCCTCACACCATTACGCGGGAATGAGAATGGAGACCATCATGAAACGGCTGATCGTCGTTCTCTTGTTCGTCGTCGCTGGACTCGGCGCGGTTCCCCAATCCCTTGTCCATGTTCACGATCACCTGTCGCTGACCGCTGGTGCCGAAGCGCAACAAGACCCGGCGACAATCACGGTCTACGTGACCAGAACAGGCAAGTTGTATCACCAAGATGGATGCCGTTACCTGCGGCAAAGCAAGATCGCTACAACGCTGCGCGAAGCCGTGAATCGGGGCTTCGGGCCGTGCAGTGTGTGCAAGCCGCCGACTCTCAAATAGGCACCGTGGCCATGAGATACATCGAAGGTGCGTTACACGTCATGCTGCTCGGCAGCATCGTGATCACAGGCACCTCCGCGTGTGGGTCTGGAACTATCCGCAACTCCGCGTCCGAGGAGACACGCAGTGACACCTTAAACGACTTGCCCGACGGTGCGTATTCCTGCGAGGCGTTCAACGCGACACGCGGTAACGGTCCGTACTCGCTCGACTGCGACAAGTTCGGATCGAGCGTCACGATCCATTTCAGCAATGGCGGATACGTGGAAGTTGATGTTGATTTGGAAACGACCGCTGATGGATTCGCGTGGAACATTACAGGTACGAACGCTGATAATGGCGAGGAATGGGAGATCGCCATCAGCAGATGAAGATGTCGGTGATCCGTCCCGGGCTTGTTCGGCTGCTAGGTTTAGTAGCCGCAGCAGTCTTGCTGCTGTCAGGCGGTGCTGTCCTCACGCAGCCGAACCCTGCGATGACCGCCCATTTCATCGACGTGGGGCAAGCGCATGCCACCCTTCTGGAGTTCTCGTGCGGGGCGATGCTGATCGATGCGGGGACACAGGACGACGCTCATGAGACCGCGCTCCTCGGCTATCTGGATGCCTTCTTTGCCCGCCGCACCGATCTCAATCGCACGCTGAAGTCCATCCTCATCACCCACAACCATCTCGACCACACGCGCTCACTCCAGCGCCTCGTTGAGACGTTCACCGTCGAACGATATATCGACAACGGGTTCACAACGGGCAGTGGACGGTTTGGCCCGAACTGGCTGCGAGGTGAAGTCAAGGCCGGACGCCGGAAGATTGTGGTGCGAGACATCCCCGATACGGCGGTGGAGGCCGTCGCGGACAAGCGCGGCCTCACTGATTCAGACATCGATCCCCTCGGATGTCCGGACCGCGATCCCGGTGTTCGCATTCTTGAAGGTCGCTTTGACGAGAATCCCGGTTGGCCAGAAGGCGAGTTTGAGAATCAGAACAATCACTCGGTGATCACGCGGATCGACTATGGGACCGCGTCATTTCTCTTTATGGGCGATTTGGAAGAGGCCGCGATTGAATTGCTGGTGGACTACTACGGCGATCAGCCGGGCGGCATGTTGGACGCCGATGTACTTCAGGTTGGGCATCACGGTTCGCAGAATGCGACGACTGCCGAGTTGCTTGATGCGGTGACGCCGAGAGTTGCCTTGATACCCGTGGGAGAGTGGACGTTTGGACAGAGCGGCGGAACCTTCACGACTTTTGCGTTCGGCCATCCGCGTCAGACGACCGTCAACCTGCTGGCACAACACATGACGCGACGACGCACTCCGTCAAAGAGCGTGAGGGTTGCCGAGAAGGCACGGCAATTCAGAAATCAGACGGTGACGAAAGCGATCTACGCAACGGGTTGGGATGGGACCGTGCGGGTGGTGGCACGAGCGAGTAACGACATCACGGTCTACCGCGAACGATAGGGAGGATTGATTGGGCCGACAACGTTCGGTCACCGTGGTACTCGCCATTGCGTTCGCGCTGTTCCATGCCCTCGTAGTCGCCGTACCTGTTCTCCTGATGGGTGCTACCGGCGAGGGACAGGGTTATCTCGTTCTGTTTTTTGATTTGCCGTTAGTCCTATTGGCCAATGCAATTCCTGCAACTCAGAGGCTCTTGCACAACGATGTGGTGACGTACTACTTCGTGGTCATCGTTCTCGGAACTCTTATGTGGGCGGCCGTCGGTGCCTTATGCGGGTGGGTATGGGAAAGATCCAGACGCAGCACAAAGTCGATGCCCTTCCACACCTAAAGCGCATCTTCGGCATGGCATTCCGGAGGCGAAGAACCGGCGATGCTTGGAATAGTTGCTTGGATTTGCTAGTCGCGCGTAGCGGCCGTCGGTACCGCCGTCAACGGCCTTTTCGAACAATTTCTCGGTCTAAGGGTTCAGTAGACGTTCGGCCACCGCTGAAATCGGCCTTCCAAGCGGTCCCAAATGGCCCTTGGAACGACTTGAGCAGGCCGACCATGTCAGGGGATAGGCTCTAGTACCTTCGCGCTCTGGAAGGCTTCTGGTGACCCCGTTTCGGTGTGTCGCCTATCGTCCTTGTCCTATCAAGAGACGTTGCCGTTGACGTAGACTGCCGAGCACCGCTGACAATAAATTCGGAACGACTCTGAGGCACAAAGATGAAACGTGGACTTCTTGCGTTCCTCCTGTTTATCAGCACAGGTGACGCCCTCGCAATACAGTTGGGCGGCGCTCGAGATCCGGTCTATATCAACAACGGATTTCTTAGTGGGAGTCGCTTTCGGGAACTTAGCGAGAACGAGCGCCGCAGGTACGCCACTGGTTTGATTGACGGTATGTTGCTTGCTCCCCTGTTTGGCGCGCCCACCGCGAACCTTGCACGTTTGCAGACTTGCACAGTCAAGATGACCGATGAACAAGTTGCGGCCATTTTGTCCCTGTATCTCAGTGAGCACCCCGAGCGTTGGCATGAGCAGGCACACGGCTTGATGTTTGGGGCGTTGAACGAAAAATGCCCTAAGTAATTTCGCAGTTTCCGATGCCTGCTCACCCATATCTAGAGCGAAGTACAAACAGTCCGGGCGTCACCCTCGATTGCGAGTCGTGTGAGTGTTCAGGCGCTCAACGGCGTAGCCGATTCGGGGGCCGAGCGATCACTGTCGCATCGAGATATTGATCGACGGTTAGGATCGCGGAATGAACGACTGACTGCCAGCGCGCGTTCATCGGCTCCTCCGACGGTCAATGGCCGAATCCACGGCGAATCCATCCGACGCTCCATCCGAATACGTACAGGAAGGCCACGGAAATGGCCCAGAAGGAAAAGACCTGACCGGCAAACGTTGCTCGGCTGATCGCAAGCGCATGACGCTCGGAGAACGAAAGCGGTCGCCTCTGCACAACGGTCGGCTCTATAAGGGCTTTGTATTCCGAGTACTTGGCGAGTACCCGCTGTTCAAGTTCAACATCGGAGAGATCCGAGTAGGCGTTAGGGTACTTCGTGCGAATGGCCCGAGCCAGCGCGACTGAAGGGTCGTGCCTCATGTGCCAGAGGTCGGACGACAGCCTAGACTTAACGCTGTCTGGTAGTGGCAGCGGGCTGAGCCTACGGATCAATTCGTCTGTGGTGGTTGAAAAGTAGAATGCCCTAACCGCTTCCGACCGCACGTCATCCGTCGCAGGAACGGCGAGCACCTCCTCGGCCACCAAGTCCTCTACGCCCTTCCCGCCGAATAGTTTCGCCAGCGCATCATAGAAACCCTCTGGAGCGGGATTTGCCGGTGGCGCTAAGGGGTTCCATTGGTCATCGAGGTCTGGCGGCCGATTCGAGGGCGAAGCGATCTCGTGTAGTGCCATCGGCCATCGCTGGTACCCGAACACTAGAACCACAAGCGCCCAAATCGTCGCCAGCACCATCCACAATCGCTGCCAACCGTTGAGTCTCATAGCAATACCGAGGATCGCCCACCGCGCCGCCGTGGCAGGGGGGTTGATGTCACCGTCCAGCCACTTTTGCGGCAGCCTCAATCCATTGCGGGAGATTCTGACGACCTGCGTTCAGTACCCAGTCGTACGTCGGATAGGTTGCTGCAAGCGAGGCACCTTTGTTGTCCCAATACAGGTACGCGAAGGGGTTCGCGCCCTGTGCGTCTGTCCGGCCGTTCAGATCTTTCACGTGATGGATGTAGATACCGAGCATTCCATTCTTGCGTTTGGCGCTTTCTATGATCTCGTAATTGATCCACTCCCGATTGGCAGTTTCCGCTCCAATCAACACCACGGTTACCGACGTGTTCTGTAACTGGTTGTCGATCCAGCGCCGAATAGCATCGTCGCCTTGCCTTCTTATGCTCTCCCACGACGCACTGTCCACAAAGCCGCTGGATGTATCGCCGGGGGCGAGAACAATACCGCTATTTCGGATCTGACCGACACGGAGAATATCGCGGTCGTAATGAAAACTGAAGAATACTCGTCTGGCCATCTGCCTACTTCGTGAATCGGGTAATGAACACTATGAGCGTGATCAGCACAAAACCGTAGAACGGCAGCAGGGTAATTGAGAATGGGGTCACGTACCACTTCCGTTTACCGTGGAACGCCGACGAGTCCATTGAGAAATCAATCGCCCCGTCGTCCAACTTTCGGACGTGGTCGTACAAGGAACGAAACAGCCTTTCCTGCCACAGGAAATAGGCGTCAAGGAACCAGAACACCCCGGTAAGAATTAGCGCCACAACCAAGAGAGGCACTTCGTTCTCGGTGGCACTGAACGCGAACAGTCCTGCAATGATCGTGATGCTCCACCCTTTCAGCAGAAATGACGTGTTCGCCATCCGATTGATGACGGCCTGAATGAACTCAAGATGTTTGAGTTTCCGCTCCATTGGGATGGGCGCAATTTACTCCAATTCAGGCCTCAAAGTACGTCTGGGCAGTCTTCGCCAAATGAACGACAACGCAGGCCCTCGGCCCGTCCAGTTCGCGCTCTCGCCGCCGACGCCAGACGTGCACTGGACGCAGCCCGGTTCGCCGAAGTCCGCGTCCGGGGAAGATCGCCGTGAAGGTAATCAATCACTACGGCGACGAGGTTTTGAAAGTCTTTTCGGTTTAGATCGTTTCCGGTTCACGGTTGATGCCGGTTTAGTCAGTGTCCTTAGCGGTACTGTCGGGACCACACACTCGCTGGCGGGTGCGGGTGAAGGACGTTTCGCACGACGCTCGGCCACCGGATCTATACGCATCGGGGTACCAGTCCAACCACACTTGTCGCAGGTTGGCCGCTCCCAATCGGTTTCGGGATCGTCGGTCCGGGATCCGCGCTCTGGCGACAAACGTTGAGAACCACAGGCCGGGCATTCGTCAGGGACACCCCGGATGAACCGAATGAGTGCAGACACCGCAAGTGTCACCGCGTTCTCGGTTGTGGCCACAGCCGCTTCGGCGTCATGCCAGTGGGACGATTTGGCGTGTGTCAGCCAATTCGCAACTTTCCATGCACTGTCCAGCAGCGTCTTCAATAGATGCCGTTGCTGTTCGTTGGAACCGCCCGGCAATATCGTATTGAAAATATGTTCGGTCCACGCCTTGAAGTCGGCGTCTTTCGGCGGTTCTTCCTCTGACTTCCAAGGAATAGCGGCCCGACCTGCAAGCCCAAACGCCAGAAGGCATTCCCGGCAACGGACACCAATCGCTTGGTAATCGGAGACTTCGTGTGCGTGGCGCAGAGCCTCCGATGCCTCCTCCATGTACCGGTAGCACTCCGCGAACGGCTCTATCGGCAGTTCGGAAAGTTTGCTGCGTTCACTTCGCGGGATTCGGAGGCACAGGCCGACGTGACACGTCAGCGCCAAGTCCATGTTCGGGAAGTCGCGCTGAGAGTACAGATTCATTGGCTCAGTGATGACCCACCAGCGGTCAGCGTCGGTGTGCACGTCCCACACGTCATGGCGCACGTGGATCACATTTTCCGAATAGACCTTCTGTACAAACTGCACCGCCAGATCCGGTGCCTGCGACTGCATGTACCCAACGACGCGCTCGGTTTCGGCTTCAGTTGCCGGAAGCACTGCGTAGTTCCTTGTGAGAAGGATGAACCCATGCAAGCCGTGCACTCCGGCGGTACGTCACTTCGGCAACGCACGATTTCCACTTCGTGCGTTCCCCCGTCGGCACTACACGCACTATCGCTACTGGTGCGCCCGTCAGCAGGTGCAACACGGCGAGCGCTCTCACCTGATCGATCTTGATCCGGTCATTGGGCCGCTTCACTTCACAGAAAAGCCAGCCCTTATGCGGATGGTGGGCAACGATATCCGGGCTCTTTGGGACGAAGGCAAGGGACTGCTGGATGTCGCCCGGCCAAAGAATCCCTGCGCTCTTGAACCTTTGCCGGACTTCGTCCGTGTTCTTTTTCCAGAATCCCTTCTTCGGATTCCGGTGATCGAACAATTGGACGGCCGACCAACAGGTGTATCCACTTTCTTCAAGATGCAGAGCCACATGAAACTCGCCGAACTTATAAGACGCTTGCCCGCCTTTCGGAAATCTAAACCTCCCGCTGTCCGCTAATCTGGCATAGCGTCCAAACGCAGAGTGATCCGCATAGTCAGATTCCTGCCACGAATCCTGTGCCGCGATCCAGCGGTCGTGTGCGGTCGCTGAATGGGTGACAACAGCCACGGGGATCTCGACTTCCTCTTGCGAATGGACCTTCGGTAGCCATCGCACATTCATCGGGAGTTTTCGCAAGCGCCGCGATTATGCTCCACGCGCGCCATCGGTTTCTATGCAGTTCGAGTTAGTCTCGGCGCGCATGAACAGCGCCAAGCACTGGCCGGAGCCGCCGCTCGAAAATCCCGTCCCCTACCTCACAGGTGACGCTCAGCGCGTACTGGAGGCCGCCCGTGTGGCAGAACGCGAGGGCCGCATACGCGACGAGGCGTCGTTTTCACGCATCGCCGTGCTGCTGTACTTCACAGCGTTACGAAGTCTGGTGAACGTGCTGTACGAATGGAGCAAGACGCCTGATCACGAATGGCGGCAGTTGAGTGTTCACCACCGCTGGACGTCGGCGGTTCAACTGTGCCTCCCACGCTTAGAGGAACCCGGAGAGGCGTTGCAGTTCCCGCGCGACCACGTTGGCGAAGACTTACCGCTGCTTGAGCGCTTTCTGGAACTGCGAGACGCGGTGAATGACTTGGATCACCACGACGTACCGTGCGGCGTGACACTAGTGGATGCGACCGAACCGCCCGACGCGAAGGTCGCCACCGGAGGCGACGTACACCCGCGCACGGGATTTCCACGACGGCAGTCGGAGTATCGCCGCGCACACGCCGAGGCGGCGGCGACGATTTATGAGGACATGGTGACGCGGCTGGACCTGTGCTTCAGAGACAAGACTCGTGTCCTAACGAGGACGGGGCTCAGGACGACAAGTTCCTAATGACGTGTAAGTCGAAACTCCGATGGTGGCTACTTCAACAAACAAGTTCGCCAGTCCAATTTTCAAGAACACGTCCGGGTGTCCCACAGGCTGCAATGTTCGAAATGCGCCGCTAACGGTAATGACCATTTCGTAAGTGTCGCAACCGGCTCGATCACAGCGAGCGTAGGTCCGTTTATCGAAGTCCACAATTTGCCAAGTACTTGCGGCATTCGCTGGAGAACAACCAGCCGGAAGTTCACATAACCACTTCTGCTGCGCTTCGCAGCGAAGTCTCGCTGCCGGTTGAAGCGCGGATAGGCCGACTAGTGCCCACACTAGTGCAATCATTTAAGCCCCCCTGACCTAAATCAACCCTCGGCAGGTTCCGTAATACTGAGTAGCAGACGCCTGATTGTCGATGGTGTACGCGAGGTGTCGGGAGAGAGCGGCCTTGTAGGGACCGTACGGGCTTGTTTGAGTGGCCTTGAAGATGCTTGTGATGACGACGCCCCCCACGCTAGTCGTCTCAATAAATGACACGGCCAATTCACCGTCGATGACTTGGACGGTGGAACTTCCCACATTCCCAATGAGGCGAGCGCTGCGATTCCGATAATCGACGTTGTCGAAAATAACCTCTCCGAAGGCCTCGTTGCTCCGCGCCTTCTGAGGTTCCAGATCGCGTCCGACGCCTTCGCCCAAATCGCACCGAAATGTTTTGATATCCGCGAACAGCGGATCGGCCTTTGACACGGTGAGTGTCGGGGCGGTTTGCATTACCAAAGCGACAACAGCCAAGAGTGCCGTCATTTAGATCCTTTAGGCGGTCCTACGCCACAACCGCATCTGAAGCACTGCGACTACGAAAATTACAGCCACGCAGAAGTCAATTGGCCGCCACTCCTCTTGCCTAAACGACACGATGAGAATCGGGTTGAATAGAAGGGCGATCCCGCCCATCACCCATGGCCAATAGCGGCTGCGTTTCATCGTCTGAACCACAACATAAAGCGCCGTTCCAGTCACTACGAGACGTAGCAATTGGTAGAAGCCGTAGGGCCAATCACCACCAGCAGCAAGCAGGAGTAGCAGCGCGGACGCTACGAGCGGAATCCAACTGACCGCAACATCGGGTTCTCGCGCGATTGCTGGCCGTGGGATCGCGCTCCGTCGTGGAGACACTGCACTGACAGAATGAACTGTCGGAGCGAACTCCGCCGCACCTTTTTCTTTGATTGCGTCGTCCGTCGCCAGCAATCGCGCAAAGACGGCGACGAGTTCTCTCGGCACCGGAACGACCGGCCAAGACTGGTCCTTCGCCAACCGCTTGAATTCGCTGAAAGGTTTGATTAAGGCCGGTGATGGAGCAACGCCGTCGGCAAGATAGGAGCGAAATGCAGCCCCGAACGTTTCAAAATCTAATTGGCGTAATTCGCGGCCCTCGCAACGGAGCCAGTTCGCCACGATCTGCCAATCGCGCCGGACCTGCGATGGCGAACCGGGGGTCTTGGCGTCCTCCTGAAGTTCCCGCAAGAACGCCGCCCCGCTATCGGCATAGATGTCGATTTCATCGCTGATGCGAATGGTGTTGGATTTGGGGTCGTATGGCACGTCGGCGGAGTATAACGACTCATGCGGGTTCGGTCATCAAACGACGATTAGCCCGCCCGATGCCGCCTCCCGCCATCCCGAATTCCGGCAGTCTGTCGCCCGTTATCCGCAAACGACGTGGAATTACAGTGCTACTGGTCGCGGTGAAACCGCTTCCCCGGGAACCCCGTATATCAAGTGGACATGGACTTATGACGCGGTGCATTGCCCTTCTCGCGTCGGCGGCGGTCGTATTCGTAGCGTCCGTCCAAGCGCAATCGGCTCAGCGCGTGGAAGAAGCCTCTTACGTCCTCGTGGGAGGGATCGAGCAGTGGGTGACGGTGCGGGGGGACGACCGCACAAACCCCGTGCTGCTACTCTTGCACGGCGGCCCCGGCGACGTTCAATCGCCGTTCATCTCAACTTACGCCCCGTATGAAACTGACTTTGTTCTGGTTCAGTGGGACCAGCGGGGAGCGGGACGCACCTTCGCAAAGAACAGTGCCGCTGGTGTCACGCTCGAAAGACAGATCTCCGACGGTATCGACCTCTCACAACAACTGCGAAAGCGCTTCTCCGGCCAACGCCTCGTCTTGCTTGGACATTCGTGGGGTAGCGTCGTGGCCACTGGTATGGCACAGCAACGCCCCGATCTATTCGATGCCTACGTTGGAACAGGACAAGTTGCGTCGTGGGCTGAGACCGTCCAATTCCAGTTTGACTTCCTCAAGCGTCGTTATAGCGACACAGGCAACACGACTGCGCTCGCCGCCTTGGAAGCAATCGGCAAACCGGATCCAAGGAACGTCAAGCAGTACTTCGGTTTCTCACGGCCGCTCCGCCAGCACATGAATCCGTCGGACACCGCTTGGTTTGCGGGCATGCTTGATTTGCTCAGGGCAAACGGTGAGACAGACACCACCCTCAAGCCGATTGGCGACGGCATGAACGCCTCAGGCGCGGCGCTGATACAGAGCACGGTCGGCATCGATTTGCCCGCAACAGCAACCGCATTCAGGATTCCGTACTTCGTCATTCAGGGCCGGACCGATTTGTTTGCGCCCACACCGCTCGTTGAGACGTACTTCGCGCGGATCTTAGCGCCAGACAAGCGGATAGTTATCATCGAGGATGCGGGCCATTTTGCGCTGGCCACGCATCAGGCAGAAGTAATCGCTGCGCTGAAACAGACGCTTCGCTGAACGCTTTGACCTATTGGTGGGCCGTGAATGCTACGGTTGGATTGTAGAAATGAACATCTGGTCGCGGCCCACGTAGCACGTCACCGATAGGGGCAACTTGTCAGAATCGGCAGGCAGCGCCGGTTGAAACTGCGCCCGATTGACTGTGGCGACACCAAAACGATCAAGCGCACCCATCGTCGCTTCACTGGCCCCAATCGAGGCAACACAACGTGGCCAACGATACGTATCGTTGTTAGTGATTTGCCAGCCATCGGCGGATCGGACGGCGGTGACGCGCAATTGGGTAGGCGGCGGTCCAGTCACGGCGGTGGCCGCAGTTGCCGAAGAGACATCGAGCAACAAATCCACGGCCGCCTGATCAGGTTCTACGGCAAACGACCATTCGGCACCGTCAGGGCTCGCGTATTCCACCGTGAACCCTTTGACCAACCGGCGGGCATCGAAGAGCGCAGTCACTTCCCTGACATTCCATGTTGCCCCGAGCGCATTGCGGTACACGTTCGTATCGGCGCTGTACGTCAAGGGCGCGATTACCGCACCGTTCACCAAGACGCGAAGGCGACTACATTCGAATATCTCGCGGACATCGTGATCACCGCACGACATGACAACGACATCGCGGCGCATCTCCGTTGTTGGCGTAAATCGACCGCCCGACCCCGCCGCATCCGCCGTTCTGGAGGCGATGATGTTCCGATTGCTCATGATCATCAACCGGGTCGTGGAGCCCGACGAATCATCAAGTCCTCGCGGCAACGAACCATACGGCGAGTTCATTGCAACTCCCTGAACGGCGGCGACGACCGCGTTAGACAGGGCCACCGCCTGTGCGTGAACGGCCGCAGGTGTCCATGCAGCCACCAAGGCAACCACGATGCTGACCAGACCGACGCGCATACGACCTCCTGTTGTGTCACTACCGGCGCGCTCGCCTTGGAGCAGGCGGGACGTGTGCCAGATCTGAATGTAGTTGCATGGTTATCGAGTGTTACGGTCGAACAATCCGTAGACGACGGCTCCTCCCGCGAATAGAACGATTGTCCCGAGGCTTGTCAGTAGAAATATCAGAAGAAAACGAATCAAAGCGTTCGTAGAAATGTAAGCAGCAACGTAGTAAGCCCCAACGGCGATGACGGCCAGCAGCAGCAGGAGGGCGACCGTGCGAAAGAGTTCCTTTCGGAAGCCAGCGTGACGGATGTTTCGAGGTATGAGCGACCCGAGGAAGAGCGGCCATAACAGCCTCGTTGTCGTATTGAGATGGAAGTGGTTCCCAACCGCCGTGCGCGCCGATAGGAAATACCAGACCAACACGATAGCGGCGTAATCCCACCCGTTCACGGCGTGAGTCTACCGCATGGCGAGCCGCTTGCCGGGCGCGCAGAGAAGCAGGGTGAGGAAGATACACCACCGGCTCTCAACCGTGCTGAAGAACCCCACCCTTCCGATCACCGGACTGCCCCGTCAGTCGTCAGCGTTTCGGCGGGCACACGCGGACACCGCCGCGTCGATCTACGCGGAGATGACGGCGCGGCGTGACCACCGCTTCAGGAGAATGATCAGCGATCCGCGTCTCCAATCCAGCCGTCCGGACGTTGACGGCCCCTGAGAGATCACGAGGGCCTACGGATCGGTCTGCCCCTACCAGAGCCCATCCAGCAGTACCGCGAGTTCTGCGGGCACCGTTGCCAATACGGTCCCTGCGATGAGCCAATAGACTCCCATCATCTCAATGTGGAGTGACCCTGCACCGAGGTTATCGACTTGAACGCGAAGGCCGGAAATTGCTGACGTTCGTTCGGTGCGCTCCTTGGCTACGGCGTTACTCACGTTTGCATTCGCCTTCCACAATTCATCTACCGTCTCCTCTTGCCGCCTACGCACAGTCGCAACATTCGCCTCCAATGTGGTCAATCGATCTTCCACGGAGGCGTTAGCCACAACCCCGCGCCACCCGTAGGCTTTAGCATTGCCTACTGAGATGCCCACTGCTACACCGGTCGCTGCAACTGTTTGAGACTGTGGCCTCCAACGCGGCCGTCCCCGAAACCACGTGCGGATACTTTCCAAAAGGGACGGGCGATTGAACAGGCGGCGTCTACCCTGTAAACCTGCAATCACCGTAGCGATTCCCAATAGTTGGAATGTCAGTCCGGACAACCTGATCAGCCGCTCCGACAAAGGATAAGCGAGCAGTGACGCGACACCGAGAACCAGTGCAACGACCAGAATCGGGCACCATACACGCCATGCCTCAAGAATCCATCGAGTGAACGCCGTTACGAAGCGTCCCACCTTGTTCATAAAACCATCAAAGATACGCGAAGCGGATGGGATGAAGAGCCCGTTGGCATCGTTAGCGACTCCAATCGCAATCAGACATTATCGATCTCGTTCGCGCGCAACGCGGTGTAGAACTCCCCAAACTTGTACGGTGCCTGTCCACCGATTGCCCACGAACGCGGGCGATTCCCCTTCCGCACCACACCTCGGAACCACGTAAGACCGAGTCTTTTTGAGGCTCGGTCTACCTTTTGTCCACCGTTTGTCCACGTACCGAACTAGTCCATACCAATCATTTCCATTTGGTTCCTCGACCGTGGCTCGGTTAGGATTCGTGAGACACTGAGGCTGTATTGTCGGTTCATCGGCGGACGCGGTCGGGGCCCCCACCGAGACTGACGCGAGCCGTCGAAAGGAACACAATGTCGAAGTTCATCTCAGCGTTCTTCGTCGCACTTCTCGTCAGCGCATCTGCGGTAAGCGGCCAGACAGTCGCCAACGGTCACTACTATGGCTCGACGCTGCTGTGCGACAACGGCTACCGCGACACTGGCGGGCGATGCGCCGCGCTAGCCGCCGTCACCAACGGTCACTACTACGGCTCAACGCTGCTGTGCGACAACGGCTACGGGAATGTTGGTGGACAGTGCGTAGTTGTCGCTGACATACCTACCCACTCCTCCGTCGCCTCTGGTGCGTGCGCGGAGAACGGATCTTGCGCGGGCGACATCAGCGAGGAAACCGGGCGTCCCAAAACGGTTCCGGTAGACGGTTACTATCGCAAAGATGGCACGTACGTCCGAGGGCACTATCGCTCCACCCCGTCAAAATCCCGTAGCAAGAAATAGTCACCCGCCCCGCGTCCTTAGTTACATCCGCCCCTCAGCAATAGAGTCAGAGCGTCGAAAGCGACCGTGAGCCGGAGCAGTGGCAGTCGGACCCTTTCAAATCGGCCGTACATGCGGTCCAAGTTGTCACCGCCCGTACAGCAATCCGCCTAGCGTCCGCGCCGCGCCCTGCTGCATGCGGGGGGCAGGCGGCTGAATTGCCAATATCTCTGTCAGAAGCGTTCACGCCCTCCGAGGTGACGAGATGAGAATTATCGCCGTCCTTCTGTTTACCGTTGTAACTACAACTGCCGCGCAGACACCCGACCTGAGTCTTCAGTCCTTTCTAGTCGTGGGGAAGGCCGCCGGGGCTTGCGGCATCCTGACGCAACAACTCACCTTCCAAGAGACTACGCAGATGTCGGGCGGCAACGAATTCGTGGTCCGATTCTGGACGACCGAATCAGCCCGCCTCGGTATGACCCTTGAACAGTACGCGGAACACTGCAAGCGAAGCGTCTCGGCGTACGACAAGATGTTCCAAGCGGCAGAACAACTGAAGTGACATTCATTTCTGGCCGCCTCGGTACGGTTGCGACACTCCGAGCCTCTTTGTATTTCTGGCGGTTCCTGTCGGGCCGTTTGTCCACGAATGCGTTGAAGTGGGGCCACTCGCTGTAATTACGCGGTTCCGCGAGCCAGTCGGGTGCGCGGTTCGCACCTGCTGCCGGTCAGAATAGTTCCATGGCGTATTTCACCGAGCGCGAGGGCGACGTGCCCCCCCAAACCGACGACCACATCTCGACGGAATTCATTGAGGCAACACGCGGTTGGCTGGAGGGCCTGTGCGAGCGAGGCTGGCTGGCTCGCGGTTTTCCACGTCGTTGCAGCGATCCCCCTCAGCAGATCATCGGGACGAATAGGAACGCTTTTTGGGGGGAGGCTTTGACATCGCTGCGATTTGACTCGCCAGATCCAGACTACCTTCTGGGAGACTCGCTACCGCTCCGCGTCCTGAACCTTCTCGAATTTGTGCATCGGCACGTCGCGTATCCGATGAACGCTGATTGGCATGCACACTTCTCCCATCACCATCTAGACTTCGACGGTCCACGGGGTAAGGCGGAATTTCTAGCCGAGGTAAACGACCTATTTACAAGGTTTGGTCTGGCCTATCGGTTGGAGCAGGACACGGAAGGACGCGGGCACGTCGGTCGAATTGTCCCGCCGACACTAGAGACGATTATCGTGGTCGGTTTTCACACAGGCGATACGACTCTCGATGAAATGCTCGAAAACTCCGTCCGGCAGTTCAGAGATCCAAATCCAACAAGTCATAGAGCCGCTGTTGAACTTCTCTGGGATGTTTTCGAGCGTCTAAAGACAATTGAGATTCCTCAAGACAAGCAGAAGAACGCATCAGCCGATCAACTCTTGACGAAGGCGGCGAATAAGAACGAAATCAAGGCGCTACTCGAAGCGGAATTCGCCGCTCTTACCGGAATAGGAAACGGATATACGATTCGGCACCACGAAACGTACAAGACCTCCATTGATACTGATCTGGACTTTGACTGGCTGTTCCTCCGAATGTTTTCGGTAATCTGGAGAGTGCTGCGAGCGACGGGTCGCGTCTAAGGAACGAGGCACCCTCATTCTTGATGTCAGCGGATAACGGATAGTGGAATCGAACCTTCTTCCGAACCATTATCGTCCGTACAACAGCCCACCGAGCGCCGCCGCCGCGTCCTTCTGCATGTCGGGCAGGACGGGCAGTATTAGGGTACGACGACGATGAAAAAACGTTCCATGTCTCGGCAGATGTCCTTTGCGATTGTCCGGAGCCGCTCGCGCTCGTCGGCAGCAACGGTGCCGCAATGAATCATCAATAACGTTCGATCTCGGTGCGCAAGGGCGAGTATCGCTTGGCCGATACCCTGTGTGAGTTTTCCGGGGTGGCCATCTCCGCCCAAGCACTTCACTTCAATGCCCACAGACCCCGACTTGTCCGGCAGCCTCACGACAATATCCAACCGGTTGTTGCTGCCGAGCGCCCTCACGTCAGGGCCTTGGTCCTCAGCGCAGAAAGTCGCCCATTGAGAGGCCGAACGTCCCGGAAGGCCGGTGTGTGACGTGAGGCAGCAAGTACCCGCGTCGTCACTCGCATCCTCCACCAACTCACACACGCGGCTCCATACGTCCCGCTCAAAAGCGGACTCGTCAACGTAGGACGGCTGGTAACCCGGGGCCGACAAGCGATCCTTGAGTGCAGTGAACAACGCGTCAACGGTCAGGTGCGGCAACGGCTTGCGAACAATTAACTACCGTACTTAACTGATCCACTTAACCGTTACTCTAGGCCACCCTGTTTGCGGTATTGCGCGTAGGCTTCTCCGACCAGCCGAATGCGTGTCTCCGGGTCTTTACTCGTAGCAACATCGGGCGCGTCAATCCTTCCGACATCGGCCGGCAGTACGGGATCAAGTGCCGCTACCTCGAAATACAGGTCCGAAGCGATCTCCCGAAGGGCCTTCAAAAGTTTTACCTTTTTGTCTTGATCCCGATCAGCACTGACCACACTGGCCATATGCACGACTTGGGTTAAACGGTATGCCAGCATGAATAGCCGCGCTCCGACTGAGCCCGTCACGTGCTCTGAAAAGAACGGTAGTCTAGTCGTCGTCATTCTTTGCTCCTACCCACGTGATCATTCTTCCGTGTTCGGGCCACTAGGAAAAGCCACCACTCGGCGCGTCTTCCCCGTCAAACATATCCGGATGCTTCTTCCGGACCGCTTCCCACGCCCTCTCCCAATTCAAATCCTGCCGAATTTTTGATCTGATTGCAGTCCATGTGTCCGGCGACTCCTCAGCAACGTCACGCCTATCGACCCACCGGGTCGAGTGCAAAAGCCTGTCGACCGCCAGACAGCGAATCCGGTCTTCGTCACTCAACTGATAAAAGCGATTCTCCACAAGCAGCAGTTTCACCGCCAACGGGAGCCCATGCGCTGCCATCACAAGGTGTTCGAACAACGTCCATCCCCACTTACGGCTTCCGTGAGTCCCCTTATGAACAACCTTGCTGCGAAGGTCGTACAATTCCTCGATCCACTTCCTATGCACCCACCACTTCAGGTGGGCGGCCTTCACGTAGGCTGCCAAGAACGCATCGATCTTCTGTGTGCTGACAGTTTGAGGAATCCATCGTCGGAGATACTTCCAAGCGCGCCAGACAGCGTGATCGTTAGGACTGGCATCGAGCGAAATATCCTGCCGCGTTTTCTGAGCCTCTTCCACGGTCACACTTCCGAATTGCGTAAACAACTGGCCGAATTTCTGCGCAAGTCTGTACGCGCTGCCGTCGGCGCGCACCAACTGCTCGAATGCTGACCCCATCAGAATCGCCTCCGCGAGTCCGATCACGAAGTCGTCGTCAGTATTCGCCAGTTGAATAAACGGCATCGCGGTGCGCAAACGACCGATAGTCGCCGCACCCGACGTATTGGCGTTGTCGAGTGCCTTTAGAAATGCTTCGTCCACATCCGCGTTTTCACGAATGGAGCATTGGACCGGAAGGGCGAAAGTGAACTTGCCGTGCTTGTAGCCGCCGTCGCTTACATGGCCATCGCGCCGACGCGCCGAGATCGAGATGTAGGTTGGCACGTCACCGGTGAAGCGTTGGCCCACCGGCCTGAAGTTGCTCGAATTGACATAAGTGCCGCCAAAACGCGGGAAATACTCGTTCCGTGCCCACGACGCCAGAAACAGCAACGAGGCTGCCCATTCCACGGTGCCGAAGTCATCCTCTTTGAGATCCCACCCTTTACTCGGAATCGTCGCCACCACACAGTTCCTAAACCGCTCGCCGTGCCGATCCACATACCCCGAAAGGATCTGGTCGACGGCACTCGCGGCCGACTGAAGAACAGGCGGCAGGTTCCCGTTACCGTCGCGGAGGGGAACAAATTCAACCCCGGCCACAGCGTAGGTCTGTTTCAATCGCACGAACGGCAGGAATATCAGGCCGTGTTCTTGGGGCGGTTCGGCGGCCAGTGCAGTCGCGTCCAACTCCTCGATCCTCACGGCGGGAATCTAACACTGTTTCACACCGCGCCGAGCATCCGATCTATCCCATGTATTCAGAGGTTGCCATGATGGTCGCGTCTCCTGCTCGGTCGCCGCGACTATTTTCCGAATCGAGGTGGGGCGTTTACAGACAGCGCGACAACACCTTCGCTAATGCACCGATCAGCGGGCGCGCAGTCTCTTTCCGCAGACGCAGGGACGCCGGGTGAGGAAGGTACACCGCCCGGCTCTCTATCGTGCGGTGCCACCTGCGAGTTCAAGAGCGTTCCAATCTGGTAGTTGCCGATCCCTCAAGATCCGTTGGATCACGGCGACGGTGATTCCCGTCGCTGTTGCTGCAACCTCTGCTGCTGGAACCTTGCCACGGCCGCGCACCGTACAGTGCCCCGGTGATTGGCCGCTATGCATCAGGGCACTCCGAAGCCCGTAGGCTGCTCCAATGATTGCCCGGTTAGTGGCACGAGTCTGAACATCGTCACCGGTCAGAAGTGCTGCCCTGAGAGCAATCTTGAATGTGTTTTCGCCCGACGACTCCACCAACAGCGTTTCTAGGGCAATCGCAAGTTCCAACGCTCTGTCGGCAGGTGACGACCGAATGAACGCCAAATGGACTCGCTCCATGGCTGTGCGGACCCGATGACGGACGCCATCTTCCAACGCATAAAACCCGGAAACAGTGTCGATTGCTTGCTGAAGATCAGTGCCACCGTCATCAACAAGGACAAGAGGAACAACCTCTTGATGCCCGAAAGACGACGAACTCCCAAGCAATGCTGCTTCCAAATCTGGATCATCGTATTGGAACCAAGACGGGCCCGGAATGACGGCACCGCTTCGGCTAAGCGCGAGACAGTGCCGAATGTCTTCAAAACGAACGTAAAGATCCGCTCTAGAAGTGGGGGGTATTACCGAAGCGGAATTCACCAGATATGGCGTGATTTCAACCGGCGTCACCAACGCAGAACTCGGCGGGCCAAACGCATAAAGCGGAACGGTCTGGTACGGTGCGAGCGCAGGTGTGGACAGGCCCTCTTTCTGACGTGAGTCGGGAAGAGACTCAAATGGTACTAAGTCCACATCCTTTGTAAGAGACGCTGAACGATCAACGCGCACACCGCGCAACGTGTAGATCGCTATCCCTCGTGCACTCTTGGTGCCGAGTACCTTTTGCAGCCATTCAACGGCTCTTGACACGCCACGGATTCGCGCTTCTCGTAACAACATCGGCGCAACGAATTGAGGACTGAAACCCATGCCTCCACCGAGCGAACTGATCATCGGTGCATGTGCGAATTCCTCTTGGGCCGACAGGACATGTTCAACACCTTTTGAAGACTCGTGAACAAGCACGATTTCTCGCAAACGGTTGGGCAGGCTGGTGTGTGAAGTCTCTTCGTTTTTCGCAGAAAACTTGACGAGAGCCTCTTCAACAGCGGCAACGACGGCAGTTACGTCCATCCTCTAATTTCAATCAAGGTCAGTTCATACCACTGACACAGGTCATCGCTTCTCGGCGAGGGGGCACCCCATGCTCCTATCCCGGTGCTCAAAGTGAGCAGCCATGCCGTTTCTTGATGCTTTGTGTACTCTTACCGGTTCTTTGCAATGGATGCAGCGGCCATCTTGCTCGTTCGTGGCGAGTGCTTGTTCGGCGGTGATCGTTCGCCATGTGCCACCGATGAAGGCTTCGCACTCGATCATCCTTGGCTTGCTTGGAAGCCGAGGCAGAGGGGGTAGCGGACTTGGCATGGTCTGGTCAGGTGAGATCAACCACATCCGTGGCTATCTGACAAGCAACGCGATCACCGTTCCTCCCCTCAGTGAGCCCAGAAGAGTGGTCCAAAAGAGTGGTCCGCCAGAGTGGTCCGTCAGGTGATCGATAGAGATCTATTGAGGAATACCAAGCGGACCACACACGGACCACTCCTGCAACGGACGATCAGAGTTGCTGCCGGTTCAATGCAGAAGATTGGAGGTCACGGACGACATCACCCCTTTGGCGAGGGGTTGGCTCTCTGCTTTGGAGTCTTTAGGTACGGAAACGAAAGTTTGGGGCTGATTCAAGAGATTAGCGACATATTGACACTGCCGGTAGTTTCTTGGCTTCCGGCCACTTTTACGACGAATTGTCCTTTCGATGGCCTTCAGTACTTGCCTCAGCGCAGTGCCCGCATCTCGGTTCGGAATGTCGAAGTGCAGTGGGCCGTGTGGCGTATCAACATTCAACTTTGCTCGATACATATCACCGTCAGGAACGAGTTCAAATATCAGTCGAAACTTGTTGTCCATCTCGGACTCCTTCCAATGTTTACATATTGATAAGGACTTGCTCTAGTCATCAACTCGGCTCGCTTCTTTAGTCGCCTAAAACATTTCCTACATGTATTTTTGGGTTCCCAGAAAACACGAAAGGCCCGCCCCTTCGAGGGAGCGAGCCCTAACAGAACACCGCGCGGCGCTTCTATCTTTAGGCTACCAGAGACTCGGCCTCGTGAACAGCCGAGAGACGGCGAAGGTCGATATATTTCGTCAGCCATCCTTCAGCCAAGCAGGCGGGCCGAGCGCCCCCGCCGCGCCTTTCTGTATCGGACCCGCGTCCGGCCACTGTGAAATGAATTGTGAAGTAACTCGGTTGGACTGCTGCGTTCCGTGGGTTGCCGTCGGTCACTGCGGGTTGTGCGAAAAGTTGCTCAACCCATAGCAGTGATAGGCGTTGACAGGATTCACCGGTAGAAGGCGGCACGGCCCTGAAGCGATTTCCAAGCGTGCTCCTTCAACCACTCGGACATCTCTCCGTTCAAGTGGAATCAACAGTTTACCGGAGGGCGGGGATCCGCTCAAACGCAAACTGTGACGTGACTGTGACGTGAGCCACTCGGGCAGCGCCAGGAGCAGCGGGATCTCCCGGCCGTTGTTGGGTGTTGAGAGCTCGTCACCGTTCGCGTCGTCATTCTCTTTGCCGTTGTCGAGGTAGATAGTCGAACAGCTCGGCGCGTCGAAGCCCGTGAGCCACATCGCGCAGACGAACACCAGTCGGAGCGGGTCGTCCGGATCCTTGAACCGGTCGTCGAGCGCCTCGTCGTTCATCCGCTTGCGGTGCGGCGCGATGTCGAGGCCGAGCGCACGCATCTGCTCGATCTCGTTCTGCGCCGGCGACACGATGAGTGCCATGTCCGTCGTCGACAGGACCCGCAGCCGCTCTTCCAGCTCTGCCACGGTGGCGGGCTCGAGCTTGGACGTGTAGAGGCGCGCCTTCTCCAATGCCTGTTCGACCTGCGCGCGTTCGGCCTGCCAATGCGTGCACACCTTGTCGTGCATTCGGAGCGCGGTGGCCTTGTCGATGGAGACGACCATCGCCTTCCCTTGGAAGCCGCGGCCGAGGAAATGCTGGACGGCGTCCTTCGCGATGGCGTCCAGCCGGTCGTCACGCGTGATGAGGTGGTACTGCCGGCCCAGTTCGCGCTCAAGCCGTTGCTCCTGCGCCTCGTCGAGATCCGCAGCTTCGATAACGGCGTACATGTCGTCGTTGAAGTTCGGGTTCTTGAGTCGCAGCTCCGGCGTCCGGTTCTCGTAGAACAGGCGGACCGTTGCGCCGTCCTCAACCGACTGCTGGAAGTCGTAGATCGAGACGTAGTCGCCGAAGACTTCCCGCGTCCGTTCTTCACCGGCAATGAGCGGCGTACCAGTGAACGCGATAAACAGCGCGTTCGGCAATGCCGACCGCATGTTGAGCGCCAGCGTGTCGTACTGGCTGCGATGCGCTTCGTCGGTGAGCACGACGATGTCTCGACGGTCGGAGAGCTGGTCGGCCGCCTGGAACTTCTGGATCAGGGTGAAGACGTAGCGGTGATTCTCGGTCAGCAGCTGCCGCAGGTGTGCACCGCTGCCGGCGTGCGACATCTTGCTGTCGGCCTCTGAAACAGCCCCGGTCTCCTTGAACGTGCGGGCGATCTGGTCGTCCAGTTCGGCGCGGTCGGTGACGACGACGAACGTCCAGTTGCCCGTAACGCGGCGCAACACTTTCTGCGCGAAGAACACCATCGACAGGCTCTTGCCCGAACCCTGCGTCTGCCAGAACACACCTGCGCGGCCGTGGCCGGCGCTGCGCGCCTGGAGCATCGAGACGATGGCGTTGTTGACGCCCAGGAATTGATGGTTCTGCGCGAGGATCTTCACGTAGCCGGTCTTGTGCTCGGAGAAGATTGTGAAGTTCTCCACGAGGTCGAGGAGGCGGCCCGGGTCGGTCACGCCGCGCAGCATCACTTCGAGGGACACTCGCCGAGGCTCGTCTTCGCGCTCGATCCGTTTCCACTCGAAGAAGCGCTCCCAGTCGGCCGTGAGCGAGCCCACACGGCTTTCAGTACCGTTCGACGCGATGAGGAGCGCGTTGTACCAGAAGAGCGGCGGCACGCCGTTCTGTTCGTGTTTGTAGCTGGTGATGTTGTCGTCGAATGCCTGCTTCGCCGGAACGCCTGGCTTCTTCAGCTCGATGACGACCAGCGGCAGCCCGTTGACGAAGCCGACGAGATCGGGACGGCAGGTATAGAGCGCGCCGGTGATGCTGAATTGGCTCGCGAATAGGAAGTCGTTGTTGGCGGGATTCAGCCAGTCGATGATGCGGACTCTGGCCTCGCGCTGTCCGCCGTGTTCACGGTCGGGAATCGAGACGCGAACGCCTTCCTTCAGGAGCAGGTAGACGTCGCGGTTGGCGGCGACCTGGCTCATCGCCGACCGCTCGGATGTCAGCTGATCGACTGCCGCGGCAATACCTTCGGGTGGCACGCCCGGATTGAGCCGGTCCAGGGCCGCCCTGAGGCGCGGCACCAGCACGACCTCGCTCGTCGTTTCGCGCCCGAGAGTTCCATCCGCCCCGAGGAGCTCGTCGCGCGCGTTGACCGTTGTCCAACCCAGTTCGGAAAGGAGCGTCAACGCAGGCTGTTCGACGAGTTGGTCCTCCGTGTAGGGGTGCGGCGTCATTCGGCTAGAGGAGGCTCAACAGCTTCTGCACAAGTTCGTACGCGCGCCGGGCGTGCATCTCGCTTTCGTCGGGGCTACTGCCGGAATGGAACGTGGCCAATTGCTGCGGCCCGAAGTGATCCACTGCCTGGAACTTCTCCCTGAGGATCGCGACGGCGCCGGCAACCAGGCTGTCGACCTGTCTTGCCTTCCAATCCGCCGCCACCACCTCGATTGCGTTCGGAAACTCATCAAGACAATAGCAGAGGTCGTAGACGTCCTTGGGCTTGTCCCGGCCACCGATTGCGTGGGCCTTCATGACGAGGAAATCCGCCAGCGACGCCACGCGAAGGTGGACGGTGTTCGCCGCGCCGGAAATCATGGGTCCGGAGACGTCGACGCTTACCGGATTTGTGAATGCGGCTGCGAACGCAGGAAACCGCAGCACGCGGAAGCCTCCCACCAGTTTCGGATGGTTCTTCTTGAGGACCACATCATCCGACGCGAGGAACTCCACCTCCACCCTGACGGGCGCATCGCCGTCTGCGAAATCGACGCTGCTCACCAATTGAAAATCCTTGTCGCCCTTCTCATATCGGCCAGTGTCCAGTAGCAGCTTGAGCAGTTCCGCGTATCGGCCATCCGCCAGCTTCGCCGCATCGAGGGCCAGGTCCACGTCGATGCTGCCGATGTGTGCAGATGCCTGGTCCGGCAAGAGGAGGTCTGGCACCCAGCCGCCCACGACCACGATGGCGTCGCCAAAGGAGGCGAGAACTTGCCCGACATCGACGAGCACACGACGGGCGGCCTCGACCTGTCGCGGCGTGTACTCGCCCTCGAATCGCGGTTCGGGGCTCATCGCGCGCCGGTCCAGGCCGGTTTCAGTCGTTGACTGAGGATCGCCTCGGCAGCCTCTTCGCCTCGCCCGCCGGCCTTGAGGAGATCGACGTACGTCTGCACCGCGTTCGTGCACGGTGCACGGTTGGCGCTCACATCCAACCGATAGAACACGCCGTGATCGTCTGGGATCAATACGACTAGGTTCTCGCCGGAGTCGACGACCTTGGCATCGACCGCGGAGGCGAACTCCTGCTCGAAGTCAAGGCTGACGTACAGCCACGTACGCGGCTGACGAACCGTCGGTGCCTGCACGTCGGCTGCGGAGTACGCCGCGTACGCGAGCCGGCCACTTCCTGGCGAATCCAGGGAGCGCAACTTCTCCTGAAGCGCCTTTGCGGCCAGGAGCGTGAAGTAGGACCGGCGGACGTGACGGTCGAACCGGTAGGCTTGGCGCCACGCCTGCAGCAAGCCCTCGAAGTCGCTCACGCGAAATCCGCGGTCGGGCAACGACTCGATGAACGCCTGATCGCGCAGGTGCTGAACGACCTTGTTCACGAGCGCCAGACTCGGCGCGGGAACAGCCGGCGCGAGATCCCCGAAGTGGCCGACCATCTCGCGCTGCGTCCAACGCCTGCCGGCGTTCTCAGGCGCCAGCAGCGCCCGAACTACGCGTGCGGCTTCAGGAGTTCCGAGGTTCGCGCCGCTGCGCGATTCCAGCTTGACTGGCGGGCGGCCGGACCGCTCGATAAGCAGGACGCCGGGGATCTCCAACCGACAGTTGCCGGCGAGGTCGTACCAGCTCCAGCGGTGCTGCTGACACAGGGACGCCATACGGGGCGACACCCGTGGCATCGCGAGCACCCGCACAGAGACGGCGCTCTTGCCGGCTGAGCAGGGCCGCTCCGCGAGGTTCGAAAACTGGTTGGGCTGAAAGTTCGCGCCCTTACATTCGACGCAAAGGACGCCCTTGCCTCCCGCCGGTAGAGGACCCGACGCCACCAAGTCCCAGGAGGCCTGAGGAGCCTTGACCTCCCTCTCGACGCGCCACTTTTGGAGCCAGGATGCCTCCTGGAGGAGTAGCGCCAGAGCGTCCGAAAGGGCGCGCTCCAGGGAGGCGCCTTCCGAACGGGGAATGCTCATACCATGGCTTACGTTCACAACATCGTGAACATAGCACATTTTGTGAACATTTAGAAGCGGTCTGGGTACCCGAAGAAAACGGCCCCCGTGCACCTAGACGGGCATGAACTCCACGGCGAGGAAGAGCGTGTTCATCAGCGACTGTCGGACCTCCTCGAACCGGCGGTTGATGACCCCACCTCCGGAAGGGTGATGAGCCCCTCGGTTCCGACAGCCATAGGTCAGCGCGAGATCTCTCTCTAGGCCTGCGAGCTTGCGCCCAAGCGGGCAGCAGCGGTGTCGAACGATGGGACCGTAAGCCCAGTGGGCACTGGGCGCCATTCCGAGAGACGCGTGAGCTGGTCCTCTTCTGCCGCATCGCGTTTGATGCCTTGGAAGCTCGCCAGACCACACTCGCCGAGGTAAGTCAGCAGATCGGCCGCCCATCGCCGCCGAGACAGTTCGGGTGTCAACAGGCGCCCGTACAACTCTTGCCACGTTACCAAGACGAACGACTCTCTTGCGGCGGCGGGAAGTCGCTCCCGAGACTCATGATATTCGTGGCGCGCAGTACGAATCTTGCGGGCGTCGACCAGGAATACCTGTCGGAGTTGACATTTTTGAACCGCTCGCTCGAGTGTGTCGGGATGCGCGCTTCGCTGATCCCGCAGGTCTGAAACGCCGGTGTATTGGCGCAGGATCTGGTCAACCGGCTTGTCTTCGTACTCCTCATCAAGCGCGAGATCATTACGTCCCGAACGATACTTCGCTTCAACGACCACGACTGTTCCGCCAAGTCTGAGCACGACGTCCGGCTCAACGCCACCAGGGAGATGGGGCCAAAACCAGCACTCGTTCTCGGCATCGGGTGCACCGCCCGATGCAGGCAACTGGAGCCACTCACCGAGGAGTTCCCATGCCTCGACCAAAACGAGCGTGCCAAGGACCGTTGAAGTGAGAGCGTCTTCTCGCCGTTGTGGCTCGGCAACCGTTGGATCGAGCTTGCCCTGAAGGAGTGCGTGGAGCACGCTGAGAGCCTACAGCAAGATCAAGGGCCGGGCCGAAAGCTGGCCCACGGCTGGCCCCTGCGCACAGTTCGCGGCGGCACAGAGGGCCGCCAGTGCGTTCGCTAACCGTCCTCGTCGCCGAAAACCGTATCGCCACGTTCACGAATTGTCCGATGTTCACAAACATCGTGAACATCAAGGTTTGCGTGAACAACGCCGGACACCGGGGCGGCGTGGGCTTCTTGGCGATCACGGCGCGAAGATAACCGCGGCGCGGTTATATAACCGCGCCTAACAGCAGGCGCCGCTTGGCGGCCGTTCGCAATATGTCGATGATTTGCGATTTTTTCGACATGTTCGAGAGACGTGTCGATGGGATCGACACGTCGCATTTGAGGAGTCATGTCCATGTTGGGCATGACTGTGCCCAGATCGGGCATAGCACGAAGGGTCGACCAGAGGCGCAGCCACTGTGCCCACGTTGAAAAGGCGTGCTCCTTCAACGGTCCGAAAATCGTGACGTAACCGTGACGTGGGTCGATCGATTTCGCGAGAAGTACAGTGGTTTACGGGGATCGACGCTCGTGACTCGATTTCCGCTAAGTACCTCATTTCATAAATACGGTGACGTATTATGACTTGCCATAGGCCGGCCGAAGGGGCTATCCTCCCCGCGAGGAGGTGCCGATCGAGTGCCTCGCCACAGCCAATTTCGCATCGCCCTCACCCGCGAGGAACGCCGCGCGTTGGAAGCCAGGGCCCGAAAATATACGTCACCGTATCGTGATGTCATCCGCGCCAAGCTGGTCCTGCTCGCCGCCGAGGGGTTGTCCAACGATGTCATTGCGGCTCGCTTGGATACCCCGCGCCAAATCATCAGTAAGTGGCGCAAGCGCTTCTTCGACCAACGCTTGCTCGGCCTCGAGGAGGAGCCACGAGGCGGGCGCACAGCCCGCTTTTCCCCCCACCGGGCGGACTAGCCACGGTTCGCGCTGAATCCTTGAGCGAAACGCCCAGCCCGGGCAGGCGGCCCGCGACTTGCCATCGGCACCGCCGCCAGCGGGCCGCATGAGCCGCGCTCACAATGGTAACTCTTCTGTTACCATATAAATCTTGACGGTCCTCGAATATCTCGATCGCGCAGGTTCGAGCCCGTTTGCGGCCTGGTTTCGGAGTCTCGACGCCACCGCAGCCGCCAAAGTTACGACAGCACTTGGGCGGCTGGAGCTGGGACATTTCTCAAACGTTAAAGGCGTCGGCGCTGGCGTGTTCGAGTACCGAATCGATTTCGGGCCTGGATACAGAGTCTATTTCGGCAAGGATGGCGACACTGTCGTGATTCTGCTGGCTGGCGGGACGAAGAAGCGCCAGGACAAGGACATTGCTGACGCGCACGAGCGATGGGCCGACTACAAGAAGCGCAAGGCGCAGGAGAAGTGAGATGCCGCTGACACGAGAATTCAAGGAAACGGTGCAGGCGCGCCTCCGCTCGGATCGGAAGTACAGGAAGGAGCTTCTGCGTGAAGGCGTCGAGTGTCTTCTCGAAGGGGATCTCGACACCGGAAAGGCGATACTTCGCGACTACATCAACGCGACGATCGGGTTCGAGGAGCTGAGTCGCCGAACAAAACGGCCGGCCAAGAGCTTGATGCGCATGCTCAGTCCAAGCGGCAACCCTCAAGCCCGCAATCTCTTGGAGGTCATCCACCATCTCCAGAGAGCCGAGGGATTGCACTTCGAGTTGTCGCTCCGCGCCGCTAGCTGACGACTTCGCTTCGCGTGGGCAGAATTGAATTGCGAAGCGTGAGGTCGCGAAGCACAAGCGACAGCCCGCAGGCGGGTCAGGCGTTGGGCGAATCGCATTCGGGTAGCGACCGCTACTTGAAGAACTCGACCCGCGCCTCGCGGATGAACACGGGGTTGAGCGGCGCCAGCGCAATCGGCCCGTTGACGGCCAGCACCGCCACCTGGAACCGATCGCCCGGCCGCACCGCCTCGCTCAGCACCACGCGGTTCGGCAGGTTGAAGCCGACGACCATGTGACCGCTCGGCCGCCCCACCTGCCGCGGAATCTCCCCGTTCACCGCCACCTCCGCGTAGTCGTCCACGACGATGTGGAAGACGGCGATGGCGCCGGTCGGATCGAACCCGCCAAGCGCCGGCGGAATCGTCAGCGCGATCCGGTACCACGTCATGAACACGCCGCCCCCGCCGCGCCGGTCGGTCACGAGCGCCGGCGCGTCGACGACCGGCCACGACGAGTCGTCGAAGTCGGCGGCCGCGCCCTTCGGCACCAGGTCGTAGGACACGGTCCACGAACCGGCATTCGGCCGCGGCGGCCCTTCAACGAGCTTCGCCTCCATCGCCCGCCACGCTCCGCCGAACAGGGCGACCCCTTCCCGGGTCATCAGGTTCACCGTGTACGCCGGTATCCCGGCGGGCGCCATCTTCGGACGCGGCGCCGGGGGCACGGCGGGCGCTGCACCCCCGGGAGCCTGCGCCCCGGCGAACGCCGGGGCCGAGATGGCCAGCAAGACGCCGGCAAGCAAGTGCCGTGTCACGTCACACTCCTGCCGCGTGGGGCACCGCGCGGCGCGCCCGCTCGGGCCCCGATATTCCCATCCAGACAACGAGGCCGCCAGCCACGTCCGCGACCCAGGTGCACTGCCGCACGCGCAACCCGCTCGGTGTCCATGGCGATCCTCCCGCTGAGAGCGACGAATCGACGGATCTACGAATTGACGGGTGTGGCGGGTATTCTGCCACCCGTCTCCGGGTTCGTAAATTCTGAAATTCGGCTTTGCCGGGCCGCGCCGTATACTGCTGCCCATGCGGACCCGGGTGGCGACGCTTCTTGCGGTCGCCGCGCTCCTCGGTGCCGGCCTCGCCTCCGCGCAGTTCGGCTTCGGCCGCCGGGGCGGCGACTTCCGCATCTCCGAGCGCCTGGCGCGTCCCGACAGCTTCAACGGCCGGTTCCACTACTGTCGAGCCGCGTACCGGATGAACCCGCGCGGGGACGGCGGCGGGTGGCTGACCGACTACCCGAACGCCGACATCGACCTGATGATTCGCCTCGCGGAGCTGACGAAGACGCCGGTCAGCTTCGACCGCGCGGGGCGGCCCGAGCACCTGATCGTCCGGCTCGGCGACGACACGCTCTTCCAGTGCCCGTTCATCATGATGCAGGAGGTCGGCACGATCTTCCTGAGCGACGACGACGCCAGCCGGTTGCGCACCTACCTCCTCAAGGGCGGCTTCCTGTGGGTGGACGACTTCTGGGGCTCCTACGCGTGGGAGGTCTGGGCCAGCCAGATCCGGAAGGTGTTTCCGTCGAGCGAGTACCCGATCGTCGATCTGCCGTCCGACCACCCGATCTTCCGCACGCATTTCGAGCTGAAGGGGGTGCCGCAGATCCCGAGCATCAACTTCTGGTACGGCAGCGGCGGCGGCACCTCCGAGCGCGGGCGCGACAGCGCCGAGGTGCACACGCGCGGGATCATCGACTCGAAAGGACGCGTGATGGTCCTCATGACCCACAACACCGACGTGAGCGACTCATGGGAGCGCGAGGGGGAGGACCCGAACTACTTCTACAAGTTCTCGGTGTACGGCTATCAGGTGGCGGTCAACGTGCTGCTGTACACCATGACGCACTGAGGCTGGCTGGTAGGTGGTAGCCGGTAGGTGGTAGCCGGTAGCAGGCGGCTAGCCGCGAAAGTACTCCGGCTCGTTTCCCTTCTTCCACTTAATGTTGCAGCCGACGCTCGGCTTCTGGTCCGACGCGATCGGCCGCCCCGCCAGCAGCGCCTCGACCGCCGCGCGCAGCTCCTTCCCGGTCACCGGCACCTGGGTGTTCGGCCGGCTGTCGTCGAACTGGCCGCGGTAGACGAGCCGCCGGCCTCGGTCGAACAGGAAAAAATCGGGCGTACAGGCGGCGCGAAACGCCCGGGCCACCTCCTGCGTGTCGTCGCAGAGATACGGGAAGGTGTAGCCGACCTCCCGGGCCTCCTTCCGCATCCCCGCCGGGTCGTCCTCGGGAAACGCGGTCGCATCGTTGGAATTGATCGCAATCACCGCAACGCCGCGCCGCTGGAACTCCCGGGCCGCCCGGGCGACCTCGCCGCGGACGTGCCGTACGAACGGACAGTGCGGGCAGATGAACACCACCAGCAGTCCCTGTGCGTTGCCGAAATCGTTCGACGTCACCGCCTTCCCGTCCAGATCGCGGAGACGGAACGCCGGCAGTGTCGTCCCCAGGTCGAGCATCGTCGACGGAGTCGCGGCCATGAAAACTATGGTAGCCCAAACGGTCCGCGCACAGGCCACGGCGACACGGAGGCACCCGAGCGCATGCGGGGATCGTCGGTGCCTCCGTGCCTCTGCGGCTCGTCGATATCGCCGCCGAGCGGGCGGAACGAGCCGGGCATCTGCGCGCATGAACACCGCGCGCGGCGCCCGATATAATTCGAGCCATGGCGCAGTGGCTGGTGAAGGAGGAACCGGATCATTACGGCTACGACCAGCTCGAGCGCGACGGCAAGACCGTCTGGGCCGGCGTGCGCAACCCGCTCGCCCAGAAGCACCTCCGCGCAATCCGCACGGGCGACCGCCTCTTCTACTACCACACCGGCAAGGAAAAGGCCGTCGTGGCCGTCGCGCGCGCCCTCGGCGACGCCTATCCCGACCCGACGGACCGCTCGGGCAGACTCCACGTCGTCGACATCGCGCCGGAGAAGAGGCTGCCCAATCCGGTGACGCTCGCGGCGATCAAAGCGGACCGCGCCTTCGCGTCGTGTCCGCTCGCCCGGATGCCGCGGTTGTCGGTGATGCCGGTAACGGCCGCGGAGTGGACGCGGATCATCGGCATGAGTCGATCGAACCGTTCGGGTCGTTGGTAGCGTTCGGATCGTTCACGTGAAGCCATTCCTGTTCGTGCTCGCTCTGCTCCTGTCGCTGACCGCCTCCTTCCTGGGGGCGCAGGCGCCGGAGCCGCCGTCGATTCTCGTCACGCGGCAGCTGGCCGAGCGCGAGGGGCTGGCGGTCGGCGATCTGGTGCGGCTGGCGGCCGACGCGCGCGGCGAGCGCGCGCGCACGTTCAGGATCGCCGGCACCTACGAGCCGACACCGAATCCGCTGCGGCTCGGCCTCGTACCACGGGAAGTACGGCTGCACCTGCCCGACCTCCTCGCGCTCACGCGCGACCCGGACACGCCCGCGGGAACCGAGCGCGTGTCCTCGGTCAACGTGGCGCTCGTCGATCCGGCCGAGGCGCGCCGGTTCGCGCAGGACGTCAACGCCCGCACTCCGGGCGTCTTCGCCCGCCGCGCGGCGGGCGCGGCGGGCATGGGCAGCATCTTCGTCGTGCTGGAGCGGTTCCACTATGCGATTGCCGCGGTGACGATCGCGGCGGCCACCGTGTTCCTGCTGGCGCTGACGATCATGCTCGTCGACGAGCGCCGCGAGACGGTGGGCGTGCTGCGCCTGATCGGCCTGCCGGCGCGCCGCATCCTCGTGCAGGTGCTGCTCGAAGGCCTGTTCATCGCGGCCGCCGGCGCGCTCTTCGGCCTGGCGCTCGCCGCCGCGGCCGAAGGGCTGATCAACCGCTTCTTCCAGTGGCGCTACGACACGGCGCTGGTCTTCGTGCGCGTGACACCGCGGGTGGCGGCGCTCTCGGTGGCAATCGCGGTGCCGCTCGGCGCGGTCGCCACCGTCGCCGCGTCGTGGGCGCTGCTGCGCCGCCGGGCGCTGAGGCTGGCGCGGCGATGAACGTCCTGGCGTTCGCGTGGCGCAGCCTCATCCGCCAGCCGGCGCGGTCCATCCTCGGCATCCTCGGCGTGGCGGCGGTCGGCGCGCTGCTCTTCGACATGCTGCTGCTCTCGGAAGGGCTCGTCCTGTCGATGCGGGATCTGCTCGATCGGCTCGGCTACGACGTGCGCGTCATGTCGACCGATAGCATCCCGCGACCCGGCCCCGACCTGGCCGACGCCGCTCCCACGGCCGCGCAGATCGCGAAGCTTCCGTCGGTGCGCACCGTCGTCACCGTGCGGACCGAAGCGGCGCACCTCGTACGAGAGGGGGTCTCGGTTCGCGCCGCCCTCGTGGGCATCAGCGGCCGACCGCGCCCGTGGACCGTCCTGCGCGGACGCGACATCGCCGGTGCCGGAGACGTGGTGATCAACGACTCCGCCGCCCGCGCGCTGCAGGCCTCGCCCGGCACGACGATCACGCTGAGCGCATTCTGTTCCCGCGACGACGCCGCGCCGCCGCCGCGGCGCCTGCGCGTGGCCGGCGTCGCCGAGTTCCCGTTCGATACGCCCGACAACGCGGGAGCGGGGCTCGACGCGGCGGATCTCGCCGAGGCGTGCGCGCAAAGCGCCGAGGCCGCCGATTACCTGCTCGTCACGTCGGCGGGGGATCCCGAGCGTGCCGCCGCCGACATCGCGGCGCTCCGGCCCGATCTGCTCGTCCTGTCGAACGAACAGGCGCTCGGCCAGCTCCAGCAGCGCGGCTTCACGTACTTCCGCCAGATCTCGACCGTGCTGACGGCGGTCACCGTCTCGTTCGCCCTGCTGCTCATCACCGTGCTGCTGACCGTGTCGGTCAATCAGCGCCTCGGCGAGGTGGCGGCGCTGCGCGCGCTTGGCTTCTCGCAGCGGCGCGTCGTGCTCGACGTCCTCTGCGAGTCGGCGCTCATCATCGGGATCGGCGGCGTGCTGTCGCTGCCGCTCGGCGCACTGCTCGCCGCGTGGCTCGACGCCATTCTCAAGCAGATGCCCGGGCTGCCGGCGGCGCTCCATTTCTTCGTGTTCCGCCCGGATGCGCTCGTCGTGCACGCCGGCTTGCTCGCGGCGACGGCGATCCTCGCCGCGGCGTACCCCATGCGAATCGTGGCGCGGCTGCCGATCGCCTCCACCCTGCGCAACGAGGTGATCTCGTGAGCGACGCCGTCGTCGCCGCCCAGCGCATCAGCCGGGTGTTTCCGATGCCGGCGGGACCCGTCGTGGCGGTGTGCGACGTCACGCTCACGGTCGCGGCCGGCGAGCACATCGCCATTCGCGGGCCATCGGGCTGCGGCAAGTCGACGCTGCTGCACATGCTCGGCTGCGTCGACGCCCCCTCGTCCGGGACGCTCGTGTTCGACCGCCGCGACGTCTCGACGCTCGACGACCGGGCGCGCAGCCTGCTGCGGCTGCGCCACATCGGCTTCGTGTTCCAGCGCTTCTTCCTGCTGCCGATGCTCACGGCGGCCGAGAACGTGGAGCTGCCGCAGGCCGAAGCGGGCGCGCCGAAGCGCGAGCGGCGGGCCCGCAGCCTGGAGCTGCTGGCGTACGTCGGGCTCGGCGCCCGGGCCGATCACCGGCCGGCGCAGCTCTCCGGGGGCGAGATGCAGCGCGTGGCGATCGCCCGGGCGCTCGCCAACCGGCCGCGGCTGCTCCTTGCCGACGAGCCGACGGGCGAGCTGGATCAGACAACGGGGGAGCAGGTGGCCGCGCTGCTCGATCGCGTGAACGCCGACGGCACCGCGCTCGTCATCGTCACGCACGATCCGGTGCTGGCGAGCCGGGCGCGCCGGGTGCTCACGATGCGCGACGGCCGCATCGACCACGAGGCGGCGCGATGATCGGGAAGCTGGCGGTCCGCTCGCTCACGGCCCACCCGGTGCGCAGCGCGGTGCTCGCGGCCGGCTTCGGCGTCGGCGTCGCCGTCATGGCCATCCTGCTGGGCGTGGCGGAAGTGGTGCTGCAGCAGTCGCGCGCGCCGGCGCTCTCCGGCGGCGGCGACGTCGTGATCTTCACGCTGCCCCAGGTGCCCGCGCGGCTCCTGCTCACCGGCACGCTGCACGCCGAGTCGCTCCGCTCCCGCGTGCGCGTCGCCGCTCCGTTCCACGTGTCGCCGCTCTTCCTCGTGCACGGCGGCCGCACGACCCGCGTCGAGGCCCGGGGTGGGATTCCAAGCCTGGAACGGGCGCTCGGCGATGCCGAGACCGCCTCCATCGGCGCCTGGCGCGACTCGGCCGACGATCGCGCCTGGACGAACGACACCCCCGAGGACACGCTGCGCTTCATCGATCGCTTTCATCCGATCCCGGATGCGCCCGAGTGGGCGGACTCGTGGGCGGAGTGGCTGTATTTCAATGGACGCGGGCCCGAAGCGCGCTTCTATCTCACGTTCCTCGTCGGCCGGCGGACCGAGGACGGGCGCCGGGCCGCCGGCGTGCGGCTGCAGCTCGACCGCGGACGATCGGTCGAGACCTTCAGCGCCGCCGCGCCGCTCACCGACGAGGAGGCGCTCCGCGCACCCGACCTGACGATGGGCGCCAGCTTCGTGCGGCTCGAGGGGATGAGCTACCACGTGCACCTCGACCTGCGGAGCGAGAAGGGCCGGCGGGCGCGGGGCGAACTGACACTCCAGGCCTCGCCCGGCCGACTGGTGCCGCCGCTTGAAATCACCGGCGCGCGCGGCTGGCGGACCGGGTACGTCGTCCCCGTCATGTCGGGCGCGCTCGGCGGCACGCTCGACATCGACGGCGAGCGGATCTCGTTTGACGGGGGCTCCGGGTACCACGATCACAATTGGGGGTTCTGGCAGGGGGTGTCCTGGCAATGGGGCCAGGTCCAACATGGCGACGTGTCGCTGCTGTACGGCCGCGTGTTTCCTCCGCGCGAGGCGGCCGACCCCGACCGCGTGCCGGGATTCCTCGGCGTGATCGGTGCCGACGGGCCGATCGGCTACACGACCGGTGTCACCATCACAGAAACGAACGACCCGACTGGACGACCGCAGGCGATCTCAGTGCAGGGACAGAGCGACGACGGCCTCGACGTGCGGATGTCGTTCGCCGTGGAATCGACGGTGACCACCCGCGGCGCCGGCAGCGGACCTCGCGCCAGCGGCCTCGACTTCATCCAGATGCGCGGCACGTACACGGTGACCGGCCGGGCGGGCAACCGGCGCCTCGACTTCACCGCGCCCGGCAGCGCCGAAACGTTCAGAGGCCAAGCGCCCGGCGCGCCGCAATCTGGGCGCGGCGGCGCCGGCGGGTGATCCCCTCGAGCGCCTGGTCGAGCGGCAGACGCGCCTGGACGGCGCGCGCCTGGTCGTGCCGGCGGCCGATCTCCAGGCGAAAACATTCGAAGCAGAGCGTCCGCGGGCGCTCGACCTGCGGGTCGTCGGCTTCAGTCTGAAAACCGTAGCGCGCTTCGCGCGCCCGGCAGGCCGCGCAGAGCGGCGGCTGCCCCTCGGCGCGCCGGGTGGCGGGCGCCGACTCGTCGGTCGGCGCCGGTGCGATCCGCGGGTCGTATAACGCGAGCTGAGCTGCCATATGGGGTCTCCCGGTCCGGCTGCCGCCGGACACCGTGTACCGCCAGCATAGAAAGAGGGTGTGACAGACTAGGTCACGCTACCCATGGCGGCGGAACACGCTGACATCGATGCCCTGTTCCAGCTCCCGGTGAACGAATTCATCCCGGCCCGGGACGCGCTGGCGGCAAGGCTGAAGGCGGCCGGAAGGGTGGAGGCAGGTTCGCGCGTCAAGGCGCTGGCGAAGCCGCCCCTCTCCGCGTGGGCGGTCAACCAGCTCTATTGGCGCCACCGCAAGGCGTTCGACCAACTGCTCGCCGCCGGCGAGCGTCTTCGCCGCGCCCAGGCCACCACGCTGCGCAGCGCCGGCGGCAAGGGCGCCGGTCTGCGCGGCGTCATGGAGGCACGGCGCGGGGCCCTGGCGGCGCTGTCGACCCGCGCCGGCAGCCTGCTCGAGGAAGCGGGCCACGCCTCATCGCCCGAGCTCACACGCCGCATCACCGCCACGCTCGACGCCCTCGCCACCTATGGCGGCATGCCGGACGGTCCGCGCCCTGGACGCCTCACAGGCGACGTCGAGGCGCCCGGCATCGAGTCGCTCGCGGCGCTCGTCGGGCGCCGCGCCCGGCGCGGAACCGGGCCGACCCGTGTCATTCCGTTCGCCCAGCGCCGCGAGACCGGGCGCGAGGGAAAACCGCGCGATCCGGAGGCCGAGAGGCGCCGGCGCGCGGCGGAGGAACGAGCGCAACGTGCGGCGGTCCGTGCGGCCGAACGAGCGCTGGGCGAGGCGCGAAGGACCGCGGCGCGGGCCGAAGCGGCGCTCAGGCGGGCAGCCGGGGGCGCCGTGGCGGCCGAGCGGAAGAGGGCGGCACTCGCCGTGAGGTTCGACAAGGTGACCGCCGAGGCCGAGCGCGCGCGCCAGCGGGCGCGGCGCGTCGCCGCCAAGGCGGAGGAGGCGGCGCAGGCGGTCGCCGACGCCGAGCGCGCACTCGAAGACGCCCGCCGGGAACGCGGCGCGCGCGGTTGATCCCGGTCAGTCTTCGCTCGGGGCGCGCCCGCCGCTGACGCCCATCTCGCCCGACCAACGGGCGGCGCCTTCGACGTCGATCCCGAAGTGGTCGAGCATGCGGGCCACCGTGTGCTCCACGATGTCGGCCAGCGAGCGGGGATTGTGATAGAAGGCGGGCACCGGCGGCAGGATCACGGCGCCGAGCCGCGCCAGCTTCAGCATGTTCTCCAGGTGGATCTCGCTGAGCGGCGCCTCGCGCACCGCCAGCAGCAGCTTCCGCCGCTCCTTCAGCACGACGTCGGCGGCCCGGTGGATCAGGCTGTCGCCGAAGCCGTGCGCCACGGCGCCGAGCGTCCGCACGCTGCACGGGGCGACGATCATCCCGGAGGTCTGAAACGACCCGCTCGAAATGGCGGCGCCCATGTCGCTGGCGGCATAGGAGGTATGCGCCAACGCCTCCACCTGCTCGCGCGAGTAGGGCGTCTCGTGCAGCAGCGTCCGGGCGCCCCAGCGGCTGATGACGAGGTGCGTCTCGACGCCGGCGTCCCGCAGCCGCTCGAGCAGCCTGACGCCGTAGATCACCCCGGTGGCTCCCGTGATGCCCACGATGAGACGCATAGGAACTCAACTCCCAACGCCCAACTCCCAACGCCCAAGCTTGGGCGTTGGCGTGTTGGGCGTTGGGAGTTTCTACAGGCTATCATCGAACGGGTGTTCAAACGTCAAACCTCGGGGTCGGTGGTCTGCACCTCCTGCGGCGTGCTCGTGGGCGTCAACGACGACCGCTGCTACGGCTGCGGCCGGCGCAACCCGGGACTCTGGGGCTTCGCCCCGGCGCTCCGCTCGCTCGGCCACGACATGGGGTTCGTCCCCTTCGTCATCGGCACCTGTGTCGTGCTCTACGTGCTGACGCTGCTCGCCTCGGGCGGCGACATCGGCGTGGGCGGCCTCTTCTCGATGCTCTCCCCGAGCCGCCAGAGCCTCTTCCTCTTCGGCGCGAGCGGCGCCGTTCCGGTGTTCGTGGCCGACCGGTGGTGGACCGTACTCAGCGCGGCGTGGCTCCACGGGAGCGCGCTCCACATCTTCTTCAACATGATGTGGGTCCGGCAGCTCGCGCCGGCCACGGCCGATCTGTACGGGCCGGGCCGGATGGTGATCATCTACACGGCCGCGGCGATTGCCGGCTTCGCGCTGAGCTCGTTCGCCGGCGCGTACGTGCCTCCCCTGCCGTCGGCGAGCATCCCCATCCTCCGAGGCGGACAGTTCACCGTGGGGGCGTCGGCGCCGATCTTCGGCCTGCTCGGCGCGCTCGTCTACTACGGCCGCCGCGGCGGCAGCTCGCACATCGGCAGGGAGGCGCTCTCCTACGCGCTCATGCTCGGCCTCTTCGGCTTCCTGATGCAGGGTATCGACAACTACGCGCACGCCGGCGGCTTCGCGGGCGGGTACCTCGCATCCAGACTGCTCGATCCGTTGAAGCCGGAGCGCATCGACCATGTCGGCATCGCCATCATCTGCCTGGCGGCGTCGTTAATCGCGATTGTCGCCTCTGTGCTGCACGGCCTGCGGTTCCTCGGGTGAGGCGATGAATCCGGTTCGCAGCCTCGTCGCGGTGCTCGGCGGCATCCTCCTCATCTCGGTTCTGGTCGAGGTGCTCGAGTTCACGCTGGTCAGCGCGCGGGCGGGGGGCGCGATCGGCGACATGACACAGTACTTCGCGGTCCGCAATCGACCGGAGATGATCGGCGCCAAGCTCGTGTACACCACGCTGGCGGCCCTGCTCGGCGGGTACATGACCGCCAAGGTGGCCGGCAGCCGGGAGATGCTCCACGGGGGCGCAGCGGCGCTCGTGCAGACGGCGGCGCTCGCATGGGGCTTCACGGCGGGCGAGTACGCAGCGTTCACGCCGGGCTGGACGCGGGTGGCGCTCGTCGCCCTCACCGGCCCGGCGATGCTCGTCGGGGCGTCGGTCCGTGGCCGGGCAGCGAGGAGTCGGACGTGAGAATCGCGTATCAGGGAGAACCGGGCGCCTACAGCGAAGCGGCCGCGCTGCTCTACTCTCCGCACACCGAGACGCTTCCCTGCAAGACGTTCGACGAGGTGTTCGACGCCGTCGTCGAGCGGCGCGCGATGCACGGCATCGTGCCGATGGAGAACTCCATCGGCGGCACGATCCACCGGAACTACGACCTGCTCGTCGACCACGAAATCTTGATTACCGGCGAAGTGGAGCTCGACGTCGTCCACTGTCTCCAGGCGCTGCCGGGCACCAAGATCGGCGACGTGAAGATCGTCTATTCGCATCCGCAGGCGCTGGCGCAGTGCGAGCGCTACCTGAAGGAGCTTGGCGCCACCGTCGAAGCGGTCTACGACACCGCCGGCGGCGCGAAGCTGGTGGCCGAGCAGCGGCTCGCCGGCGCCGCCGCCCTCGCCTCCCGCCGCGCGGCGGAGGTGTTCGGCCTCGAAGTGCTGCAGGAGGCGGTGCAGGACTACGAGTTCAACATCACCCGCTTCTTCGTGATTGGCGGGACGCCGCCGACCGACGCCAACAAGACGACGATCGTGTTCGCCCTGCCGAGCACGCCGGGCTCGCTGTTCCGCGCCCTGAGCGTTTTCGCGCTGCGCGACATCAACCTCAGCAAGCTCGAGAGCCGGCCGATCCGGGGCCGCCCGTGGGAGTACCTCTTCTACGTCGACATCGACGCCAAGCGCGACGACCTCGCCTGCGCACGCGCGCTCACCCAGCTCGGCGAGTTCGCCAAGTGGATCCGGGTGCTCGGGACCTACAAGGGGTGGGAGCGGAGCAGGGGGACGGGCTGATGCGAAGTGGAGAAGTGGAAAAGTGGAAGAAGTGGAAAAGTAAGTTGAAAGTACTCCTAGCTACTTGGGAGGTTTCGTAGTCGAATCGTGTTGGCACGCGTCGTCTTCACCGCTTTCGCGAAGATCCGCGCCAGCGCCCGTGCCTCCTCGACGAGCGCGGGATCGTGACGGATGTTCCCGTCCCGCAGGTACTCGAGCCACCCGGCGCACTCGTCGGCTTCCTCGAAGACAATTCCGAGCTTTGCCTGGAACTCCGCGCGCGAACGTCCCCTCCTGGCGGCCCGGTAGTTCGAGCGTACGGAGTTGGCCGCTCGCCGTAACTGCGCGGCGGCTTCCCGCGCTTCAGGACTGTGAGGCAGACGACGACAGAACCTCAGAACGGCGAGCGCAAACACGTGCGTGCGTTCGAGCAGCTCCGGCGCGGCCATGCCGCCGGATTCAGCACATCCGATGCCAGCCGGATTCGGGCCAGGAACGGAGTGGTCGAACCAGCTGGTTGCACTTCTTGCCTACTTTTCCACTTCTTCCACTTCTTCCACTTCTTCCACTTACCGATGCCCCCTCCCGTTAACGACCCAGGCGACGAAAGGCTGGCCGAGTACCGCAACATCCCCGATCCCGAGCTGGTTCGCGAACGCGGCATCTTCATCGCCGAAGGACGGCTGGTGGTCCGGCGGCTGCTCGGAGAGCGCCGGTTCGTGACGCGGTCGGTGATGGTGACCGAGGTCGCCGGCCTCGCGCGCACGCTCGTCGCGCTGACGCCCGCGTCGTCGGCCGCCGTGACGCTGTACGAGCGGAGCCGCCGGATCGTATAATCGGCCCCCTGTGCCGGGGTCAGACCCTGGGTCTGACCCCGGGTCGAGGAGGACAGATGGCCAGGAGATTGTCGTTCGGTGTGCTGGTGGCGCTGCTGGCGCTGGCAGTCCAGACGCCCGCGCAGCAGTGGCCCGCCGGCTTCGTGGATCCCGCGCCCGTGCTGGCGGCCGCGTCCAAGGCCATCGGCGAGGCGAACCTGCGGTGCGTGACGTTCTCGGGCACCGGCTACAGCGGTCCGGTCGGACAGACCTTCGAGAACGCGCCGAACGTCGACTGGACGCGCAGCGAGATGGCCAACTACACGCGGACGATCAACTGGGAGACCGGGACGAGCAAGGAGACATTCGACCGCAAGCCTGGCGGCAACCCGGCGTCGTGGAAGTACGGCATCGGGTGGGTCGGCGGCACGCCCACGCAGAAGGAGCTCCGACAGACCCACATCGTCAACGGACCCTACGCCTGGCACGTGGACGGCAGCGGGCCGCCCGTGGCGGCACCGCCGGAACTGGCCGAGATCTATCAGCTCGACATCTGGCTGACTCCGCACGGGTTCCTCAAGGCCGCCCGGAAGCCCGGCGCGAACCCGCGGGCCCTGTGGCGCTGGGAGCAGCTCGAAAAGGGGCGCGACGGCAACGTCGTGGCGCCGGAGAAGGTGCACGTGGTCGCGATCACCGTGCTCGGCAAGTACCGCGTGGACGCCACCATCAACAGCCAGAACATCATCACGCGCATCAAGACGACCGTGAACGAGCCGGTGCTGGGCGATTTCAACATCGAGCACGAGTCGACCAACTTCATCGACGCGGGGACCTCGAAGTGGCCCGTCGCCTGGCACTCGCACCACGGCTGGGACGACAACTGGCAGTTCTATTCCGAGAGCACCGGCCACAACGGGTATGGCGGCAAGTTCCCGACCGTCCAGGCCAACGCGTGCGACGACCCGGTGCCGGTGCCCGAATCGGTGAAGCAGACCGCGCCGCCCGCCTACGGCCGCGTCGACGTCGAGAAGCTGGCCGCCGGGGTCTACCTGCTCGGCGGCGGTCCGGCGAACAGCTACATGGTGGAGTTCCGCGACTTCGTCGCCGTGTTCGAAGCGCCGCTCAACGAGGAGCGCAGCCTCGCGGTGATCGAGGCGGTGGCGAAGCTGGCGCCGAACAAGCCGATCCGCTGGCTCATCGCGTCGCATCCGCACTTCGATCACATCGGCGGCATCCGGACCTACAACCACATCGGCGCGACGGTCGTCACCCACTTCATCAACCTCAAGTTCCTCAACCGGGACGTCCTGACCTACAAGGCAAGGACGGTGAAGCCCGACATCGTGTCGCTCTGGCCGCCGACGGAAGTCGCCGAGGGGTACAACTACGAAGGGATCCAGGAGAACTTCGTCGTCACCGACAACAGCCGCATCCTGCGCGTCTACTACGTGCAGCCGCTGCGGCACGTCGCCGGAATGCTGATGGCGTACCTGCCGGCGGAGCGCATCGCGTTCGAGGCGGATCTCTTCGACACCCACGAGCCGCCGCGGGCCGCGCAGCTGCCGTCGATGCAGAGCTTCCTCACCCAGGTCCAGCGCATGAAGCTCGACGTGGCGACCGTGGCGCCCGTGCACGGCAGGCCCGTGCCGTGGAGCACGTTCATGGAGGCGATGAAGGCGGTTCCGAAGACGGACTGAACGTCGAGGACGTGTCGTTCACACTTCTCGGTTCGTGAACGTCCTCGCGGTGGGTCGGAACCACGAACATGGAACGCGAACAACGAACCGAACCTGAACACGAACCAAGAAGCGAGAAGAGAGAAGTGTGAACGACGGTCGATCGTTCCAGTTCGACGTCGTCGGCGTCGGGGCCAACTCGGTCGACTACGTCTACCGCGTGCCCCGGTTCCCCCTGCCCCACGGCCCCGCGGCCAAGCAGGCCATCGCAGCGCATCTGGTCACGTGCGGCGGTCAGACGGCCACCGCACTCTGCACGTGCGCGGCCATGGGGCTGCGGACCAAGTACGTCGGCGCCATCGGCAACGACGCGAACGGCGCGCGAATGCGCGCCGAGCTGGCGCGCCGCGGCGTCGACGTCGAGCACGCTTGCGTGCGCGACGCACCCAGCCCGTATGCCGTCATCGTGCTCGACGACCGGGCGGGCGAGCGCGTCGTCCTCTGGCACCGCGATCCGGCGCTGCGGCTGCGGCCGGAGGAGATCGACGCCTCCATCATCGGCCGCACGCGGCTGCTCCACGTGGACGATGCGGACGAGGAGGCGGCGATTGGGGCGGCGCGATGCGCGGGCGAGATGGGCGTGCCCGTGACGAGCGACATCGAGCGCGTCAGCAGCCGCACCGAGGAGCTCGTCGCCGCCGTGTCGGTGCCGATCTTCGCCGAGCGGGTGCCCGAGGCGCTCACCGGCGAGGAGGACGTCGAGCGCGCGCTGCGCGTCATTCAGACGCGCAGGCCGGGCCCTGTCGGACCCGGCGGGTCCAGGAGGACCCGCCCCACGTACGAGTCCGGCCTGGTCTGCGTGACCCTCGGCGCCCGGGGCGCCATGCTGCTCTCCGGCGACCGGCTGTACCACGAGCCGGCACTCCGGGTGTCGACGGTCGACACCACCGGCGCCGGCGACGTATTCCGCGGCGCCTTCATCGTCGCGCTGCTGCGGGGCGACGGTCCGGCCGACATCCTGCGGTTCGCCGTCGCGGCGGCCGCGCTGAGCTGCACGCGCGTAGGCGCCATGGCCGGCATCCCAACAGTCTCAGAAGTGGAAGCCGTCACGAAGGCCACAACGCCGGGCTCGTCGTGTGCGTGACGGCTACCGCTTGAGCAGCAGGAATCCGAGCGGCGGCACCACGAGCGAGAGCGACCAGGGGAATCCGTGCGCAGGGATCTCCTGCGCCGTCACGCCGCCGCCGTTGCCCACGTTGCTCCCGCCGTAGATCGCGGCGTCGCTGTTGAGGAGCTCGCGGTACAACCCGCTCTCGGGCACGCCGATGCGATAGAGGTGGCGCGGCACCGGCGTGAAGTTGGCCACCATCACCGTGAAGTGTCGTGGGTCGCGGGCGCGTCGGATCATCGAGACCACGCTGTTCTCGTTGTCGTTGCAGTCGATCCAGCGGAACCCGGCGTCCTCGAAGTCGATCTCATGGAGCGACCGCTCGCGCCGGTAGGTGTGATTGAGGTCCTGCACCCATCGCCGCAGGCCGGCGTGCATCGGCGCTTCCGCCAGGTGCCAGTCGAGGCTCTCGTCGCAGTTCCACTCCCGCCACTGGCCGAACTCGCTCCCCATGAACATGAGCTTCTTGCCCGGATGCCCGTACATGTAGCCGTACAGGGTGCGCAGCGTCGCGTGCTTCTGCCAGACGTCGCCGGGCATCTTGTCGAGCATGGCGCGCTTGCCGTGGACGACTTCGTCGTGCGAGAACGGCAGGATGAAGTTCTCGGTGAAGGCGTACAGCATCGAGAAGGTGATCTTGTCGTGATGCCACCGCCGGTGGACGGAATCCTCCTGGACGTAGCGGAGCATGTCGTGCATCCAGCCCATGTTCCACTTGTAGCTGAACCCGAGCCCGCCCAGGTACACCGGCCGGCTGACCGCCGGCCAGGCGGTCGACTCCTCCGCGACCGTGATCGTCCCCGGCACCTGGCCGTGGGTGATCGTGTTCAGCTGCTGCAGGAACGCCACCGCTTCGAGGTGCTCGCGGCCGCCGAACCGGTTCGGGATCCACTCCGCTTCACGCCGTGAGTAGTCGAGGTACAGCATCGAGGCGACCGCGTCGACGCGCAGCCCGTCGACGTGGAACTCCTCCAGCCAGAAGAGCGCGCTGCTCAGCAGGAAGCTCCGCACCTCGTTGCGCCCGTAGTTGAAGACGAGCGTCCCCCACTCCCGGTGCTCGCCCTGGCGCGGGTCCACGTGCTCGTAGAGAGCGGTGCCGTCGAACTCCGCCAGCCCGTGGCGGTCCTTCGGAAAGTGCCCGGGCACCCAGTCGAGGATGACGCCGATCCCGTGGCGGTGACATTCGTCCACCAGGTAGCGGAAGTCGTCCGGGCCGCCGAACCGGCTGGTGGGCGCGAAGAACCCAATCACCTGGTAGCCCCACGATCCGGCGAACGGATGCTCCATGATCGGCATCAGCTCGACGTGCGTGTACCCCATCTCGCCCACGTACGGCACGAGCGTGTCCGCCAGCTCCCGGTAGGTCAGGAACCGGTTTCCCTCCGCCGGCACCCTCCGCCACGATCCGAGGTGCACCTCGTAGACCGCCATCGGGCGCTCGCGCCACGCGCCGCACGACTCGCGCTCGCGCATCCACTCGCGATCGCGCCACTCGTACCGGCCCCCGGTCCAGACCACGGACGCGGAGTTCGGCGGCAGCTCGAAGCGGACGGCGTACGGATCGGCCTTCTGCAGGAGGTGGCCGGCGGGCGTACGAACCTCGTACTTGTAACAGGCGCCGTCCGGCACGCCGGGAATGAAGATCTCCCACACCCCGGACGGGACCAGACGGCGCATGACGTGCGCCCGGCCGTCCCACCGGTTGAAATCGCCGATGACGCTGACGCGCTGCGCGTTGGGCGCCCAGACGGCGAAGTACACGCCCTCGGCGCCGTCAATCGTCATGCGGTGCGATCCGAGCCGCTCCCACGCGCGGTAGTGCGTCCCCTCGCCAAAGAGGTGCAGGTCGAAATCGCTCAGGATCGGCCCGAACCGATAGGGATCGGCGACATCGCGCGTCGTGCTCCCCTCGCGCACGCGGAACCAGTAGACGAACGCCTCCTCCGATCGGCCATCGAGCGGCACCCGCGTTTCGAAGAGCCCTTCGGCGCGCTTCCGCTGCATCCCGAACACCCGGTCGGAGGTGACGAGCTGGACGTCTGAGGCGGCAGGCTGCATCGTCCGGATGAGGAGCGCCGGCCGCCCGTCCACGATCACCCGGTGGCGCCCGAGCACCGCACATGGATCGTCATGCGTGCCGCCCGCGACCGCGTCGAGCGCGTCGTCGTCCGCCGAGCGCACGGTGACGCTCATTCCCTGCATGATATCCTCTAGTCGCTCGCCCCCACACATCGCCTGCAGACCAGGAGCCAATCGTGCCCGGAGTCTACGCCCAGTTCGTGACCAGCGAGGGGACCTTCGTCGTGCGACTCTTCGATCAGGAAGCGCCGAAGACGGTCGAGAATTTCGTCGGCCTCGCCGAAGGCACCAAGCCGTGGCGGGACCCCCGTACGAACCAGCTCGTCACGCGGCCGTACTACGACGGCCTGGTCTTCCACCGGGTCATCGACGGGTTCATGATTCAGGGCGGCGACCCGCTCGGCGAAGGCATCGGCGGACCGGGCTATACCTTCGCGGACGAGTTCCATCCACGACTGCGTCACGACAAGCCCGGCATTCTGTCGATGGCCAACCGCGGCCCCAACACCAACGGCGGGCAGTTCTTCATCACGCTCGCTCCTACCCCGCATCTCGACGACCGGCATTCCGTCTTCGGCGAGGTTGTCTCGGGCATCGACGTGGTGCGCAAGATCGGCGGCACGCCGATCAATGGTCGGGACCGCCCTCGCACCGACATCGTCATTCGCACCCTTACGATCGAGCGCCGGTAGGAGCCCGGCGCCTGGACGCCGGATCGTACGGGTCGGGAAATCGCGAACTGGCGAAGTTCCTCTCCGACCACGATTTGCGAAACAGCCGGGAGACCAGCCGCCACGTGCCGACGTGCTTTGAACTTTTCACACATGCTGGGCCCGCGTCGTGTTACCATCCGGCCGCCTCGTCCCCCCGCGGATCTGAGCCGTTCGTGGGCCGTCGGCCCCCGGGCTCCTGGAGGGTCGCCTGATGCGGATCGTCGGACCCGCCGCCTGGCGCGGCGGGATGTTGGCGCTCGCGTTGGTCTGCGCTGCGGGAAGCTCAGCCGGCGCGCAGTGGCTGTCGCTGCCGCTTCCCGGAACCCCGCGTACGCCTGACGGGAAACCCAACCTGAACGCGCCGATGCCCCGGACGGCGGACGGCAAGCCCGATCTGTCCGGCATCTGGCACGCCGACAACTGGATGCGCTACAACAGCAATCTGCTGCCCGATGGCACCGAGGCGCCGATGCTGCCGTGGGCGGCCGCCCTCTACAAGCGGCGGGTGGAGACGCACGGCTACGACAGGCCGATGACGTTCTGCATGCCCCACGGCGTGCCCGACGCGGTGACGGCGCCCTACCCCTTCAAGATCATCCAGACGCCGGGCGTCACCGTCATCCTGTACGAGGAATTCCACAAGTATCGCCAGTTTCACACCGACGGGCGGCAGTTGCCGGTCGATCCGGACCCGAATTGGTACGGGTACTCGGTGGGCCGGTGGGAAGGCGAGGCGCTCGTCGTCGACACCGCCGGCTTCAAGGAAGGGAGCTGGCTCGACAACAACGGCCATCCGCATACCGACGCGCTGCGCACCACCGAGCGCTTCGGTCGGATCAACTTCGGCCGCCTGGAGATTGACGTCACTATCGACGACCCGAAGGCATACTCACGGCCCTGGAGGTCGCAGACGATGCGCTTCGAACTGCAGCCCGACACGGAGCTGCTCGAACATCTCTGTGAGAACAACCGGGACCTCGGGCGTCTGCAGGAGATCTGGGGGGGACGAGAGCCGGGCGGTCCACCAGTTACTGGGAGGCAGTGATGAGAACACGACTTGCAATTGTCATGGGCGTTGCCGCGATCGCCGCGTCGGGACAGGCGCTGGCTCACCATTCGTTCGCGGCGGAATTCGATGCGCAGAAGCCGCTCAAGCTGACCGGAGCGGTGACCAAGGTCGAGTGGTCGAATCCCCACATCTGGTTCTTCATGGACGTCAAGAACGAGGATGGCACGGTCACCAACTGGGGATTCGAGATGGGGAGCCCCAATTCGCTGCTGCGGTCGGGCTGGAAGCGCGACTCGATGAAGCTCGGCGACGTGGTGGCGGTCGAAGCCAGTCGCGCGCGCGACGGCAGCAACAACGCCAACGCCCACAGCGTCGTGCTGGCCAGCACGGGGCAGCGGCTCTTCTCCGGCCAGCCGGGAGGGCAATAGGCGCAAGTAGAGAAGTAGAGAAGTGGAAAAGTAGAAGAAGTGGAAAGTGCAAAGTGGAAGGTAGGTTCGAAGCCTACGTCGCACTTTGCACTTTGACGCTCGAACGTGCGGCCTGTTCCCCGGCAATCCGGCCGAAGACCGTCCCGATCGTCATTCCGATGCCGGCGATGTAGCCGCGGCGCAGGACGTTGCCGGCCATGATCTCGCCTGCCGCGTAGAGATTCGGCGACGGTTCGCCGCCCCCGAAGATCACGCGCGCCCGATCGTCCACCTTCACCCCGAGATAGGTGAACGTGATGCCGGGACGAAGCGCGTAGCCCCAGAACGGGGGCGTGTCGATGCGCTGCGCCCAGTGCGACTTGGGCGGCGTCAGCCCGTCGGTGCGGCAGTCGTCGAGCCCGGTGTGGTTGAACGTGCCCGGCCGCACCGCCCGGTTGAACGCCGCCACCGTCCCCTCGAGCGCCTCCGGCGGCAATCCCAGCCCGGCGGCCAACTCGCGGATTGACGAGGCGACGATCGGCGGGAAGACCGACGGCATGAACGTGCCGATCGCCTTGGCATCGACGATCGAGAACGCGATCTGGTCGGGCTGCCCGGCAATCAGGCGTCCCCAGATGGCGTACCGCTTCGGCCACGCGTCCTCGCCCTCGTCGTAGAACCGCTGGGCGTGCCTGTTGACGACAATCCCGAAGGGAATCGAGTCGAGGCGCGTGACGATCCCGCCGTCGAACCGCGGCGCGCGCGCGTCGACGGCAATCGCATGGCATTCCGCCGGGTCGCCGACCCTCTGGGCGCCCGCGTCGAGGAGCAGCCGGAGCAGCGTGCCGCGGTTGTAGGGCGTGCCGCGCACGACGAAGTTCGCCGCCGCCTCGCCCCAGATCTCCGTCAACCAGTCGATATTGGCTTCGAAGCCTCCGGCCGCGACGACCACCGCTCGGGCCCGCACGTCTTCGACGCGATTGCCCGCCTTCACGGACACGCCTCGGCACTCCCGGTCGCGAATGTCGAGCGCCACCACCTCGGCGTCGTACGCCACGTCGACGCCCATCCGTTCGGCGGAGGCGTAGAAGCTGTTCATGAGCGCCTTCCCGCCGCCGAGGAAGAACGCGTTCGTGCGCGAGAGGTGGAGCGTGCCGCTCAGCGACGGCTGGAACCGGACGCCGAACCGTCCCATCCACTCCGGACATCCGGCGGAGCGCTCGACGAGCAGCCGCGCCAGCGGGCGGTCGGTCTCCTCGCGCGTCACGCGCACGAGGTCGGCGAGGAACTCGTCCTCCGGGTACGCCTCGGTCAGCACCGCCGTCGATGCGGCATGGGCGCAGCGAAGGTTCCGTGTGTGTCGGCTGTTGCCGCCGCGAAGGTCTCGCGGCGCGCCCTCGAGCACGATGACGCTGGCCCCGGCCTGCCGCGCCGTGAGCGCCGCCGAGAGGCCGGCGTTGCCGCCACCGATCACCGCGACGTCATACATGATCGAAGGCCAACGTCCAATGCCCGATGCCCACGCCGGAATCGATGTCGATCATTGGGCGTTGGGCATTGGGCTCTGGGCATTGCTGTTCGCCACTGATACCCGCCGCATCACCCGCGGACCGAGCAGGACGAGGAGCGCCGCCACGAGCAGCACGGCGGAAATCGGACGCGTCAGGAAGACCGAGAGATCGCCCTCGCTGATCGCCACCGCCCGTCGGAAATGCTGCTCGGCGAGCGGACCGAGCACGAGGCCGAGCACGGCCGGGACGAGCGGAAAGTCGTACACCCGCATCGCGCACCCGACCCCGCCCACGACATAGAGCAGCGCCAGATCGAGCATCGACCGGTTCAGCGTGTAGGCGCCGAGCGACGCCAGCACGAGGATGCCCCCGAACAGCAGCGGCCGCGGCACGAGCATGACCCGCGCCCAAACGCCGGCAAGGGGCAGGTTCAGCACGAGCAGCATCACGTTGCCGATGTAGAGGCTGGCGATGAGCGTCCAGACGAGATCGGGCCGCGACGAGAACAGGAGCGGCCCAGGCTGCAGCCCGTACTGCTGGAAGGCGGCGAGCATGATCGCCGCCGTCGCCGACGAGGGGAGCCCGAGCGTCAGCAGCGGCACGAGCACGCCCGCCGCCGCGGCGTTGTTGGCGGCCTCGGGACCGGCGACCCCCTCGATGGCGCCCTGCCCGAACCGCTCGGGCGTATCGCTCAGCCGCTTCTCCGTCATGTACGACAGGAACGTCGGGATGACCGTGCCGCCGCACGGCAGCACGCCCAGCGGAAACCCGATCGCCGTGCCGCGCAGCCACGGCTTCCACGACCGCTTCCATTCCTCCCGGCTCATGCCGGTGAAGTCGTGGAGCCTGACGACTTCCACCGGTTCCCGGCCGTACTGCCAGGCCTGGTAGACCGTCTCGCCGACGGCGAACAGGCCGATCACCAGGATGACGACGTCGATGCCGTCGAGCAGCTGGGGGATGCCGAAGGCAAAGCGCGCCTCGCCGGTCAGCGGATCGATGCCGACCAGTCCCAGCGCCAGGCCGAGGAAGAGGCTGAGCAGCCCGCGCACGAGCGACTGGCCGAGCAGCGCGGAGACGGTGGTGAAGGCCACGATCATCAGCGCGAAGTACTCCGCCGGTCCGAAGCGGAGCGCCACCGAGGCGAGCAGCGGCGCGAAGAACGTCAGCGCCATCGTCGCCAGCGTGCCCGCCACGAACGAGCCGACCGCGGCCGTCGTCAGCGCCGCGGCGCCGCGCCCCTGGCGCGCCATCATGTAGCCGTCGATCGCGGTGGCGATCGATCCGGTTTCGCCAGGCGTGTTGAGCAGGATGCTCGTCGTCGAGCCGCCGTACATGGCGCCGTAGTAGATACCGCCGAACATGATGAACGCGCTCGTCGGATCGAGCGAAAAGGTGACCGGCAGCAGCACGGCGACCGTCAGCGCCGGACCGATGCCGGGCAGCACGCCGACCGCGGTGCCGAGCGTCACCCCGAGGAACGCCCAGCCGAGGTTCGAGAGCGAGAGGGCGCCGGAAAACCCCGCGGCGAGCGCGGAGAGGATCTCCGTCATCGGCCCCCTACAGCCACCCGCTCAGCACGCCGGCGGGCAGCGGCAGGTCGAGGATGCGCCCGAAGAGCAGGTAGGCGCCGGTCGAGACGGCCACGGCGAAGAGCGCGTCGCGCACCGGCCGCCGGTGGTCGAAGGCGCGCGCCACGAACCAGAAGAGCACGGCCGAGGCGATGACGAAACCGGCGGACTCGGCGAGGACGAGGTCGAGCCCGGCGCCGGCGGCCACCAGCGCGACCGAGCGCCAGCCGGACCGCTGCACGGGGGCGAGACCTGGGTTCCGGGTTCCCCGATCCGGGGTCCGGGACCGTCGCGCGCGGCGGAACACGACCGCGACGGCGCAGAACACGAGCCCCCCCAGGACGATGAGCGGGTAGGGGCCGGCGGAGGCAAGGGTGCGCTCGCCGGTCCGCCCGGTCCCGAGTTTGGCGAGGATGTCCTGGACGCGGGCCTCCTCCGTCTCGATGAACCGCGCGAATGCCGCGCCGGCGAGATACCGATCGATCCAGCGGTAGCGCTCGAGCGTCTCCCGCCACGGCTCCGAGCGCACCATCGCCTCGATCGCGCGTTCGAGCCGCCGCCGGTCCGCCGGCGTGAGCCCCGGCGGGGCCACCACGGCGCGCCAGTTCTCGAACTCGATGTCGATCCCCTGCTCGCGGAGCGTCGACACGTCCAGACCGGGGAGCCGCTCGGCGCTCGAAATGCCGAGCACGCGCACCGCCCCTGCCTCGATCTGCGCGGCGAACTCGGCAAGGCCGTTGATCCCGACCGACACCTGCCCGCCGAGAATCGCCGACAGCGATTCGCCGCCGCCCGAAAAGGCGATGTAGTTGACGCGCCGGGGATCGACGCCGACCCTGTCGGCGATGAGGCCGGCCAGGATCTGATCGCTCCCGCCGGCGGAGCCGCCGCCCCAGGAGATCGATTCCGGCCGCGCCTTGAAGGCGCGGATGAAGTCATCCAGCGTGCGGAACGGGGAGGACACCGGGACCGTGAGCACTTCGTACTCGCCGGTCAACCGGGCGATTGGTGTCACGTCGCCGAGCGTGACGGCGGAGCGCTGCGTCACGATCGCGCCGAGCATGATGAGACCCGAGACCATGGCGGCGTCGCCGCTGCCGTGCTCGGCGCCGATGAAGCGCGCCAGTCCGATCAGGCCGGCCGCGCCAGGAATGTTCTCGACCGAAATGGTGCGCGCGATCCCGGCGCGCTGCAGCACCTGCTGCATGGCCCGCGCGGTCTGGTCCCAGCCGCCGCCCGGCGCCGCCGGCGCCACCAGCCGCAGGTGCTCGTAGGCCGGCTGGGCCGCAGCGGGACTGGCGACGAGCAGCAGCGCGAGCACCCACGGACCCCGCCGCCTCCTGCGCGCTGTTCTCCGGCCTCCTGGGCCTATGGCATGGCGCACGCGAAGCTCTCCGCGCGGTCGATGCTGCCGCTGCCCGCGTACTTCGCCACCTGTGGGTACGGACAGAGCGGCCGCGTGCGCATGACACGCCCCTTCTCGACCTTCGACGCGACGATGGCGGCCGGCGGCAGGCCGTGCTCGCGCCACTCATCGAGCGCCGCCAGCATGTCGAACTCGTTCGGGCCGTCGCCACCGCCGCAGTGTCCCATCCCGGGCACCATGTACAGCCGGACCGCGCGTTCGGTCAGCTCTCGTCCCATCGTCTCGAGCAGCCCTTCGTAATAGCTGACCGATCCGCGCGGCGGAATGTTCTGATCCTCCCAGCCGTGGTAGATGAGCAGTCTGCCGCCGCGCGCGAGGAAGGGCCGGAGGTCGGTCGAGGCGGCCGTGAGCACGCCGTTGTCCGCCGCGCGCGCCAGATCGAAATGCCTGGCGACATCGAGCGCCCGGAAGTCCCAGCCCGGATCCTTGAACACGATGAACCGGAAGAGGTCGTGATACATCGCGTGCGGCCGCTCCCCCGCCACCGACGGCCAGTGGAGTTCGCTCCCCGGCTCGAGCCCCGGGGCGACCTCCTTCCCCGTCCGCGGATCGACGACGGGCGCGTAGATCTTCCGCGCGGCCTCCACCTGCGGCTTGGTCAGGCAGTCAGGCCCGTCCCCGTTCCGGCATTCCAGCACCGCGGGATCGAACCGGCATTGCCTCGGGTCGGTGATCAGGCCGTCCTTCAGGCCGTCGATCGCGTCGCAGGCATTCACCGCCGCCCGGTGCAGCATCGGGTGCTTGCCGGCGGGAATGAAGCTCGCCGCGTCCTTGTGCGTGGCCTGAATCATCCCGATCGTCTGGAACGCGACGTCGGTCCGGTTGTAGCCTGGCGCGCCGGCGATGATGGCGTCGAAGTCCTCGGGAAAGCGCTGCGCCTCCATCAACGACTGCCGTCCGCCCCCGGAACAGCCGTTGAAATAGGCGAGCCGCGCCGGGGCGCCGTAGAACGCCCTCACCGCCGCCTTCCCCTGCACGGCCGTCTCGTGCACCGACCGGTAGCCGAAGTCGACGAGCTTCTCGGGATGCCCCACGGCGAAGCTGGCGTCGGTGCCGGTGTGACCCGTGTCGGTGGACGCCGCGGCGTAGCCGCGCCGCAGCGCGTCGGCCAGCGCGCCGTACTGAATCGACCCGCCCCAGGCGCCGTTGCCCACCTGCAGGAACTTGCCGTTCCACCCCGCGAGCGGCAGCCACACCTCCGACTTGATGTCGGAATCGGCCGACGGCGCGATCGTCAATGCCACGCGGCAGTGCGCCGGCAGGTCGCCGTCCGGCACCGGCGTGGCCGACGTGACCGTCGTCGCCGGGAGCCGGAGCGAGGAGGCGAGTTGGCGGCAGGCCTCGGGCGACACCGGCGACTCCTGCGCGTACGCGGTGGTCGTGAACACGACAAGACAGGCAAGGGCGGCGACGACTCTCATGGAGCGCTCTCCTGGCGCCGATTATGACGCAAAAAGGGCGGCGGAAGATTTCTCCCGGGCCCGCAGATCACTGTGGACGACCCGAAAGCCTACGCCAGGCCGTGGACAGTCTCCTTCGAATGGGAGCTGATGCCCGACACGGAGCTGCTGGACTGGACCGCTATGCGACCCGGAACGCGAATTTCGTACTCGTTGCGTCCGGCCGCATAGCGGTCCTAGCCGCGCGAAGCGCGGCAAAAGATACTGGCAACCAGCCAAGGGGTTCCGCGGGGATATCAAGGGGCGGAGCCCCCTTGGCTGGTTCTGTGCTGCTCTTCCCTTCCCTCTGGCATTCTGAACCCTCTGGGCTTTAGGCTGTAGGCTCTCGGCTGAGGCCTTTCTCGAGGAGTCCGTGATGGCCCGATCGAAACGTGCAACGCCGTCGCTCGCACGGCGCCAGTTCCTGCAGCAAAGCGCGCTCGCCGGCGCCGCGCTCGTCGCCGCCCCCGTGTCGGTCGGCGCGCAGCCGCCCCAGGCGGGAGCGGCCACACCGGCCGCGCAGGGGCCGCCGGTGCTCACCCATGCCGCCGAGTCGGCCGCCCCGGCCGACGTGCAGGTGCTCGGCGAGGGCGAGCGGGCGGGTTCCGATTTCATGGTCGACGTGTTCAAGTCGCTCGGGTTCGCCTACGTCGTCGCCAATCCCGGTTCGAGCTTCCGGGGGCTGCACGAGTCGGTCGTCAACCACGGCGGCAACCGCGACCCCGAGCTGATCACCTGCTGCCACGAAGAGTCGGCGGTCGCGATGGCGCACGGCTACTTCAAGGTGGAGGGGAAGCCGCTCGCCGTGCTGGCGCACGGGACCGTCGGGCTGCAGCACGCCTCGATGGCGATCTACAACGCCTGGTGCGACCGCATCCCGGTGTACGTCATCCTCGGCAACCACGCCGACGCCGCCATCCGCCGCGGCCCCGAGTGGTACCACGGCGTGCAGGACGCGGCGGCGATGGTCCGCGACTACACGAAGTGGGACGACTTCCCGTGGTCGCTGACGCACTTCGCCGAGTCGGCGGTGCGGGCGTACCAGGTTGCGATGACGCCGCCGATGGCGCCGGTCGTGATCGTGCTCGACGGCGGGCTGCAGGAGCACCCGATTCCGCGGAGCGAGCGTCTCGCCATTCCAAGGCTGAGCCTGCCGGTCCCGCCGCAGGGCGAACGCGGCGCCGTCGAGGAGGCGGCGAAGATGCTCGTGGCGGCCCAGTACCCGGTGCTCGTCGCCGACCGGATGGCGCGGACGCCGAACGGCATGACACTCCTCGTCGAGCTCGCCGAGACGCTGCAGGCCGCCGTGATCGATCAGGGGAGCCGGATGAACTTCCCGTCCCGGCATCCGCTCAACCAGACGCTCCGCGCCCGCGCCGCGGTGGCCGAGGCCGACGTGATCGTCGGCCTCGAACTCGCCGACTACTGGGGCACGGTCAACGCGCTGCGCGATCAGCTGCACCGCTCGACCCGGCGCGTGGCGAAGCCGACAGCACGGCTCGTCTCGATCACGACGGGCGACCTCTACATCCGCGCGAACTATCAGGACTTCCGCCGGCTGCAGGAAGTCGACCTCGCGATCGCCGCCGATGCCGAGGCGACGCTGCCGGCCCTCATCGACGCGGTCAAGCGCCTTGCAACCGCCGACCGCCGGCGCGTCTTCGAGGAGCGCGGCGCCGCGCTGGCCCAGACCAGCCGCGCGGCGGGCGAGGCGGCGCGCGTGGCGGCGACCTACGCATGGGAAGCGAGCCCGGTGACCGTGGCGCGGCTCTCCGCCGAGCTGTGGGCGCAGGTCAAGACCGAGGACTGGTCGCTCGTCTCGAGCTACTACAGCAACGACCAGACGAACTGGCCGCGGCGGCTCTGGAACTTCGACAAGCCGTACCAGTGGCTCGGCCACGCCGGCGGCGGCGGCATCGGCTACGGCGCGCCGGCCGCGGTGGGCGGGGCGCTCGCCAACCGCCGGCACGGCCGACTGTCGGTGGCGATCCAGACCGACGGCGACATGATGTACGCGCCCGGGGTGGTCTGGACCGCCGCACACCACCGGATTCCGCTGCTGACCGTGATGAACAACAACCGCGCGTACCATCAGGAGCTGATGCACGTCCAGAAGATGTGCAACGCCCGAAACCGCGGCGTCGACCGCGGCGAGATCGGCAGCCAGATCACCGATCCGAACATCGATTTCGCGAAGCTGGCCCAATCGATGGGCGTCTACGCGGAGGGACCGATCACCAACCCGAACGATCTCGGGCCGGCGCTTCGGCGGGCGATCGCCGTGGTGAAGAAGGGCGAGCCGGCGCTCGTCGACGTGGTCACGCAGGTGAGATAAGGCGAGGGGACAAGGGGTGAGGAGAAGCGCGCGTATGTTCAGGGGCTTCGTGACAGTCGGCGTTCTGACTCTGGCCGCAGCCGTCGCGGCCTCCGCCTCGCAACAGAACCCGCCGGCCGCCAAGCCGGCCGCGCCGCCGGGACGCGTCGAAGCGGGCGGCGTGCTGTTCAAGAAAGTGGGCTGCTATCAGTGCCACGCCAACGAGGCACAGGGCGGCCTGTCGGGCCCGCGCATCGGACCCAACGTCGTCCCGTTCGCGCGGTTTTCGGAGTACGTCCGCACACCCACCGGGGAGATGCCCCCCTATACCTCGAAAGTGCTGTCCGACCAGGACATTGCGGACATCTACGCGTGGGTCCAGGCGCGGCCGCGCCCGCCCGCGGTCACCACCATTCCGCAGCTCGCGCCGTGACGCTGGTCGGTAGTCAGTTGGGAGTTGCCATGTCACTTCTTCTCGGCTCTGCCCTCCTGGTGTTCGCCGGACAGGCCGCCGTGCCGGCCGTGCAGCAGCGCACGTTGGTCGCGCCCGACGGAGAAAAAATCCTGTACGGCATCTCGGTCCCGCCCGGCTCCAGCGCGCGCGAGCCGCGTCCGCTCGTCGTGGCGCTCCACCCGGGCGGCCCCCGGACGCCCTACTACGGCTTGTCGTTCCTGCGGGGGATCGTGTCGCCCGCCCTCAGGGACCTCGGCGCCGTCATGATCGCTCCCGACTGCCCTCCCGGATCCTGGACCGATGCAGCCGGCGAGCGGGCCGTGCTGGCGCTCGTCGAGAGCGTGGCGAAGGAGTACGCCATCGACCGTCGGCGGATCCTGGTCGTAGGCTTCAGCATGGGCGGCCGCGGCACGTGGTTCATGGCGGCGCGGCACGCCGATCTCTTCACCGCGGCCATTCCCATCGCCGGGTCGCCTGGCGACGAGCCGCTCGACCGCCTGGGGCGGATCCCCACCTACATCGTGCACAGCCGCGACGACGAGGTCGTGCCGTTCGGCCAGGACGAACGGGCCGCGCATGAGCTGGAACGGCTGGGACGGGCGGTGCGCTTCGAGGCGCTCGCGGGCGTCGGGCACTTCGAGATGGGCGCCTACATCGACTCGCTCGCCCGGGCGGGCCGCTGGGTGGCGGAGCGCTGGAGCCAGCGCCGCTAGTGGATGACTCAGATGCGCATTCGGTCCAGGGTTCGCCGCATCGTCGCGCTCGTCGCGCTCGCGCCGCTCGTTGTCGCCGCGCATGCGCACGCCGACGAGGTCCGCGTGATGACGTCGGGCGGCTTCACGGCGGCGCTGCTGGAACTCGTCCCGGAGTTCGAGCGCACGACGGGACACAAGGTGCTGACCGCCTTCGGCGCCTCGATGGGCGGCGCGCCCGACTCGATCCCGAGCCGCCTGGCCCGCGGCGAGCCGGCCGACGTGGTGATCCTGGCGAGACCCGCCCTCGACGATCTGGCCGCGCAGGGAAGGGTCCTACCGGGTACCGCCGTGGATCTGGTGCGATCGCTCATGGGCATGGTCGTGCGCGCCGGCGCGAGAAAGCCGGACATCAGCTCCGTTGACGCGTTGAAGCACACGCTGCTCGAGGCGCGCTCCATCGCCTACTCCGCCAGCGCCAGCGGCGTGTATCTGTCGACCGAGCTCTTTCCGCGGCTCGGGATCGCGGACCAGATCCGCGGTAAGAGCCGGCGGATCGAGAGCGAGCGCGTGGCGGCGGTGGTAGCGCGCGGAGAAGCGGAGATCGGCTTCCAGCAGATCAGCGAGCTGCTGCCGGTGCCCGGCGTCGACTACGTCGGTCCGCTGCCCGAGGGTGCGCAGCAGGCCACGATCTTCTCGGCAGCCATCGCCGCGGGCGCGCGGGCGCCAGACGCGGCGCGGGCGCTCGTCCGGTTTCTCTCCTCCTCCGCAGCCTTTCCGGTCATTCGCAAGAGCGGCCTCGAGCCGGCCGCGCCGTACGGCAACCGCTGACGCCGGGTCCGCTCGGGGCGGGAAGACGACGCGGTCCACTTGTGACGCGCGACGTGTTGATGGTAGGGTTCGGCGTGCAAACGCATGGTCGAACAGTTCGAGGTGCAAGGAGTGCCACATGAGGAGGGATTCGTGCGAGTAAGAATTGTGCTACTGGCCGTCGCCATGGCGGCTGCGGCGGCCCCCGCCTCGGCCCAGCTGCTGGCCGAACGGAACATCTCGCTCCAGGCGGCGCGTGCGCTGGCGGACGCCTCGATTGCGTGCGCCAGGAAGGACGGCTACGACGTCTCGGTGGCCGTCGTCGATCGTGCCGGCGACCTGAAGCTCCTGCTGAGGGGCGACCTGGCGAACCCCCACAACGCGGAACTCGCCCGAAAGAAGGCGTATACGGCGCGGACCTACGGCGTTACCACCATGGAGTTCCGGAACCGGACGAGGGGAACCGATCTCGAGGGCCAGCGGGGCTTGACCGACATCATTCCGCTCGGCGGCGGCGTGCCGATCGTCGTCGGGAACGAGCGCGTCGGCGGGCTCGGGCTGAGCGGTGCGCCGACGCAGGAAGCCGACGACAAGTGCGCCCACGAGGCGCTGAAGTCGGCGGCGGCGCAGCTGAAATAGATTCTGGCGTTGGATGTTGGGCGTTGGATGTTGGGCCTTGGGCGTTGGGCCTTGGGCGTTGGATCTTCGGCCGCGCCCGTCAACAGCCCAAAGCCCCAGGTCTGACGCCTACTGCCGGCAGCGGTCCGTGCCGAGCCCGCCGCCCTCGGCGGTGCCGACGTCGCGGTACACCTTGTGGCAGTTCGCGCAGGCGTCGTTGAGCTTCTCCGCCATCCCGGCGACCGCGTCCTGGTTCCTCGACTGCGACGCCCGATAGAGATCCTTCGACAGGTTCACCAGATCCTGCGTGAACTGCTGGTAGTCGGCCTTGTTGGTCGGCGCGGGCCGGCCGTTCTCGCAGCGGCGCCCCGGCAGCAGGAACAGCGGGGTCGTCTCGGTGAGCGCCAGCGCCGCCTGATCGACCGCCTGCCAGCCGTAGTACTGCGTGTAGCCCCAGAGCAGGTAGTCGAACGGCACCGGCGCACTCGGCTTGTCGGCCCCCGGGTCCTTCACCTGAACGTTGAAGATGATGTTGGCGTTCGGGAACGTCACGCCGCGCATGAACTGCGCGAGGTTCGAGGCGGACGCGATCGGCACGCCGCCGGCCGGCGCGGTCGCGGCGGCCGGCGGTCGCGCGGCCGTGAAGGTGACTTGCTTCAGGGCGGCGTCGTTGAGCGCCGTCGGCCCCGCGCGGTGGCTGCCGGCCTGGAGCATGTAGGCCGCGATGTCGATCGCCTGCGGGCGCGACAGGCTGTTGGGCGTCTGCAGCGGCATCGTGAGCTGAATCTTGTCGACGAGATCGGCGAGCGATCGCCCGCTCCACGCGCTCAGGAATCCCTCGCCCATGAGCATCGGGCCGACGACTCCCTGCAGCTTCTCGCCGTGGCAGGAGACGCACTGCGCCGTGTACAGTTGCTGGCCGCGCTTGGCTTGTTCGGCGGTGTAGACGCCGTCGGACACCGTTCGCGCCTGCCGCGCGTGGCCGGTTACCGAAAAGGCAGCCACCGCGACGGCAGCGCACGTCGCCGCGCCGAGCGCACCGCGGACACCTGCAGGACCCCGAGAAATCCGCATCATCACTCCTCCAAGCTCCCCTCGTTGGTGACTCCGGAAAACGCAGGCGGGGAATCGAGCAGGCGGCGATTATAGCAGGCCTCGGGTCCGAGCTCGTGACGCCACGACCCCCTGGGGATTCCCTGAGAACGCCGGGATGGTGTTAAATGACCCTGCGAGGTCACTCATGATGAAACGTTGTACAGCGCTTTCGGCACTGGTCCTGCTCGGCTCTTGCGCCTCGGCGTTCGCCCAGGCGCCTTCGGCCGCGTCGCGGGCGGCGACGGCCCAAGGAGCCGCAGGTCCGGCGGCCGGCGAAACGCTGAGCCAGAGCTATCGCGGCAGTCAGAGCAGCAACTGGGAGTACCAGAAGGTTGCCCCGTTCAAGGTATTCGACAACCTCTACTACGTCGGCCCAGGCTCGGTGGCGGCGTGGCTCCTGACGACGACCGACGGTCTGATCCTGGTCGACACGGCGCAGGAACCGCTCGTCGATCACGTCATCGACGGCATCCGGAAGCTCGGGTTCGATCCGAAGAACATCAAGTACATCCTGCTGTCGCACGGCCACCTCGATCACTTCGGCGGCACCGGCAAGGTCAAGGCGCTCTCGGGCGCCCGCGTCGGCACGCTCGAGGAGGACTGGAGGCTGATCGAGGCGTTCTACATGAACAAGGGGCGGGGCAACCGCGATCCCGGCATGCCGTTCGCGCGCGACCTGGTTCTGAAGGAAGGCGACACGGTGACCCTGGGCAAGACGCAGCTCGAGGTCTACCACCACCCGGGCCACACACCCGGTTCGGCCTCCTTCGCGTTCACGGTGTACGACAACGGAAAGCCGTACAGGGCGCTGCTCTTCGGCGGCCCGGGCCAGCGCAACGGCGTGGACGGCGGCACGCAGTTCCTCGACACGATCCGGCGGCTCAGGAAGGAGTTCGGCGATCTCGAGGTGCCGATTCACGTCCATAGCTGGCTGACGACGTACCCCGACCCGCGCGGCGGCACGATCTTCGAGCCGGCGCAGAAGCTCGCGCAGCGAAAGCCGGGCGAGCCGCATCCGTTCGTCATCAACGCTGAGTGGCGCCGCTGGCTCGACGTGGCCGAGGCGGGCACGATCAAGTACATCGAGCAGGAAAAGGCGAAAGCGGCCAAGCCGCAGTCGAATTGACGGGCACGGGGACACAGAGGCACGGAGCCTCGGTCAGGAATGTGCTGTGTCTCCGCGCCTCTTCTGGCCCCTGTTCAGGGTTGGAGTGACGCCACGTAGGCGGTAATCGCGACGAGGTCGTCGCCGGTCAGCTTTTCCACCGACGCCCGCATCATCTTGGCCGCCTCGCCGTTGCGGGCGCCCTGCTGCATGTCGTACATCTGCCGCGCCAGGTAGCCGGGGTGGCGGCCGGCAATCGGCGGCGCCACCGCCGTGCCGCGCAGGTCCGGGCCGTGGCATGCGCCGCACGGCTGCGTCCGGCCGTCTCCACCTGTCTTCACGAGCGTCTCGCCGGCCTTCAGGCTTCCCATCGGCGCGTACGCCACCATGCCCGAGCGCGGGTTGCGCAGCATGTTCGACTGATAGGTGTCCTCGGGCATCTCGACGAGACGCCGGCCGATCGGTTCGGTCTCGTTCCCCTCGGCCTTCATGAACAGGCCGTTGACCGTTGCCGTGAAAGTCGGCACCGTGGCCGATTCGACCACCCTGACCCACGGCGTGAACTTCATCGACCCGAAGTACTCCGCCGCGGCCCTCGCTTCCTCCGGCGTCAGGTTCCGCGCCATGGCCGCCATCTCGAACGCGTTGGCCTTGTTCACGTCGGCGCTCCTGCGGCGGCCGCTCGCGAAGTCGGCGAGCTGGCGCAGGAAGTAGTCGACCGGCAGCCCCGCGACCGGCCCGTTCTGCATCAGACCGAGCCCGTTCGGATAGTGGCAGATCGCGCACGCCCGGAAGCCGGAGTCCCTCTTGCCGTGCGCCACGATGTCGGGCATCGGCGGGTGATCGTCCGGGAACCAGTCGGCCGGGTCGAACGGCGAGGTGATTTCCGACACCGTGAACGAGCGCCCGCTGCCGGGGATGGTCAGCCGCGCGCCCGTCGTGTCGGCCGGCAACCCGCCGGGCCGGTCGCAGTCGCGCGGCCGCGTGCCGGGACAGCGGCCGGACCAGTCCTCGGGCGCCGCCGGCGCCGTCTTGTAGCCGTAGGCCCAGAGCGGAAAGCCCGGTGAGAGCGCCAGGAACTTCGCCTGCGCCATCAGGTGGACGCCTCCCGCGGCCACGCACAGGGACACCACCACACCCGCAACGGCGCGCTTCATCGTGACGACCTCGCTTACCGCGCTTCCACCCGCGGCCGCGACACCTCGAAGGTCAGGAAGGTCAGCGACGGATTGAACTCGGTGACCTGATGCGGAACCCCTTCGGGAAAGACCAGCACGTCGCCCTTCGACACCTTGCGAACCGTGCCACCCTCGATGCGCCGGCCGACGGCCTTGCCGTCCTTCATGATCGGCACGACCTTGCCGTCGGTCGTGACGGCGCCGCTGCCATCGATGACGTACCACATCTCGGCTTCCGTATTGTGGACGGCGCCGTTCTGGGGCGGCGTGCGGCGGTCGACGGCCATCCGGTAGCCGAGTCCCGTAATGGACGAGGCGTCGTACCGCTCGAGGATCGTGGTGTTGGCCATGTTCCGTGCCGGAAGCTTGCCGATGGTGGCGGCAATATCCGCGGCCGACATGTAGAACGCTCGCTTCGGATCGGACGTATCCCTGGGCAGCGGCTCGTTCTCCTGGGTCGATGCGGTCGCGGCAAGCGCCATGATCAGTGCGAGTGCGGCAGATGCAAGTCTCATGCGAACCTCCGATGCTCTAGCGGGGAGGGGTCACTCCCCTGAACCATTTGAAGCCGAGCGAATACATGCTCCTGACGTTGTTGGCGACTCCCTCGTTGCAGACGTTCTCCCACGCTTCCCGCGCGTAGGGATCCGGATCGACGGCCACGGTCGAGCGCCATGCGTACTTGCCCGTCGAGTTGTCGGTGCCGCCAGTACCCGCGCGCCTCAGCGGATAGTTGATCTTCCAGGGGCGCGCGTAGATCGTCGGATCCTCCATCGTCAGCTCGTAGTCGATCGTGTTGGCGTCGGCCATCGTCAGGCGTTCGATCATGCGGGTGTTCTCGCTGTAGAAGTTGCCGACGCTGTCGAACCACTGCTTCCCGTTCAGCCCCCGGATATCGATGACGAGGCTGTTGCCGTCCCACCGGCCGCGTGAACTGCCGCGCCAGGACTTGGCGCGATCGCTCATGTGCGGGCGCCCGTCGGTCGGGACGACGCGGTGCACCCGCGGCGTCATCATGATCACGACGCCGGGCTGCTGGACGATCTCGCCGATCCCGCCGCCGCGCGGTCCGATCCCCACCACGCAGTACGTATTCGGGTCGGCATAGAGGCGCTCGCCCGTCTCGCCGGGCCATCCCCGGGCGAGGCCCGCGCGAATCTCGTTGCGTCTGGCGAGCGCCCACGGCGTGTAGGGGATCTTCCCGTCCGGCGGGTCGGACACGAAGCTCTCCTGTGGAGGCGTCGTAACGTCGACGTATCCGTGATCCTCGATGTCGTCGCCCCCGGCGCCGCCAGGGCCGCCCCAGGTGCCCTGCAGATCGGGCACGCCGTCCGGCGTTCTCGACGGCGTGTAGGGCGGGAGCGTCGCCTTGTACGCCTCCCACGTCCGGGCCATCGGCAGCTTCGGCGTGTTCGGGTCCCACCGCCCTTGTCCCCAGACGGGGCGCGGCACCACGACCGCCAGCAACAGGAGGACGCCGGTCAGCCACGCGAAGAGCGATCTACGCACGTGAACCTCCAGCCGTCACTTGAACGGAAACGCCTCGGGCCTGTCCCACGTCTCCTCGAGCAGATACGACATGCACTCGTACTCCAGCAGCTCGATGTCGCGCTCCTGCCGCCGGTAGAGCGGCATGCTCATCTTCCAGGGACGCGTGAAGACCTTGGGATCCTCGATCGTGACTTCGTACAGCATGTGGTCCGGGCCGGTCGGCGTGTACCGCTCCACGACATGGAGCTCCTCGCTGTGGAAGTTGCCGGCCCGATCGAGCCAGGTTCGATCGGTGAAGTGCACCACATCGACGACCAGCGTGTTCCCCTCCCAGCGGGCCCGCGAGTCGCCCAGGAACCAGTCGATCGGTCCGCGCGGATGCGGGTTGCCGTTCATGTACAGGAAGCGGATCGCGCCGACATACTCGTACAGGATCGTGACCTTCTCGCGCTGCTGCACGATCCGGAACGGGTAGCCCATGTACGTCACCCGGGGCACCCCGGGGAGCCAGCACTTCGTCTCCGGATCGAGCGTCGCGCGGCCGCGGGCGTTCTCCTGCCTCTTGGCGAGCGCCCACGGCTGGTACGGAATCGCGCCGCCCTCGACGACGCCTCGTCCGGCCGGCACGCCGAGCCGGGCGCCGTGATCCTCGAGGTCCCAGGCGGCCGTGTTGAGCACCTGCCAGACGCCCTGCAGGTCGGGATGGCCGTCCCGGGTTCGCGGCGGTGTGTAGGTCGACGAGGTCTGCGCCGCCGCCGTCGCGACGCCGAACCACGCGGCGGCGACGGCAGCGGCCAGGACCCGCACTCGTGGATCCATCCCGCCTGTCACGTTCTCCCTTCCTCGATCACTGTTTGATCGTGATGAGATCCAGCCGGTCGGGGGCCGCGGGCAGTTCCTGCTGTCCCGCGGGGAGCTTGCTGAGCTCGAGCAGGTAGGCGAGCACGTCGGCGTATTCCTGCGGACTGAGGCTGCCGGCGCTCCCAACCGGCATCGTCGTGCGCATGGTGTCGTAGAGCGCCTTCGCGGTCCGGCCGTTCCACTTCTTCAGGAAGGCTTCGCCCGCCACCGGCGGCGCTTCCGGGTCCCCCTCGCGCTCGAGCGACTGCCCGACGATGACCGGCTCCGCCTCGCGCCCCTGTCCGTTGTCGAGATGGCAGAGGATGCAGCGTTTCCGATAGTGGTCGCGCCCGCGCCGCGCCTGGTCGCCGGTGTAGACGCCGTCGGCAACCGAGCGCTGCTGCGCGTACGCGGCGTCGGAGCCAACTTCCAAGTCGGATCCGACCAATTGCGAGACGAGGACTGCGGCCGCGAAGGCGGCCGCAGTCGTGGCGTGTGTCACGCGCATCGGGCTACCGCCGGGCGGTCTGGCTGACCGGCGGCGACGGCCACGGATTTCCGGGAGGGCCGTACTGATAGAAGGCCGCAAGCGTCGTGATCTTGTCCATATCGGGATAGAGCACGCTCACCGCCGGCTGGTTGCGGCTGCCGCGCGGCGAGAACCAGATCGCGCCCTCGCGCGTCACCTGGATCTTCGGCGAGTCGGCCTGGAACTGCGGCTTCGGATAGAAGGCGAAGGTCTGGGTGCGCGGGTTGAACTTGCTGATGAGCGCCACCCGGTCCGGCGTCGGCGAGTCGGCGAACCAGATGTTCCCGTCCGCGTCCGGCGCGACGTCGTAGGGTTGAGCCGTCCAGAGCGGCACGGAGTACTCGGTGAACCGGCCCGTCGTCTGATCGAGCTTGGCCAGCTTGCCCGGCCGCCGCCCCTGGTTCCAGATCGCCGCCCAGATGTTGTTCTGCGCGTCGACGTTCAGCCGGCGGATGTGCGACGGGAACGTGAGCGGCGCGAACTCGGTCCACTGTTCGTTGATGCTGTCGAACTTCACCAGCTTGCCCGAGTTCCACATGGCCATCCAGATGTTGTCGTTGCGGTCCGCGATGACGCCGTAGGGCACCGCGCCCCGCTCGGAGATCGGGTACACCTTCACCTTCCCCGTGGCGCGCTCGTACTTGCTGAGCGCCCCGCCCATGATCCAGCCGACGTAGAGGTTGCTCTTCGAGTCGAGGGCCATCGACTGCATCCACTTCACGGAGTTCCGGATGACGTTGTCCGGGTCGGCGGGCGCCTGGTACTCCCACTTCTCGGTCTTCGGGTTGAAGCCAAGGATGCGCTTCGCGCCGTCAGGCTTCAGCCCCATGTGCTCGGGCGCCCAGACGATGCCGAAGCGATCGATCGTGAGGTCGTGGTTGCCGTTGCTCGCGCCGTCGGGATACGCGTAGTCCTTCTGCTGGCCGGTGCGCGGATTCAGCTTGACGAGCCGGTGCGGGTAGCCGCGGTCGGTCAGCCAGACGTTTCCTTCAGGATCGAACCGGACGTCCTGCCCCCACCGGATGCCCCGTCCGCGCTTGGCGAATTCCGGCGAGCTGCTGCCGGTGCCCGGCGGATCGATCGGCAGGTAGTACTCCATGAACATCGCCTTGCCGAGCGCCGCCTCGTCGAGCGGCACCTCCTGCTCGGCGCGCACGAAGCGCGGCTTCGCGTCGGTGCCGTAGTGCTTCGCGACGTACGCGATGAACTCTTCCTTGTCCTTCGTCGAGAACGGGAACCACTGCACGCGCCCAGCCAGCGCACCCTCGTTGTACGCCCGCGAGTCGCGCACGTTGAGCTCGGCGCCGGTCATGTGGCCGAGCCGCGCGCGCCAGACGTCCTCGCTCGCCGGCCGCGCCGGGATGAAGTTCTCGTCATGGCACCGCATGCACCCCTGCTCGATCACCTGGAGCCCGGGACCCTGCGGGTAGATTTCCGAGTAGCGCGCGAAGGTGACGTTGGCCTGCGGCGCCGGATCGACCCCCTGCCCGGCGTGCATCGCGACGCTCAGCTTGGCGTTCTCGCCGGCGCGCAGCGCCAGCGTCTGCACGTCCGACTCGAGCCCCTTCGCCTTGACGCTCACCTCGTAGTTGCCCGGGAAGAGCGCCAGCGCCCGGAACTGCCCGCCGCTCGTGAACACCATGTACAGGATGTTCTTGTCCACGTTCCGCACGTAGACCTGCGCGGCTTTGAACGCCTGCGGCGCCGTGACCGTGCCCGACAGGCGCGCCATCCCGGCCAGCTCGTTGCGCTGCTGGGCGGCGACGCTGACAGAGACGACGTAGGCGGCCCACCCACAGGCGACCAGGGTGATCACCGACGTCAGAAGCCGACGTGTACTCATGATGCCTGCCTCCAAATTAGGTAGTAGCCGGTAGGTGGTAGCCGGTAGGTGGTAGCCGGTAGGTGGTAGCCGGTAGGTGGTAGCCGGTAGGTGGTAGCCGGTAGGTGGTAGGTGGTTCCCCCGTTCCTGCTACCGGCTACCGGCTACCGCTTACCGCCTACCGGGCTACCAGCTACCGGCTACCGCTTACCGCCTACCGGGCTACCAGCTACCGGGCTACCAGCTACCGGCTACCGGCTACCGGCTACCGGCTACCGGCTACCGGCTACCGACTGGCTATCCTACCAGACAAATCTGACGGCCACCTCGCCCTGCTGGCGCGGATGGACGGTGCCGATCGTGCCGAACGCGTTCGACAATGCGTTCATCTGCCATGGCAGCGCCCCGGGCCCGAAGCTGTCGGTCCCGAACAGGTTGAAGACCTGGGCGATGAATTCCGCGCGACGCCCGCCGCCGAGATTCAGCGCCTTGCTCACCCGCACGTCGAAGCGCTGAAACTCGTCGGTCATGAGCTGGCTTTCCGAGATCGGCGCGCGCCCGTTCTGCGCCCGCCACGTATTGACGAGCGCGAGATATTTCGCGTCGTCGCCTCGGTTGAACACGGTACGCGTCGTCCCGGGCACGTAGTCGGTCACCGCGCCGTCTCTATTGAGATCGACGCCCCCGCGCGCGCTGAAGGGGCGCGAGGAGCGGTAGTTCCAGACCGCGCCGACCGTGATATCCCACCGCAACTGCATCGCCCCGCTCGCCACGATCGTGTGCCGCCGGTCCTGCGTGCCGTATCCGTCGTCGTACTCCGGATGGTAGAAGTCGACGATGGTCGTCTGGCCCGACCCCAGGTCGGTCTCCTTCGCCAACGTGTAGGAGACGAGGTACTGATAGCGGTTCGAGAAGCGCTTGTCGAGCCGCACGTACATCGCCTTGTAGTCGCCCTCGCCGGTCGAACGGTACTGGTTGATGTTCCCCCAGCCGCGGATCGGACGCACGCCGGTCACCGGGTCAGGCGTGTTGATGTTTGCAATGTTGTTGCCCTTGCGCCCCTTCGTGTACACACCGTCGACGTGAATCGCCAGGTTCGGCCGCAGCTCGTGCGACACGCCGGCGTTGATCGACTTCGATTCGGGCTGCTCGATATCGTCGCTCGTGATGTTCACGTTCGGCGTCGCCGACACGGTCACGAACGCCTGCGGCGAGAGTCCGCCGTAGGGGTCGGGGTACGACGGGTTGCGGATGTTCACCTGCGACTGCAGCAGCGCGTTCACTTCGTTCCGCAGGGTACCGGCAAAGACGTTGCCGTAGAACTTCCCCGTGGCGAGGCGCGCCACGGTCCGTCCATCGCTTCGGACGTCCCACGCCACCCCGAGTCGCGGCCCCCAGTTGTTGTTGTCGGCACGAGATTCCGGGTCGATGAGATCCGCCAGCCGCGGCCGGCCGTCGAAGGTGATGTGGTTGTTGAACCCCTTGTGCAGCCGCTCGTAGCGAAGGCCGGCATCGACCGTCAGATTCGAACGTACCTTCCATTCGTTCTGGACGTAGGCCTGGATCCAGTCGGCCCTGAGGTGCCGCGGCAGCGGCGGGAACGACGCGGTGAACTGGATCGGGTTCCGCAGATTCCGGATGGAGGCCGGCGTGCCGTCGAAGAACTGATCCTGGCCGAACGTCCAGGTGGCGATGTTGTGGTTCGACTCTTCGTCCGAGCGGAAGCGGAGGAACGCGCCGCCCGCCTTCAGCGTGTGCTGCCCCACGTTGACGGTGAAGTCGTCCGAGACGTCCCACCGCCTGGTGACGTTGTTGCTGTAGCTGGTCGAGCCCCAGGTGAGACTCGGGAAGATATAGACGCCCGTGTAGGGCTGGAACCGCTCGGGCGGGAACTCCCCGCGACCGCTCGCCGGCCAGCGCGCAATGCCGGGCGGGCTCGACACGTTCTCCAGATGCGACGGCGGGAGCTGCGACCGGACTTCGTTCAGCATTCTCGAGCTGATCACCCACGTGTGCGCCGCGAGCAGCGAATCCCGGGGAGAGTCGGTGTCGTTGCCGGTATTGCCGGCCATGAAGCCGCCGCACTCCTCGCAGAAGGTGTACTCCTTGTCCCAGAGGTAGCGCACGAACGCACTGTGCGAGTCGTTGATCTGCAGGTCGCCCCGCAGCAGCAGTTGCCGCCGCTCGTACCCGGCCGGGAGGTTCCCCTCCACCGCCGAATAGAACTGCGACTGTCCCGTCCGCACCGTCACCGTCTTCGGCTCCTTCGTCCGCTCGGCGGCGGCGAAGAAATGGGCGCGGTTCTGCACGATGGGGCCGCCGAGGGCGCCGCCGTACTGGTTGCGCCGGTACTCCGGCTTCGGCGTGCCGCGCGTGTCGTGCGACTCCTGCTCGAACCGGTCCATGCGGTTGAGTTTGTCGTCGCGGAAGAACTCGAACGCCTCGCCGTGGAACTGATTCGTCCCGCTCTTGGTCGCGGTCAGCACGACGCCGCCGATGGCGCCGTACTGCGCGGAGGCGCCGGTGATATTGACGCGGAACTCCCGGATGCCCGACTGCGGCACCTCGAGGAACTCCTGCCCGGAGTTGTAGATCTGGTTCTGGCCGCCGTCCACGTACGACGTGGTCAGGTTCGCGTTGGCGCCTCCGGCGCCCACGGTGGGTCGCGCGCGCCGGGTGCCGGTCGGAAGCTGCGTGCCCGGCAGCAGCAGCGCCAGCGACCCGGCCTGCCGATTCGCGATGGGCAGCATCTCGATCTGTTCCTGCGTGACAACGGGGGCCACCTCGGTGCTCGTCGTCTCGACGACCGGCGCCTCCGCGGTGACCGTCACCGCCTCCTGCAGCCCCTGCACCGCCATGGTCAGGTTCGATTGCACGACCAGGCCGATCGTCAGCGTCAGATTCGGCACCTCGGTCGGCGCGAAGCCGTCCAGCTCGGCCCGCAGGCTGTACCGGCCCGGCAGCAGACCCGCAATGCGGTACTGGCCGTTGCCCTCGGTCACGGTCGTCCGCGTCGTCCCTGATTCGACGTTGCGCAGCGTCACCGTCACCCCTGGCAGCACGCCGCCCTGTGCGTCGGTGATGACGCCGGTCACGACGCCGCTGGCCTCGCCCTGTGCCAGCGCCGGAGTAGCCGCCCCCAGCATCAGTGCCAGGACCACGGCCGCGAACCGATAGACCCCACGTCCCCAAACAGACGCCATATGCTCCCTCCTCCGCGGAGAACCAGGAAAGACGGACAATTGCACCGAGTCGCCATGAAGACCAGGCGACCGATCTTGACAGTGGCGCGACCATGGCATACGAAAGTCGCCTTTGTCAAGAACGCGTATCGCGCCATGGTAAGTGTTACCGAAGGAAAGGTCGTCGCGCCAAAACTCATGTTACCGAAGCCGGTGTGCCACAGGAGGGCACCGGCGT